>Ga0307434_1001497_pt1 | contig 12555 bp, 5 predicted proteins | sample SalMarWE160220MG_FD_202156 | JGI IMG/M metagenome (GOLD analysis project Ga0307434, IMG submission 202156) | Salt marsh sediment microbial communities from the Plum Island Ecosystem LTER, Massachusetts, United States - WE1603-220 | ecosystem: Environmental > Aquatic > Marine > Intertidal zone >... | reverse complement strand
ACGAATTCGAGGAGTTCTTGGAAAGCCGGGCGACTTGTTCGGCCAGTTGAGCAACTTGCCGTTCCAGCGCCGCGATGCGTTCGTCGCGCTCACGGAGCTGACGCTCCAACTCGGCGATCCGTCGCCGGTACCATCGCTCGCGGGTCGGTTCCACCGGCCGCTCCTTCTTCGGGTATCCATGTAATCATCGGAAGAATCCCCCCTGTAAGACCAGCCGGACTGCACGCCAGGCGAACGTGCGGGGATGGCCAGAAATCTGTGAACGGCTACCAGCCTTCCACCACGAAACCCGGCTTTTTGAAGGGACGGTCGAAGGGGCGGTCAATCCGTGAGCGGCCGGATGCGGATATCGCGATAGCGGACTTCCATCGGTGGACCGCGGTGCAGTTGCAGGGCGATCACACCTCGCGTGGGTCTGGTATTATCGGCTTCGACGTACTCGACCGTGGTCAGGCCGTTGAGCGTGATGGTCATCTTCGGGCCCACCGCCTTGACGGTCATGTCATTCCAGCCGCCGAAAGAGACCACCTGCGCCACCTTTTCCTTGCAGGCCTCGGCGAGCAGGCCGCGGCCGGTGCCCTCGTCATAGAGACACCCCCACCATTCGTCGGCGGCATCCGCTTGATACCCCTTGACCACGCAGTCGGGGAACTGCTCACTACGGTACTGCACCCCGCTGTTGCCGCTGATAACCTTGACCGAAAACCGCATCAGGAAATCGCCGAACTGTTTCTGATGCGTCAGGAAAACGTTGTGACTCAGGTCTTTCGCCCGGCCCACGAGTTGGCCATTCTCGACGCTCCAGTTTCGCACGTCGCCGGTCCAGCCGGCCAGATCGCGTCCGTTGAACAGCAGCTCGAATCCGACCTGCCTTTCCGATTTGGTCAGCACGTTGTGCTCGGTATCGCGTAGTCGCCCCGACGCCCAGCGGATGCCGTTGTGCATCAGGGAGATGAAGCGTTCGTCGCACTGTGCTTGCTTGTCGTGGCCGAGGGCGACCACGAACACTCGGCCGTCGCCGCATCGTCTCGTCCAGACCAGCGGCTCGGGCTGGCCGCGCGACTGGCCCCGGGAATCCTTGAGGTTGTCGGTCGTGCGGATTAGGAGATCGAGGTTCGGATCATGACGGTCGATCAGGTAGGTCTGGTCGGTGACGGTGAACCTTCGGCCCATCCCGAGCATGGCTGCGTGAGCGGGGTCAAGCACGGTCACCGGACAGGTGCCGGGTTCGGCGTGCACCGACGCGGCCCCGCCGAGCATGTCAATCCACTCGGGCCAGGCTCGGAAGCTCGCCAGCGAACCGTGCATCGCCACCAGTCCCCTGCCCGATCGGACATGCTCCGTGATCGCCCGGCGAGCGGCGTCGCCGAGCTCCTCCTGCGTGCACACGTTGAAGAACAACACGTCGTGGGATGCGAGTCGGGCGTCGTCCAGGCCGGCCAGGTCACCGGTCACTTCGACCGCCACATCCCCGCGCCCGGCCAGACGTTCCGCGAGTCGGGGCGAAAGGGTTTCGTAGTCGTGGCCCTCGCCCCCGGTGATCATGAGCACCCGAATCGGTGCGGGGCCCGGTTGGGAGCAACCGGCGCACGCCAGCACCGTTATCGCCGTCACACCTGCCCGGACCGCTGAGGTTAGAATACGCTGCATGTCTGTTTCCTCCGATGGTGATGGCCTGCCCATTCCTGAGACGGTATGGTTGTATCCGAGACGTCCGGGTGGTTGCAAGCTGACGTGGAGGGCAAATGTGCCTCAAGGAGCCGCGACCGTGAGGGAGCGGTCCTGTACGGCTGGCCCGTCCGCTTCCCCCACGGCCACTACGGGATCTCTGAACGGTACAGCCGTATGGAATCTGGGCCAACATCTCTGTGCGTGGGTACTTGACCGCGGTGCGGGGTGCTATGTACTCCCTTTTCGCTTAAACTGCGCCCTGGTGCGGCCTGCTTGTGCGCGCGTCTTGCATCCAGAAAAGGAGGTTTGGCTACAATGAACGCCATCGTCTACGCGCTGCTCCTGTCGGCGGCGCCGGCGGCGGACACGCAAGTCTCGACTTCCCAGCCGGCGCCAGCCCCTGCCCGATCCGTCAGCATCCAATTGACACCCGGCGTCGAGCCCGCCCGACCGGATACGGAACCCAGATTCACCGCCCGCTTCACGCCCGACGACCTGAAGCCGCTGCTCACCGGCCAAGCCGACCTGTTGCCCCTGCCCTTCAATCTCGAGGGCCGGACCGAAGCGTTCATCGCCGCCCTGGACAGGATCAGCATGGGGCCCCTGGTGGACAGGCTCACGCCCTGGCTGTCCGAGAGCTTTGCCGGTGGTTTCGACGCTGACCGCGATCGGATCGCCGTGCCGGTGCCGCCGGCCCGGCAGGTGGTGCTTGAGGTGCCCGACTTGCCCTCAGGACGGTATCGCGGCCCCGAGCGAGAGGTGATCGGCTTCCTGCTGCACGACGTTACCGAGCAGGACTTTCTGAACGTCGCGGTGCTTGTGCTTCAAACCGCCCGGCAAATGCTGGACGGGGGTGATCCTGCGGTCGATCGCACCTCGCCGGACTACTTCAAGCTGGCGGCCTCGCGCGAGGTGGACCAACTCCGCCGCGCGCAACAACAGGAGAAGGCCGACGCGGAGATGAAGGAAGCGCTGAAGCGCAAGATCGGCCAGGCCCTCGGCGTGTACGACCCGGCGACGGGCAAGTACGACGACCGACGCCGGCCAGACTGGGTGAAGGAGTCCCGGCGATTCAGTTACATCGTCAACAAGCAGGGCGAGTTCATTGACCGCCTCGAGGACAAGGTGGCTCGGATCAACCGGGAGCTGGAACTGGCCGGTTTTCGCCCGCCGGCCAAGACGGGCGAGCCCGGCATCCGCTTCGATCCGGATCTCGGGGACGTGGAGATCGTGTTGCCCAAACCGATGATGAAAGACGTCCTTCAAGAGTGCGACCGCCTCGAGCAGCGCATGGCCGAGGAGCACATGATCAGCATCGAGGCGGTTCGCCTGACCGATCGCGACATTATCGACGGGGCCATCGCCTCGCGGCTCAGCGCGACCGTCCAGGGGGTCCACGACGTCAACCGGTTCAATGTCCGGGGCGTTGTTCGGCAACTCGGCATCAACTCGCTGCTGGCGGTGGCCAACCAGCAACTTCAGATCGGTACGATCCGGGCCATCGAAGCCGGCGACTTCCCTCAGGGGGTGGAGCCGGTCCTGATCGCATCCCCGGAGCTGCCTCCGCTGCTGACCGAGCGGACGGCCACGACCGTGGGCAGCACGTTCTCCGTGGGGGCCGACGACATCTTCTTCGACGGGCGGGAGCAGTCATACGGGTTCAGCTACATCGGTCCAGACGGCCTGGAGCACCGGCTCTCCGTGGACGTGGTTGACAGCCTTCGCGAGTTCTGGGATCGGATCGAGCGGAATCTGATCGTTCACAAGATCAAGAAGACCGACAATAAGACGAAGTTCACCGTCCCCGTCGGGCCGGAGTCCAACACCTTCGAGGGGATCGCAGCCCTCATCTCCCAGGAAGATCAACACCTGGTGGTGGCCACCGGGACCGGAGCCATTTCCGAGATCAGCGCGACCGCGGGCACCTGGCTGGTCATTCAGGACTTTGAGATCGCTCCGATCCCCGGCTCGTCCACCGCGCTGACCGAGGAGGAAAGGCACGCGCTGGAGGACCGCGTGCTGCTCACCATGTTCTTGCGTGATCCGGCCACTCCGGTGGACTTGAAGCACGGGCTGCTCGAAACCATCCGGGGCGAGGATCTGCGGGCACTGCTCCAGCAGTACTACGCGGATACCAAGGACAATCCCACCCGCCCTGGGCGCGCTGCCCGCACCTACGGGGCCGTGTTTGAGCAGCGTCGGGATGAGGCCATCAATGATGCCGCCATCGAAAAGAAGGAACGCAACTCGGCGATCACGCTCACGTTCTACTCCAGCCAGGGCAACATCATCCAGCAACCCGGGGTAACGCAACTGGGGGACGCCAACGACCTGACCTCGTTCACCACGGAGCTCCGCCCCAACGTGGTGACACCCATCTCCTCGTTTTTCACCAAGAGCGGCAGCGGGGCCAAGGGGTCATCACCGTTGACCGGCGTGCGTAAGGGCGAGCAGACCAGTGAGGAGAAGGCCATGACCCACCTGATGATCCGCGCGCGGTTCCCCACCATCGAGCGTGAGCGAAAAGACCGTCAGGAAGGCCGGCACCTGGGCTATTTCGAGCTGCCGATGAGCCGCGAGCCCCAAAGCACCGTGGACCTGCCGTTCCTGTCCAGCTCCGAGCACCCGCTCGAACGCCTGGCGAAGCTCAGAGTCGGATTGATGTTTGACGCTCTTCAGGAAGACCGGGTCCGCAGGCCCCTGGAGCTGATCAATCCGAACAGCCTGATGGGCAAGGTTCCGTTTGACGTCTGGGAGACCGCGACGACCCGCCTGCTGATGAACCGCAAGATCATCACCGATTCCCCCGGGGCCGAGGCCACGGTGGCCGCCGAGTTCAGGCACCGATTCATCGTCGAAGTCCGCTCCCTCCTCGAATACGACGAGGATTTCTACGAAGCACCCAATTTCGCCCTGCGCAACATGTCTCAGTGGAACAACCCGGACCGGATCGTCCTGGCCCTCGAAAACAGCCCGGCCAGGTTCGCGCTTGAGTGCCTCATCCGGATGATTGACGAGCTGGGCGAGTGGCTTGTTCCGGACCACTACGCCGACGATTTTCTGGCCCGCTCACCCCGGAGCTTCTTCAGGCGTCACAAACTGCATCCGTTGTCGGGCGAGGAGCTCAAGACGCTCCGTCGCGACGTCGCCAACCACTACCTCCGATTGCAGGAGGCCTATGGCGATGCCTTCCTCGAGGCCGTCTCGGTCATCCTGAAGTTGGGCACCTATCGCGCCACCCGGCACGATCAACTCCTGGCCGGTCCCTTTAGGGGGTATCACGACCTGGTGATCTTCGACGCCAGCGCGTCGGCCCTGGCGGAGCCCGACCTGTCGCGGTCGGCCCACGATGATTTTCTGCTTCTCAAGCAAGGGGGCTACAGCGGCGGCCTGTTCGGGCCCTCGCTGGAGTGTATCGAGGATCTGGCCAGGGAGTACCGGAGCTTCGTCGTTCGCGGACGCGCCGTTCTCGAACACGGCGGCCTCGCGAAGTCTCGGTAAGAAGATCCTTTCAAGAATGGGGCGTGGTCAGCCGAGCCAACTGAACAGCGCGGTGCCGGTCTGCATGCGGTAAACATAGTGTGCGGCGATCGCACTGCCGAGGGCGAAGACCGCCAGCCCGCTGATGGTCGGCACGATTTGCAGCATTAGCCGCTGTCCCCGGCCCGACAACTCGCCTTCGTGCTCCGCGTCGGAGAGCAGCCTCGCGGCAAACCGCCGGCTCGACAGAGCCAGGAACCCGACCAACATCAAGGTCAGGGCCAGGCCGAGGCTGAACACTCCAACGGCATACAAAGCACCAAGCACCACGTTCGCTCCGATGCCCAACAGCATGATGATCGTCGCGGTCGGGCAGGGAACGAGTCCGCCGGTGATCCCGAGCACCAGCAGGAGCTTGATCGTCAGTTGCTGGTCGCTTGGGCTGCGCGGGGGGCTCGTCTCGGCGTAATCATGAACGTGCGGATGAACGTGCTCGTGGTCCTGCGAAGGGCGGTGGGCGTCAGCGTGATCGTGAGTGTGGCCGTGTGCATGCGAGTGGCCGAGCGCGTGATCGTGCTCATGCTGCGGGTGCGGATGCTGGTGCGCGTGGCTGTGGGACGGCAGATGCGGATGCGAGTGCGTGAACAGCTTGCGCAGCCAGGATCGCTTGTCATCGTGGTGGTGGTGATCGTCCGGGCGGTGATGATGGACGAGGCGCCCGGTGAAAGCTCGCCAGATGAGCGTGACCCCCATGCCCGCCACGAGCACACCGGAGATGGTCCCCAGCCAGAGTTGCAATCGCGGGCCGAGGGCCGGATTCCTCTCCTGGTACCCCCAGACGATCAGGCCCAGGATGACGACCAGGGCGGTGTGGGTGATCGTTACGATGATCGCCAGCAACATGGCGTGCCAGTAGGTGCCCTTCTGGCTGATCAGGTAGGCGGCGACGACGGTCTTGGCGTGCCCGGGCATCAGGGCGTGGGCCGCCCCCCAGCCGAAAGACAGGACCGTCACCGTGAGGATCATCATCAATCCCCACTTCCCCTGAAGCAGGGCTACGACGCGGTCCGCCTGCCTTTGATATCTGCCCTTGACGGAGGATGGGAAACCGGGTTCGCTCAGCCGTTCGCGACCGGCCGGGCGGGTGGCGGGGAGCGTGGTGGGGCGGCCCGCCGGTGCCCCGAGAACGCGGAACTTCACGGTCGCGCTGCGTTCCTGCGGCAGGTTGGCCGGATCGTACTGCTCGTACATCCGGGGATCGGGCCCGTCATCCCAGAAAGCAGGATGGGGCGGGATGACCTCCACGTCGGGTATTCGCTCGAGGGTGATACGCTTGAGACCTACGTTCCGAGTATACGTGGCGTCCCCATAAGTGATCGTGTGCTCGCCGCCGCCCAACCGCTCGGGGTACCAGCCGACGTACCGGATGAGCAACTGGTAAGTGGGCATCCCGGCGAAGCCCGGCATCTTGAATATGATCTTGGTGGGAGAGGTCTTCCTGCCCGTTTTCGGGTCAACCTTCTCCTCCACCACGTGGAGCCCGAGTTCCTCTCCGTCGATCGTGGCCTTCAGATAAGCTTCGAACTCGGTTGCCTTCTTGTCGCACCAGGCCTGTTGCTCGCCGACTGTGTCGCGGTTATCCCGGTTGGTGTCCATCTCCTCCCGGGCGATCATGGAGGGCGTCTCGGCGACCAGCAGCAGGAAGTCCACCTCCAGCCGATCCGGCATGATCCACAGGACGCTGACGTGCTCGATGTTCTCATTGCCGAGGGGGTGGGCGTAGCCCACGGAGGCAATCATCACCAGCGTGACCGGGGCCAGCAATCGGGCGCGTTTGTGGCGGTGGGCGGCAAGCATGGCGGTGCACCGGTGCCCGCGGGCCCCCGGCGGCCGGTCGGAGCGTCTCGGGCAGTCACGGCGAGAGTTGGGTGAGTCCATCAATGATGCGTTGATATACCTCGGCTTCCGGCTGATCAAGTCGGTTCTGGATCGATCGCTCGTATTCCTCGATCGCCTTGTCGCGATATTCCTGGGCCTGCGGTTCCGGGTGCAGGTTGGCAAGGAGGTAGTTGACGGCCGCCATGTTCGTATGCAAGACCCAGAGCCGTTTCAGGTCCCCGTCCGCTTGGCCATACAGGCCGAGGGCGGCCTCGGCCGCGTTGATGGCATCTTCCCGGGCCTTGAGGGCTGCTTCGCCGGCGGCTTTCGTCTGGAAGAAACACTCCGGCACCTTCCGGCCCGGCGGCAGTTCCGGCAGCAGCCTGGCCTCGCCCCGGATTCCCATCTCCCCCGCCTCGCGGAGCATCCGGTGATGACTCTGTAGGTCGTGCGCCCGCTGGGCCAGGATTTGCGCACGGAGGTACTCGATATCAGCCTCGATGGTCTGGGCGTGGCCGACGACAAATTGCCCGGCCGCGATCAGGTTCAACCTCGGGTTCTCCGACTCGGGATACTGATTCTTGAGCGAGCGGGCATCGTTGATCCGTTTGCTTGCCGCGTTCTCGGCGTTCTGGGCGGCGCGCTTGCCGGGATCGGTGAGCACGTTGATCGCCTCGGTTTGAAGCTTTTCGGCCTCCAGGGCGGCGGCAATCGCAGCCTGGCCTGCTTGGGCGGCCTCTTTCAACAGGGCTGCCTGGGATGCCTCCAAACTCGAGTACCGTTGGTCTACGTCTTCTTGACGAACTCGGGCTTCCTCGGACTGGGCATCAATCGCCGCCAGGACGCCCTCAAGGCCCTCAACCCGGATCTGGGCGGCGCGAAGCTCGGCTCGCCGTGAGGTAATCAGGCCTCGTTGCGGCTGCCATTCCCGGTCCGGGCCGGCTGATGTCGGCGGCCCTTCGGCCGGGATTCCCTTTTCATCGTCAGTCTCGGACCGAATCGAGGGGACGCCGGCCCCCACGAGACGTGCTATCTCGAGTGACGCTTCGCGGTACCTCTTGGAGGCAGCCCGGTACTCGGCCGTGAAGCGATCGAGCGACTCGGGATCGGTCGGATCGAGCTGCGAGTCCTTCAACGTGAGCATGGCTAGCTGGGCTTCACGGCAGGCGGATCGGGCGGCGGCGAGCTTCGCCTCAAGGGCCGAGAGCTCCGTGCTTAGCCTAGACACATCCGCCCGCGCTTGCTCGATTTCCGATAGGACCTCTTTCCGGTGTGTTTCCAGATCGGCGAGACGCCGGGCCCAAGTGGACACGCGGTCGGACCGGGTCATTTCCGGCTCAGCAGGCGCCGGCTTGCCCGGCTCTGCTTGCGGCATTTCCTCCTCGCTGCCGGGCAACGTCGTATCGTCAGGCGGCGCGGGGGGAACAGCCTTCGGCTCACCGCCGGAGTCGCCTTGCTTCTCGCCGGACAGCCAGCCCGACAGCTTGCCTAACAGACTCCCCGGAAGCCCCCCCTTCGCAGGCGAGCTGGGGGTGGCGTCCGCCCGGTCAGCATCGGGTTCGAATGCGACTTCGCCGCCCGAACGCTCGGATGTCTCAGGCTCCAGCACGCGGCGGATCGTCTCCAGTTCTCGCCACGAGCCTCTGATCCGGTTCAAACGAGATCGTTCAGCATCGGCGACCGCCTGATGCAGGGCCGCCCGGCGACGAAGCAGATCCGCCTTGTGGTAGAGCAGAATCGCCTCCAGTCGCGTCGCCACCGGATGCGAGGTGCCTCTGACGACCGTGTCGCCGGCCTCCATGCTCATCGCCACCGCTTTCTGCACGATGGCCAGGGCGTCTTCGATCCGGTTCTGGTTCTCTTCGAGATCCCGCTTGAGCTGCGGGAACGCCTGAACGGCTGCTGCACTTCGCGGCCGGGTGTCGCCGCTGAGCCGAAGGAACTTGCCCGTCAGTGTCTGCAGTCGGCTCGCCTGACCCTGGATTCGATCCTTGAAGGGCGGGTAGTTCAGATGCTCCGCCCACCGGCCCTCAGGGAGCAGCTCCACGGGCTGAGTGGTAGCCCCCGCAATCGCGGTCAGCAACTGCTCGCCTGCGGGCTCATACCCGTCGAGCATTCGCTGCGCCTTCTCGATCTCCTCGTCGATCTTCTGATTGAGAAGCATCTCCGGCGACTGGAGGCTGCGGCTGGTGCGGTAGCTCACCGCGAACGCAGCTACTACCAGAACGACAGCCAGAACGATGGGCAGGTGTGATTTCACCGGGGACTCCGCAGTCGTGGGCCGGAATCATGTCCAGCGTAATCCCGCCCGCCACCCCCTCTCCGGTGACCGGCGGCTCGGGGAGCCTCTAAACCGGGTCGGAGCCGGAGGTTCAGCAGCCCCGGACAGACGCCGGATACCCAAACACCTGTACCAGGACCGCGTTGAATCGTCAACGCCACCGGCGGGGTTGGCTTGTGGCTTTGCGGCCGGGCCGATGCCCTGCCGGAGTGGATTCATCGCCGTGCTCGCTGCTGACCACGGTGAGCTTGAGCGTACCCAGATTGAGCCAGACCGAGCTGACCAGATCCGCGATGCTGTTGTCGCCGGCGTCGCTCAGGCTCAGCGCGATGTGGGTGGGATCGACGACGGTCTCACCCCGGGCGGCGTCGAGATCGACCCAGCGCCCGTCGATCCAGAACTGGGTCCACAGGTGCCCGACAAAGACCCGCTTCAACCCCGCGAACGCATCGGCATAGACCACGCCGGTCACCAGCCGGGTGGGGATGCCCACCGCCCGGCCCAGGGCCGCCAGCAGAATCCCGTGCTCGGTGCAGTCACCCTCCTTGCTCCGGGCCACCTCGCTGGCGGTGGCAAAACCGACGCTCAGGTTCTTGCTCTTGACGTACCGGCCGACGAACCGGCAAAGACGCTCGGCAAGCTTGCCCGGGTCTTTCTCGTTACCGGCCGCCTGCTTGACCAGCTTCGCGACGGCCGGGTCTTTGTAGTTCACGACCGACGAGGCGGCCAGATAGCGCTGGCGCTCCTTCGCGGTCAATTCTGCCTTGCCCGGGTCCCCGGGCTCATCGCCCCGCCGCGTGACGATCAGCCTGACTTCGTCCTTGCCCCGCCGTCCGATCTTCTGCATGTCGGTCTCCGGCAAATCCGGCAGCTCGACTTTGCCCGACTTGTCCTTGAGCATCAGACGATAGACGATCTTGCGGGCGTTCGGATCGACCACTTTGTCCGACCAGATCAGCGTGTCGAGCATCAGCTCGGCCGGATCGTTCGGGGCCAGGGCAACCGACTTCGTACAGGCCACCAGCTCGATGGGCAGATTCATCAACGACATCTCGATCCGGACCGCGCTGCCTTCGTCCGTGACCCAGGTGACCGTTTCGACACCGGTCTGCTGGCCGAACATGTTCGCAATGCGGATGGTCTGCCTCGTCTTGACCGCCTCAACCTTCCGGCCATACAGGTCGATCGTCTCGCGGTTCAGAATCTCGATGGACGTGGGCGTCAGACGTTCGGGCGTAACGCTGGGCTCGTACAGGGGCAGCTCATACTTCGTGCCCGGTTTGAGCCCGCGCTTGATCTGTTCGCGGTAGACGGCCCAGGCCATCATCGCCCCCCCGGGCAGATCGTAGATCTTCTTGTCCGCCTGCTGCCCGAATTGAGCGGTGGTGACGGTCACTTTGCCGTTGGCAATCTTCCCGCTCGTGCTCGGGCCGGGCATGACGCCCAGCTTCATGCGGTTGGCAAAGGCGAGGGGCTCACCGTCGAGTGATTCCTCGGTCTGCTGGATGGCCTCCACCTTGACCCCCTGGCCGGCCCGGCCCATTTCCATCACCATGTCCGTTCTGGAGCGGATGACATCGCGTCCCGGGTGGTTGACCCGCTCCATAACGGCGTGGGCATGGCCGCTTTTCTGGCCCTTGATGCGGAGGATGTACCATTCATCGGAAAACACGCCGACGGGCGGGTTGTCCACGTCGATGGCCAGCAGCGGGCCCTGCGAAACGAACGCGGCGATCAACGCACAGGCAGAGCATTTGGTATTCATACTCGGCACCTGTTACCCCAAATGGCACCGACATTCAAGCCGGTCAATAGCGTGTGCTAAATAACCGTGCGGGATTGTGCGACAGTAAAGAGCCGCGGGCTTCAGCCCGCGCGGCCACTCGTCCGCCTGGCTGTCCCGGAATCGTGCACGGTCATTTAAGCTCAGTCCGCACAGTGGGGATCACCAAGTATGCCCGGACCGCTGAGGCATCGTTGGAAGAACCCGAAGTCTTCCTGATCGACGTCGCCGTCGTCGTCCAGGTCGGCATCCTGGCACGCCGGGTCGTTCTGCGGAATCGACGGGCCGGTGCCACAAATCCGGAAGTGGTCCAGGTCATACGGGTCGACATCGCGGTCGCGGTCGAAGTCGCCGGGCACAAACAAGGGCACCGCCCGGATCTCAATGTCGTCGATGTTCCACCCGCAGTACCTCCATCCGACATCCGTGGTGCCCATGGTCCAGCGCAGGTAAACGGTCTCCTGGCCGTCGGCCACGGCTGAGATGTCCAGGTCGATCTCGTGCCAGCTCGTATCGGTTATCTCGACCTCATTCTGCCAGACCGTTACCCAGTCGGTGCCGTTGTTGCTGACCCGTATGTAGGCATGGTCGTACATCGGTTTCTCGACGCCCAACCAGCGCCAGAAGTTCAGATGCACGTCATACAACCCCGCGCAGTTTATGGCCGAGCTGGTCAGGTGTTCCTCCGGAAGGTAGTTCGGATAGTCGCCGTTGAGGTTGTACCCGTACACGTTGTTCCCGGTGTGCCCGGAGGTCGGGTCTGGTCCCCCGTACTCGCCTCCATTCCCGGTGGGCTGGCCCCAGGCCCAGTCGGCTTCGGTGGTCCAGGCGGGACCGGGCTCGCTGTCGAGCTTCCACCCGTACTGAAGCGTAGATGCCCCGACCGCCAACCGCACCGGCCGAGTGGTGTCGCCCGCGTGGTCGGTGGTGTTGGTGAAGTAGAGCGTGGTGAGGTACGCGCCTTCATCAAGCGTTTCGGCGTAACTGTTGATATCAACGATCACGCTGGCCGTCCCGAGTGGCGCCAGGGTGCCGCAGATATCGCCCGAGAGCGTTACCCAGTCGGCCGCCGGGTCTACCGTTACCTCGTAATTGATGGGCTGATCGTTGATGTTCTTCAACTCATAGACCACGTCAGAGGGCACAAACGGCCCGCCCGCCGGGCCCTTTGAACTGAGACCCTCCGCCGGGCTGATGCGCAAACGCCGCTCGTTGGCCAGGGCCTTGATGCAGAAGTTGGCCGTGTCGTTGAAGTTGTAGAGGTCCAGCCAGGTTGAGCCGCTACGATAGTAGCTCTCGCCCGGGTGGGACGCCGATTCCACAATGACGTCAGTCGGCGGGGCACCCAGCAGGACCGGGATGTCAGACGTCCGGTCATAGGCGTGGCCGCCTCCCGAGAGTTCCAGGTGGACGTAGAAGTCATCACCATCCGTCAGGGCAACGGGAGTGTCCAGGTCCATGG
>Ga0307434_1001495_pt1 | contig 12571 bp, 13 predicted proteins | sample SalMarWE160220MG_FD_202156 | JGI IMG/M metagenome (GOLD analysis project Ga0307434, IMG submission 202156) | Salt marsh sediment microbial communities from the Plum Island Ecosystem LTER, Massachusetts, United States - WE1603-220 | ecosystem: Environmental > Aquatic > Marine > Intertidal zone >... | reverse complement strand
TTCAAACCGTTATAGTTAATCAAGAAATTACAAATCTAAACTTAATTGAGGATTTCTATCTTTAAGGTATTTTTCAATTATTTTTATAAAAGTACTAGCATCTTTTATATCATTTATCAGCTGAGTTTTTGAAATATTGTATATAGCTTGATATTCAAATTTGTTCCTTTTGATCCTCAATTTATCAAACTTAAATATCATGGCCTCAAATTCCTCACCCAGGGTTCTTCTAACAGCTTCTATGATTCCTATATGTTGAAGTTTATTTCCAGGTCTATAACCCTGATATCTTATTAAAGCATTTGCTGCATGAAACATAGCGTCATAAACCAGGGTAAGTGCAGCACCTTCATCATTAATTACTACTATTTCTGCTGTTTCTAAATCTTTTTTAGCTCGTTTGATAAACCTATGTATCTGGTCAATTCCTATTGCTTTTTCTTTTTTTAATTTCTCTTCAGCTACTAGATCTTTATAATTCAAAGTTTATCTCCTTTTAAAACTATTTTTGGCCCCATTTTAATATTTATTATAAAACTATCATTTTCATTTACTTGTTTTTCCCATTCGTCCTCTGAATAATAGATATAATTTATTTCCCTTGAAATAGTTTTTTCAAAATCATTTATTTTTGAAATAAAATTATTCTCATTAAAAACACTATCTTTAACTATAAGGCAAAGATCTATATCTGACGAAGCATTTTCTTCTCCGGTTGCAAAGGAGCCATAAATAAAAGCTGAAATTACTCCACTGGTTTCATTTATTATATTCTGCAGACTTCCTTTAATACCAATAGTTTTAAAAATTATAGATTTTAGTTCGTTAAACAGCGGATAGGTTTTATTTAGAAAAAAATATTTCTGCTTTCCCCTAAATTGGGATTTAAAAATACCTTCTTTCTCAAGTTTCGATAGCTCTTTTGATAGATTACCAGGATCTTCTTTAAGTATTAGTGCCATTTCCCTTAAGTACATTTCATCATCAGTATTGGTGAAGAAATGTAATAGTATTTTATTTCTGAGCCTTGATTTTGTAATTTCTAAAAAATTAATCATTGTTGTAATCACCTACAACTATTGTAGTAAACATTTACAACAAAGACAACAAATTTTTTCATAAATAGTTAAACCGAAGGCAGATTATGCTCTAGTTCTAAGTTTTTTAAAGGATAAGGTAAAATCGGCACTTGCATGATATCTATGGAGTAGGTGAAAGCACAAAACTATTTACAGACCTGGGGAATACGCTAATGTTCTTTTTTCAGGTCGTTATATAGTTTTAATGCCTGCTTGTCTGTTAAATTTTCATGGACGATTGAACGTATAGCTTGTGCCATAGCGGCTGGGTTTTCGGCCTGAAAAATGTTGCGCCCCATATCCACTCCCGCAGCACCTTCACAAATAGCCCTGTAGCACATAGTCAGCACTTCATTTTCGGGCAATTTTTTACCTCCTGCGATAATGATAGGCACTGGACAGCTGGCAGTAACAGTTTCAAATTCGTCGCAGTAATATGATTTGACAATCTGCGCACCGAATTCCGCGATCATGCGTGTTGCAAGCCGAAAATACTGAGGCGTACGGTCCATGGTCTTACCTACTGCCACAACACCCATAGTAGGTATACCATAACGGAAGCCCTCATTGATCACATTTGAAAGACTTTCTATAGACTGCTTTTCATACGGCGCACCTATGAACACCTGTACCGCCATACCAGCCGCGTTCAAGCGAATGGCTTCCTGAATATCCACACTGACACACTCGTTGCTTAAGTCCTCATCCAGTATGGAAGAGCCGGCTGAACAGCGAAGCACCACAGCTTTATCACTGGAGATCTCCGGTGCTATACAGCTTCTAAATGCGCCGCGGGTTGCCATCAGCACATCAATATGAGGCACAAGCGGAGGAATTTTTAAGTCCATCCGTTCCAGACCAGATATAGGTCCTAAAAAATATCCATGGTCAAAAGCAAGCATCAATGTTTTTCCACTTCTGGAGTTAAAAATTTTGGAAAGCCTATTTTTCATACCCCAATCGTAATTATTGGAGCCTTTTACATAAAAACCTTTATTTTCCTGCGGTATGTCTATGCCATAGTCTTTACTGGAAGCAGTTTCGATATCAGCCATAATAAACTCCTCCTCTTGATGATTTATTCATATTTATCGTTTTCTGTGTAGGGTCCTAATATAAACACGGCTTTTGCCGGCTTATTGTAACTGTTTATTAAATAATGAGACTCATTTGGTTCGACGTGTATCAGTTCGCCCTCCTTAACAGTTACTTTTTCGTCGTCGATATAAAAATCTAGTTGCCCTTCAAGTAGGAAAAAATTTTCCTCCATATTTTTATGATAATGGCCTTTAAAGTCCTGCCCCGGCTTTAAAAGCACCAATCCGCTACCGATCCGGGGACCACGTATCAAATATTTCGGACCACTGTCCCCAAAACGGTATTCTTTTTCTGATTCCTTCACTATAAACATGTTCCAAAACCTCTATACATAATATTTTACAATTACAGTCCGGGAGCTTTCCACATATAATTTGTATAACCATCATCAGCCAGTTTTAACTGGTTTTTATAGACCGACTGCCATTTTTGTAATAGTTCCAAATAGGTTTGATGGTTTGACATATTCGGCTCGTAAGTCTTCTCAACTGCGCAAATGTTTTTTATAGTATCTGGCAAGCTTGTATAAATTTTTGCACCCATACCTGCGAGTATAGCCGTACCAAGAGCGGTTGCTTCTTTTGTTTTAGGCACCTTAATAGGTATACCCAAGACATCGGACACGATTGAGCACCATAGATTACTTTTAGAAGCGCCGGACGCAAAAAAGATGCCGTCTATCTGATTGCCGGTAATAGATTCTAAGATCATCTTGTGGCTTAACGATACAAGAGCGGCATTTTCCAAAATGGAGCGGTAAAAAACTTTGCGGTCAAATTTTCCAACGTCGATAGAAAAATTGATGAACGCAGGCGCTGCATGTTTCCACGCAATATAGTTCATCGTATCGGAGAACGTACAAAACATTCCGTTAGACCCTGCAGGCACGGACTCTGCTTCTTTATCCAAAAGATAATACGCATCGATACCAGTTTGTTTTTCTATCATTTTTTCCACCGGGTAGAAAGCGTCGCGGAACCATCGTAGTACAATGCCCGGGGAAAAAGCGATCATTTCATATTGCCACAATCCGGGAATGGCGTGGCAGTTAACGCGGATACGACAATCCTCATCAGTAATCGGCTTGTCTATATTATATTCAAACTGCCAGAAGCTTCCGCCAAACAGGCATGCTTGGCCTGGCTGTATTGCACCTACACCTATGCTGCCAAGTTGCGCATCGCCCCCTCCGGTTACAACAATGCATTTCTGCGAAAGCCCAGTCAAATAGGCAATTTCTTTTTTTACCGTGCCTACCTGGGTGCCGCTTTCGTATACCCTGGGGTAAATATCCTCTTTGAGTCCACACTTTCTAGCAACATCCGGATCCCATGTCCTGTTTTTAAGGCTGAACATTCCGGTAGTGGAACCGTTTGAAGGTTCTAATGAAAGTTCGCCTGTTAGACGGAAGATAAGCCAGTCGTTTAACATTGTGATCGCCGATATTTCATCATAAACCTCGGGAAGGTTGTTTTTTACCCACAATATACGTGGCAGTGCGCCCAAAGCGAAAGTCTGGCCGGAAATCATGTAAATATCTCTTTCTAAACCTTGTGATATGGCCATCAGCTCGGAAACTTCGCGGCCTGCACGGGCATCTACATTTGCACACGCCCATAGTTCCCTGTTTTTTTTGTCATAGAGCACAATCCCTTCGCGCATGCTGGTTGTGGAAAGAGCGGCAATATCATTGCCGTCAATTTTCGCTTTTTTTATTGCACTAGATATACAGGTTAATGCAAGATTGAAATTATTTTCAATATCAAAATCCATAGATCCTGGGAAACGCGGGTCTTCCAAGTGTGTCCATTCCCTTTGTTCTACGGCAATTTGATTTCCGATCAAATCAAATATGACAGCCCGGATACTACTGGTCCCTGCGTCTATTGCCATAAGGTATTTATTCATTTATGACCGTCTCAATCTATTTTTATATCTACCAAACGATTTGCGGTGTCTTCGTCTGTAATCAGCACATTGAGATATCCACCAATCAAAGCCGCATGGATAGCATTGACCTTACTTTCACCGGCTGCTACACCGATTACGTTGTTGTATTGCTTCAGTACATCCAGTTTTGTAGTAACCAGCCGATTATGCAGCTCGCAATTGATCACTTTTCCATTTTTATCGTAGAATTGGCTTAGTATATCTCCTACAGCGCCGTTCATTTTTAAAAGCGCCATCTCGTTGTGGCTTATTTTATTGTCCCTGAAAATAGTAGCTGTTTCAAGGACAGCACCGATACCTACAATAGACATGTAGGCAAGCTTGTTCATATTAATAATCGATTTTACAGATTCGTCACTTAAAAATTGCTGTGCTATTTCTGGGGTGGATGCAATCAGCGGGGAAGGTATAAGGTAAATGCCGGGGGTCTGTCCAATATAATCGCTTTTATGAACACCGGCGATGATGTAAGGCACATAATACGAAACGCCTCCAGTCAGTGATACAAGCGAAACATTGATGTCCAGGATATTAATCAGATGCCTGACCACCAGAGATATTGTATCCCCGTACCCAACATTAATATAGTAATTGGGTTTAACGTTCGATTGAATATACTGTGCGGCAGCCATCGCAATCGACTCATTCTTAACCGTATAAGAAGATGGTATGACAAATACGTTGTTTAATTTGTATTTGTCCATTAAAGCATGCTCTACTTTCATACGTTTTTCGCCGTTGGTTTTAATCTTGAATTGTACGATGCCATGGTTTCTGCCTTTGTTTAAAAGCTTTATAACATTCATCCTGGAAATCCCCATTTTATCGGAAATTTGCTGCTGTGTCATATTGTCGAAATAATAGTACCAAATGACCTTGAACATTAAATTATTTTCTAACATAATAAACCACTCTAATCAATTATATCATACAAATGTTTAAGAGATAAATAAATGTTTCATTTTTAAAGAATTATAGCAGTAGCCTGTTTTTATGTCAATAACTTCAAATAAATAAGCAATATAGTAATAATCAGTGAAGTTTACGGTGCATTTTATATTGACAAATGAGATTATATAAATTATCATAGTTGATACAAATTATTGTATATAAAAACAAATGTAAATAGTTGAAGGCGAGATCGATACATTAAACCGAATCTTAAGTTATAAGTTCAGTAAAAAATAATTAAAGAAGAATTGAATAATATAATAAATATTTAACTTTTGATGGTAACTATTACTCATAGAAACTTTGCATCCGATATATATGCTTTAAGAATTCATTCTTTGTAAGACGGCAAGCTCATTGATAGGAAGGGATTATCTTAAATGGAAGATAATAAAAACAAAAAATTACTGTCCGTCAGGGGGATGACCAAATCATTCGGCAGTAATTCCGTTTTAAAAGGTATTGACCTGGATCTAGGCTGCGGTGAGATACTTGCGTTGATTGGCGGTAATGGTGCTGGTAAGAGTACCCTCATGAAAATCATTATGGGCATATATCAGCCTGATGAAGGGAGTATATACTTATTCGAGCAGCTTGCACATTTAACAAAAGCTTCAATTGCAATTGCAGAAGGTATTTATATGGTTCCTCAGGATCCAATGCTTTTCCCCAACATGACAATTGAAGAAAATATCACAATGGGTTTTAAGGAAAAAATTTCCGAACTACGTTGCAAAATTAAAGCAGTCATGGATGATATCGGATGGAAGCTGGATCTTAGCCGCATTGCAAGCAGCCTTTCCATTGCTGAACAGACGTTGGTAGAAATTATCCGAGGCCTGCTGCGCGAAGCTAACATACTGATACTTGACGAGCCTACCTCCGCTCTCACTTTTGATGAAGTAGAGAGCTTCTTTCGTGTATTACGGGAATTACGACAAAAAAACATCGGCATTATTTACATCACACACAGACTTTCTGAGGTTTTTGAAATCGCCACGCATGTATCTATCATGCGCGACGGTCTTATCACGCTTAACGGCCCTGTTTGCGATTTTAACTTTGAAATGCTCGTTAAGGGGCTTTTGCCTCCCGGTACCATAACCAAAATCAAAAAGGGAAAACCAATCAAAACATTGGATTACAGTTTAAAGCCCGTGTTAGAGCTTAAAGATCTTAGTGGGCATGGTTTCAACAATATTTCATTACAAGTATATCCAGGTGAGATACTCGGGGTTTCTGGCTTTGTCGGAGCAGGGCGCACTGAGCTTTTCAGCACCATTTTCGGCCGGGATAAGGTTTTAAAAGGGCATATCATGCTTGACGGTAAGGATATTACAGGATATTCAACAAAGCAGGTTATAGAAGCCGGCATTAATTATGTACCAGAAGACAGGCACAAACACGGATTATTCAAAATAAGTTCCGTAATAGAAAACATAACTTCTGCCATGCTGGATGATAAAAGCCTTGGAAAGGGGTTTTTAAAACGGCTTGCGGAATTCAAACTTACAAAAAAATTTGTAGACGATTTCAATATAAAAATCACTGACCAAGACCAGCTTGCCGAAAGCCTTTCTGGCGGAAACCAGCAGAAAGTCGTTCTTGGACGTTCACTTTCCACCAAACCAAAGCTTGTGATCATGGACGATCCAACCAGGGGCATTGATGCAGGCGCACGCGGTGATGTGTACAACATTATTAATGATCTTCGCGACCAGGGAGTTTCCATTATCTTAATTTCGTCTAACATAGAAGAAATTATAGAAATGTCCGACCGTGTTGTTACTGTATTCCATGGTAGTATAAACGGTGAATTTAGAAAAGATGAAATAACAGAGGAGAATCTGACGGCGGCGTCTTTTGGCTTTCACGTAAAAAGAGAGACATGCAAAGTATAAAATTATTAAAATCGATATTCAAGATACGATGGCTTTACAGTCTAGCTTTTCTAATAACTCTGTTTATCATTACTGGAATCATAAATCCAGAATTTCTATCGTATAGCAATATAATCAGCTGTTTTAACAGTAGTGATGTGTTTACTTTGCTTGCCATAGGTATAGCATTTGTCATCATGTCCGGCGAAATAGACGTATCGATCGGATCAACAATGGGACTTGCTGCAGCAATTGCAGGGACTCTTGCCCAGCAAAACGGTAGCTGGTTTTTGATGATCGTTTACAGTGTGATACTTGGAATTGTTGTAGGTATCGTAAACGGCTTCGGCGTTTCGGTGCTGGGTGTACCGTCGCTGATATTTACACTGGGCACAATGGGCATCGTCCGCGGGCTCGTGTATGTGTATTCCAGAGGGCGTACTGTGGAAAATTTTGCAGGGGACTTTACCAATTTTGGAAGCCGCACGCTATTCGGCAATATTACTTTTTATTATATTATCGTTATTTTAATTGTTATTGCGGCGCATCTAATACTAACTCGTACCCGGTCAGGAAAATACTTCATAGCCGTCGGCGATAATTACGGAGGCGCGAATTTAATAGGTATTCCAGTTGTCCGAACAAAAATCATCGCCTATATTATGTGCGGAATTTTTGCAGCGGTTTCTGGCGTGGCGTTTGCATCCAAATACGGGCAAGTTAATATTGTGGCAGGCATGGGGTATGAAATGTCTGCAATCGCGGCCTGCGTCCTCGGTGGAATCAGTCTTTCCGGCGGACTTGGCAGTATTGCCGGCGCTGCAATCGGCGCAGTTATCATGTCCTCTATCAGCCGGCTACTAGTATTCATCGGCATTTCCACTGATTATGACAATGCTATCAAAGGTATTATGCTGATTACTATTGTTGTCGCAGATTCATTGATTCAAAGACATTCCATAGAGTCAGCCCGACGTGAGCGACTTGTTGCAAGAGCATCTGCAGTTCACAAAGGAGGTTCGGAATCTTGAAATCAGACTACATCAAAGGACTTAAAAAGTTTATATCAAAATGGGAATTTGTATTGTTTTTAATACTGGTCGCTGAATTCATCATTTTTGGTGGAGTGAACTTTGAGAAATTCATGCGCATCGGATCCATATTCTCCAGCATCAATAACTATATCAGTATAGGCATTATATCGCTCTTTGTCACGTTTGTTATGATAACAGGCGGTATCGATATACAGGCAAGCTCCATAGTCGGTTTAACATCCATCATCGTAGGCGTACTCTGGAGCGATGTGGGACTTAATATATGGCTGGCCGTCATTTTAGCTATCATTACCGCAGGTTTATGCGGAACGCTTTCCGGCTTCTTCGTAGCTTACTGCAGCGTACAGCCTATGGTTGTAACGCTGGGCGGAAGTTTCCTTTACTCTGGTGTTGCACTCCTTATATCCAGCCTTTCAAAAACACCGGCGTACCAGGGAATCAGCGGCTTCCCAGCTAAGAACGAATTTGGAGATTTCGTCTCCTTCCGCGCGTTAGGCAAGACCATTTTGTTCAATAAGATTCCAATACAACTTGTCATTTATGCAGTACTTATCATTATCTGTTACTTGCTGCTGCATAAATCCAAATACGGTCGCAAGGTATTCCTTGTAGGCGTTAACCGGCAGGCTGCAGAGCTTTCCGGAATCAACAGCAGGAAAATCATTATGAGCACCTATACCCTCACAGGAATCGGAGCAGCTATCGCAGGTGTGCTTTTGACCGCAAATGTTGATTCTGCAAAATATAACCTAGGCTCTACATTCACTCTTTCAATTATTACGGCTGTCGTGCTTGGCGGCACCCTTTCTACAGGGGGTAAAGGCAATATTATCGGCACGACGATAGCAGCAATTATGATCTGCATCATGCGTTACGGACTCCCGCTATGTTTCGGCATCAGCATCCAAAATCTCGACCTTCCGATAGGTATAATGCTGGTTGTTGTGGTAGCGGGACGTGCAATATTATCAAACTCAAAAGTACTGGCATTCTTAAAACATAAAAACAAGATGACAATATGATTTCTTAAAAAGGTTTTAGGGTCCGCGGCCCTAAAATAAATAACAAAAAATAAATTAATGGAGGTAATAATCATGAAAACATAAAAACAAGATGACAATATGATTTCTTAAAAAGGTTTTAGGGCCCGCGGCCCTAAAATAAATAACAAAAAATAAATTAAATGGAGGTAATAATCATGAAAAGATCATTTTTGTGGATTGTAGTATTAATATTAAGCATATCGATGGTTGCAGCTTTTTCATTATACGGCTGTAAACCAGAAGCAGAAGAGGAAGTAGCTGAAGAAGAGGAAGTAGCTGAAGAAGAAACAGTGAAAGACATAAAAGGCAAAACAGTAGCTTTTATTCCCAAACTTACAGGCAACTCCTTCTTTGAAGCTGCTAACGATGGCGCACAGAAATTTGCTGCAGAATGGGGCATCGACGTTAAATACATGGGTAGCGCTACTGCTTCCGTTACAGACCAGCTAGAAGTTATACAACAGGCTATGGATGCCGGTGTAGATGCTATAGCAATATCCTCGGTTGACGCAAAAGCACTAGATGAAAAATTAAAGGAAGCCCAGCAGGCCGGTATCATCGTATGTACATGGGATTCCGATGTATCCTCTGATGCACGTTCGCTTATGGTTTCACAGGGAACACCAGAAATACTCGGAAAAATGCTTGTGGATATGGCCGCCGATGCATTAACGAACCGTGGCAAAGATCCGAATGGCGAAATCAAATATGCATGGCATTATTCTCAGGCTGCCGTTGCCGACCAGAACTCCTGGTATGTTGCCGGCGAAGCATACATCAAAGAAAAGTATCCGAAATGGGTCGTAGTAGGCGGACCGTTCTACTCTGAACAGGATTCTCAGAAATCCGTATCTATCGGCGAGTCTATACTGGATGCATACAAAGATATCGATCTTATTATCGACAACGACTCCACCGCTCTGCCTGGACAGTGCCAAGCCGCTCAGAATAAAGGCCTGAACAAGGATGACATCACTATTACCGGTTTCTGCACGCCATCAGGCATGACCGCTTATCTCGAAGCAGATATACTTGAGCGCTGGGGATTGTGGGATTGCGGTATCCAAGGTGCTCTTGGCTGCTACTTTGCCGCATTCCTTTCAGCTGGAAACAACTGTAAAGCGGGCGATATAATCGATGTACCGGGTATAGGCGAGTGCGAAATTGTAACGAACGACGCATTGGTTCCGGGTGACACGACACCTGATAAGAACAACGGCGTTGTTCTTTTACCTGAACGAGTTGTATTTACCAAAGATAACATCGCAAACTACAATTTCTAATACTTTTTCTTTTGCAAGACATAAAAACGAACCGATAGAGGCTGCCGATCAAAGTCGGCAGCCTCAAATAGTTATGTGGATATCAGATTATTCAATGGATTATAGGATTCTGCAATAGTAATATTCCGCTTTTATTAATAATGCATACACCAAGGATATATACTGGTTAATAGCATTTTCGCTGTCCCGATGTGCAAAATAGTTCAATATAAATTAAACTTGCAGAATTCAATAGATAGGTTCTAAAACTTGTCATCAAAATATCGAAGGAAAAAGTTATCAAAGATTTTCTAGGTTTTAAATAAATAAGACATTGTCTAATTTTTCTTAAGACAATTGATAATTATTTCTAAAAATTTCTCTGCTTCTTCAATTAGTTCTTTAGCTTCTGAATCTGAAATTGCACCTGCATAGTCATAATCGGTAATATTTCTCTTTAACCTACAGGAATCAAAATAATCTGCCAATGTACAATAATTATTTCCCATTATTATTTTCATTGCTTGAAATACTGTAAAGTAATGACCTGTCCCCTCTGGCTTATATCCCTTACAATAAAGAAGAATTGTGGCTAACTGCAAAACTGCATTATAGGCACATGCAAATCTTCTGTCTGAAGAAAGACTTTCTACCTTTGCATCTTTTATATCTCTTCTTACAAGCGTAATAAGATTTTCAATTTCTTTCTTTGATGTTTTATGTTGTCTTAATCTTCCCTGATTTAATAAGTCCTTTAAGCTCATCTTTACTTCCTATAATATATATTTTCTTATCTTTTAAAACAGAATTTATAAAATGATCTTTTTTCATGGCTTTATTTATAAACTCGTCTAATGAAAATACCGCATAATTAATCTCCCGCATTAGTTCCTTCTTGGGTTTAGAAAGAATGTTTGATAGTTCTTTTAACGAGATATCGCCTAAAACCATTAAATCAATATCACTTAAAAGACTTTCTTCTCCCTTTGCATAGGAACCATAGATAAATGCAATTTTTATCTCTTTTTCTTTAAGATTTCCCTTTAATACTTCTGCAATTCCTGCACTTTTAAAGAAAATATTTTTTAAATCCTGGGCTATCGGGCATTTCTTGTTTAACTTATAATAAATTCTATTACCCTGTATTGATCTTTCAATAATACCTATTCTATTAAGTTTATCAACTTCACGCTGAACGCCTCTTATGGATTGAGCTGTAAGACTGGATATTTGTCTTTGATAGAAACTGTTACCGGTATTAAATAAGAATAATTTTAAAATTTCAACCCTTGTTTTTGAAGAAAAAAGCTTATTTAGCATAAATTATCTCTCCTATACATTTTGTAGTCAATTATATGCAAATTGTAGTCAATTATCAATAGGTTTAATTAGAGGATATTTATAACAAAAAAAGATTGCATTCTTTATTGGGATATTTTCCTTCAGAGGAATTTGAACATAAATTAATTAAAAATAATTCCTGTAAAGTTTATTCCTAGTTAAACAGGTTGGTGTTTAGTTTTTGGGGTTCATATCATTTACAGGCTTAGAAAAATGAAGTTGATCCTCTAACCTGCCCCAAAAGTAGTAGGTCAATAAGGATTATTAACTTTATTTAAAGATTATAAGATAACAAAAAGACACTGGATTATATTCAACGGCAGAATTACCTGAAATTAAGATATATATTATTTTTCCCAGCATAGTCTTTAGCAAGTGATATAAACATTGCACCTCTACTTTTTTTAATTTTCCCGGTAAGATGTGTATCCTTTACTATACTTAAAAATATTCTTATCTGCTGTTCTGAGATTTTATTGACTATAGTTCGGAATGCTCCCAGACTGTGATTATCGTTTAGTTCTTCTGCTATTTCTTTAGCCAGCAGATCCTTTTCTCTGGACCTATATCTTTTTGGTCCAGGATATTCCTCTACCACCCTGTTTTTGAAGTATTTACCTTTTGAATCAGTGTTTTTGTCCTTTTTAGAGTTTTCAAGCTTTGTAAAGTTACATTTTCCCTTATCTTTTAAGGATTCTTTTATTATTCTCCTAATATCGTTAATATCCTCTTCATTTTCTTCTGATCTTTCCTTTATCTCCTCTCTAGAGTTTTCCACAACCTCTTGAGATACTGTCAAATGTTGTGGATTAGAAATCTCACATACCCTCCAAAACACCTTTATGCAGCCACCTCCTTAACTAGTTCCCCGTCAACAAATTTCCTGTTCTCAAGTACATGTACAATAAACTC
>Ga0307434_1001493_pt1 | contig 12588 bp, 8 predicted proteins | sample SalMarWE160220MG_FD_202156 | JGI IMG/M metagenome (GOLD analysis project Ga0307434, IMG submission 202156) | Salt marsh sediment microbial communities from the Plum Island Ecosystem LTER, Massachusetts, United States - WE1603-220 | ecosystem: Environmental > Aquatic > Marine > Intertidal zone >... | reverse complement strand
CGTCTATTTTGCCTGTCGCATCTTGTGCTAATCCTCCATAGGGTGAGCCATTATTACCGTTTGGCGTGGAATCGTAATGGGTGCCTGAGTTCTCGTTTAGGTGTTGAACCATCCTGTAATTTGAATTCCATACTGCTGTTGGGTTCTGCTGGTTCTCGCATGTGGGGTTGCCGTAGTACAGGTAGAGAGTTGTGTCTGTTGTGACTGATAGAAGTGGCACGTTAACCCATGCTGTTAGGTGCCCTGTGCTGCTGTCATAAAATTCTATTTCATGGTTAAGTTTAGTGTCAGCGTCGTCGGTGAAAACAATATCGCCAGCGTTGATTTGCGCCTTGTTTGCTAGATCATTGTCCGTGATGTCTATCAGGACTGGAAAATTGGGTAAGTTGGTAGCTACTTGATTGTGGTCTATTGTTATTGGTTTACGGAAGTGCCAATCGGCGTTCCACCAAGTGTCTGGAGCAGCTTTTACGTGGGGTATAAGAGTTATCATTGGAGCTACTGCTGTGTTGAGTAAGAATGCCCCAATAATCAATATGCCTAATAATTTGCGATAATCAGATTTAGTTAAACTCATTTTGTTTTGCCTCGCTAACTCTTTTAGTTTTTTAGATTTGCTAGTATATATATGGAACAGAAACTTTCTTCTATATTTGTAATTCATTAGCTGCTTGAAGTATTACTGTTCGTAATCGGCTTAATTGAGCATATTTTTGTGGTGGAAGTAGTTGAAGTCTGCTATTTCTTGAAGTGTTTTTGTTGGACAGTTTGATAACAAGATTTATCACATCGTATGACTTAGTACATGTGAAACGATGTGTGCTTAAGCGTTACGAGCATATAGACTACATATGGAGATTACAGACAGATGGCAAAAAAGGGTAGAATGTACAAGTCTAGCAAATTCATTTCAGCTATATTTTTGCTTTTCATAATATCAGCATCCGTAGCATCAGCATTAGCAGAACCACAAACTTCCACAACAGTAACATCAACAGGTAACATAATTTACTGGCCACGCGTAGACGTAACGGTTAACCCAACCCAAATAATAGGGACGAACAATCTATCTCTAGGCTTTATGCTGGATCATGAGTGGAATACATTTAGAAACAGACCAGTTTTACAAGAATTAGCAGAGGATACCAACTTTAAACTTGTAAGAATATTCGATTGGAAAAGTTCGAGTCCAGACCCATGCGTGTACTGGAATGAAGAAACAAAAACGGGTACTTTCGACTGGACAAATGTTGATTCATTAGTTAACAAAATTTTTGAGATAGGAGCCGAACCGATATTTTCGCTGGGAAATGGTGACATGCGCACTAGTTATCTTCCATCTGGCATGGCTACAAACCCAGATACAGGTTTACCTTATCCAGACAACTGGGCTGCATACTGTAGAGCTTGGGTTGAACATTTTGAGGCTGTGGGGCTTCCTGTTCGATTTTACGAAGTTGTTAACGAAGCAACATTTTACTGGTATCCCAACTGGAACTATGATGCGACAAAACTTGGATATTTCTTAGAGCTCTTTAATACGGCTTATGATGAAATGCATGAAGCCAACCCAGAAATTCTAATTTCAAACGATGCTGCTACTTACAGGAAGTTCATCGATTATTGGATTCTGCATGGAGGAAAGCTGGATTACATAAGCTTTCACAAATATGATTGTGATGGAGTCAGCATGGGAGATGAAACTCCATTAGTTCGTGCTGAAAATAGGCATTTTGTGACAGATAGCATTTGGTATGGAGTAAACGATGTCAGACAATTATGGTTTAACGAACACGGCATCACTCTGCCGGCAATAAATTCTGAAAGCAACTTTGCAGCCACATGTTCAGAGGGCACAGATCCGCGAATTCAACAGGTTGTTGGGACAGTATGGAATGCACTAACATTAAGAAGTTGCATACTAAATGATGTCCAGTATATGATATACTATTCATTAGGCAGTAGTGCATCTTGGGAACAGACAAAACCAACAGGGGGACTTGGATTTGGAATGATTAATTTAGATGATAACGAACCGTGGTACCCATATTATTTGCAAAAGCTTTTTGGAGACAACTTGAGGCTTGGAGATCAACTCGTAGCTACAACTAGCACATCTACTGATATTAGATCACTTGCATGGTTTAACAGTGGAACTCTAAATATTCTGCTAATCGCTAAAGTTGACCAGCCGAGAAGTATAGTTTTAAATGGTATAACGGGAGAAGCAAACTTCTTTAAAATCGATAATGTCGTGTCGCACTTGACGCCGAGTGTTCAAACAGGTAATATTGATTTAGGACTATCTTTGGATACTATTGGTTACACCGTTGTTTTAATTCAGGTTACTTCTTAGCAAGAGAACATTCTTTTACTACTTGATTATTACTGCGGGGTTTTGGTGTTATTCGACAGCTTTCGATGTTGCATTGTTCCGCAAAAAAGTCATTGAGTAACCGTTTGAATAAACGCAATTAAAGGTGGAAGAATTTAGAAACAAGTTGAAGTTTAGATTTCTTTCAGCCCATGAATTTCGGAGGATTGTGATTTGGGTTATTTGAACAAGCTCGATATTTTGCTCGTCTATAAAATCAACAGTGAAAACATCTGGCCGTTCACCTAGAAGACGAAAATCACTAAATACATTGGTGAAATTGCCGTAGAAGTTCAGGATTGAAGTTTCTTTACTTTCCGCTAACAGAGTTCCGTGAAAATGCGAACTAGTAAATTTTGCTGACGCAATTTCCCAATCATAAGTTTGATATCTTCCTGCTTCGTTCCAATAAACTGCCGCGAAGTTAATAGGTATACTTAATATCAGAATGGCGAGCAACACAATGCCTATGCGTCTTCTTTTAAACAGGAAATAGGTCGAAAATATGGAAAGTGGAATAAACGCAAGTTTAATACTTCTTTCCAAAGGCAAAATTCCAAAAACTGTTAAAGGCACAAGAAGTGCACTTGTAAGTAATAGTGAGAAAAGAAACATGAATGGTTTTTTCTTTTCTTTTTTGAGCATATAAGCTCCAAAAAGGGCTGTAATAATGACAGCTAAATATAGTAGTCTTCTATAAAGTAAGAGGTGGGCTACTTCAGGGGGAGAGTAAGTCGTAAGAGGTTGGGCAGCTATTGATGATGTAACATCGTATAGAACTGTTTCTAATGCTGTTTTAAATCCTTCTATGATACCGTGAATATAGGAGAAGCTGAATGAAAAAAAATAAACTAAAGAGGCGATTGCTGCAAATAACAGTAATTTATAAGTTAAAAACCTATTTTTAAATTTTTTTGGCAGTATTATGAACATACTAAGTGTTAATATCATCATGACCTGTGTGACTAAATGGGTTATTGTTATTCCGATAATAATTGTTATTAGGAGAACGATGTTTATGCGCAGATTTGTATCAGTTTTGCTTTTCATGGATTCTTTCCCTATTACTACAAGAAATAGGAAAAATAGGGTCCACCCGAATATTTCTGGAGAAAAATGGAAAGATAAGTAAAATGTTGATAATCCATATATTAGGGTGGAAATGCTGGCTAGTTTTAAATCTGGAAGGATTTTTGTGAATAAAAGAGTGAGCGATGTGAAAAACAATACGATGTAAATGATAGGAGTAAACATGAGTAGTGAAGTGAGATCGATGTTAGTTACCAGGGATAAGCAGGAAAGAAGGATAAATGAGGCGGGATAAGCGTGGTATTTGAATTGTTCGGGCTGCAGGTTTCCATTTTCTAATATTCCTTTAGCTGATTTTCCATGAACCCAGCTATCAATAAAGCGTGGATTTGATTCAATGAGATATGGAAACCCATAGAATAACAAAAGCAGAATCAACACTAACAGAAATATTAATATGTTTGTTGAATTTGGTGAGAACCCTTTTAATTTTGAGAAGGAAAACAAAACTAAAAGCAGTCCTAAAATAAACACGCCAATCCATAAGACTGATGGAACACAAAACACCAAATTGAAGGTCTGCGAGTCATATCTGTGCAGATCACCCATAATTGAGGCTTTAATGAAAAAAGGCGTCACAAATAATAAACATAATCCAACAGCCAATAATAAAAAAGCCATAACGCGATGTTGACTCGGTCTTGACTCGCGCAAAATAGCAATGCCATTTTTTAACAAGTTTTTTTGCATTGTGGTTTTCAAATCCTTTTTAATGATGTTTTGCATCTCAAGAATGATTAGTTCTAATTTTACAAAGGTTAAATTAAGAATATTTAGTATTGTTCAAACATATTGCATAATGGGAGTCGTTCATCAAGTTTGTGCGTACAAACATTTCTTTATTATATCAAGGAGATCATCATAGTGCTAACTAATATGTAGCTGAAATCTTCAGAAGATCAAGGTGTTTTTTGCGAATTAAAAATCTAATTGGAAGATATTTAAAAAACCAAGTTAATCACTTGGTTCTTGTCATCAATTAGGTGTTCTACCAATTTCTGATGATGATGTTCCCATGATATTGGCGGCTCTATTGTTGAGTTTTTTGCAGGGGCAACAAAGATGTGTGATTTCCGCAGAATTTTGCATTTCTCTTCGTCAGAGAGTTTTTTTCTGATTATCGTGATTTCTACGTTTCCCTTCTGATATGTTTCCGCCTTAACATGCGAAGTTGTGTAAATTTTCAAGTTGTAAGTTCTTTGGCAATCTCTGTTTAAGGTCTCTAGTATCTGTGTTAAGGGAAATCTCTTTTGAGTCAACGTTCCGATGTAAACAGCCTCAACTGTTACTGGAAGGCGTTTGGTTAAATCCACTTTTTTTCTTAAATTCTCTGAGTAACTACAATGAATGCAAGTATACTCTGGAGGTATAACGCTAATTCTTCTAACAACACCCAGCTTCCTAAGAGTATCAGCTAAAATTAATGAGGGAACCAAATATTCGTCAATTATCGGTTGCCATAATAAGTAACGTAATTTTCTTCGGAGTTTAGTAGAGAGGGAAACCTTTTGTTTTGCAAGATACACTGCTTTTACTACTCTAATTTTTTTCTTGATAATCGCCTTGAATAACCAAAAAGGGCTAGCATGTTGAAGAATTACAAGTTCTTTATTATCAATCTTGTTTATGTCAATAGAGAGTTTACAGAAATTATGTTTTGGCACAATTAAATAGTCAACTTGTATTTTACGTTTCTCGAGTTCCATAGCTAGTGTATGCATATAGTAATCCTCTCCGTAGAGAAATGGTTTCATTGTTAAATCTCTATTACTTACCAAAAGTACCTTTTTAGCAGACAAAGTATCAATCCACGTTTTCAGATTAAAATATCGGATTTTAGAGGGATTTTGTTGGCGTCTTTCTTGGATATGCATGGTTAATGCCTGCCGATTTAAGGTCAGTTTAGCACGGTTTGACTGAAGAACTCATATTATTACTGAGGAACTTTTATTTCAGATTCTGGTTTTCTCACAATCTTGACAACATACGCGCTCGACCCCTCTAACGTGTTAATTCCTTTTTTTACACACTAATTTTATTGAGATTTGGTACAGATTACGATAAAGTTAGGAATTAGTAATTTAGCAGTATGGAATTTTGAAATTGCCTTTATGATAGCCCTATATGTTACCCTGTAGCTGGTGTGGGAAAAAATATCGCCTATCTCATTTGGATTAGATAGATCTGCAATTATTTTAGGATTGGAATAATAAGGCGTTGCAGTTAGAAATTTATTTACAGTTAATCCTGATTTGCGAAGAATTTTCATTAACTCCCAATAACTGTAAAGGTAGTTTCGGTATTGTTGCTTCTTAACGAGTTTCGAGTAGAAATTGGCGATAGATCTAGGTAAAAATGTGACAAATCTTAATCTTGAATGATGATCAATGGCGCCTAGAAGATAGTAATAACAGTATCTGTTTTCGATGCCTAGCCAGAAAAGGCTTCGCCAAGTCAACACTCTCCTTATTTCTGTTAATGTGTTGAGTTGGAGTCTTTCAGGCGGGCATGAGCCATGACTCAAAGGAACCCACTCAAGTACCCCACTACAAACAATCAAGTCAAAGACGTTGTCCTTAAATGGCAAATTGGTTGCATCGAACAACATAGGATGTATATTATTTATATTCTTCATTTTTGCCACTTTAGTTACTATTTTCAAAGCATTTTTTGAAATGTCAGCAGCCACAACCAGTTTGCTTTTGGTTGACAAAGAAACAGACACTTGCCCCAACCCACATCCAAAGTCCATGGTCTTTTCATAGGATCTTTCACCGACTAAAACTCCAAGTTGTTTGGATATATTTACTCCCCTGTCATCGTAGATACTATCTACAGGTTCGCCGTCTTCTAAACGAGTTAATATTTGATCATAGACAGGTTTGTAAAAAGGCTCATTGCTAGTGTTATCCTTGGAAACTATCATGTAGAGTCACCAATATGACGTATTTGTTTGCGTTTTTTCCCTAGGTTAACAGAGTTGTCAATTCCGTGAAGTAAAGAAGTCGAAGATGACGTTGGTAAACAAGCCAATAAAATGTAAAATGATAAATCTTGGAACTTAGTGTTTATAATGTTTCTAATACTTTGGTGTGTTCCTTTGTGGACTGTTTATGTGGTTGTTTTATGTGTTCATTGCTGATTTAAGAGGTTAGTTTATGAAAGAAATCTATTAAAATTTGGAGAGTTTGGTTATTACTGAATCTTTTTTCGAAAATTTCTATGTTGTGAGCCCCCCATTCTGCAATGGTTTGTAGATCTAAATCTTTTACATACTTCAACTTATCAGCCAACTCAAAGGGGTTACCAGCATTGAAAAGAAAAACACCTTTACATCCTTTGACCAATTCTGGAATACCTCCAATATTAGAAGCAATAATTGCTCTACTATGTAAAATAGCCTCAGTAACTACATAAGGAGAAACTTCGGCTACAACCGAGGGGACTAAAACTGCTTTGATATCTCTATAAAGCAGATCTATCTCAGAATGGTTTAATTTAGGATATTTTTTAACTCCCAATCGTTCAAGAAATTTACCCATCCGTTTATTCATCAAAGAAAAATTGGTTCCATGCACAAGAACAGAATCAGAATTCAACAAGCGTAAAGCCTGACATAAAACATTAAATCCTTTCATAATATTACTTCCACCAAAATATCCGAAATCATCACCTTCTAAAGGAACCTGCGAAATCTCCGGTAAAGGATTGGGAATAACGTGAACCTTACGCTCCAAAGACTTATCCCATTTTGTCAATAAATCTCTTTGAGCATAAGACGCGCAAACAACACCATCAGAAAAACTAACAATCCGTCCAAGATACCGCCCAAATATAGAATTAAAAACTGCAGAAGTAGCAGCCTTAAACAAACCCTTATCAGCACTACGCTCACTATAATAAATGCAATTTAAAGTACAAAACCTCCCACGGCTACATATAGACTCTCTAGACGAATCATAAAACTTTGTCAATGGACATATGGGAATATAATCATGTAAATGCGTAACCACTGGTTTCCCAAGAGTCTTCGCCAAGGGTATCGCAGAAAACCAGAATCGAGGAACATAAACAATATCAGCCCATTTCATCCATTTACGCATAAAACTAGAAAACAAAACGTCAACCCGCTGCAAAACAGAATACTTGACGCTGTCCCCCCTCCTGAACAAAGGCAAACGATAAACAGTAAATCCCTCATTTCTCGAAAACTCGGGTTCTCCAGCAAAACGATTAGCTATAACAACAACGTTAAATTTGGCTTCGCTAAGGAGCTTTGCATACAAATACGTAGCTAATTCAGCTCCACCACCATTCGGGTAAAAGAGCTCGCTCAGAAAAAGAATATTCAATTACACCACTCCCAAAAAAGGATCAACTACAATAAACATGTTCCAACTGCGCAACAACTTCATCCCAATCAAGAATCTTGCTTTTCCACATTTTAACATCAAATTTTTGGCCCTTACGTTCAAAAACATCGCTAATTAAAGCCTTCAACTCAGTTAAATCTAAAGGCAACCCTAAACCAAAACAATTCACACCATCCACCCATTCGCTCAACCCAGAAGTATTAGCCACAATACAATATGCACCAGCAGTCAAAGCCTCCGCGACAACAAGGGAGTATGCTTCATGCTGAGACAACAAAACAAACGCATCCGAATCCACATACTTCTGTAAAAGGTCTCTCCTAGACAAATTCTGAAAAAACAAAACACGGTCGCGCACTCCCAATTGTTTAGCACGATTCTCCAAAAACTCACGCAATGAACCCTTTCCCACCATCTCTAAAACCACATCATCATCCAGTTGTGGCAAAACTTCAACCAAAAACTGCACACCCTTAGAACGCTCCAACCGACCAACATATAAAATAGACCTAAAACCACGTCTGCGACGCTTAAGACAAGCAAACTCGCTTAAATCAAGACCATTTGGAATCACAACAATCTTGTCAGCTTCAAGTTTAAAATATGTACAAAGCAGACGCTTTTCAAATTCGGACACTGCAATAATCGCATCCGCCTTAGTAAGCGATATCTCGCCAACAGGCTTAAACAAACCATACAAACAGTTTCTAAAAACAGAAGGTGATCCCCCATGAAAATGCGTAGTAACAACAAATTTGCCTGTGTTAGCCAAAGGCGCAATATGCATCGGAAAGGCGTGATAACCATGCCCGTGAACCACATCAAACCTGGCGTTTCTCAACTTCAAAAGCAACTCCCATGAGAAAAAATACGCGTTACTTGGCGCAAATCGTCTGTACCTTTCCACCTTAACCCCATTAATCAACTCATAACGTGGCAACATTCCAGATGGATCAGTCGCATAAACCGTCACGTCATGTCTCTTAGCTAGACGCTCAGAAATACACCTAACATGCTCAGAGATCCCTCCACTTCCTCTTTCATAAGGATGGGGACAAACCTGCAAAATATTCATAACCGCACAACAACCTTAACACTATTCCAAATGCTTTCAACTCGCTTCAGAAACAATAAAGCTGAACTTGCCGCTATTATCAAGCCGAATTTCATCCACAAACTTTACCTCAAAGTTCACTTCGAATTTTTCCAAACCAAGCACTCGTTTGACATGTGACACTAATTCGGCTTCCATCGTTTCCTCGTCAACAACAGAATTGCCTACTTTAATAAGAATTTCAAAAGACCCTGTTTTTTTTTGGATAAACCGAAATTGCTCAATGAGCCGATATAACCTAAAAGTACTAATCGCAACACTAAAAGCCCGAGGCGACATCACTTGGCCATTAGGAAGAAAAATAAGCGAGTCCTTCCGGCCTTCAACAACCTTCATCAACGGAAGCGTTCTCCCACATGAACAACGTTCATCCGATGGCACTCCAATGTCTCCCACAGCATACCGGATAAGAGGCATAGCAAAGTTGAACAAACTCGTGCAAACTATTTCGCCTCCTTCACCTACAGAAACCTCCTCTCCATCATTATCTACAAACTGCACAATCATTGTATCAACATCCATATGATATCCCATTCTTTGAGGACATTGCCATGCTATCCTTTCCAGTTCAATACACGCATACTGATCGTAAACTGGAGCGCCAAAGGTTTTCTCAATGTAATTAAGAGAAGAGTTACCGACAAATTCGGCGCCACTAATAATGAATCTTGGTCTAATCGATTCTAATCCGCTTTTTTCCACAAACTTGGCCAGTAAGAGGAGCGAACTTGAGTAACCATCCAATATATCAGGCTTCATTTTTTCAATTATTGAAACCTGTGTAGCCAAATCATTGAATACAGAGACAGGAATCGGCGCATATACACCCAGCATTCGCTGAAATTTCATGATCTCTCCAAAATGAGTAGGAGACGTTACTGTAACCCACCGATCTCTGAGATTTTGCCCACAACTTATGTTAGCCCTCAAATGCTTCGCTTTGCGGAATTCGTCTTCCACCGCGTTTATATAGAGAAACAATGGTTGTCCTGTTGAACCACTCGTAGACAGCTTTCGGAGGTTATTAACATTAGATTCCTTAGAAATCATTTTATCAAGGTTTTTCTTTATCTCGGCCTTTCGTATGATTGGCAACTTGTTAAGATCTTTCGCAGTCTTTATGTCAATGGGTTTTATTCTCAACTCCCTAAATTTCCTATGATAAAAGGGAACATGCTCATATGCGTACCTTATCGTTTTTCTAAGTCTCTTGTTCTGGTAATCAATTAATCTGTCATGATTCCAATAGGCGCGTCTGATCATACTGTGCAAGTAATAAAATGTCCTGAGAAAATTTGTCATTTATCATCCCTCTAAACCGAAGCAATCAAAAAAGGTTCTAACGGGTAAAGATCATTTTCTCTTAATAAATGGCATTATTGCTTGCTTTATGCCTTCCTTCACGTTTTTCTGCCATTCAGGGATGATGTTTTTCAGTGAAGCCCTTAATTGGTCATTTCGGTTCCAAACATAATCTATCTTAGACAGTAATGCTTCAGATGAGACATTACGTATGTCAAGCGTACAGTCACTCATGTTCAATCGCTCAAAAAAACCTGTTTGCTTATGGTCATAGGCAATACACAAAATAGGCACGTATCCTGACGCCCCCAAAACTGCAGGATGCATCTTTGAAGAAATGATAATATCCATCTGATCTAAAAAGAACTTGAACTCTTCAACACTGCTTGTATTACAAAGTCGAACACGCTCCTTATTCTTCATTTCGTGGATTATAGCTTCACACATCTCCAAATCATCATACTCAAAATTACTAACATAATGAGGCAAGAAAACTACAAAGAACCCATACTTTTCGATGGCAGCATCTAATGCTTTCGCATGTGCCACAATATAAGCGCGAACTTCTGCTTTAGACATACTATGACTATAGATGCCAGGAGATATTCCCAATAAAGGTCTAGGAAAATCGGCTATAACCTTTTCACATGTTGAATTAAACAGCAACGCTGTGTCAAATGTCAAAATTCTGCAGGATTGTATTCCCAAAGTGTCAACTATCTTGTAAGATGTAATATCTCTTATCAAAACGTAATCGCAATTACCAAGTGAAAGCCTTGCCAAACACCGACCCACCCAAGTTCTGAAAGGCCCAACAGAATTGGGAAACATAACAACTGGTTTTCTAAAGGATTTCGCAACCAAAATCTCCCATGTTCTCGCAATCAACATTGACCACCAAGTCATAACCCAATAGATATTCAACGGTAGTAGAGAAGCACTTTCTTTGAAACTTTCGTCACTGTGGGATACGACTATGTCACATTTTTTTACATTTTCAATTACTTCAGCTCGATAGAAAGCTTTCAATCCAGTCTTAGCTAGCGTTATGGAAAACACGGATAATGCAATTTGGATAAACATGTAAATGAACGCTGCCAACGCAAAACTCTTGTATTTAATGTCACTTCTGCTACACCCGAATTTTTTGGCAAAGCAATCTGCTTTTTCATATGGAATGTCAACCATTGGCGGCAACACACTGGCCAAAGGAAGATTTAGCCCTTTTACTCCCTCCACATCGGTTGTGGAAACAGTTATGAATACGTCGCCCTTGATAGTGTTACGAATTGTGTGGACATCGCTTTTAAAAAGCGCTTGAGTACCCTTGTTATTCATATTTCCGACGTGTATAATATGAACATTCGATTTGGTCAAAGGCATTCCATCCTCAAATGTATTAAAAAAACTTGTATACTCCAGCATAGAGTCTGAATAACGGAGATGGGAGGTGAACCAATAACCATTTTAGAAATTTGTTAGATGAAACTTTAATATTGAGAAGGGTAAAAAAAGCTCGTGAAAGAGAAGCAGGTGAAACTGAACAAGTTAGTGTGGGATTAAGTCGTGGTGTTTGTTTGCCAAATGCGTTAAGCAAAAAAAGACGAGCGTTTAAATCTTTTTTCTTAAATTTTAACGGTGGAGCTTGAGCTTGCTTGACCCGCGTATAGTCGATGTGTTTTATCGAAATCGCCTTGGTTGAGCTCATGAGATGAAGAAGGTGTTCTGCAATTTCTGTTCTCGTAACAATAATTGACTGCCCTACTTTTTCACGCTTTAGTTCAGGAAGATAGGCATCTCCCAAAGAGATGTCGGCTAACTCGTTAGTCATATCTGGGCACATTATGCAACGCCATGGGGTGAAAAAAAAAGAAGAAAACAGAGGCCAATATGCATTCCAGCCCCCTATATAAGGTATAGTTAAACTTGAATTGTTTTTGAAATATATTGACATTGAACCAGGCCATCCTCGTCCTCTATAATCAAGCTTGACTACCTGCTCTTTGTCAATTGACATTTTTTCGAGAAGAAACTCGGTACCCAAAAAACTAATCGTATGCGCGCACATAAGTCCAATGTGCAAAACTATTTTCTTTTTCAATTCAGGGTTAAAGCTTTCTGCTTTTCTGATACCATGGATATGACAGGGCAGTCCTACAACTGCAAACTTTCCATCTTCGTTTATAATTTTCTTCAAAGCTTCGTTAACCGCAACAGGACAATACTTTGATTTTGACGCCGAGATGATGTCCTCTTTTGTTCGCGCAATAAAAGCCTCAGACTCTAAGGGGCTATCTTTTTTCATACGAGTAACTAAGGCAGCGTCAATTAGCTTT
>Ga0307434_1001489_pt1 | contig 12615 bp, 2 predicted proteins | sample SalMarWE160220MG_FD_202156 | JGI IMG/M metagenome (GOLD analysis project Ga0307434, IMG submission 202156) | Salt marsh sediment microbial communities from the Plum Island Ecosystem LTER, Massachusetts, United States - WE1603-220 | ecosystem: Environmental > Aquatic > Marine > Intertidal zone >... | reverse complement strand
TGATGGGTGCTATGTCAATCATTCGCTTCAGAAACGTCGTAAAGGATACGCGTGATATGTTGTTCATTTTCTGCGGCCTTGCTATAGGTATGGCCGCTGGAACTCAGGCTTACACTATCGCCATAACCGGAACCATTTCGGTGGCCCTGATTTTCCTGTATCTGCATATTAGCAAATTTGGTATGCATAAACCTCATAACGGCTTCCTGCGGTTTACAATACCAACACACATCGGTCCAAACCACCCGCTGGCAGCAATCTTAAAACGCTTTTGTAGCGGCTTTACTCTGATTTCTGCTCAGGATGCCGGCTTCGGAAGTAATGAGGTGGAATATGCTTATCAGCTGATGATTCGAAACGCTGATAAAAACGAACAGATGCTCACCGAACTGGAAAAGATGCAGGGAGTTACAAACCTGAGCCTGACAATGCAGGAGGTGTTGCTGGAGGTCTGATAAACTTATGAAAAGTATAAATAATCATAGAAAAGGAAGTCTGCGTTTACATATTATACCAGTCATTGTGTGGCTGGTGGCTTTAGGCGCAGTTATAATTCTCTTTCAAAATCGCACCCAACGGTTTGAAAGTATAGGTCTTGTTGAGGGTGAGGAAAGACGAATTGCCGCCGCAGTCGCAGGGAGAATAAAAGCTGTACCCGTTCATCTCTTTGACAAAGTTAATGAAGGCGACGTCGTTGTTGTTGTTGACACGGTGCTCAATGCCAAAAACCTCGAAATAGAACTCGAAGCAAGAAAGGATGTGCTGCTTGCAACAATACGACAGCTGCAGGCTGAAATAATTGCTACAAGAGACAGATTAATAACCGATGAGGCTGGACGACAGAATGATTTGGAGCAGTCGGCAAGAAGATATGCAATTGATGTCGAGTCCGCCAAGCTCCGCGTCGTTGAACTAAAAGCAACAATCGCCCCGGACAAAATAAGGCTAAAAGAGCTCGATTTAAATATCAAAATATTGAATGCATCATCGGATTTGACACAGAACCAGGGAAAAATAACACAGCACTACGAAACTGAAAGATTGAAAACTGAGGCTGAAGTCCTCGCAAAAGAGATTGAAGAAAATCAGCTCTTGCTCGCACAGGCAGAAGAAAATCTCCAGCAGGCCAATGAAAGACTGCAGGTCATTTTGAAAAAACAGCCTATCAATCCTTCAATAGAGCTCGCACTACAGCCAATAAGAGAAGAAGTAAACGTACAGGAACAGGCTATTCTTGAATTAATGAGAGACCGACCAGCTCTTGAAATAACATCTCCATTCAAAGGTACTGTAAGCAGAATCAGGCGCCGGGTTGGCGAGATAATACAACCGCAAGACCCGATTCTGAATATAGTTGAATCCGAACCAAGGGTGATAGTCGCGTACATTCGCGAGCCCGGCATAAGCCAGGTCAAAGAAAATATGAAGGTACAGATTATGAAAAGAAGCTATCCTTTGCAACAGGCTAATTCCTATGTCGCTTATATGGGGCCGGGGCTCGAAGAACTTCCCCCTCAACTGTGGGCAAATACGACCACACCCCAGTGGGGAAGACCGGTTCTGATACCCATACCTGCCGGCATGGAACTTATTCCCGGTGAAACCGTCGGAATCAGCGGCCTGTGATCTAAAAATAAATTCGAAACTACTTTAAGTATTATTCTTAGAAGCACATACGAAGAAAGGAACATTATGAATTCAAACAAAAGCCCGGAATGGACGTTCAAAGCTATGAGTTCGAGAATGTCACTGTTTTTATTGGTACTTATTATGTTTTTATCTTCTGTTGTCCGTGCGGATTTGGTTCACCGCTATAGTTTCGATACGGATGCCGACGACTCTGTCGGCTCAGCCCACGGCTCGCTCATCGGAAGTGCTTATGTTTCCGGCGGCGCCCTGGTACTGGATGGTGGCGGAGCTGTGAATCTGCCGTCTGATGTACTTGATGAAAACCTTACAAGCGTTACGATTGAGGCATGGTTCGAAGTAGGTGCGTACAGTGGCTGGCAACGGGTCTTTGATTTTGGTGGAAATAGTGCAGACTACTTATTCTACTGTCCTTCTATACCGGCGGGAACCTCAAGATTTGTTTTGGGTACTGGTGGTAATGAAATAATAGTGGATGGCCCTACACTCCCTCTCGGCACCCCGACACATATTGCCTGTGTGTATGACGGAACCGTCCCTGAGCTCAGACTCTATCAGGACGGACAATTGATTGGTTCGGCATCTGTAGGGGCTTTTACCCTGGCAAATGTCCAAAGGCTTAATGCGTTTATTGGAGATTCTTGTTGGCCTGGCGACCCGTACTTTAATGGTACCATGGATGAGTTTCGAATTTATAATATTCATTTTAGTGATTCAATGGCCGAAGCCAGTTACCTTTCCGGTCCGGATACACCATTAGAATTCTATTCGGTTCCCTCTAATCCGAATCCGCCGGATGAGGCCGCCTCAACTTTGCTGACTCCAACCCTCACATGGGATTCCGATTCTTCGCCTGATATTACAGGGCATCGTATCTATCTCGGTACAAATTTTAATACCGTTCTGACCGCAGACCCCAACTCAACAGGCATTTACCAAACGACTAAATCCCCGGGCGATGAAAGCTTTACTCCGGAAAGCGACCTCGAAATGGACACAACATACTATTGGCGTATCGAAGAGGTTACAGCATCTTATGTATTCAGTGGTCCCATCTGGAGTTTCCATACACCCAAACTCAAAGCTGATAATCCCATTCCTCCGGATGGTATTGGTGGAATATCCGTAGTCGAAGTAACTCTGCAATGGGAGGCTGGAGTCGGTGCCGTTGGGCATCGAATTCTCTTCGGAACCCCCCAGGAAGAAATGCAGATACTCGAAGCAGATTACCCTTACACCTCGTACGTAATCGAATCACTGGATTATGAAACGGATTATTTTTGGCGCATTGATGAGCTGTTCAGCTCTGCGCCGGATGAAGAGGGATATGTATGGTTCTTCTCGACGATGCAGGCGGCAGGCCCCTGCCTGCTTGGAGACCTTGATGGAGACTGCATGGTTGATTTTAACGACCTGGCCTTGTTTTCACAATATTGGACGCAATCCGCCGATTGCAGTGCCTTTAACTGCCCGGATCTAAACCAGGACCACTCAGTAGATTCAGAAGACCTCGAGATTCTGATAAGCAACTGGCTGAAATCTAACGATGCACTGGTTGTGATTAATGAGATACATTATCACCCCGACAATAATAAAGAAGCAGTGGAATTTGTTGAATTATACAACGCCACCGTCCAGGAAATCGATCTGAACGGCTGGTACCTTGAAGGAGCAGTACGTTATACATTTAATGAAACTGTTATTATAAATCCGGGAGAGTTTGTAGTAATTGCCGAAGACCCGTGTGCTTTACAGGCAAAATTCAGTGTCTCTTCATATGGTCCCTTCGAAGGCCAGCTCAGTAACGATGGCGAACGTATTGTCCTGCGTAATTCAACAGGAGATAAAATTGACGAAGTTGATTATGACAGCGATTTTCCCTGGCCTATCGCCGCTAATGGCGAAGGAGCATCTATGGAGCTTATAAATCCTTCACTCGATAACGACCTGGCAGGTAGCTGGAGAAGCTCGGGCTATGATAAAGATGCCCAACGTCCTGAATTAGCATTCGGAGCACCCGCACCCGGTTATCAAAACAGCGTGTATGCAATAGATGTCCCGCCGCAGATTCGCCAGGTCAACAACGACCCGGAGCAGCCTCTTTCGAGTCAGTCCTGTACAATTACCGCCAAAGTTACCGATCCCGACGGAGTCAAACAGGTAAAACTGAAATACCAGGTAGTCGCTCCAGGCGCGTACATTCCAGCTTATCTGCCTATACCTCATGCCTCTCTGCTTGCAGACCCTTATCAGTACCGACCAATAAATTCGGAATTTGAAAATCCGACCAACTGGTCCGAGATAACAATGGTAGATACAGGAACAGGCGGCGATGCTGTGGCCGGAGATAGTATTTATACTGCCCTCATCCCCGGACAGGATAACCGAACTCTTGTGCGTTACCGAATTGTCGCAGAAGATGATAACGACAATCTTATTCAGGTGCCTTATAAAGACGATGATTCGTTTAACCTTGCATATTACGTTTATGACGGCATACCCGACTATGTAGCCGCCGAAGACTCGGTTATAACGCCGGGATATGTCCATAACGCAGAAATTCTGACTTCTATCCCTGTTTACACCTTGATTACACGAGATGAAGACTTTTATCAGTGCAATGGTTATGACTGGGCCGACCAACTCGACCAGGGGTCATTCGACCCTGTCATTCAGGATGCCGGCAGGGCATATAACTGGGAAGGCGCGTTAGTCTATGATGGCAAAGTCTATGACCATATGGCATATCGCCTGCGAGGAGGAAACGGCCGCTATAATTACGGTCTTGCAGGTAAACGTTCGATGAAATTCCGCTTCAACAGAGGCAACTACTTCCAGGCCCGTGATATGTACGGAAAGAAATTTCCTTACAAATGGCAGCACCTAAATACACATAAAATGTTCGGAAACAAAATTAACGGATACCAACATTATCCATACGGAATTAATGAAGCTATGAATATAAGGCTGTTTGAGGCCGCGGACGTTCCCGCTTATGATATCTGGTGGTTCCATTTCCGTGTAGTCGATGGCGCAGAAGAAGCACCAACCGGTGCTGACGGCCAGTATAATGGTGACTTCTATGGTTTATATCAGGCTTTCGAAAATTACGACGGAGCCTTCCTCGAAAGATTAGGCCTGCCAAAAGGCAATGTCTATAAACTGTCCGATAGAATTTTCGATGGCCAACGCCAGCTGCGATATCAGGGTGAATTCGCAGTCGATGACTGTGCCGACTATGAAAATATCCGTTGGGATTTGACTTACATCGCATCTGCTGATTTCATTCGCAATCATCTGGATTGCGACGAATGGTATCGTTACCATACTGTTATCGAAGTAATAAGGTCTCTCGACGTGTTCAGTGGTGGAGATGTGGTTATACACAACTTGAAGAACCTGGCTTGGTATTTCTATCCCGATTATACCGCTGAGAACAATTATCTCGGAAAAGTACAGTTTATGCCCTTTGACTTTGACGATAGCTGGGGACCTTTCTTTAACTATGGTATCGATCACGGCAAAGGGGCAATTTTTGACCAGAGCTATATTAACCACTACTTTCAACAATATGCTATTGACCCTGAAAAATCACCTCTGAAACAGGAATTCAGAAACTACGTCAGGGAATTCAACGACATTATGTGGCAGCCGGAAATCATCAATCCGTTGATAGATGAAATGGCAGCAATAATAGAAGATTTTGTGCCCGCAGACAGAGACCGTTGGAGACAGGATTATACCATACCGGGTTCACCAATAGACAACGGCACATGGGAAGATGCTGTTGATCTATTGCATAACTTTGCATGGAATGAAGGTAATTATAGTGGGTATCCATGGCAAGGCACTTCAGACTATTTGAAGGATAGAGCTAATAACCTGAATATTAACATAGAGTACCCTTCTAATAATTATTTTAAGGATTATGACCACTGCGCCGAAGACGATTTGTCCAGGATTCCGAATACCCCGACTATAGCCTATATAGGTGAAGTTAATTATCCTATTAATGACCTGCGCTTCGAAACCAGCGCATTTTCCGACCCCCAGGGTTCAGGTACATTCGCCGCTACAAAATGGCGAATAGCTGAAATCGAGCCTTACCCCGAAGTCAACGAACCGGAAAGCATTATCCTGATAGACAGTGAAGAAAACTGGAAATACTACAGGGCCATCGACGCCGAACCGTCTGACCCCGTTGAGGCCTGGAGAGCTCTGGGATTCAATGACAACTCCTGGCAGACTGGTCAGACAAGTATTGGTTATGATGACGGAGATGACAATACCGACCTGTCTGAACAAGACCCTCCTATGCGGGATAATTACACAACTATATATCTTAGAAAAACGTTTGAAATCTCGAATCTGAGTGACATCGATTCATTCGATTTGGATGTTTACGTTGACGACGGATGCATTATCTGGATAAACGAGACTGAAGTTGCAAGGCCACATTGCACAAGTGGATTTAAGGCCTGGGATTCCACCGGCGCGAATCATGATGCAAGCTGGGAAAATGTTAGCCTGCCCACCCCTTATAGCTACTTCGTTGAAGGCGAAAATATTATTGCGGTACACGTTTTGAACCAGGCTAAAACCAGCTCCGACCTGTCTATCGATTTGACTTTAACGGCTAACTACGCTGAAGAGCCCTCAGAGCCGATTCCTCTGAAGCGTCGCAAGTACGAACTCGAAGCGGCGTGGGAAAGCGAGGAAATAACAAACCCCGCCGACCTTGACATACAGATACCAGGCTCCGCTGTCCGGCCGGGCAGAATATATCGTGTCCGCAGCAGGATGAAAGATGATACAGGCAGATGGAGTCACTGGTCGGAGCCGATTGAGTTTCTTGCCGGTGAGCCTATCGGCGCCGATATTCTCAATTACCTTCGCGTCAGCGAGCTTATGTATCATCCTGCTCCTGCAAACATTACCCAGGGAGAACTGAACGTAGATAAAAATGAATTCGAGTTCATCGAACTTAAAAACATAGGCACAACAGAAACACTTGACCTGAGCACAGTTTCAATCACCGATGGAGTTGACTTTGACTTTGCAGGTAGTAATGTGACAAGCCTCGAACCGGGTGAATTTGTTCTCGTGGTCAAAAATCAGGACGCTTTTGAATCCCGTTACGGCACGTCTCTTTCGAGCCGAATCGCCGGAACATACGACGGAAAGTTCGACAACGCCGGCGAAGAAGTTGAAATATCCGATACGTGGAATGGAGTGGTGGTAAGTTTTACTTATAATGACGGCTACGGCTGGCCTCAGCCCGCCGACGGCGCAGGTCACTCGCTCGTGCCGATAGACTGGTGGGCTATGGAAGACCAGCAGGAAGGGATACTCGATTTTTCCGGTAACTGGCGACAAAGCTCGTATATTCACGGCTCACCCGGTTCAGAAGATCCGGCTGTACCGGCAAAGACGGCCGTCTTAAATGAGTTTATGGCTCACACTGATTACTCCAATCCTGAACATCCAGACTACAATTCCAATGACTGGATTGAGCTTTATAATGCATCCGGCTCAACCGTTAATCTGGACGGCGATTGGTATCTTAGTGATGATATTGATGACCTAAAGAAATATCAGCTTTACAATGCTGCTCTTGGTGCGGGTGTTTTTTTCAGCTATGACGAAGTTGAGGATTTCCACAATCCGATTACAAGCGGTTTTGGTCTGGATAAGACCGGTGAACAGATATTCCTTTCGTATCTGCCGGGCACCATTGGAGTTGACCGTGTGGTTGATTGCATCAGATTTAAGGGGCAGGAAAACGGCATTTCGCTCGGCAGGTACCCCAACGGTGGAGATTATTGGTTCAGAATGGCCGGCTCCCGCGACCTTTCCAATGCAACTCCTGTTGAACATATCGTCATCAGCGAGATTATGTATCATCCGCTGGCAGGCAGCGACAATGACGAATACATAGAGCTTTACAACCCAACTGGTTCGAGCGTGCACCTTTACAATGCTGACGGCTCGTGGCGACTTGACAACGCGGTTTCTTTCACGTTCCCATCGAGCTTATCGATTGCTTCAGGAGCGAGGATTGTTGTAGTGCCATTTGACCCTGTAGTCGAGACAGTACGATTGACGGCATTCGAGAGCGACTACGGATGTGATTTAACCGCCAACGTGAACGTATTCGGGCCGTGGTCGGGCAATTTATCCAACGGCGGAGAAAGACTCGCACTTGAAATGCCGCAGGCGCCGGACCCGCCCGAGGTTAATAATTCATGGATTATCATAGACCAGGTCACCTACGGCGATTATTATCCCTGGCCGGCGACACCTGACGGCACAGGTGATGCTCTTGAACGTATTTCTTCGTCGAGCAGCGCATCGGGTGATGACCCTGACAACTGGAACGGCGATACGCCGTCGCCGGGCAGCTGAAAATTTAGAAACCTGCTGGCCAAACTTCACCTTCCTGAACAAGAGAAGGTATGCACGACATCCACGTCAGCCGGTAATTGTCTATACACAGAAAAACAGCATAAAAACGACTTAAGCTCAAATAAAGACTTGACGCAAGTGACATCTTATGTTAAAAATATATTAGAATACTAAAACAAAAACACACATCCCTACATATTTCTATCAGGAAATAAAAAAAAAGGCTTAAATTTTCATAAGTGAATAGCCGACAAAGACTTATATGTTTTTGAGCCGTTAATAAAGAAGGATTACGGCTTTATCTACCGTTTACTCGCCGGATAAGAAATACGAGGCTGTATGAAGTTTAATACTATAATTTTTAAAACATCGCTGCTTTTGCTTGTATTTTCTGTCTTCCCGGCCCCTGTTGCCCGTGCGGACTTAGTTCATCGTTACAGCTTCAATAACGGCGACACCACCGCCATAGATTCTATCGGCGGACAAAACGGAACATTGGAGGGAGATGCATACATAACCGATAACGCCGTCCAGCTTGACGGTTCCGGAGACTATGTTAATTTACCTGCTGACTTGATAACCGGCTACACAAGTATTACCATCGAATTCTGGTTCACCTACACTACCGCCGCAACATGGGCAAGGGTATTTGATTTCGGTGATATTAGCGGCGCTGCCGGTGGATATTATCTTTTCTATACTCCTCAAAGCGGCGCTAGTACCTCCCGATTAGTTATTTCCGACGAAATGCCGGGTTATAATCATGAGGAGATTTTAGACTACATCATCCCGGTTGCGACAGTACCGGTACACGTAGCATTCGTTTACGACGGCGAAAACAATACAATGAGTATTTATGAAGATGGCGAATACGGCAATTCTACCTCGATAACTATCCCCTTATCGTCGGTTGACAGCGTATATAGTTTCCTCGGCCGGTCGTTATATAGCAATGATCCTTATCTTACAGGCTCTATTGATGAGTTCCGTATTTATGATAGCGCTCTCGAAGACTGGGAAATTCAAAATAGTTTCAACTTCGGACCTGACTCTCCCTATGCCTCTTATGCTGCTAGTAATCCGAATCCTCCCAACAATTCCACCAGCGTTATACCTCCCATAGGCCTTAGCTGGTCTCCGCCGGCTGAAGAAACCCCCGACAGCTATACTGTGTATGTAAGTGACAATCCGGATTTTGATGACCCCCAGATTATTCAGGTGCCTGACGGAAACAGCTGCACACCTGAACTGGATTACGATTTAACATACTACTGGAAGGTGGATACACATTATGGACAGGACACCTACCAGGGAGCTGCCTGGAATTTCTTCACCTGCGCATTATCAACGGAAAGGTCACCGGTGGGCGATATTGTCCCTGATTTCGAGGTCAACCTGGAAGATTTTGAACTGATGGCCGATGAATGGCTCTCTACTGACGATAACAGCCCGGCAAATCTGTACGATACGCCGGCAATTCCGGGTACAAGCGTTGATTTTCTCGACCTGGCCGTATTCGCAAACAACTGGCTCGTTACAGGACCGGTGCTTGTAATTAACGAGTTTATGGCAGACAACAAAAATTACCTTACTGACCCGAACGGTGAATATGACGATTGGATTGAAATCTACAATTGCAGTAATTCCGCCATTGATTTAAGCGGTATGTATCTTACCGACAATCTTGAGATGCCGACAAAATGGTATATCCCGGATGGTACTACAATATCCGCTCACGAATATCTGCTCTTCTGGGCCGATGAGCAGCAGGAACAGGGCAGCAACCATACTAATTTCAAACTTGACGCCGGTGGAGAAGAAATTGCACTGTTCGATACCGATGGCAGCACCCTTCTGGATAGTGTCGAATTTGACGACCAGTACCCGGACTTGTCTAACGGGCGTTACCCCGACTGCGGACTCGAGTGGCGCTTCTTCGATCCGCCTACTCCTTTGGGATGCAACTGCCAGGGTTATTTAGGTGCTATCGCTGACCTGGAATTCAGTGTTAATGGAGGTGTTTATTCCGACCCTGCTGGTTTCGATGTCTATATCAGATGCGATACTAAAGACGTTGATATCTACTACACTACGGACTTTACCGAGCCGACAGAGAGCAGCCAGCTATATACAGGCCCCATACATATCGACTCAACCACATGCTTAAGAGCCATAGCTTATAAACCAGGATGGCTTAGTCCTCAATCTGTAAGTCGTTCATATATTTATTTAGACGATGTAATGGATCAACCGACGAATCCTACAGGTTTCCCAAGTGGCGCAGCCGATTATCAGGTTGATCCCGATGTTGTGTACGACCAGGAATATGTCACTACTTTCAAAGATGACCTCAAGACTATTCCCACTATCAGTATTGTAACATCTATCGACGGTTTTTGGGGTTCCATTGATGGTATCTATACTCATCCTTCATTTCGTGGCGACGCATGGGAAAGACAGGCTTCAATTGAATTCATTGACCCTATTAACAAAGAAAATTACTATCAGGCCAATGCCGGCATACGTATTCATGGCGCCGTCGGCAGAGCTTCCGCTAAGAAATCTCTACGGGTTATATTCAGAAGTATCTACGGGCCTTCAAAGATGGAGTTTCCTCTCTTTGAAAATTGTGATGTGGAATCTTTCGACCAGCTCGTGCTCCGTGGAACCTGGAATTATTCCTGGACAGGCGACAGCACCTATTGTTCCGGCATAGGCACTGCCAGTGCCCAATATATGCGAGAACTATATTCACACGATACCATGCGTGATATGGGCGAACTCCAGGGTTACGGCCGCCACGTCCACCTCTATATTGACGGCTTGTATTGGGGTTTATATATCCTGACCGAAAGACCCGATGAAGAATTCGCAGCCGAACATCTCGGCGGAGATGGCGAAGACTACGACGCCGTCAAAACCGATAACGGTTATATCGAACTTATTGACGGTGACCTTCAGGCCTGGAATACTTTATTCGCCCTGGCACAAACCGACCTGTCTGACCCCGAGAATTATGCTGCTATTCAGGAATATTTAGACATACCTGCATTGATTGATTATATGCTGATGATATTCCACGTCGGCAGCCGTGACGCACCTGTTCTTCTATGCCAGGATACTTCCCCGCGAAACTTCTATGCTATACGCAAGCGAGAACCGGGCGCAGGTTTTGTATTCCTGCCATGGGATGTAGAGTGGTCCCTGGAGAATGAAACATGGGACAGAGTTAATGTCAGCGCTTATAACAGCAGTAACAATAATCCTGCATACCTTATCGTACGGCTTAAGGCAAACGAAGATTTTCGTATGCTCCTTGCCGACCGTATCCACGAACAATTTTTCAATAATGGAATTCTGACTGTACAAAACACTATTGACCGTTATTTGAACCGAATTATGGATATCGACCGCGCCATTGTAGGAGAATCAGCAAGATGGGGTGACACCAAAAGGTCGACACCATATACTCGCAACAATGAATGGATAACGGAAAGAAACAGATTAATTAATAATTACTTCCCGGCACGCAGAGATATTGTATTGAATCAACTGCGAAACGGCGGATATTATCCTGATGTTGAATCCCCTGAATATAAAGTCAACGGTGCTTTCCAACACGGCGGATATATCCTGCCCACAGATTCGATATCGATTGACTACTACCAGGGAATAGTTTATTATACCACTGATGGGACAGACCCAAAGCTGCCCGGCTCTGGTGGCAGCACCACTGAAATAACACTCATCTCAGAAGATGCCTCTAAAAATATTTTAGTCCCCGACAGCAATATAGGCACAACCTGGCGAGGCGGCTCAGAACCGTATGATGATTCAAGCTGGACGGATGGTACATATATATCCGGTAAAACAGGAGGAGTCGGTTACGAGAGAAGCAGCGGATATGAAAATTATATCAGTTACGACGTTGAATCTGAAATGTATAACATTATGACATCCTGCTACATCCGTATTCCGTTTACCGTAGATGCAGAAGACCTCGCTGAATTCGACACTATTACCCTTTATGTCAGAAGTGACGATGGTTTCGTAGCTTTCATTAATGGAGTTGAAGTTGATTCCATTAACAAACCAGATCCGTTCGTCTGGAATTCAAGCTGTGTTAATAGAGATGATCAGATTGCAGTAAACTTAACTAAAAGACAAATAAACGACCATATATCAGACCTGCATGCAGGCACAAACATACTGGCTATACACGCTATGAACCAGGCACTTGGCAGCTCTGATTTCCTCTCCTCAGTCGAGCTTATCGCGGGAATTGAAAGCGACGCTCCCGAAGGAGTCTCGCCAACCGCTATTGAATACACCGGACCGTTTACTATCAGCTCGACCAAAAAAATCAAGGCCCGCGTGAAAAATGGGAATGACTGGAGTGCTCTCAGCGAAGCCGCTTTTGTTATCGACCCTGTCACAGATAATATCCGAATTACTGAGATTATGTATCATCCTCAGGAAACCAACGAGCCCAACGATGCGAACGAGGAGTTCATCGAGCTGAAGAATACCGGGGCAGAAACCATAAATATCAACCTCGTGAGA
>Ga0307434_1001488_pt1 | contig 12617 bp, 8 predicted proteins | sample SalMarWE160220MG_FD_202156 | JGI IMG/M metagenome (GOLD analysis project Ga0307434, IMG submission 202156) | Salt marsh sediment microbial communities from the Plum Island Ecosystem LTER, Massachusetts, United States - WE1603-220 | ecosystem: Environmental > Aquatic > Marine > Intertidal zone >... | reverse complement strand
CTGGGCGTTTTGCTGAACAAGAACGCGAGGGAGGTATTATCGGTCGGATTCGGCTCCGGGGAGACCACATGGTGCCTGGCCCAGCATGATCTCCAGCGCATCGATTGCGTGGAAATCGCGCCGGAACTGGTGCAGGTCGCCTTGAAGTACTTCAGGCATATCAACCTCGGCGACGAGCTGGACCGGGAAGTCAATATGTTGTACATGGACGCCAAGAACTACCTGCACCTGACCGACAAGCGGTACGACATCATCATAAACGACGCTGACGCTCCCTCCCAGCCGGGCAGCGCTCCGATGTTCGCCCGGGAACATTTCCAGAGCGCACTGGAGCACTTGAACCCGGGGGGATTGTTCATCACCAAGTTACATCTGACGAGCATATCACAGTCCAGCTTCGATAGTATTCTGGGGACGTTTCTGGAAGTGTATCCGCACTTGACGGTCTGGTTTCCCACCACCAGGCCGTACATTTTCTTCTATCTGGTGGGCTCCGGGCAGGAGCAGTTGTTCTCGCCCAGGTACGTCGAGGACGAACTCCAGAAGGAGAACGTGCGCAAGAGTGCGGATTACATGAATCTCGGGGACAATCTGGACTTGTTCAGTTGGTACGTCGGAGACGGAAACGACGTCAGAAGATACCTCGGGGACTTTCACGTCAATAGCGACTACACCCCGTTCGTCGAATTCAACCTGGGCAAACAAGATTTGATGGAGAAGGGGTTCTTCCAGCAATTCGTTGAAACGGTCCGACGCAAATCTCTCGTCGATCATATCGAGTGGAGGGGCTGGTCACAGGATGAACGGGATCAGTGGCTAAAGGACTACGGGTTGATCTACGAGGTCTCGGACTGCATATTGATGGCCCACCACGAAGAAGACCTGGTGTCCCGGCTGCCGAAGATCGCCGGGGGCCTGAGGCTCATGCCGCAGCATGCGGCCCTTCTCGAGCAGGACCAGCGGAGCTTGCATTATGCCAAGAGCGCGCTGGACAAGGGCCTGGCAGACAAGATCCTGGCGGACATGAATACCGTTCTGAAGGAGCAGCCCCAGCTCGGCACGGCATGGCTGATCAAATCATGGGCGCTGCAGCGGAAAAACGAAACGGTCGAAGCACTGAGTGCGGGGCTGGAGGCGGCCCAACATGCTCCACACAGTGCTGCGGCACGGTACTGGGCGGGTGCGCTTCTGTTGAGGCACAACCAGGCAGACAAGGCGGTCGTTCATCTCACCGAAGCGGTGCGGCTCGAGCCGGCCAAGGCGACGTTCCGCCGGGACCTGGGAGTGGCGCTTTGGCGCCAGAACCGATTGGACGAGGCAATCAGCGAGTTCCGCGAAGCGCTGCGGCTCGATCCTGGCCTTGCGAAAGCCCGCGACAGCCTCGCCAGAGCTCTTGCCCAGCAGCGAAAACTGGATGAGGTCAGCGAAGGGTATCGCCAGGCAGAGTCCTTGCTCAAGCAGGGGAAGATCGCCGATGCGGTGCAACTGGCGGAGCAGACCTGCCAGCGAACTGGCTACAAGAACCCCGCCATCCTGGATCTGCTGGCGGCCGCCTACGCGGAAGCGGGGCAATTCGAGCGGGCCGTGGAAACGGCCATCAGGGCTCACCAATTGGCCCTGGCGGCGGGCAAGACCCAACTGGCCCAGGCGATCCACGGCCACCTGACCTTGTACAAGCAGGGTAAGCCCTTGCATTAGCAAGGAGCGGGCAGGTCAAAGTGGAGGCTTGCCGCCGGATCGGTTCAGTAACGGCTCAGCAATACCGGTGAAAGCCCGGGTGGCACTTGAGCTGTTCGAGAGTATGGAACGCGATGCGATCGGTATCCAGTTGTTGCGACAGCCAGCGGCGTACGTTCGGCAATCGAGCCGGGCGACGACGCCGGGGTCCTTTTCCATTGTCGGGTCCGCCCCGCCTCAGTTGTCGGCGGACGCCGGCCGGAGCTGCCGCCGGAGGATATCCAGACCTGCCTGCAGTTGCCGATCGATGATGATCTCAACGGGCCCGCCGGCCGGTGCGGTGCTGGTCGTCACCTGGGTGGTAGTCGGGATGCGCGAGGTGGAATAGACAGACAACTGGGATGCATGCAGTTCGGCCTGCTCCTCCGCGGTCAGCTCGACGGTCTCGTCGGGCGTCACGCCCCGCCCGTGGATGCGTTCGCCGTTCGGCAGGTAGTAGTACCCGGTTGTGAGCTTGACCGCCCCGTGGTTGTTCTCGACCGGGAACACGGCTTGCACGCTCCCCTTGCCGAAAGTCTGTTCACCGACCACCTTCGCGCGACGATGGTCCTGTAGCGAGCCGGCCAGTATCTCCGACGCGCTGGCCGATCCGCGATTGACCAGAATGACCAGAGGAATATCGGGATAGGTGTCGCCGCGGGTCGCATAGTAGAGCTGCTCGGCACTGGTCCGCCCTTCCGTGCTGACGATCTTTCCCTCGGCCAGAAACCCGTTAGCGATGTGGACGACAACATCGAGCAGCCCGCCGGGGTTGTCGCGAACGTCGAGCACCAGCCCGCGAATCCGGTTGCGGGCCAGCAGCTTCCTGAGCACTGCGTCGAGCTGCTCAGCCGTGGTCCGCTCGAAGCTCAGGATGCGTACGTACCCGATCCGCAGGTCGGGATCGATCAGGTAATCCCACTCCCACTGCTGCGAGCGGGCCCACCCCCGAACGGTGGGCACCCTGACCAACTCGCGCTTGATTGTCTTGTCGAAGACCAGACTCGTGGATGGCCGGTAGACGGTAAGCGTCACCGGTGTGCCCGGCTCGCCGGTGATGAGTCCCACCCCCTGCACGAGGGTGAGGTCGGTGGTTCTCTTGCCGTCGATCCGGGTGATCCGATCCTGGGCCCGCAGGCCGGCCCGGAACGCGGGGCTTCCCTCGATCGGGCTGACCACAACCATTTCGCCGCTTTCCAATTCGCCCACCTCGATCCCGATCCCGTAGAACTGGCCCTCCGTCCGCTTGCTGAACTGTTCGTACTCCTGGGCGCTGTAGTATTCGCTGTATGGGTCCAGGCGGTTGAGCATCCCGTCGATGGCACCGCGGAGCAGCACCTGCTCGTCCAGGGGCTCGACGTAATTCCTGAGTATCTGCACTCGAACGTCGAGCAGCGGGCCGAACTGGCTGTACAGCGCGTCGCGCCGGATGATGGCTTCCGGCACCTTCCATAACAGGACGGCGACAATCGCGCCAACCGCGATCCAGACGATGTTTCGTTTGGGCATGGTGCGCGTGGGCTCCAGGGTTGCTTGTCCGGATCGCCAATTGTGCCGGCGTATAAACGTGATGTCAACTGGCATCGAGCTTGAGGGTTCGACTGCGGGTGCGTGACAGTTCCGGCGGCGGGCCGGAGGAAGCCCTGTGCTGCCTCCGCCAAGCCCCGACTCAAAGGGTGCGAAGGTGCGAAGGTGGGAAGGTGCGAAAGTGGAAAAGGCACGTCGCAGCCGGTCTCTTGTCACTTTCTCACATTGGCACTTGTTCGCGGCCCGCGTCAGGCCGTCCGGGAAAGACGAGGCCACGGCTTCCTGGGAGCCCCGCCTATTCTGTCACGGGCTCGTCCGACTGACGGCCACGCAGGCGAAGCGAACCGCTTGCCTCGATTCGACCCGGCGCCTCAAGTTGCGCCCGCCGGATCTGGCTTGCGAGCCGGCCAGGGTGCAATTAACGTGGTGCTAATGACTGACCCTGAGTCCATGAAAGCGCAGGCCCGACACGAGTTCGAGGCCTGGGCCGGCACGTACGACCGGTCCCTGCTCAACCGGTTCATGTTCCAGCCCTCGTACCAGATATTCCTGGAGGAGCTCTATGCCTGGCGGAAGGGCATCGAGAAGCGATTCGACCTGCTGGACATCGGGTGCGGCACGGGCACGTTCGACGCGATGCTGGCCGCCTCACCCCTGAAAGCCCGCGTCGTGGGGCTCGACTACGCCTCAGCCATGTGCAGGGTCGCTTCGCAAAAGGCCCACCATGCCCAGGTCGCCGAGGTCGTCCGGTACGTCGCCGCCGACAGCGAACATCTCCCATTCGCCGACGGCTCGTTCGACGCCGTCACCTGCAGCAACTCGTTCCACCACTACCCGCACCAGCAGAAGGTGGTCCAGGCCATGCGCCGCGTGCTTCGCCCGGGTGGGCGGTTGATGCTGATCGACGGCTTTCGCGACAACGTGATCGGATGGGTCGTGTTCGACGTCATCATCGGTGCGGTCGAAAGGCCGGTCTTCCACCCTCCCTGGTCCACGATCCATCGGTACTTCGAGGACGCCGGCTTCCGCGAGATCCGGCGCCGGAAGTTCAACCTCTGGTTCCCGCTGCTGCTCACCGTCGGCGTCGCGTGACGTTGACGGACGTGGCTCTCACCGTGTGCAGGATGGTGCCGAACGGCGGGTAGCACAGAACGGGCGGACTGCTGTGGCAGGGGAGCAAGCTTACCGAGCGGGTTCGGGCTCAGGCTCGGGTTTCCAGGTTCGCTTGGCGGGCTTGACGATCAGGCCGTTGCGGATCGCTTTGGCACTGACCTGGATGCGAACGGGCTTACCGTCGATGACGGCGCGGACCTTCTGAATGTTGGCCTTGAACTTGCGTTTCGTCTTGCCGGTGACCTTGCGCCCGACACCACCCAGGTACTTGGCCTTGCCGCGTCGGGAGTAGCTTCTGCCGGCCTTGGTTCGCTTACCCGTAAAGAAACATACGCGTGACATCGAGCACCTCGCCACCGTTTCGATCATGCTGAACGAACCCCGTATTCTACCGCGAGAGGCGGCGATTGCAAACGCTGCTCGTGCAGCCGCCCGGTCGGCGGCTCCTTGCCAGGTCGACACCCGCCGAGCACGTACGGGCACAGCGGTGCCGCCCCCGTTCGTAAAGGCTTATATATCAGTAAGTTGCGTTACCCGCCGGCCGCTTCGGCCTCGACGGCAGCTCGCGAATCCGGACGTTGCGGAACCTGACGGTGGTGGAATGGTCCTGCAGACCGATGAATCCCACCGCCCGGCGGGTGGCCAGCGGGCGCCTGTGGCTGTTGATGTCCTTCTCGGCGTCGTCCAGGTCGGCGTCGTAGAGCCGGACGGCGTTGAGCGTGGTGCGGATGTGTTTGCCGTCGAGGAACACCTCGACCGCGTTCCACTGATTGGCGGGGGCCGGCACCCGGACCTCGGGCGCGATCCCGTCGTAGACCGCCCCGGTGTGGTGGGCGGATTTGACGTACCCGCGGTCGGGCGGGTCGTCGAGGAGCTGGATCTCCAGGCCGATCCGACTCACGCGCCCCTCGATCGGCGCCCGCAGGAAGATCCCACTGTTGCCGCGGGGCGGGAGCTGGTATTCGAGCCGGAGCACGAAGTTGTCGTAGGTCCTTAGCGTGCGGAGCCAACTGCTCCGGCGTCCCCGGCATCGAACGACGCCGTCCTCGATGACCCAGCCGGGGTCGTCGGGGTCCTTGGGGCGGACGATCTCCCAGCCCTCGAGCGTGCGGCGGTCAAACATGGGCCTGAAGCCTGCTTCCCGGACGACAACGTCGCGGATTTGAAGGCCGGGCTCGGTGGCCTCGAAGCGGATAAAGCCTCGGTTCTGGTTCGTGATGTCCTGTTTGGCCTCGCTGATGACGCGGCCATCGGGATGCGAGGTTTTGGCTCGGAGTCGGTCCGGCCCAACCATGATCTCGACGGTCAGCCAATCATCAGAGGCCGCACGGGCCCCGGCTGCCTGCGAAGAAGCCGAGCTGACGGCGCCTATCGGCGTCAGGGCCAGGCCGACCCCGCCGGTGGTCATCTTGGAGTGGACGAAGACCCGGTTGCTGCCGCCGCCGGCACTACGATACTTGAATGAAAGGGTAAACCGGTCGGACTCGAACGACGAGCGGATTGATGCGGGGGCCGCCTTGCAGACCATCGCCTCGTCGTGCAAGGCCCACTTGCCGGCGATCGTGATCCATCCGTCCAGGTCCTGGCCTGAGAAGAGGACCATCATGGCTACCGCTGTTGCTTTCGTGGCCAAACCTCCTTCCTGCCGTCCGTCACCCGGGACGGCAAGCGTGAGTACAAGGGAAGGAACAGATGGCTGAACGCGCTCCCCTACGGGTCGCGGCTAAACGCTTTGTCCCAATCTAAACGTTCCGTCCCAATCGCGCTCCCCTGCGGGTCGCGGCTAAATGCTTTGTCCCAATCTAAACGTTCCGTCCCAATCGCGCTCCCCTGCGGGTCGCGGTCAAACGCTTTGTCTCGGTTCTTTCTATCCGCGTTCATCTGTGTTCATCGGCGGTTTCAAATCCTTTCAGCCCAAGCTATGGAGCGCGTTCGATCCGCGCGCCGTCGCAGGTGCAGTCGATGGTGTAGCGCTGGCCGTGATGCGTCAGTGTGAAGCGGAGGCGGCGCCATGCGGCGGGCAGCCGTGGGGTAGCGGTGGGCCGGTCGCCTTCGATGGACAGTCCTGCGAAGCCGAAGACCAGCGACAGCCAGACGCCGCCCGTGTTGGCAGTGTGCAAGCCGTCCGCGGTGGTGCCGACCAGATCGTCGAGATCGAGATAGAGGGCCCGGTGGAGGTAATCGCAGGCCTGCTCGATGCGCCCAAGGCGGGCGGCAGCGAGGGCATGGGCGCTGACGCTTAACGAGGAGTCATGGCTGGTGCGCGGCTCGTAGTAGTCGAAGTTCACCTCTCGCGACCTCTTATCGAAATAGTTTTCCAGCAGGTATTGCAGGATCACGACCTCAGCCTGTTTCAGGACCTGGGCCTCGACAGTGAGTTCGGGGCCGATCACGTCAATGATGGGCACGCGACGCGGCATGCGCAGAATGTCAGGCGAGACGTCGGCCCGGTCGGTGAAGCCGGCTGACTGGTTCACCAGCCCGGTCTTCTCGTCATGGGGCAGGGTGAGGTTCGCGGCCACTTCCCGCCACGTCCCGGGCTCGTCGGGGGTCAGGGCAAGCCTGGCGATGAGGGCCTGGCGTGCGGCTTTCGGGAACGCGGAGTTGTCATACAGGTCGGCGGCAGCGAGCAGGTTCCAGCGGGCAAGGTAGTTCGTGTAGGCGTCGTTATGGACGTGGATGTGGAACTCGTCGGGGCCCATCGTATCGAGGATGTCTGCCCGGCCGGCGTCGTTGCGTGAGACTCGGCTCGCCCAGAAGCGGGCGGTCTCGAAAAAGATCTCGGCCGCATAGTCCCAGAGGAAAGCCTCGTCGCCGGTGGCCTTCAGGTACTGATCGATCGCGTAGGGGACATCGGCGGTGATGTGGTCCTGGAGATCGCCGCACCAGATGCGGATTGGGTTGCCGGTCTGGGGATCGGGCAGCCAGCGGGGACAGGTCTCGTCGCCGGTGTCGGCACTCTCCCACGCATATTGGGCGCCGCGATAGCCGTTGGCTTTCGCTTTTCGTCGGGCGCCTTCGAGCGTCCGGTACCGGTACGTGAGCAACGTGCGGGCCCCTTGGGGATTCGTCAGCGAGAAGAAGGGGAGCATGTAGATCTCGGCGTCCCAGAAGATGTGCCCGAGGTAACGCGTGCCGGTCAGGCCCCGGGGGCCGATGCTGGCGAAATCGCCCGGGCGCGGGCATAACGTCGCGAGTTGGAAGAGGTTGAATCGGATCGCCCGCTGGTCCTCGGCGGGCCCGTCGATCTCGACGTCGATGCGGTTCCACATCTCCTGGCAGGCGGCGACGTGCCGGTCGAGTTGGGCATCGAACCCTTCTCGCCAGGCGGCGGCGGCAACGTGACGCGCCTTTTTGGTGGGCGGTTCGGCGTCCGGTGCGTCGGCCAGGAAAGTCATGTACCGATCGAGCCGGCATGACTGGCCGGGCTCGACGTCGAGGATGAAGGCCCGTCCGGGAATTGATTCTCCAGCGGTTCGCGCCTCGTACGCGCCGGCGACGACGAGCGGCCGACGTGTTTGCCGGGTTCGTGTTGCGAGCCAGCAGGTGCCGTCGGCCCGCGACTGCGACTTCGCGAGTTCGAAATGGGAGCGGGATGACTCGCGACCGCGGCCCGCGGGTACGGGCGGCATGGTGAGGTCGGCTTCCAATTCGAGCTGGCCGGACCAGTCCAGGGGGGCGACCCGGACGCTCAGCACGCTCAGGCTGCAGTCGGCCAGGCTGGCGAAGCGCAGGAAGCTCAGCCGCGTCGTCCGGCCGCGGGGGTCCTGCCAGATCACCTCACGGCGGAGCAACCCGCATTTCATGTCGAGCCAGCGGGTGAACTGCTTGACTTGACCGAGCCGCAGGTCGAAGGCCGATCCGCCCAGTACGATTCGCGTGGTTAGCCAATCGGGCAGCGCGGGTAACTCGGGCAACGCTGCCGGGAGCGTGTCGTACAAACCAGCCATGAACGTCATGGGTCGAGACCGCGTGCCGGGCATCGGCTCCTCGAAACTGCCTCGCATACCGATCAACCCGTTGCTCAAGCTGAAGATCGATTCCCAGAAGGGCAGGCGCAGCCAGTCCATCTCGTTTTGGACGATGGTGAAACGGTCATCTGGTGGGAGTGCTTCTTCCAAGTTCATCGAGGACAGTCCAGTTCCACGCTATGGGGAGCCGCGAGCGTAAGCAAGCGGTCGCGCTTATGACCGCTCCCCGACGGTCGCGGCTCGTTAAGAGGTCAGTACTCGCTGAATACGCACCCTTTCAGAGAAACAGGTGGGGCAATCGGTTTCACATTGAGAAAATCACAATCGTTCTTCGAACAATCGCCGCACGTACCGGAGATTCGCCTGCGTGTCGACAAGGACGTTCTTGGTCGGACTGCTGGTTTCGAGCACGATCCAGCCGGGGTAGTTGATCTGCTTGAGGGTCGCGACGACCGCCGGCCAGTCGATCTTGCCGCTGCCGAGGAGATTGGGACCTTCCTTGAAATGGATCTGGCAGATCCGTTTGGCGCCGATGAGCTTGATCTCCTTGAGCACGTCGTGTTTCTTGTGCGCGGCATTGTAGACATCATAGTAGACCTGCAGGGCGTTGGACTTGACCTGCTCGATGATTTTCAGATGCGCCTCGGCGGTGAGGTAGGTTTCCAGGCCGAGGATCACGCCGGCCTTTTCCGCTCGTGGAGCCAATTCCACCAGGGCTTCGGTGACGCGGCGCATGTCGTCTTTGTTCTCTTCGCGCAGCTCGCCCTTGCCGAAGAACGCGAGCAAGACGGACCGGGCCCCGAGGTTCTTGGCGACCTGGATGGTGTCGGCCACCCACAGGGCGGCTCGGGGCTCGGACATGAGCGGCACCCGGTTGAGCAGGCCCATCGCCACTGAGGAGATAGTCAGCCCGTGCTTGCGGGCCGCGGCAAGGTATTGCTTCTGCACCTCTGGTCGGCGGAGCTTGAGGTTGTCCTCCGCCGAGCCGATGCTGACCTCGACGCCGTCGAGGCCGATCTGCTTGCCGAGCTCGAAGGCGGTAACGTCCCTGCGTCCCATGGACCAGTCGCACATGCCGACTTTCAGGCGGTCCTTGCGGGCGTCGGCGAGTGCGGCGCGGAGTTCCGGGCTGATCGCCAGTCCCGCAGCGGTTGATGCAGCACCGGCCAGCAATTCCCGTCGTGAAGGTTTCGGGGCTAGGTGCGCGCTCCCCTTCGGGTCGCGGCTAAACGTGGCTTGATCCCCCTTCGGGTCGCGGCTAAACATGGCTTGAACTCCTTGTCAAACCGAATCACTCCTCCGGCAGCGGCTTGCCTTTCGTCTCGGGGGCAAACAGCAGCACGAACAAGCCAACGATGTAAATGAAGATCATCACGACCGAAGCATACCGTGCCGACTTCTCGGCGTTGTTGACCGAGGCAGACAGGAAGGACAGCAGGGGAATCATTGCCATCAGTGTCCCGTTGTTGAAGAGCCCGGTCAGCCACCCCTTGACCGACGGGACCAGGGCGGCCAGGAATCGCCCAACGTTGTAACAGAACCCGGTGCCGGTGGCCCGGAGACGGGTCGGGAACAGCTCGGGGAAGTAGATCGCGTATCCACCGAAGGGCCCCAAGGTGACGAAGCCGACAAGCGGTAACAGGTAATAGGCCTCGAGCTCCGTATCCAGGAACAAGAAGGTGTATGACATCGCCGCAAAGGCAATGACAAAGAAGACCGCGAACGCGGCTCTGCGACCCAACTTGAGCGAGATGACCGTATAGGCCACCATGCCGAAGAAAGCCCCCAACTGCTGGAGCATGAAGGTGATCGCGACCACTTTCTCCTTGTACTCAGGCGAGGCGTCCTGCCCGACGACAATCCGCATCAGTTCGGGGGTGAAGAACCCGACCCCCCAAAGACCACCGACGCCCACCACGCCGAGCAGCATGCCGACGATCGCGTTCTTCCGCCAGCGCGGGTGGGCGAACAGGCCGGCATAGGACTCGAGGATCCGGACGCCTCTGTCCTTGGCCTCTTTTGCCCGGGCACGGGCCTGTCGCCACTTCTCGGGCTCCCGCACGCCCAGGAAGACGATGACGGCGACGAGCCCGGGGATAGCCCCGAACGCGAACAGCCACCGCCAGCCCAGCACCGGCATGACAAAGAACGCCAGGCCGGCTCCCGTCATGTTTCCGACGGCCGAGAGCGCCTGAAGCGTACCCAGGGCCGCGGGCCGGGATCGATCCGGCATGGTTTCCGCCACCAACGCCGCACCCGCGGCGAACTCGCCTCCGACCCCAAGGGCGGTGAGGAATCGAAAGATGACGAACTGCATCTGGGTCTGGGCGAGCCCGTTCAAGCCGGTGAAGCAAGCGTAGACCAGAATCGTCAGGGCCATCGTCTTGGCCCGGCCCAGCCGGTCACCGATCCATCCGAAGAACAAGCCTCCAACCGCCCAGCCCATTACGAAGATCATGGTCGCGTGAGCGCCGGCCTCTGACGCGTTTACGTCGGCCTGATTCTTCCCGAGCGACCGGGCCAGTTCGTCGCGGGAGATCTGGCCGGATGGGACCTCTTTCTCGACCCACTCGGTGGAAAGAACCTCGTCTGCGATAAGCTTGTCGAGGCCGGCCTTGTCAAACGACTCTCCGGGGGACTCGGCCAGCTTTTCCTCACCGATCTCAATGTACTTTGGCTGGAGGATCGTGTCGCCGATCAACTGGGCGACCTGTTTGCGAGTCAGGCTTGCCCGCGTTTGACCTGTGCTGTCTCTGAGCCCCTGCTCTTTTTGCTCGGCGGTGAGGAGCCCGGCGGCGACCAGCCCATCCAGGTCCGCGGCGGTATACTCGCGTTTTCCGGCCTGCTCCCCGAGCTCATCCAGCCCCTTGCCGATCGCGTCGTAATCCAGCACCTCCTGCATCGCCGGGCCGCGACCCAGGTTGAAGAACTGCTGGTCCATCGTGTCGAACATCCAGCCCATGGTTGCGACAGCGAGGATCCACCACTGGTATCGCGTCAGGCCGCGGTACCACGGAAGCTGTTTGTCGATGAGTTCGGGTCTGTCGTCGGCCATTCGTCGTGCCCTCTTTCCTGCGGATCATTCTGGGAGTTGTGTCCGACGATACGGTTTCGCCGGCGCAGCGTTGCGGGGATACTAATGGAAAGCAAGTACAGTGTCCACGTTTTGACCGGTTGCGTTGACAAGCGTCCGATCATGCCAGGTCGGGTGATGTTCGGTGGGCCTGGAGCACACAGGTCAGCGGGCCGGGACGCCGAACTCCTCGGCAAGGATGTGTTCGGCCACGGAAGGGACGGCGGCTTGCACGTGGGGAGTCATCTGCGTGGAAAAAGTGAAGGGGTCCGCCACCTCGACCGCGTAGACGCGCAGGTGGCCCGGCATCTTGAGCCCGATCCGGCGGCCGAACTCCAGCCCCTCGAGGAGCCCCAGTTCGTGGGTCATCCCGGTGCGCCGTGAAGGCCTCGATCCATCGAGATCCAGCAGGTAGCAATCTCCAACCCGGCCCCCTTCGGTCTTGATCGCATCGATGATGATGGCCCTGTCGTATCCCGCGAGCAGCTCGACGAGTCCGATCCCGCCCACCGCCGCTTCGCGAACGTCCACGGTCGGATCACCCAGCCGCTGGTGCACGAGTCGGGCGACGGCCGGGCCCACCGCGTCGTCAGTGAGTATTGAATTACCGAGGCCGACGATGACCACTGTTGGCGTTTTCACGAATCGCCCTCCCCGAGATCATCACTGGCGCACGACCCTTAGAAGCTGATGCTGGTGGTCGTAAATTCTGGCCTCCAGGGGCATGTGTCCCGGCAGCGTGTGCGTGGCACAGGCGTGGCACGGATCGTAGGCTCGAAAGGCCATCTCCACGGTATTCAACAGCCCTTCAGAGACCTCACCGCCTTTGATCATACCTTGAGCCGCCTTTTCGACCGACATGGCGATGGGAGCGGCGTTGTGGTTGGTGGCCACGATAAGGTTCACCCTGGTGAGGATCCCGTTGCTGTCCGTCCAGTAATTGTGGATCAGCGTTCCCCGCGGGGCCTCGACGATGCCTACGCCCTCTTCAGGGGTCTCAGTGGGGGCGATGCGGATATCATCGCTGGTGATGTCCGGGTCTTCGAGAAGTTCCTTCATCCGTTCGGCTGCGTAGAGGGCTTCGATGAGTCGGGCCCAGTTGAAGGCGAGGGTTGCATGGGCGGGCTTGCCGCCGAGCGTGCTGTACATTCTTTCGTACGCCTCCTGGGCGAGGGGGGTGGCCATCCCGTCGGCGGCATTAAGCCGGGCCAACGGGG
>Ga0307434_1001487_pt1 | contig 12629 bp, 10 predicted proteins | sample SalMarWE160220MG_FD_202156 | JGI IMG/M metagenome (GOLD analysis project Ga0307434, IMG submission 202156) | Salt marsh sediment microbial communities from the Plum Island Ecosystem LTER, Massachusetts, United States - WE1603-220 | ecosystem: Environmental > Aquatic > Marine > Intertidal zone >... | reverse complement strand
TTGCGAGACCTACACGGCCAGCAGCTACAGCAGGATTCACTGGGACGGCACCGCCTTCGCTATCACCTCCGGCAAGGAGAACCATCCGATGCTGGAGGTGAGTTGGTTTGGGAGCGCGGCATACGCGAACTGGCGAAGCACGCAGCATGGGCGGCAGGCTTCTTACAACCTCTCAACATGGGACTGCGACTTCTCGAAGAACGGCTATCGGCTCCTGACCGAGGCGGAATGGGAGTACGTCGCCCGGGGAGGCCTGCAGTATTACAAGTATCCCTGGGGTAACGACATCGACGGCTCGAACGCGAATTACTGGTATTCCGGGGATCCATATGAGACAGGCAGCTATCCCTGGACGACGCCGGTAAGGTACTACAACGGCAGCCAGACGCCGCCGGGGTCAAACATGGCGAATGGTTACGGCCTATACGATGTGGCCGGCAACGTCTGGGAATGGTGCAATGACTGGTACGATTCCGGTTACTACGGCGTCAGCCCGTACAGCAATCCGCGCGGGCCCACCAGCGGTACCTACCGTGTTGTTCGTGGCGGATCGTGGAACCACTACGGCAGTGCCCTGCGTTGTGCGAACCGCCATTACAGCGGGCCGGACGGGCGCAACTACGGCCTCGGGCTCCGGCTGGCCCTGGATTCGGAGTAATCGACCACGCCCCATGTACGTGTTTGGCGGGGATAACGACTCCGCGAGCCGGAACCGGCTTTCTGATCGCGCCGGAGGCCGCTGAATACGTACAACAACTGTACAAGCGGCCCGGCCGGCATTGGCAAAACCGGCCGCCAATGGTCCGAACGCATCTGGACGGTGATGGCCACCTGTGCTCAGCAAGGGCGATCCGTCTTCGATTGCCCCCGGCACGCCGGCGACGCCCATCTCAACGGCCAGCCGATCCCCTCGCTATTGCCCGCCGGGCTGGATTGACCCATAGGATTCTCTCGGAGATGCTCGCTCACACGTTCGCGAGAGTACCGAAAGAATCCTATGCATTCTGAGAGGCGTATTGACGGGGTGGGATCGTTGTCGAATAATGACCTGCGAGCGCCGGGCGATTAGCTCAGTTGGCTAGAGCGCCTCCCTTACAAGGAGGAGGTCGTCGGTTCGAGTCCGGCATCGCCCAGTTCTAAGCCCTTGCTCGGCAAGGGATTACATGAAACAGCGCAGCCACTCAAATCGGCCGGCGCTCCGGCTTGGTACCGTAGCGCCCTGGCTTGTATTACTTTGGGTACGCCCATGTGGGTGTAACTCAGACGGCGGGTTTCTCCAATTCCGACTGAAGCAGGACATGACCTACTGCACTATATGAGGGGACGAAGCGTTCGGTGGAGGTGTCGGGCCTGCCCACCAACGGCAGCAACATCTACATCCGGTTCTGGTCGAATCGTTCCGGAGAATGGCTGCTCAAGGAATACACGCTGACCACCGTCAACGGGGGCGGATAGCGGGGTCGCACGGCGCAACCCGGGCTGCGCCGGGGACGCATTCCCGGTTCAGGCGGTCACCGCACGGCCCGGATCAGCTCGAACGCCTCGGCGGCTGGACATCCCGCGATGCTGCCCCAGCGACAGGCGATGGCCTCCAGGGCCTCGGGCGAACGAGGATGCGGGAACCGGCGGGCCTCCGTTTCGTAGTGTGCCATCGCCCTGAGCTTGACCTCCAGTGTGTCGGCGATGTTCACGAACGTGTTGGGCCGAAACACCGGTTTGAACTGCTCAAAAGCCCACTCCGTCGATGACGGGACCTCAAACGCGTAAACCTCGCGGACGGAGTGGCCTTGTGTCGGACGCGTTGCCGTCAACACCGCGCGGTGCGTTATCTGGTGATCGACGTTGAGTTCGCCGCCATGATGGGTATAGACCACCTCGGGCGAGAACTTCGCCACATCATCCTCGACGGTCTTGACTACCTCCAGCAGGGCAACGGTGTCGAGTCGCTGATCCGGAAAACCATGCGTGACGATCTCCTTCGCCCCGAGCATGTCGGCGACCTGCTGGCAGCGGGCACGCAGTTGACTCAAGAGGGTGTGATCCGCGTGCTCTCGTTTCCGGTAGCGGGCGGTCAACCCTTCGCCAAGGATCGCGATGCTGACCTCATGGCCCTCGCGGGCGAGCCGGGCAATCGTCCCGCCGCAGCCCAGGACCTCGTCATCAGGATGAGCGGCAATGACAAGCACTCTCATGACGGCACACGCTCCTGATCTCGCATCAGAATGTTCAGGCTCCCGTGACCACAGTTGAACAGCAGATCGACCGCGGCCATGTAAGGCTCAAAGTCCCTTCTGTTCGCCTGAGGGTAGACCGGATGATGATAGTCCTGGAACACGACGTCAATACCCGCCCCGCGCCAGGGGCCATCGCTCAGGTAATCCCGTCCCAGTGCCCCCGAGAGGTAACGGGTCGCCCCGACGGCGCGACAAAGGTTCAGCACCAGCTCTTCTTTCTGCCCCTTGGCCTGTATCTGTGAGCTGTAGCGCAGCGGCGTGTGGATGCCGAAGGCCCGCAGGAGGTAACCCGTCACCTCCCGGCACAGGTCCGCAAGAAGACCCCACTGGCGCTGGTAGAGGCGCTCGAAGAAGTCGGCATGCTCGGCGAAACGGGGCGCCCTCGCGTAGGTCTGCTCGATCGTCCGCCAGTGCTTCTGCCGCCAGTGCACGGAGTTGTCAATCGCCAGCTCGTTGATCGGCAGACGGCCGAACCGGCCCCGCGTCCGGACGGGGACCGTCAACCAGCACCAGCCATCCCCCGCCGGTACCTTGTTGCGGTTGGTGAAGCTGTTCTTCTCGAACTGCACGTGATCCAGCACGACGTGTACGTCGCTGGCTGCGATCCGGTGGAAGTATCCCAGCCAGGGGAGATAGGCGGGCTGGTTGATGGAAACGATCATGACCGATGGCGCCGGAATCGTGAATCCCGTTTACGAATACGCCGCTCCTGCGGCCTGCGTATCCCGATCCCTTCTTTTCAGCGACTGCTCGATGGTTCTCCGGTAGCCTTTTTCGACCTGTTCCTGGATCAGGGCCTCGACCTGCCGGCAAGGGAAGTCGTCGATGTCCCGTTTTCGCCACTTGGCTTCGGCAAGGTCGATATAGGGTCTGATGAGTTCCCAGTCCGGGCCGGGGAAGTTCTTCCGGCTCATCTCCTTTCTGAAGCACAGGCCGGCGATCCAGTAGATCGGCTTCTGGGTGAGGCGAATCCTGCCCCATCCCTCCATCGTCTCCGGCGGCAGGAAGGGCTTATCGCCTCCGAAACCCCTGACGGCGTTGTCGTACATTTCTCGGCCCGGGTAGGGGGCGTAACTGTAGATGGAGACCCGGGTTTGGGGGTCGGTGTCCTTGATCCAGTCGATCAGGTCCATCGTCCGGTGGATCATTTGCCTTGTTTCGCCCGGCATGTGGGCCATAAAGCTGCACATCAGGGAGATCCCGCTGCCCCTGACGTTCAGCACCGCCTGCTTGATGGCATCGACGCCGTGGCCCTTCCTGATCACCTTGCGCAGGAACGCGTCGTCCCCGCTTTCGCACCCGATTTCCAGGTCGTAGCAGCCTGACCACGCCAGGACGTCAACGCATTCTTCGGTCAGATAGGGGGCCCGCATGTTGCCGCTCCACCTGACGCCCAGGTCTCGAAGGATGGCTCCGAGTTCTCTCATTCTTTCGATCCGGTCGGTTCGCTTTCGCTCGCCGTTTTCAAAGTAGATGTCGTGCCCGATGTTGGGATCACAGAAGGAGATCGTGTCGAATCCGATCGCGGCGTGCATGGTTCGCAGCTCATAATCGAGGGTGGCAATGGGCCTGGGAACCCATTGTGATCGGTTGAGGGCGCAGAAGGTGCATCCATAGGGGCAGCCCCGCGAGGTCAAGTACTGCATCTCGGTGCGCATGAAGTGTTTGCCGGTCTTCTCGTTGTAGCAGAACAGGTGTTCCCCGTAACAGGGGTCGGCCCACACCCTGTCCACGTGGGGCTCGGCGCGGATCTGGTCGGACTGGAGGATGGCGTGGGGGCCGCCGACGCCGGTGACGATTGCCGGGTTCAGGGCCTTAGCCTGCTTGAGGATGCGGCTCGCCTCGCCGCACTGGAAACCGGTCATGGCACTGACGCCGATCTCCCTGGCGTCGAGGATCAGCCGGTCCAGCTCCTCCGGCGGGTCAAACCGGGCGTCGAAGTACGCGACGCTGAGCCCCTGAGATTCGAACAGGGTCCCCGGGAACAGGATCGACAGGGGGGTCAGGTTGACGGGGGTGTCCCGCGACGGCTTGGGATAGACGAGCAGGATGTCGATGCCCGGCATGAGCCTCTCCTCCGCGGCTTCCTACAGATAGCCCAGGGCCCGCAGGTGTTCCTTGACTTTTTCCTCTTGCCGGGCGGTCAGATGATGCCCGGCCCGGTCGTCTCCGTCCCGCTGGTCGTATCGGTCCAGGAGCCGGAGCAGGGGACCTCTCACCGCGCGGTAAGCGTCATCCTCGAACAGGTTGTTCTCATCCTCGCAGTCGTGGGCCGGGTCGATCAGGGCGTACTTGCCGATGGTCCGCGCGATCTTCTCCGTAAACAGATCGAACATCTCCTCAACGGAGATTGAGCCCTTTTCCAAGAGCCACTTCCAGACGACAACCTCACAGATGCTCGGAAAGCGGCCCAGGACATCATTGTAGAGCCGCTCGATGGCGTCCCGGATCGGCAGAATCGCCAGCGATTCGACGGTAAGATCGTTGCCGAGCCGCACCAGCTTGAACCGGCCGGTGCGGACCATCCGTTTGCGCCGAAAGCCTTTCCTCTGCCAGCCGATCTGCCCGAACTGGTTGAATCCGCCGCGGTAGGCCCAGCATTCCCCGTACACTGCCCGGTGATCGTCCTCGGGCGCCTCGGCTGTCAGAAGTGGTCCCAGGCTCACGCCATCGAACCGCGTGGGATCGTACGCGATGCCAGCCAGGTCGAGCACGGTCGGCGGCAGGTCAGTCAAGCTCACGGGTTGCGATATCTCCCGGGGCTGGGTGATGCCCGGCCCGCGGACGATCAGCGGGACCCGGATGTGCCCCTCGTGGAGGTCGAATCCGTTGCTGAAGTAAATGTCCCCGTCCAGGTCGATGTGCCGGGCCTCGCCGTGGTCGGAGGTGACGATCAGCAGCGAGTCGTCGCCGAGCCCGCACGATTCGAGACTGTCCAGCACCGCCCTGAACTTGATCCGGTCAAAGAGGCTGACGCCCCTCAGGTAAGAGGAAACCATCTCGTCGTAGAAGACGCCCCGGTTCCGCAACTCCGCCTTGAGGGCGAAGTCCAGCCCCCGCATCCGGGTGAGGGTCTGGATATACTCACTCTGCGAGGCGTGATCCCTGCAGATGAACCGGGCCTCTCGCTGCGACTGCCCGTCGATCCGGTCGAAATCGATGCCGCGTCGGGTGCAGATCTCCTTCACGTGGTCGACGTAGCGGTGCACGTGCCGTTGGTTGCCCTTGCCCTTGATGAAGCCGTAGGGACTGTGGCAATCGAAAAGATGAATGAAGACGAAGTTTCGCTCGCCGGCAAAGGGCTCCCGTGACAAGAGGTGGTCGAAGAGTTCTTTCCCTTCATCCGCATGGTCGTCCACGAATTCCATGCCCCGCGTGAGGTCGAGCAGCCTGAGGCTGGAGTTCTCGATCCTGGCCCAGGTGCGAAAGCCATGTTCTTTCAATATCTCGGTCAACGTGGGGACGTTGCCGGGGAGCATGTCGTAGAAGGTGTGGACACCGTGGCGGCGCGGGTACAGGCCGGTGAGCATGCTGGCATGGCTCGGGGGGGTGAACGACGAGGGGGCGATGCACTGGCCGAAGGATGCCGCTTCGGCCGCCAGGCGGTCGATGACGGGCGTATCGGCCTCGTGCCGCAGGTCGTACCGGCTGAACCGCCGCCGGTCGAAGTACCGGCCGATACAGTCGTATCGCAGGTCGTCGATGGATATCAGAACGATGTTATTCATCTTTTCGCCTGCACCCTTGCCAGGCGCTCCGCCCCCTCACGAAGCGCATCGTTCAGGCCGGGCGCCGCCAGGACATGATCCGCGAGGAAGCCGGCCACACCCGGGAATCCGACCGCCCGGAACTCCTCAGCAAGGCCGAGGACCTTCTTCTGATGAAGCGGATGGTCAGTGACCGGGACCATGTTCTCCCGCGTCAGGACGTCCTCGATGAATCGCTCGTCGATATCCATGCCGATTGCGTCGAGAACGTCAGGCAAATCAGACACGCTGGCGGGTATCAACGGGTCGATCAGCTTATTCAGTGTTGCCCTTGCGTGCTCGTCCATTTTTCAGCGCCTTGAGAATGACCCCAACGGCCCGGTTCAGTCCCTTGCCATCGACGGTTCGCTTTGCGCGTCGATGAAGTTCCGCTCTGGTGGTTGCATCGGCGACGAGGGCGGCGAGACGGCTGCCCAGTTGCCGTGTTCTCAGCTTGCTCAGCAGGCCGGCGTTGACCGCGCACCCGAGGTCGTGCAGTTCCCGGGCGATGCTCAGGTGAAACAGGGTCGGCGCGATCAGAACGGTGGGCACCCCGACGCAGAGGCATTCATAAGCGGTCAGGCCGGGGAAGGTGACGGCCAGGTCGGCGTCGCGCATCTTGTCCGCGATGTCACTGACGTCGTGGTAAACGGCCACGTCGTGGCGACTGCGCCGGGCGCACTGCCGGACCCCTCGTGCGTCGTCGAGCCCCCGGCCCAGGATGACGCGCATGTGCAACGGGCCCGGCACCAGCTCGAAGGCCCGGATGACCTTGTTGACTGCGGTGGCGTACGATCCGGCGCTCAGGCAAATGAGAACCGTTCGGACCTGCTTGCGGACACGCCGCTGCCTCACGGCCCGGAACCGCTCGGAGATGATGGTGTATCTTGGGCCTTGCAGGTTAAGGGTGTTCTTGTTCGCGTCGGCGGGTCGCGTTGCGTTGACGTCGATGACGGCGGTCCGGTTGATATTGATGTCCGCGTACCACTTGGGCCAGCTCTGAACGGCGAGGTTCACGACGATCGCCCGCTTGCGAATTGCCCTGAGGAAGGATCGACTGAAACGATTGCAGTCCAGGACACAGACGGGGTTGTGCTCGTTGCCGGCAAGGGCGGACACTTTGCCGATGGGCACGATCGAGTGGCGTAATCGATGGCTGGCCACGAGCCCGGCGACCCGGTGATCGGGGTTGACGAACAGATGGGTGGCGACGCCCCTGGCCCGGAGGGCATTGGCCAGATGGATACACCGGTAGACGTGGCCTAGCCCGATCTTCGGACCGCCGCAGCAGACGAAGTGGACGCCGGGGCGTTTAGCGTTTTTTCCGTTTGCGGGCATTTTCAAGCATGTTCCAGGTGACGGCGTGTGAATCGCCGATATCGACCGCTGTTCTCATGCCGACCACCGTGTCGAGGTATTTCGGCGCAATCCCGTAACCGGGCCGGAGAACCTGTACGTCACGTTCGGTGATCACCTCGCCGGCACGGATGTCTCTTGCCGCGTGGATACTCTTGCTGACCTTGACGGCGCGGGCTTTCTCGCGGGGCCGGGGCACCTTTCGGCCGTCGCCCAGGCCCTGCTCGAGATGCCTGATGTACCTGACCAGCGTCGCAAACTCATCCACCTCCATCGCGAAGTGATGATCCGGGCCCTGCTGGCTGCGGTCGAACGTGATGTGCTTCTCGACGACGCAGGCACCCAGGGCGACCGCGCCTAGGGCAATCGAGTACGGGTCCTCCGCGGCGGGCGTATGGTCCGACAGGCCCACCGGGAGCCCGAACTCGCGGTGGAGCGTTTCTGTGCACCGGATGTTCATCTCCGAGTAATGGGCCGGGTACGTGGTTACGCAATGGAGCATGATTGCCTGGTGGTTGCCGGCAGCGGCGATCGTCTCGACCGCCTCGCGGACCTTGGGGGTGTCGCCGATGCCGGTGGAGAAGATGACGGGCTTCCCGGTGGCGGCGGCCTTTTTGATCATGGGCAGGAAGATCAGGTCCTGCGATGAGATCTTGTAGGCCGGGACCTTCAGCTTCTCCAGGAAGTCTATCGTCTCCATGTCGTCGATCGTGGTGAACATCGTGACGCCGGTTTTCCGGGCGTAGGCAAAGAGCTCCCGGTGCCATTTGTACGGCAACTGGTATTGCCGGGTCCTCTCGTAGGCCGGGTTGCTCCGATATCGGCCGCCCACCCGGATCTTCCGGGCCAGATACCGCTCGACCTCGAACGACTGGAACTTGACCGCACTGAGCCCGATGTCCCGGGCCGCCTCAATGTAGCGCCGGGCGGTCTTGAGGTCGGCGTTGTGATTCGAGCCCACATCCGCGACGACGTAGCAAGGCTGCCCCTTGCCGATCCTAGTCCGGTTGATGGTCACCACATCTGAGAAACGCGTCTTCATACGTCACGCCCAGCAATATCGCCTGACGAGTTTGCCGAACAGCCAGTTGCTTGCGGGATGATCCGGCTCACACAGACGAACGAGGGGGAACAGCCAGCGGGGGGCCTGGACGTAGAGATTGAACGTCTTGTGCAGTCCCTTCAGCTCGGCCCTGGTAATCTGGGGCATGTTCAGCACGGTCTCGAAGTTGTGGTCGGCAGGTTGCACGTTTTCGTCAATGTATCCCCGCTGCAGGCACAGCTCGCGGAGTTTCGTGCCCTGGTAGGGGTAGAAGAAGTTGGGTCCGGTGGTATCCGGCCTGACGGTGCGATTGAGACGGATGGTTTCAAAGATGTCGCTGCGGGTCTCGCCGGGCAGCCCGATCATGTTGAAAGCGGTCACGCGCAGACCGGCCTTGTGGGCCAGGCCAAAGGCCCTGATGATCTGGTCGTTCGAGGCATTCCGGTTGAGCACGTTCCGGCGGAGGGGCTCGCGGCCGGTCTCGATGCCGATGCTGACCGCCACACAACCCATGTCCTTGAGCAGTCTGATTCGTTCTTCGGTGACGGTGGCAGGGTGGGTGGAAACCAGCAGCGGCAGGCCGATCTCCTGCTTGTAGCGCCGGGCGAACTCTCGGAGCCTGCCGGTGCTCATGCACAGGAACGTCTCGTCCCAGACGCGCAGCATCTCGAGTCCGTATCTGTCCACCAGCGTCCGGATGTCGGCGATCGCCTTGTCGATGGCCTTCTCGCGATGATACGTGCCGTTTCCGTCGCCGTTGTAGAGTTCACGGACCCGGGCGTTGATGCAGTAGGCACAACTGTAGATGCAGCCGCGGCTGATCTCGATGTGCCCGATGCGGTAGACCCTGCCGACGAAGGGCTTGTAGAAGTGCATGTCCGCAAAGCCCGATGCGTCCGGGCAGGGCAGGCGGTCCATATCCGCAAAGGGCCGCAGACCGTTGCGGTGGACCTGGCCGTTGGATTTGACCCAGATGTTGCGAACATCATGGATCGGCCGGCCGTCGGCCATCCGGTCGCAGAGCTCCACCATCGCCTCCTCACCTTCACCGATGCAGATCATATCGACGTGTTTGTGGCGGATCGTTTCTTCGGGCGCGACGGTCGGATGGGCCCCGCCGATGATCACGGGGGTCGTGATGCCGCTCGATCGGAGGGCCGCAAGCATACCCTTGGCCAGCTCGAAACCGTAGCTCATGCAGGAAAAGCCGATAAGCTCCGGTGCAAACTCGGCGACCGCCCGCAGGAACTCGGCATCGGGGTCGGCCTCGATCATGCGAACGCCGCAGGCCTCAAGATCGGCGGGCTTGTGTACGCCCAGCTCCTCCATGCCGGTCCGCTTGCTGCGCTGAGCGAAGAATGTCGTGTCGAACACGCGGGTCTGGTGGCCGGCCCGCTTCAGGCAGGCCTGAATCAGGCTCAGGCCGATCGGGATCTGCCCGATGCCGTTGTCGCAGGGATAGACCAGCAGGACTCTCATGGGCTCCTCACCGGCTCGGGCGGTTGGGCCGACGCTTCGACCTCCTCCAACCGGGCGCGCCCAGGCAGGCGGACCTCCCTCAGATCAACCGCATCGAGTATGTCGCCGCGGAGGGTGACCTCGAAAGGGATCATTTCTTCGGTTGGAGCTTCCGTCAGCACGACCTGGGAGCTTTCACAGGACGCGCCCATGCGTTTGGAGACCGCACGCGCGATGTACAGCCGCCATTCACGCCGCTGCAAGTGCCGGGGGATGCGGATGTCCATTAACTCCAGGTCGCCCTTGAGCGATTCAAGATACCCCTGGTTGTGCACGAGGTCCGCGTTGACCCGGGCGACGTGTGGATTCTGCTCCAGGAAGTCCACCACCTCCTGCAGGTGAAACACCTTGCCCGGTTCGTGAAGCGACTCGATGATGCGCTGAACGACCACAAAGTCCTCCGGCTCGTCCACCGCTACGCGATATCGGGTCAGATCCTGGGGGTAGACCAGCGAGTGGTGGCGGAACAGGTCGGGATGCTTGCGAAGGAAGGGGTTGACGTGCTCCCGCTCCGAGGGGAGCTCGGCATGCCGCCAGGCGCGCTCGAGGGCGGACATAGCAAACATGTCCACGTCCATGCCCAGCGGGAGCCGCGGCTCCAGGTTCGTGGCGACGTAGTCGATGTCGGCCTGCTGGCGGAACGTGCAGACGACCCAGTCGATGATGGCCGGGTCTTTCAGGGGGCAATCGCCGGTGATCCGCACGACGGCGTCGAGATTGTGCTCGATCGCGGCGTGGTAAAACCGATCGAGGACGTCGTCGGCGCTTCCGCGGAAGACCTTCCAGCCCTGGGACGCGCCCAGTTCGGCGACTGGATCATCCTGGGCGCGGTCACTCGTAGCGAGGATGACGGTGTCCAGTTGCCGGGCCGCCCGCACCTGATCCATGACGTAGGCGATCAAAGGCCGCCCGAGAACGGTCTTCAGCGTCTTGCCAAACACCCGGCGGGAGCCGAGGCGGGCCTGGACGATGACGCCGATGATCGGCATGACTGCCTGTACCTCAGAAAGAATTCCCGTAATACAAACGCTCCGCACATCGTGTGAAGACAGAAGTGAGAAGTCAGGAGTCAACGCGCTCCCCTTCGGGTCGCGGCTAAACATGTTGTCAACTCTTCGGGTCGCGGCTAAACATGTTGTCAACTCTTCGGGTCGCGGCTAAACATCCTTTCTCAGTGCTCCCCTTCGGGTCGCGGCTAAACATCCTTCCTCAATTCTCAACTCTCAGTTCTCGATTCTCACTTCTTCCGTGCCTGGTAGAGATAAAACACCGCGTCGTCCTCCGTTTCTCCCATCCAGGACGGGTCGCAGAAGGGCTCGGCGAGCAGGGCTACGTTGTCCATCCAGGCTCGTTTGACCGCCCGCCAGTCGTCCCTGCTCAGTCGGCGATACATTTCCATGAACGCGGGGAACATGGGCCTGAACCCGATGGCGTAAAGCTGATACACCCGCGCCGGCAGGATGGGTACGACCCGCTCGATGGCAAGGCCGGCCCGCTCGAGCGCGCTGTCCCAGTAGGCGCGCTGGCTGGGCACTCGGGTGGCGACCTCGTAGAGCCCCCGGTCGATCGGCAGCACCCACTCCCAGCCGTGCTTCAGGTACAGGTTATAGGGCAGCATCTCGACCATCTTGGGGCTGGGCATGCGGGCCAGGAAATCGCCGCCCGGCCTGAGCACCCGCTGCACTTCCGACAGCAACAGGTCCACCTCGGGCATGAAATAGGGCGAGCTGGTCCAGACCGTCTCATAGCTGTTATCAGGCAAGGGCAGGGGGTTGTTGCAGTCGTGGACGATGAGTTCACGGTAGAAGTCAAGGGCCCTTGCCTTCTCGATCGAGGCGGCAAGCAGGTCCATACCTGTCGTGTACGCCCAATCGGGGCGCCGGGCGATGGATACCGAGATCGGTTCATCGTGGTCATACACGTCCGGCGGGTCGTACGCGTCGTCGCGTCGGCTCTCGAAGTAGCGGTCGATGTGCCCGACCGACTGGTAGACGTCAAAATCGAGATCGAATCGCCCGCCGGCCGTTACGAAACTGGTCGTGCCGTCACCGCACGTGATCTCCAGGCTGGGGTGTCGAATCGTGAATTGCTGAAGCGCCCGGGCATCGTGGTATTTCATCAGGGCGGCTTCCGGACGCAGCCAGTGTACGTTCAGAAAGGCGCGGAAGAGGTCCTTCTGCTCTCGGGTGAGCCGGGTCGAAACGGCCGACGGCGGTGCCACTTGGGTGCTCATGTTCACCTTTGAAATGCTCTGATCACCTTGTAAACAGCCACAATCGTGTCCTGGACATCTTTGTCAGTCATCCCCGGCCAGATCGGCAGCGAGACGATCCGCTCGTAGGCCGACTCCGCGATCGGGCAATCGCCGGGGGCGGTCCCGAATCGCTGGTGATAGTACGGGTGCAGGTGCACGGGAATGTAATGCACGTTCACCCCGATCCCTTCGCCGTGAAGGGCAGCGAATACCTCAGCCCGGCCCACCCGCAGTTGCGACAAGTCCAGCCGCAGCACGTACAGGTGGTATGCGTGCGAGACGTCCTCGCGAGCGCTCAGCGGCCCGGCGGCGGGCAAATCCGCAAAAGCGGCGTCGTAGCGGCGGGCGATCTCCTGCCGACGCTGCACCCACCCGGGCAACTTGCGCAACTGACTCTCGCCCAGGGCACAATTGATGTCAGAGAGTCGGTAGTTGTATCCCAGCTCGACCATCTCGTAGAACCATTGTCCCTCGGCCTG
>Ga0307434_1001486_pt1 | contig 12632 bp, 22 predicted proteins | sample SalMarWE160220MG_FD_202156 | JGI IMG/M metagenome (GOLD analysis project Ga0307434, IMG submission 202156) | Salt marsh sediment microbial communities from the Plum Island Ecosystem LTER, Massachusetts, United States - WE1603-220 | ecosystem: Environmental > Aquatic > Marine > Intertidal zone >... | reverse complement strand
AGGAAAACCCGTTTCTCGCGGGTGTTACTTCTCGGCGTAAGTGTTACGCCACTCAACGAAGACGCCAGCGCCAGCCGAAACAACCAACGTAGCGAGCATCAGCCAAAGCGGTGGGAGACTCGATTGCGCAGGGCCAAGATCGGGCTTACCACCGTCGTCAATAGGCCCTGGCTCAGGGTCCTCATCCGGATTAGGATTCGGGGCCGGATCGGGCTGCGGGCAGGGACCAGGACATCGACGTTCCATCTCCCTACGCCACGGCAAAATAGGACGGCATCTCTGGGCCTTCGCGACATCATTGGCCAAAGCACCATAGAGGCCCTCCGGCGTAAACGGCAGGTTGTCGCCGGCCGCCTCGTAAACCACGACGCCTTCGCTATTCTGCAAACGCACTGTCGGAAGACCTTCGATATTGGGCTTGTAGCGGGTTTGGTACGCCGCCTTGGCCGTGGAAACAGGAATGTAGTGAACCTGCCGTCGCAGTTTGTACAGGTCAGCATCCTTGTCGAACCACTTCAGAATTGTCTGGTACTGTTTGTCGCTGGTCTCGCCAACGACACTAAGGTACCATTTTCCCTGGTCGTTGGGAAGGTTGATGATCCTCTCTTCAACCAGCACACCGTTAGTCTTACCGTTGATAGCGGCGAGACACGGAGACATGACCGCGAAGATCATGCACAACGCACACAACGCGAGCAAAACTCGTCTCATGGTAACACCTCTCTCAGAAAAAGAACGTGGGACACGGGTCTATTGTGGTAGCGGGGCTGCTGGCGTATAGACCACCGTCAGACCCCAGCCATAACTGGCACGCCACTCGGCCAAAAAAGCGGCACGAGGGACCCATTTGTAGTTGCCGGTATCATTGTTGTCGAGCAAGCAGGCCCAATTCTCATCCAAGTGGACAAGATTCACCATGTGTGCGCCGCCCATAATAGTGACTGCCGCGCCTCGTCTCGTGCGGCAAGCTCGCTCAAGAAACGACACATCACCATTAGTGACAAAAGCATACCGCAGGCCCTCTCTCTCCATTTTCTTAGCCCAATCATCAGGCCACTCGCCGTTTCCATACTTCCGTCGAATCATCTCAGCCGTGTTGTGACGACCTTGCCAGCGAAGCAACGTGATTGTAGATGCCCAGACACAGGAGCCTTCGCGTTTGTTGCCAAGCCAATTCTTCTGGCGGTCTTTCGCAGGAGGGTTGACGATCGGTCGTTCCTTGTTGACCGCTGGCTGCACAAAGATATTCTGATTGAATTCCTCGCAACCAACGAAAGGAATGCACAGCAGCACAACGAGCAAGAGACGTTTCATTTGATCCTCCGAGGCTTGTATACGACACCATTCCAACGAAGATGCCGGCATAGACGATTTGGATTCCACCGGCTGGCGTTACTTGTTGGAAATATGCCTATGGTTGAGAGAGACGAAGCTACCCACTCTGAGCAGAAAATCGTGTTCAAATCTTGTGGCCGGAAGAGCGACTCAAACCATGAGAGGCCGACGCCGGCTGATCGAAATGCGCCCAACAAATCGTAGGGTGTGTTGATCGTGTCGATCAAAAACTGAGTTAGTCTTGCGTCCTCAACAGGTGACAATTGCCGATAAAGTGGGTAGTGATAAACTCGCCCACCGTAGAGTTTCAAAACGTCGTCAAGGTCATGTGCTTGCGTGCCAACAAGCGAAGCCCCAGTGATAGCACACGGAATGTCGTCTTCGGACGATTCAAACAACAACAGACGGCCGTCCGGTGCCTTCGCCATGATGCCCACATGACTGATGCCCCAGAATGGGAAGCCATACGTTCCGATGTTGATTGCCGTACTAACCCAACTTTTGCCAGAGAAGCCAATCACATCCCCTGGTTTAATCACACTCGTGTCAAGAATGAGGTTGCTTTTTGCCATCGTCGTATGCTGACTTTTCGATCCTAGCCCGCCGCGCCTTACCGTCGTACCTCGCTTGATCCCCCGCCCAACAATCCTCGCATCGCCCGTCGAAAACTGCTATTCTACCACAACGGCACCATTCCGGCTTCAAACGTCTAGTAGGACGCGAGTTCAAAAGGCAATTCCTCTACGGGCCGTTCGCTAGTAGCTTCATGCCACGTGCCTGTTCTTCATTACGTGCCGTGTCAACCGTCCTAAAGATGCGAGCGATAATTCTGTCCTTGGCAGCTACGCCACCATCCAAACCTCGCACCTCCTCATCAACAATCTCGACAAAGGCTTGTACCAGTTGTACTATCGTGGATTTGTGGTACAACTGACCAAGATTCTGCTCCAAAATGTGAGAACGACTGACAAGCTTCTCTACTGTCAACAACAGAGAGTTGATCGCGCCAGTAGCAGCGTACAAATCGTGGTCCGTCGTGATTCTGTTCAACCGCTCTTCGATTAGCATCCGAGCGATCGCCACTTCCTCACGCAGCGACTTGATCTCCTCCGCCTCACTCAACTGAGCCATGCGGGCTTGGTACTTGGGATCGGTCAGAACGTACTGGCGGCGGGCGACCTCAATCATGTCCCCCTTTGAACACGCGGGGCAGAGATTCGTTTCGTCACAAGCCACATTGAAGCACTGATTACCGCTCCCGGTACCGTGGCAGCGGCGCGGGTCATCCGGGCTGTTTACACGCTCGATTTCTTGTGCCATGCGCGCAGTCTTCTCCTCCACAGAGAATAGTACCAGAAACAGTGCTTTTTGTGCCAACAATCCCGAGAAAATCCCAGATTTCTTGGCGGGGAGGCAGCGCAGATTACGATCTATGAGTAGGAGGCCCATCAAATGGAAAGAGCGCCGCGTCAAAAGCTGCCGATCACCCAAAAAGCTACCCATTATAGGGTACATTATCTAGCACTGGAGAGGCATTTAGCCCTTGTCTACCGGCTGCGAGGATTCAGTGTCCTACGCGCGACGGGGGCGGGGCCGGGGCTGTACCCAGAATACCTCGTGCGAGAGGCGGTACCAGTCGATTCGCAACAAGAGGCGGCGCAAATCCGCCGTGGTTGCCACAGCCACGATCTCGGGCTGATCCTCACGATGCTCTGTGCTGACGGCTACATTCCGGCTGGAGCCTGCGTCATCGACACAGAGCGGCCACGGTCGCCTCTGGACGCCTACAAGCTTCTCCTACAACATACGCTTGATCCACTGCATCCAGATTGTGTCGCCTTGAAAGAACGCCACAGAAAGAACCAGTTCTTCAATAAGCAAGCCCGCATCGTGGACCGCTCACTCATGGAATGGCTCAAGAAGCAGAACGAAGAGCCTCACCGAGGGCTTTGAAAGCTACCAGCGCACAACCCCGCCGTCTGGATTCAATCGCGACATCCGTTGCCAGCTTCAAAGCGTCAGGCGCAGTCATCTCGCGTACTTCTTCAACAGACCGCCCCTCCAGATACCGCACAAGTAATGAGGCCATGCCCAAACAGACAATGCAACCGTCGCCCTCGAAGAACGCATCCGTGACAACCCCGTCCTCTGTGTCAAGATACAAGTCAATCTCGTCTCCACAGGCCGTACTAACCGCCCTGCCGTGAAATTCAGCTTCCGGTCTATGCGCGCGGTGAAACGGTTCCCGCCAATTTGTCATAATCACATTGTCACTCATTCTGAAATCCCTCCAACTCGTGCCGCAGCCATCCAGCCTCCTCACACACCGTAGCTGCCAAAGCATTCCATCCGCGATCTTTCACCATCGCCATCTCGCGTATTTCGTTGTATGACGATTTGTCAAGCACAGGCAGGTCATCAGTTTGCACGCCGACCGCTTGGGCGACACGAGCAAGTGAGACTCGCAAACCTTCCAACTCCTCACGGGCCGTTCTCATCGTGTCCTCGTTAATCTGTACGTGGTCTCTGTGAAACGTGTAAAGTCATCCGGGTCAAAGTCATTCTCGTGTCGCTTAGCATTCAACTGAGCCAAAGCCAACTTTGCTGTCTTAATCCAACGTAACACAGTAATTATACGCCAGTCTTGAATGACCTCAGCGTTGGCTAGCCAAATCGTCCGCTCCTCAATCGCCCAGAATCTCCTGCTGAGTGGCTTAGGAAACTCAAGACGCCAAGCTGCATCTTCGCCGTGCTTCTTGGCGTACTCATGTCGCCACCGTGGCACAGTATGCTCTCGACATTCATGCTGTCTCTCGAATCGGGTACCACAGCACATGCAAAACTGCAACGGCTGAGAACTGTAACGCCACTCCCACGTCGCGTAGCACGACAAACACTGGTACTCATAGCACCCGTCGTCAACATATCGTACATTACGGTATCGAGGAAGAGACACGCCTACCTCCGGGGGTCATCAAACTCTTGGAGACGAGCAATGATCGCATTCTCTGCCGCGAGCACCTCGCCATTAGACCTCAAAGCCCGCGCACGAACATCATCAAGCATCACCTTCTGCTGCTTCGCAAACATCGGCAATGAATCAAGGGCACGGCGCACAGTCGTTTGGCGCACAATCCGAATAGCGCACCAGTCTCCCTGAAAACGAGCTTCCAATAACACAGGTACTTCACTCACGATGAACAGCCTCCAACAAGGGGTCAAGAATAACTACCCGGCCGTCCGGACGACGGAAATAGTTGTACAGCTTCGGCCGGCTCGCGCCGGTTGTGTCTCGCTCAACAAAACGATGGTTGTGTTGGTGCCACTCCCGTCTCTGTCTCTCTGTAAACAACCTGGTATCTAGCCCAAAGGACCCGCCACCACTTGAATCAATTCCTTGTTCCTCAGCCGCCGCCCACAAGTCAAGCACTCGCGTAAGATACGCTGCCTCGGCTTGTTTGGCTCGAATTGATTTCGTGAGAGCTACGTCAATCATGCGACCATCCGGGCTCCTGTTTCAATGATGCCGGTCTTAGCAAATTCCAGTATATTCCATGACCCGACGAGTTGAATACATTCAGGTGGCACTGGCTTCATCACCAAGTCAAAGGGCTTGCGGAAGTGACCAAAGGGGCCGGCGTCCAAATCGTGTGTCAAACGCACCTCATCAGGTTTGTGGTGCGCCTGTCCGCATTTCTTCGCAGATTCCCACTCTGCATAGTCAACTTCCAAACAAACTGTTCTGTGACTATCATGCCGGAAGGCGGCGTAAAAGATCATCCCGATCAACTCGCGTCCTTGCATAAATTCAGGGTACACCCAAATGCACCCATCCTTTATGAACTCCACCACCCCCCAACATGTCTGCTTGTGGCGCTCTTCAAGTGGGGAGAGTTGTAACCCACCTTCCTTAATCTTCTGGTAGGCTTCCCACGTTGTGTAGTGGTATCCAATCATGCAGCAATCTCACACACCATGTCGATTAAGAAGTTGGCAAAATCGCGGCTGCCGTCACCTGCCCCGGTCACGTGATGAACACACTCTTCGAGGGCCGTCTTCAACAGGTACTTGTTTTCGCCGGAGGCAATGTCTTCGCGGATATGGACAGTACCATCCCGATAATAGCCCATCGCGTCCGCCTCCGCACACGTCAGGTCACGGAAGCACGCAACATTCGGCAATTCCTTACTATTCGTCATCCCGAGGCACTCAATCCAACCCCAGACGATCTCAACAGCCTTGCGCGCGGCCGGCGTCACTGGGCACTCTTCGCGCCCCTTTGACTCACAGTCCGTCAACACTTTGGCCGACGTGGGGATGCCAAATCGCTGGGCGGCCTGTGCCCATCCACTCGACTTCACTGTCTTCGCCGGCTTCCCCTTACGCTGGACGAGCATGGCCTGTTGCGCTGTGGGCTCACACATGACCGACTCACCAGCCACAGCCTCCCACGCCTTTTGCCAATTCTGCTGTTGCTCTTCCCCTGGCGTCTCATGCGACGGGCAAAGATAGTACGGGTCCAACGCGGACTCAAAGGTGTCTTCCATCTGCGTCAAGCTGCGGAACACGGGAACCAACTCGTCACAATCGGCCGTCTTCATGGCGCGGGCACAAGCGGCTCGCACAGCATATTCGCTACTGTTGCGGCTCTCGTCGATCTGAATTTCGTGCCTCCGAAAATTGTAATCGTAAAGCGAGACGGCGGGCTGCTCTGACAACTCACGCACGTACACGCCCTCGCGGTACACCATCGCGGAGCGGCGGCCGGGAGTAAGGTTTCGATCGGACTTCGGAAGCAAATGCCTCTTCACGTCACTCGGCCGATCCGAGAAGTGAAGAAATCGCTTTGGCAACTCGTCAAGATAGCGGTTGATCTCGTCATTCGCAGTGATGAACACACGGGTAAAGCCAGCCTTGGCACGAATCTCCGCGTCCGGCACCTTCCGAACAGAGAGGCGGCCTTCTCGAATCGCGGCCTCAAACTGTCCGCACTCTTCCCGCACGGTGCGGTCAATCGCGTTGGAGACAAACTCACGAATAGCCATGCCGAGTTCGGTCCAGTCAATGGCTCCGAAGTCCAGCACCCAGCCGAGATCGACTTTCTTCGTGCTGGTGCCACCAAACTGCACGTAGACACGCTGCACGGACTTCTGAATGAGCCCGTCCGATACGAGATCATCGCGAGTCTTGAATTCCATGCGGGTTCGACCGCAGTAGACAATGACCTTCAAGCCTGCCCGAAGAAGGACGTTAATCGCGTGCTTCGTACCGCTGCCGAACTGCCCGATGGTCCCGTCCACGCCGCAGTCACGGGTGGTACTGACGCCCAGAAGTGTGAAGCCTTCTGCCGGGGCTTCGCCGGGATTTTGGATCAACAACATGTCTCAGTGCTCCAGAAACGTGGTTTGTGATGCTCAACTATACAAGCATAGCACACTTTTCGAGAAAGTCAAATGAAATTCTCAAATGTGTCTCCACTGCCTGCCACTACAAATTCTCGAAATATCAGATTGATGAACATCGTATTCTTCAGCAATCTCACGCTGAAGCCAACCATCGGTATAAAGCGCACGAATCTCACAAACATCGGATTCCGTCAACTTGGCGCAATTATTCCTTTCACCGCGAAAATCCCCGCAAACATATCGGCCTTCAGCAACACACTGTTGGATATTATCCTTTTGAGTACCCGCAAACAAATGTGCTGGATTACAACAAGATGGATTATTGCAGGCGTGACAAACCTGCAACTTGGTGTCACCATTGGTAACAACAAAAGCAACACGGTGCGCAAGATACGTAAAATCACCAATACGAAACTTGCCATAGCCCTTGTCATTACACCCTTTGGTCCATTCCCAGCACTCACACGGGCCGCACTTGTCCACCTTCTCCCAGAAGCGAACCTTGTCAGCCTCAGTCAGTTTGATCGGTCTCGTTTTATCATTGCACCCCATCTCTTGAAGTTGTTCTTCAGTGTGCGGCCAGCACGGCCCACACTCAGGAAACTGGCGTTCATGTTCGCGGGCGCACTCATAGCACGGGTGCTCCCAGAAACCGCTATCGCTTAACTCGCCCGTGCCAAATGTCAAGCAGTCATGGATGCCACTGCTGACATGGCAGTCGTGTCCCTCGGGCCGCACGAACGGCTTAATCGGTTTTTCAGCCACTATTGTCATCTCCGTCCTCATCGTCATCGGGTAACTCAGCCTTCATCAACTCGCCGCAAGGACAAGTCGGGACGCCGACATCAAGCCACTTGCGTGTCGTGCGCACCGTGTATTCACACTCCGGGCAGACCACTTTTAGCATCCGGGTGCCTTGCTTCTTCGGGTTGCTGCTGTGAACCAGCTTCGCGTGCGGGTAGGGGCCAATCTCGTCGATGAAAATCTGAAGCGTAGACTTCAAGTCATCACCGGCAATTGTCGCCGTCATCTTTCCTTCGAGACCGACTGCCTTTGCGCACGCAGGAAACGGCTTGCGATGCTTGCACTCAACGCCCGCCGCACAATGACAAAGCTCATGCACCTGAATCGCAGCCACTTCCAACGCATCAGAAACCATCGGACTCACAAACGTCTCGAACGTCTGATCTTCACTGGCGGCATCAGACCACGCCTCTCCGATGCGCCGCTGCTTTGTGGCGAGCCCGCCTTTTGACGGGAACCCGCAGGACGTGCGAATCTTCTCGGGCAGCGAATGTCCCGCGCCAGCAAACACCGGTCGCAGCTTGTCAGTCAATTGCTTCAACCAATCTTCGCGTGTCATGTCATCTCCTCAAACTGAAAATCGAAAACGTCGATCTCCTCGGCGAAATGCCTTGTGATAAGACCGCGCGTTCTCGGGGTGTAATAGGACTGGTAGGGCTTATGCTTGGTTGGGTTCACCAAAGGCAATGGTCGCAATGGCACTCCCAATAACTGTCGAAGATCAAGCCACTCTTGTTCCAGATTCTCAAATCGGCAGATGTGGTCAGGAAGCCAGACTCCGCCGGGACGAAGCCAGGAGAGGTAATTGTTCGCCTGGTAATAGCCAAGCAAATTGTCAAAGCACGGTGTCGGATACTCACCGGCCACCACGACATCAACGAATTCATCAAACGTCTCGGGTAAGGCAGCGAACTGCATCTTCCTCAAGTAGAAAAACAGCGAGACTATCCGAGCCCAGGTATTCCTAACAACTGCGAAGATGAACGCTCTATCCACCCAAGACTGAGGAAGCCAACCAGCTTCAACTAGCGACGGGACGTGACTATGATAGAACGTCGCGCACCGCAAGGTTGGTTTGAAAACAAGGTTGCCGTGTTGGTGGTTATATGCACCGAAATTATCGCCGAAGAAATCCCACAGACCATCACGAATGCTACAGCCGGCGCACTTGGGCATCCAGAGGAACAGAATGTTTCTGTCGCCGTCAAGCGGCATCGCAATTCGTGGGTCAACCCGAGGAAACTTCATCGCACAGTCACTCCGCATCTTCGCAACTTCCGGGCAAGACGATTAGCAGACGCCTGGATGCCAGCTTCATAGCCATTCAGATGCCGCGCGCCTGGCGACACCTCGTCCACTGATTCTTTCACTGAATGGCGAATTTGATCCATCGTAACCGATCGTGGATGAACAGTCACCTTAGTGACAACATCAATCACCACGACATGCTCATCCGTCCGGATAATGTGACGATCGCGGCATCGCGGAACCTCCGGCGGGCCAGACGGCGTATCCACTAAAGGAAGAATCCAAGGCTTTGATTTGACTTCAACTCCGACAACGTAGTCATCGACAGGTCTGGCAACCATACCAATGACCGGTTTACCGCGATGATCCAAATCCAGATTCAAACTCACTTGTCTCTCCTGTTTTTTCTTCGTGTGACGCGCTACTTCCAACTACTCAAGTATACACTACAAACGTGGAGAAATCAAGCGAGGGCGGAAGATTCCTGTGCCATTTTCAGCGTCCATGTCAGTAGGAGCCCTATGTCCGTTACAAAAGGACCACCGGCCATACCATTCGTGTAGCCCGAGACACTCGACCGGATAGTTGACAGTCCATAAGTTGTCAAGCCAGCCCGGACTCAAACAGACTCCGACTGCACAGATGCGATGCCACGGGATGCGGGCGATCCCTTCCTTCCTCACCACCCGTCGCCACCGTGTGCATTGAATCTCAAATGGGTCAATGTAGGAGTGACAATAGCCCGTGCTGCCATCAAGGCAACCCTCCTCTGGGTATCGCCACTCAAAGGTCATCTGTTCTGGCCGTCTGACGAAATTCGCCCAGGTGCCTTCATTCAACTCAAAAGGAAAATCCTCCTCGGTGATGTCTGAATGGTAGTCCACATTAACTACACGCCGGAGTTGGCGGGCTATCCGATTGATGCTCTGCAACAGATGGTGATGATGCAAGGCGACGGTGACCTTGAGTCCGAGAGCCCACACACGCTTGAAGAACAGCCGCGCCGTCCAGTCCTTCTCGGTATGGCACCAGTAGTCAAGATCAATGCTGAGGTACGTGTCCCGCTCATCCATCGGCTACCTTTCGTTCTTCGAGTCGTTCTTTCAGCCAGGCTACAAGTTCTTGTTCATCAGCGACCGGTATTTTCCAGCCACACTGACCGCAAAGCCACCATTTCTTCCCGTCCTCACTGACCCAATAGTTTTCATACACAGTATGGTGGTACTGCCAATTGATTTGGCGCACCTCGCGGGTCAGTATGGGACCGATCTCTTTCTCATGCAGAATCGTGAATCCGCATTCAGGGCAAACAAAATGAGGCGCGGGCTTAGGCATTAGTCACTCTGGGAATGAAACATCTTCAAGGTACTCAACGACACGTTGCATAGCGGCGCGAGCCTCGCGCCAACGCTTCTTCAACTCTGAGTCGGAGATGCGTTCGGCCGGAATGTAGCTGTAAATGGTGTAGCCAAGACCCTCGTAGCTCACAATCTCTTTCGCTTGCTCGGCGCTAACTGGTCCGCGAGGCAGTGGGTCCGGTGGATTGATGTCGGGCATCCCTCGCGTCTTGTCCAAAATCCAGGCTCCAGGCTCGGGGTAGAGCGGATGAGGTACCTCCCCGGCCTTAATAGCCGCCTTTCCGCTGCGCTTGCAACCAAAGTCGTAGCCACACTCACACACCAGTTTTCGAGCGCCATGCTCCGTCTTGCATTGCGGGCAAATCTTCTTGCCTCGTCTCCGCGCGGGCTCGACGGGCTCGGCGGGCTCGACGGGCTCGACGGGCTCGACGGGCTCGACGGGCTCGACGGGCTCGGCGGGCTCGGCGGGCTCGGCTGCTTGAATCGCTGCCTTACCGGTGCGCTTGCACCCGAAGTCATGGCCGCAGTCACACACCAACTTGCGTGCGCCATGGGGTGTGCCACATTGTGGACAAGTCTTTATTGGCATAGCATCCCCAGTTAAACTGTGTCGGCCTTCCTCTCCTCAAGCCACTTGACCCAAGAAGACAAGCAGAACTCGTGCATTTCTTGGCGTGTGACATGTCGCTTCTTCGTGATGCCTCCGCGCACACCCGCACCGATATTGAGATTCTTCGTCATCAAGTATCGCTGCAACACGCGGTCCGGTGATTCCGGAGACACAGACGTGCCATCACGCACGGCTGTCCAAAACTCTGTTGCCAACTCTGGCGATTCCCGATAATTTGAGAACATCGCACCGGCAACAGGGCCGCGCCGGAGCATGTTAAAACTATCGCTGTCCGTTGCAAGTTCACGGACGAACAAACAGAAAGCGACATTGTTGTACAGAAGCGCCGCGCGGTCTTTCTTACCCATGCCGCCACGCCTGGTGCCGTAGTCGATGCCAAATGTGATAATCGACATACCCTGAACACACAGGCTGATGATCCTATTTGGAACGATAGCCAAATCGTCGATGCAACCGGCGACACTCCGATTGACATCACTGGCGGTATGGCTGCACGAAGAGTCATCAAATGTTTGATAACACTCTGCACCGTCTCTCATTGTTATACCGCTGAAGCACTTGATCGTAATGCGAACGTGCGGCAAATTGAAGCTCGGGTCGGCAAACAAGTGGCTAGTGTGCTTACCATTGACTCGATAGACTTGGCCGTCCTCGTCGCACTCGAATGTCGCCCAGACGCAGCCATGGAAACGCTCGGCTGCAACCTCACTCTCAAGGTACCTCAAGCGTGTCTGACTCAAGGGACGATCACCAGGAAACGGCTGCATGGCCATGAATTCCTGGGCCAACTTTGTAGTGAGCGTGCGAGTCCTGGTACTGACAAGTTTGAACATAACATCACCTCTTAGACTGGAGTTTCGTTTGACGGAGAGTAGAAACAAGAAGCTTTCGTTGATGCCGTAACGTCGAGAACATCAATTCTGTTAAATGCGTGTCACTGCGAGTACGCAGTTCCTTCAATTCCCTAGAGATAGCGGCAATGATCCTTGTGGCTGAAGCCTCAACAGCAGAATTCCAAGCAGCATGTAGATCAGGGGCGGGCAATTCGGGCTGAGGCTCGGGCTGAGGCTCGGGCTGAGGCTCGGGCTGAGGCTCGGGCTGAGGCTCGGGCTGAGAGGCAGGGCCATCATAGACGAACGTCACACCCGAGCCGCGAAGAGCGTTCCCACGTCTGATTGCCTGAGGGATACAGGAAGTAGAGACGCCGAAAGCCTCGGAGGCGTCTACAATCGACGCGAAAAGACGGCCGTCAGAGCATCGGACAGGGCGCTTAGGCGGAGCCATCGAGTATCTCCCGAGCTAGTTCCAAAAACGCCGGCCGGTCCTTCCGGTCAATGTGAACCAGCCATGAGCGAGTCATTTTGAAATTGCCTTCGACACCGAGGGCCTCGGCCGCCGCTTCCACTGCACGCTTGGCAATGGCGGCCACCTTCTCCACCTCTGTGCCAAGATGTGGCTTCTGGTACACATCCTGATATTCGATGATGCACTTACCTTCCATTAGAATCCTCCTGTGCCGTCCGGAATCACAATGAAATTGGCATTCCACCAACGAAACTCGCGGCCATCGAATGTTCGTATCCTCCACACCTGCTCCTGGTACGGAGGGTAAGGTCTTCCCCACTCCTCTTCGTCGTAGTCCTCTTCAGACAACACCTCGGGAGGCGGGTTCTCCATCCCAACTGAAATCAATCGACCAACCCGGTCTATCGGAGGTGCAGATCGGTTAGTGATCTCCAGCACCAAATCACCCGGCTGCGGATGCGTGACTCGCTGAAAGTAATCTCGCACTGCCGGGCATGGATTCCCGACGAGGCTGTTCTTGTATGCCTGGTATCCACCCGCAATACA
>Ga0307434_1001484_pt1 | contig 12647 bp, 5 predicted proteins | sample SalMarWE160220MG_FD_202156 | JGI IMG/M metagenome (GOLD analysis project Ga0307434, IMG submission 202156) | Salt marsh sediment microbial communities from the Plum Island Ecosystem LTER, Massachusetts, United States - WE1603-220 | ecosystem: Environmental > Aquatic > Marine > Intertidal zone >... | reverse complement strand
ATTACTGGCTGGCGGTCCCTTTCCAGGTGACAGCTTTCGTCACAGTACACGTTGTATATTGGGCTCATATCACCTCCTCCACAAGTCTGGTTTCTACTTTTTAGCTTCAGCTATTATACCTTGTTTTCCCGGTATTTTTAACAGGAGCATCTACTTGAAGCCTGAGGACATCGCACCTGTCTAAACTTTTTGGCGGAATGTGTAGTCTCATAGAAAAGTCGCCCTTTTCAGCTCCATACAAAGTCAAAACACACCAGATGGAGATCCTCTCGTTTCAACGGTTTTCTCTGCCCTTGGTCAGGTGAGTAATCTACACCTCTCTTCTCAGTAGTCCTAATTGATTTCACTAATGCCGCAATGTCTTTCTTTTGCTGAAAATCTTCGAATGCCTTGCGCAAAAGTCTCATCGCTGTGTGGGTCATCGGCTCTGATAGCCTCTTCATTGCATCTTTCACATCATGTCGCTTAACCAGAGGGCTATTGAGGTATCCTCTTAAGAGGGTAATTACTGTTTGTTGAATAGGATCAAGAATCTTGGGGGCAGCTTCGATGGCTTCCTGTTCTTGAACCGAACGTAATATGTCATCCAGCACCTTTTCTTGAATTTCGAAAACGTTGACGTCACCGACAACCCGAGGAGTATCTGGAGAACAAGCTATCAGGTTAGTAATTAGAAAACGATTGTCCAGGATCCTGCCACTGTTAAAATCGTAATACCGCCAGAAATGCCTACGCCCCTCTCCCTTCTCGGACGAAGCGGTGAAGTAGAAGAAAATACCTTTATCCTCTTTTCGTGCTAACCCGGAATGTATTCCGTCTGGCAGCTCCTCGAGCATAGTCTTAGCACCGCTTTCCAACAATTCGCGGAGCTGCTGCATCAGGAATTCGTTGCTGGCTAATTCGGCAAATTGCTCCTGTTCTTCTATGACTCGCCCATCTTCTTCCATGATGCGGCGCAGTGTATTGAAGTTCTGAGGATGCACAACTTCGCCCAGAACCGAAGCATCCAGAAAACCGGTACGGTCAATATCACTGATCTTGCGGCTCAGGCTCTCTACCAGTCGGAGTAGCCTCTCTAGGCCCTCGTCGGGAAACATGTTGTATATCCACAGGGTCGGGAATTGGGAGCCAATGCGGTCAATCCTTCCGGCACGCTGTACCATACGAGTAGGGTTCCAGTGCAAATCATAGTTTACAAGGATGCCGCAGTCCTGGAGGTTTTGCCCCTCCGAGAGTACATCAGTAGAAATGAGTATGTCGACCTCTTTTTCTGAACCCTTCAAATCGGGACGGTTATTAGATACTGGAGCAAATGATTCGATCAGCTTGGCACGCTCCGAAGGGGAAGCTCCACTATCCATACGACGGATAAGGGGATTGCCTGCTTTCTTCCGAAATTCATTACCATGTTCGCCGGTGAGTTCTCTATACAGATAGCGAGCGGTATCACGGTAGTAGGTGAAGGCAATGACTTTCTGTCCTTTTAGGTCCCCTGATAATAGCCCCTTCAAAACCTGCAGCTTTGTGTCCTTGTCAGGTTTAATATCCTTAATCACGTGCCATACGTTGGTTAGCACGTCGACGTCATGTTGTATGGCTTCATGAAGGTGCCTGAGGTCATATTGAGCCGGGTCAAGGCAGGGTAAGGATTCCAGTATCTTCTTTGCCTCTTCCGTCGCGTCTAATTCAGCAGCTTTGCTGGTCGGCGTGCTGTCATCTTCCTCGTCCTCGCTGGAAAGATAACGCATAGCCTTCTGGAAAGAAGAGCTATCAAGAACCTTGCCGTCAAGGACGTAGCTTTCGAAGGTCTTGATGAACTCAAGAGCGCGCCGAATACTGATACGGAACGCTTCTATGCTGGACTCAAATCGCTTGAGGTAGCGGCTTCTAAAGATTCCGGCCAGTGCTTCTTCACGTCCTATCTCAAATTCATCTCGCTCTATTCCCACTTTCTTGTAAGTCTCCAGCTGATATGGAGCGAGCCTCAAGCCTTCTATAGCATCAACAATAGAATCATAAATCCCACCGTAGGTAGCTTCAAGGTTGTAACGGAACGTCTTTAGCTTACGGTCGGGCCACCGGATAATTGTGCCGCTTATCATCGCTTCTGGGTAGCATTTACGTATGAAGGCACGCGTCCTTCTGATGACAACCTCTTCCAGCAGGTTAAACAAGTTGATACTCGTGGTCTGGTTTCCAGAATCACGACGAGCCGCCAGGAAGAATCGGTAGAGGTCACCAATACCAGCTCCCGCAAAATAGCTTCTGTCGCCACCGGTAAACAGCGTTATCTGGTTGTAGAGGTCAAAGATGTTATTGTTTATCGGCGTGGCTGTTATCAGGATAATTCTCTTGCGGCTGCCCTGATGCCCCCGCCCGCCGTGAGCACTTATGACGCTTTCTATATTCTCATACCGCTGAGTGCTTCGGTTGCGGAAATTGTGAGACTCATCTACGAGGATAATATCAGCATCGCTGTAGGGTGCCGGGTCAAAGTCAGCCTGCCCAAGCTCTTCCTGGGACAGGATGGTAGCAGCTATAGTTGCCGATGCCAGCTCATCAGTCCACATTTTGCGTAGTGAAGCAGGGCACACCACAAGGGCTCTCTGACGCAGGTGATAGGCATAGTCCTCCAGTAGTTTCTTGCCAATCCAGGTCTTGCCGAGACCAACCGAGTCACCGATTAAGACGCCATCATACCGAGCGAGAATCTTGCGGGCTTTTTTGACGGCATCCTCCTGGAATTCTGCCAGGTCGATGATGGAGCGTGTTGCCGTAACTACCTCGGCACCCAAGTCATCTTTGAAGTACTCAAAGAGGGCTTTCATGTAGACCTGATATGGGGTGTATTCCTTCTGGCCAAACTTAGATGCATCAAGTAAATCAATCAAATCCTGTTTGAAATCTTGGGATTTTTCCCACTGGAGACCGAACCATTTATCAAGATCAGAAATAGCCTGGGCGCCGACGCTGCCCATGAGTCTTTGGCGGGAAATCAGTCCTTCTCCAACCTTGACTGGCTCGGGCAGCAGCAATTCTTCATCGGACAAGACTGCCTTGTGAGATAAGTTCAGTTCCTTATTGGAAGTCAAACCCGGGCCAGTAAAGTTGCTGGAACCCACAATAGCTACGCGAGGTTGAAAACGGTCAGCGATACCGATAGGTAGATCATTGTAGAACATATAACACTTAGCATGAAGAAAGCCCTGTCGGTAAGCTCGAACTTCCACTAGATCGCGACGGAGAAAGGCAATGAGACCCTCTACCAATTGAAGCATTTCCTCATTGTATGGAGAAGAGTTAAGCTCGGATAGAAGCTGGCTAGCGGCGGCTGGGCTGATACCCAGGTCAATACCACTACCCGGTTCGTCCCCGAGCAACAGACGGAAGCTACCTAGCTGCTCCAATCCATCACGCAGCAGACTGTATCCCTGAACATTGAAGTAGGCAGTGGCAATATCCAATGACTTACCAGCGTGCTCTTTCAAGATGGCGTTGAGCACGTCTACCAGACGATGTTGCTGGTTATCTATTACATAAGGAATACGCATCACTCAAGCACCATATACGGGAAAATTCCTCTTACCACATTCCAAACATCCGGCTTACCTTCAAACCATTCGTTTGAAGCGATTTTACAGCCGTGATATAAACCAAAAGCCAAGACTAACATATCCCCGAAGTCTCCCCGGCTAGGTCGACTTGCTGTATAAGTGGACAGACTCTCGTACAGATGAATAAAGTGATCAAATATCTCCTGGGTTATCGGCTCAAAATCAAAAATGTTCCATAAGGGTTTATCAAGATCAACCCCCATAGAGTGTAACACTTTACGTGCCTGGTTATATCTAGTCTGATTTTCAGGTTTGTTCGCTACCCAATCGACTTCTTCTAGAACGCAAATAGGTACAATAAAATGGCCAACCGTACCGTAACTTTGAATGATATTTTTAAAGCGGCGTATGGCTTGAGGTGATAGCCTATGAGGAAAGCGTAGCACTCGAGCATCAACACCCATTCCCTCTGTCGGGAGAGCATTTAGCAACTCCAGCAGGTTATTCGAGTCTATAACAAGATCACCGCTTTCGGGCGTATTTCTAAGAACGGGAGAATTCATATTCCCTTCAGGTGGCCGAGCACGCCACCAGCCTTCGAGTTCTTCGCTAGGATGAAGGCATCTCAAACGTTGCACTAGATGGTGGTGGCCATCCCAATATCTGCCATGGTATTCCCACGGTGCATCGTCTTTGAGTTCTCGGCCTACGCTGAGAATGTCCCTAGGTGGATTCTCCGTAGGATATTCAGAGACATGGATATAGAATTCGCCATTTTGCTTATGCACCTCACTAAGGTCAGCCCAACAAGCTCGAAAGTCGTTGGGTGCCACACCGTAGAGCTTGGCTAGCAAGTGCAGAGAGCGACAGAGTTCAAACGTCGGTAAAGCATATACAGGCTTGTATATGCTTTCTCTAGCCTCATCAAGGACTTTTTGGCGCTCATCAGCTGTGCTGAAGCAATATTCAATTATGTCGCAGTCTATTAATGTCTTCATGTACTTGGCGCCTGCAAATCAGTGGCAGAAGATGGCAGTTCAAAGATAATATCCTCTTCTTCTACTGGAGGTTTTTGCCCACTCTGGACAAAGTCTTCCACAAATTTGCGGGAAATAGGAGGATTAATATCTTCTCCCGCCGCTTTTTGAATAATAGCGTGGGCGTACCAGAGGGCACCACGCGGATAGAGTCGCGCAGCGTTCAATGCTGGTTCGAGTGCATCTGTTTCAAATGGATATATAGTTCCTTCGTGGTCATCTCCTATTCTAAAATAGTCTAGGTACGGCACAAGTAATCGGGTCAGGCGTTCCAAAGTGGAGGCTCCTAATGTGACAGACCTCTGTTCGATTTGCCCTGGTTTTAGTGGTGCTAGGTAATCCAATCCTACACGCTGCCAGTTACTCGCCAGGAATCGATCTATGGAAGGATGAATCGTTAATACCGTTGAAATATATTGTCTACTTACGGCCACGGAGTCTCGTTCGTAAAAATATTGCCTAAGCGCATCCAAAAATTCATCTCTTTCGCGGTTATTTTGGTAAATGTAGATCTTTTCAAACTCATCCAATAGCACAAATATATGCTTGTAGCCTGCCACGATTAAAATGGGTATAAGTCCGTTTAAAAACCATCTAATGCCGTCATTTCGCCAGCGGTAATCGCTGTATTCTTTAATTTCTATCCATAATGATTCTAAGTTCCCTCCAGCCGTTGTAAAAAGTTCAATAAAATCTTCATCAACATAAGTTGGAGAGATAGCTCGTATTTGCCTTCCTAATTCTTCCTGAAATGCTTCGTAGGTTACTCCTTGATCTTTAAGAAGCTGCAGGAATTTTTCAGATGATAGTAATGATTCCCTGAAATCATCAGCAGGGAGTGTGACGAGTTTAGAAATTTGGTCTTCTGTTAGTAGTGATAGTAAAACCGCCGATTTGATCTGAACGGTGATATCTTGGCGTATTTTATTATTTGCTAAGGTTTCAAAAATCAAACAAATGAATTGCCAAAACTTCTTCTGCCGTCGTGGTTCAGGTAAGATGTGTACAGCTAAAGAGAACAAATCAGGGTCATCAGCTGGGGATGCCCAATCTCCCCATTCCTGTGAATTTATTCTCATCATAATATGATGGAGAAAAGCTGACTTGCCATTTCCTCTTCCGCCTGCTTGTGGGTCAACACGTATAAACCCTAATTCAAGCCTTTTATCCCCTGCGGGCGGCTGGACAAACAGGTCAAAAAACCGACGTTCCTCACTTTGCCGGAATGAAGCGTCGTAAATAGTCCCGTTCCGACGCGGATCGTCTACAGATTGCGTAAATAAAGCTAGAGAAGGAAAGGGATTTTCACGCAAGCCATAGAGCTGCTGATAGGGAGTCATTCTTTCTTCCGGCTTGGTTTGTTGAAGTCTTTGTTGTCGTTGGAGCGGATTTTCAGCCATAATGATTCCTCCTTCTGACTATCGATGGCGCATCGAAATGATATACCGGGTTGTTCCGTCTATGACCACAGGTACGACGCCACGTAGTCTATTTTTTTCGGCCGGGGTAATGTCGACTTCCAATGCCATTGAGTAAGGTAATTCGCCTTGAATTGCCTTAGGGAACATCCATTGAAGTAAGCGTTCAAAGTGTGGATTGCCTATTCTTAAGCGGAAGCATACCCAATCCCGAACTACCATCAAAGATACATATTCTACTTGTTCCTGTTGTTGTCTTTGAAGATAACCCTCGTAGAGTGTTTGAGTGAAGAGGTTCTCAAATTCTGAGCTAGTTGGCGTGTAACAATAGTAAGTTCGCCCCTCGTGTTCTAATCCTTTAATAGCAGTGAAATCATCAGCAGCTTGTTCTCGAAATGCACCAACCGGGAACCATACTTGTCCAGCCACACTCGGTAAATTGCGTGCTGTCGAGGTTAGACCCGCCCAGTCCATCCGGCTCTGCCAGATTTCTACATCTGCCGGCGAAATGATATGACTAAACATTAGATCGGTAAAGCGTTCAGCGATTACTTCTTGAAGTCGCTTGAACTGATCTGCGGGGCTTCTCTTTTCCCAACGCTCACCCAGTGATTTCTCAACTTGAGCGACGATATCCTCCGGTGGAACGGATGCAGAAAAACCCTTCATTTGCTTTTCAAGTCCGTCCAGCCACTTAGGTACTAGAGGCAAAATCCAGTCGTGTAAGTCGGCAAGATTTCCTGGAAAATTACCAGAGAGTGGTTGTGGGATGATTACCGAGCCCTGCTGCTCCGGGTTAAGTTCCCACATTCTTGCTAGTAGTCGGCTTACCACCTGCTGGTTGTTGCGGTCATTGGCGATACATAGCTGTCTCGCAAACTCGGTGGGCGAGCCCATCAAGCGTCTCTCTGCTAGAGCCGTTCCTTCGTCTGTAAGTACCCAAAGAGTTTCGGCTCGATTGATCCAGCCTAAAAACCCGAATTCGCGCTTAATGGTATCCGCTTCACTCGGGCCGAGTTTCGTCCCTCGTTGGGCTGAACCTTCCTCGGCGGGAGCGAGCCGTACGCCCACACGTGACCGGAGCGATTCGGAAAGCTGTCTGGAATTGACTGGCCCCAAGCGCAGCAACTCGTCCAATACTTCGGCCAACACACGCGGATCGCTTTCACGCGCGATGGATTCTGGCCTTCCCGTCTCGCGACGAGAACTCACTTGTATCTCCCGTTCAACTGTTTTACTACCTTCGACGATTGCAATCTCGTCTTCGGTAAGACTATATAGTTTATATACCACCTGGTCAATCAGCTTATCTGTCCGTGATAATTGCTCTTTAACAGGCCGTAAAATAGCCAAACTTTTATCATATTCCATCCTCAAGCGAGAGGTGAAATGAACATCGGATAAACCGACACCGAGGCGGGATCTATTCTTAAACAGTATATCTTCTAGTTCTTCATACGATAGCTCTGACTCATTTGTTTGATAGTCGCCAACATAATTATTTAACCTGCTTTTCCTGGTTAGTGCATTTAAGCCGGTGTTTCCTTGCCGATCGGGACTGATTTTCAGCACCCCTTCCAGCCAGTTTAAGAAGCGTTTTTGCTCAGCCTGCTTGCGCTTGTTGAGGTCGAGCATCTGCTCAGCCAAGAACGCGAGCAAATCATGTATCACATCCGATTCTTCCGGTTGAGCCGCAAGACGCTCTTCCACAAACAAGAGCATTTTTAACAAATTCTCTTCGTAAAGTTGGCGAACTTGATCAACTAACACTTTGCGCTCGCTTTCGGGCAGCTTGAACGCAATTCGTCGAATTGGGAGTGTCCTAACTGACTCTAAATTAATATCAACTCTATGATAATAATGGCGATACCAATAATTTAGAGTTTTCGAATTAAATAGTGCCAGAAGATATTGCAATGTGTATTTGCCGACGGGAATAGCGGCATTAATGTTTGCAATTGGATAATACTTCGCCTCAGCGTCTAAAGTAGCAACTAATCTTGAAGGCATGGAAACTTTTCTGATTAATTGCCACAGAATTTTTGCATGGTTAAAGTATTTTTCATCGCGAGGCCTAAAAAGCCAACGTCCATAATGGACATACTCCCCACCGAAATTAATCTGGTATCTAGCAATGTCATGTCCACGAAGAGCCGGCTTCCATTCTTTGTTGAGAGGAATCTTTGAGATAAATTTGTTTTCTTTAGCTACTTCTTCATAGCCATATACGCCGATGGATGCGGACGTATCGGTAATGTCTCCGAATGGTATTGAATTAGATTGTATTTTACTGAGAATACTCCCGCCTTTCACTACTGTTGGGGTCATTACATATTCGTTGGTTCTAAACCAATAAGACTGCTCGATTTCACCATCAAACGGGAAAATTCCATCGATAGCCCATTCCTTGATTGAACGGGTAACCAAGGCTTGTATATGGATAATGTGACCAGGGGGGGGGTTATGGGGTGAAAGGACAAATATAGATGGAACGACGTCTGGAGCGTCTTGGAAAGTGTTCTTCGCATACTCGCGAACATCCCATATAGTGGTCTCAGCTAATACATATTTGCGGAGAGACTTATCAATCGTACGCATTTGCCAAGAATTGGGTGTAATAAATGCAACCCTTCCAGATTTTCTACACTTCCGAATACCCAATTCTAGAAATAGTGAGAAGATGTCAGCCCTTCCTTTGCCAGCAATATAATGTTGAATTGTATAGGACGTACTTAAGCTATCCCCTGTGTGGCCATACGGAGGATTACCAATTACTGCGTCAAATCCACCATTCTCCTTCAATTCAATGGCTTGCGTTGAGCTGGCGGATGGCCCAAAGAAAACCTCAGGGAACTCCAATTCCCACTGAAAGAAACGCTTTTCTTGTGCGGCTTTTAAGGCATTCTCAGCTACCTGTCTCATTCCCGGGGCTAAAATGTTACCGCTTTTGCTTGGGTCGTCCAGCCACATCTTCACGCTTGGGTCACGTAAGAACTCAATCGTTGGTTCATTGACCACCTTATGATTTGCTTTGGTTAGCTGATTAACGAACCACTTGCTTATATACACATCCATGACGCGTTTAAATGGGGCGAGGGCATCAACTGCACGGCGGAACCCAGCGCGACTGGCCTTAACTTGTTCAACTGTCACATCGGAAAGCTCTCCTACATGTCTCATCAAGTCAGTTGCCATCATGACGCCGGCAAACTGACTACTACCAAATAAGCCGATCTGGTCTCCCTTTTTAAATTCAATAGCCTCACGTACCTCACTAACCGAGGTGCCAATTAGCGAATTCCCGCATTTTAGGTGATGGTCTAGAAACGAAAGTGGTGCACCTATTGTGAAGCAATCTAGCCAGAGTGAAACCTTTGCAAGTTCTACCGCCATCGGATTCAAATCAACGCCATAGATACAGCGTTTGAGGACGTGACGCTTAAGCAAGTTCACATCAGTCAAGCGCGAGGAGTCTATCATCACCCCTTGGCGTTCCATCTCGTCCAGGATGGTGTTACGCATGCCTTCGAAAAAGTAGCTCAAGAATCGAAAACGGCTCATGAACTCCACGAGTCTGTCAGTAATGAAATCAACACACTCAACAAGGAAATGTCCAGAACCCATCGCAGGGTCGAGCGCTTTAACATCGAAAAATTCACGCAGCACGTCACCTGCAACGTCCGTGAGCAATGCGGCCTGGTCAGGCGCAACCTTTTCAATTACTTGTTTGTGCTGAGTTGCAGACCGAAATCGCTGCTCTGCCTGGCGAATGCGCGGCGTCAACGCCTGAAGTTTTTCTGCAAGAACTGGCCTGACAGTATTTTGGACGATGTACTTGACGATATAGTCGGGAGTGTAATAGCTGCCGGTAGCTTTTCGTTCACGGCGGTCATTCTCCAGATATACCTTACCCGCAGAATACACGAGCTCTTCCGCATTACGTCCCCGCCCCTTAGTTATCACTTTTCGCCCCGCCTTTACGGCCTCACTATATTTGATGACCTCCTCCGTTTTCTTTCCCTGAACTACAGCCATCTTTTCTTGGGCAATACGAATCTTAAATTCCAATAGTCCTTCATAAATTGAGCCAAGGTGTCGTACGCCTAGGGATTTGTAGTCAATTGCCACCAAATCCTGTCGCTTCTCATCAATATCTCTGGCTAACAAATCAAGTCCCAGAGATAGATACCGATCGGGAATCTTATTCGCCAATAGAAACCGAGCACTCTCTGCCTCTGGGCTATGGTCGCTTGAGTCAAGCTGAGTCAAGAACAGGCCACCATTGTAAAACGGCACGTTCATCTCGCGGCTGCCCTGGTCGATAATTTTAAAGAGGTTAATCAAACGGTCATATAAGGTTATAGAGTCAGTGCGGTAGGCACTCTTTAATTTCTGTGGAACTTCGTCTATAATTTTACCTGCCTTCTCAGCGATTTCCTCTTTCATGCGGGTAAGGCTATGCTCCCAGTAACCACGTTCCTCTTTCACCGGTAAGAGGCTACGTGACTCCGCATAGAATAAGAAGAGAAGACGGTATAGGAATGTTAGTGTCCCTTGAAACACTTGTTTGCGGAATTCTTCATCCGGTTCTTGCTTAAGAGCCAGTTGCTGAGCCACATGCCAAAAAGCTTCCTGCTGGAAACCCCTCATTGGTGGTTGAGAACGAAGATATTCAATAAAGCCCTCGGGAAAATGAGGGAAAATATCCTCGAAAACGCGATCCTTAAGTCTCTCACCAAGTCCCTTGGCATATCGCTCACTTTCTTCCAGAAGTTCGTCCAGGAAAGATGCGGTAGTTAATGCAGCGTCTTTTTGAATGCGCGGTGCGAAAGCCTCAACACGGAAAAGAAGCCAAAAATAGCGGAAAGCGAAACTCGGATCTTCCATGGCAAGAGTTTCTTCCAAGTCAATCTCATAGTAGTTAGTAGCTCGCGAATGCGTTTTCGCCGAATAAAGGCGCCAGATTTTACCGTTGGTCAAAACTACCCAGGGAATCTCTCCTGACTCCAATAGCGTCACAACGCTAGCAGCCGGGTTTTCGTCTGGAGCTTCGCTATCCCTCATTTCATCACGTGCGTCAAGATTGCGATTCCATGCATATGCTAAACACAAAGCGACAGGAGCGTTATCGTCGTTACTCAACATCAAATTGAAGCAGCGTCGGGAGCTACCCGGCGCCGTTTTGAACCCCAGAAGTGCTAAGGCTGGCTCAATGAATAGTTCTCTGGTTTTTCCACGATCGTCACTCACTAACCGTTGCCGTATGCTATCAACAAGCTGTCTCAATCCATGATAAGCAGTTTCGGGATGGTCGCGCCATTCTGGTCGCTCTGGAAGTCGACTGTTCAAGTAATAGTCCGAGAAGAGCGCGCGATTATTGAAAAGAGGCTCAGCCCAGTCTGCAACGGAGTAAGCTGAGATAAGCTTTTCATATTGAGCATCTGAATCCGCTTCTGTAAACGTGAAACGCCTCAGCACACGCAGTTGGACCTGGGTTGGATTACGGCGGTTCACAGTCAAAATCCGGGGACGAACAACAACTTGCTTGGTGGCCAATGGCGCCGTTGGCGCAGCGGGAAGAGAGCGCTCAAGCAACACAAAGTCGATACGCTCATAGTCATCGGTTAAAACTAGTAGATAGTTACCGGCTCGATTACGGAGGGCTCGTGCTAGTCCTTGAGTGGCTAGCATGGTGACCGAGGTGAGTTCTATCAAATAAATATCCAGGGGTTCTGCTCCACCTTCTTTGATCCCTACCCGCTCAATGTGTTTTATCTGCCGTTGCAGAGATTCTCCCGTGATGCCCATAGCAGCACAGGTTTGAGTCATTCTAACATCTGTGCTATATCCCAGCCCGGCGAAAAAAGAGACTACGGCGTCCCTGCTTGCAAGTTCTTGGATATCTGCTCTTGTAAGGTCTTTATCCGTAATTGTCATCGTGTCCCAGCTTTCAGTCTCCTCGTTTCTTACTCTTGTTTCCTCGCCCGTTGTCATAGGTCTCAGCGAATCGGTACAAAACATCCTTATGGATAAGCCACTTATTGTGCACTTTTTGTGCTGAAATTCTATGTTCGCGACAAAGCCGCTTCACAGTTTCCCAGTGGATACCAAGGGTGTCGGCTGCTTCTACAACATCTAAATAGTCGTTCAATATAGGCATTCTCTGCTCCATTCATATATCACGATATCGCAATGTTACCATTTCCGGTGGCTCATGGTCAAGGATCTATTTTTTAAGGCTAAGAAGGACAGCTAAAGCCGAATTCCAGGGACACCATACCAATTAGGCCTACTACAAATCAGAAATTAGGTCGCATAGTATTGTACTCGAAGTAATGCTTCATTCACCCGCTCATTTTGGGGGGGCTTCTCAGGTTTGCGATTATTCGAGCTAATGGGGTCCACAGCCCCGGTCAACCATTCGGGGAAGAAGTGACATTTTCCCCTTGTTCAAATATAGAATTCATGCTAATTTCTGTTTGAAACCCGTGTGCTACCCTGACAAATTAGGTCCCGCAGCGACGGCCAGGGCAGGCGAGACTTAGTAAGGGATCGCCCCCTGCCTCATTTCTGGTCCAGGTCTTTTATGAGTTCATCGACGGAGTCAAAGGTCTTGACGCGCCCGGCCTTAATGTCTT
>Ga0307434_1001482_pt1 | contig 12651 bp, 10 predicted proteins | sample SalMarWE160220MG_FD_202156 | JGI IMG/M metagenome (GOLD analysis project Ga0307434, IMG submission 202156) | Salt marsh sediment microbial communities from the Plum Island Ecosystem LTER, Massachusetts, United States - WE1603-220 | ecosystem: Environmental > Aquatic > Marine > Intertidal zone >... | reverse complement strand
TCTGTCATTCCGGCGGAAGCCGGAATCCAGTAAATTCAATAGGTTCTGGATGCCGGATCAAGTCCGGCATGACGATTAGAAGACTTTTTACGACTTTGTCAATAATAGATAGCCGAGGAATGCTAAAAGAGAAAGGAACCTTCCTTGCAGTATAAGGCGGTACGAGGCTTTAAGGATATACTCCCCGATCAGGTGGGGGCCTGGAGAAGGCTTGAGGAAGAGGCGAAGCGGATTTTTGGGCTCTACGGGTACAGGGAGATCAGGATACCCATACTGGAGAGCATGGAGCTCTTCGCCCGTGGGATCGGGGAGGCAACGGACATCGTATCAAAGGAGATGTATGCCTTTCAGGACAGAAGGGGCAACCATGTGGCCATGAGGCCGGAGGCAACGGCCTCGATCCTGAGGGCCTTTATCGAGCACAAACTATATACGGAATCCTCAGTGCACAAGGTATACACCATGGGGCCCATGTTCAGGTATGAAAGGCCGCAGAAGGGCAGGAGGAGGCAGTTCCATCAGATCGATGTGGAGATCATCGGGGATCCTGGGCCACGGTCCGACAGCGAGCTCATCTCTATGATCATGCAGCTTTTCTCCTCTCTCGGGCTCGATGATCTCGAGCTCCATATCAACTCCCTGGGATGCCCCAATGACAGGGGGCCATTTCGTGCCAAGCTCAAAGCCTACCTCAAGGACTACACCTCGCAGCTCTGTCCTGACTGCCGGGAAAGGATGGAGACCAACCCCTTGAGGGTCTTCGATTGCAAGGTGGAGCGATGCATCGAGATCATGAACGATGCCCCCACTATGCTCGATTTTTTGTGTGATGAGTGTACCGGGCATTTTCATTCCCTTAAACGGTATCTCGAACAATTAGGCTTGGAGTACGTGGTGAACTCACACCTCATGAGGGGGCTTGACTACTACACAAGGACCACCTTTGAGGTCCAGACACGGGAGCTGGGCGCCCAGAGTGCGATCGCGGGCGGAGGAAGGTACGACAACCTGATGAGGGATTTCGGCGGACCGGACACTCCAGCAATCGGGTTTGCCATAGGTGAAGAGCGTGTCGTTGAGCTTTTGGAGGAGCATGCAGGGCTCGATGAACCAGGGCCGGATATCTTCCTGGCAGCCATCGGCAAGGAGGCCGAGGATAAGGCATTTGTCTGGATGCACGAGCTGAGAAAGAGAGGCCTCATGTGTGAGATGGAGTACCAATCCTTGGGGCTTAAGGCCCAGATGAGGCATGCGGACCGGCTGAACACCAAATGGGTGCTGATCGTGGGGGATGATGAACTGGCCAGGGGGATAGGCATCATGAGGGATATGGCCACCAAGGAGCAGATGGAGGTTTCTCTGGGCAGGGTGGTCGATGAGGTAGCAGCGATGAAGGAGCGACGGTGAGCATAGATACCATGGGGGATTGGGAAAGGACCAACGATTGCGGCAGCTTGAGAAAGGATGACATCGGCCGGGAGGTCGTGCTTATGGGATGGGTGAACCGCCGGCGGGATATGGGAAGGCTCATCTTTATCGATCTGAGAGACAGGTTTGGCCTGACCCAGATCATCTTTGATGAGGAGACCGATGCGGCGGCCCATAAGGAGGCGGCAATCCTCAGAAACGAGTGGGTAATCGCCATCAGGGGGGAGGTCGGTGCCCGGCTGGCCGGCCAGGAGAACCCGGAGCTTCCAACCGGGGATATCGAGGTAAAGGTAAAGGAGCTAAAGGTATTAAACGAATCCGCAATACCTCCCTTCCAGGTTGATGGGAAGATTGACGCATCTGAGAATCTGCGCCTCAAATATCGGTATTTAGAGCTCAGAAGGCCGGCCCTGCTCAAAAACCTCGTGATGAGACACAGGATCGCCTTACATATACGAAATTTCCTCAATGGCAAGGGGTTTCTGGAGGTAGAAACCCCGGTGCTCACCAAGAGCACCCCTGAGGGGGCACGTGATTACCTCGTGCCGAGCCGGGTGAACAAGGGATTATTTTACGCCTTGCCTCAATCCCCGCAGCTGTTCAAGCAGCTGTTAATGATGGCCGGGTTCGAGCGCTATTTCCAGATCGTCAGGTGTTTCCGCGATGAGGATCTGCGGGCCGATAGGCAACCGGAGTTCACCCAGGTGGATCTCGAGATGTCCTTTGCTGATGAACGAAGGGTCATGGATGTGATCGAGGAAATGATGGCCGATCTGTTCTCTGCCGTCCTCGGCCTTCAGGTTCCCAGGCCCTTTCCGGTACTCGATTACACCGAAGCAATGAATTCCTACGGCAGCGATAAGCCGGATATCAGGTTCACCATGGAACTGGCGGATCTCACTGATCTGCTCGTCTCATCGAGCTTCAAGGTATTCAACAGCACCATTGGGGAGGGGGGACTGGTCAAGGCGGTAAAGGTAGAAAAAGGAGCCTCTTTTTCCAGGAAGGAGCTTGATTCATTGGATTCCACCGTGACCGATTCAGGCGCCAGGGGGCTGGTGTGGGCCAAGATCGGATCTGAAGGCTGGCAGTCCACCGTGGCCAAGCACCTGACCCCGGAGACCAGGCATGCCGTAGAGGAGAGGCTGGGGGCCGAGGAAGGGGACCTCATCATATTTGTGGCTGACAGGGCTCAACAGGTCAATGAGGCCCTGGGAAACCTGCGGATCGAGATGGCAAAAAGACTCGGGTTGATAAAGCAGGGACAGTATTCATTTGTCTGGGTTACGAGGTTCCCGTTGCTCGAGTACAACGACGAGGAAGAGAGATTTGTGGCTGTCCACCACCCATTCACGGCTCCTGCGGAAGAGGATGTGCCGCTTCTCGAGAAGCAGCCGGAGGAGGTGAGGGCGAGGTCGTATGATCTGGTGCTTAATGGAACTGAGATAGGTGGAGGCAGCGTGAGGGTTCATACCTTAGAGCTCCAGAATCTGATCTTCCGCGTGCTGGGATTGCGTGAGGAAGAGATGGAGGAGAAGTTCGGCTTCTTCCTCAAGGCATTGGGGTACGGAGCTCCACCGCACGCGGGTATTGCCCTTGGATTTGACAGATTAGTGGCCATCATGGTGGGCACGGACTCTATTCGGGATGTCATTGCCTTTCCTAAGACTCAGCGAGCAACCTGTGCTGTTACGGACGCGCCCTCAAAGGTGTATAAAAAACAGCTCGACGAGTTAGGTCTCACCCTCATTACACCATAAACATTCATCTCAGACCTATATCCCCCTTCCGGTTTTTCGATGCCGCATCCTAGTGTCAGCCGGCAGTGTGTAAAGGGATATGCGGTAACCTATGGATATTTATTTTTCTTGACAACGGGGGTGAGCTCAAAGTATCAACACTAAAACATAGAACTGCTTGAAGATCGGTTGTTTTGAGCAAGGATGTTCAAGGTTTATACGTGATGATCTAAAAGAGAAGGAGGTATGAGAAGTGAGCGATGTAACATCTCCCATGGCGGGGAAAATAATCGAGGTAAAGGTTGAAGTTGGTGCTGCCGTGAATGAAAACGACGAGCTCATTATCCTTGAGGCGATGAAGATGGAGATGCCCATAGTAGCTCCCGCATCAGGAACGGTGAAGGAGGTTAAATGCAAGAAAGGGGACTCAGTTGGAGCCGATGATGTCTTGATGGTGATCGAATAGAGACCTGATTTTTGCACAGCACAAATCAAGTGCCCTGTCCGGTCACCGGCAGGGCATTTTTTTTAAGATCCGTTCAGTGTTCCATTGAACGGATGCGCATCGTATCTCGTGTAACGGGTAATCTGAGAATGAAATGGCCTCACCGTAAAGGGAGAAGATCCTATGGTTGATTGGAGTCTCGCGACAAGGATATTCATCTTTGGTCTGAGTGCGGTATTCGGCTCACTCGCGATCTTGATCGCAGCAATCTATGCATTTGGAAGGATCGCACGGAACATCGAGAAAAAATGAGCGAGAAAGGGTAAATTATGTTGGATTTAGTGCTGACCACGGGCGTGGTGCATCTGACCGTGGGTAATCTGGTGATGTGGCTCATCGCCTTTTTGTTTATTTACCTTGCTGTTGTGAAGAACTACGAGCCGCTGCTTCTGGTTCCCATCGGGTTCGGCATCCTGGTGGTAAACCTGCCGCTCACCTTTCTCATGAAGGAGGGAGAGGGGCTCTTATGGAAGTTTTACCATTACGGGCTGGAGTGGGAGATCATCCCGCCCCTCATCTTTCTCGGGCTCGGTGCGCTCACGGATTTTGGGCCCATGATAGCCAATCCCAAGACCCTTATACTCGGGGCCGGAGCACAGTTCGGTGTGTATGTGTCATTCTTCGGCGCCCTCTTGCTCGGCTTCAATATCCCCGAGGCGTGTTCCATCGGGATCATCGGAGGGGCCGATGGGCCGACCACGATCTACACTACCGTTCACCTCGCCCCACACCTCCTGGGTGCAACGGCGGTGGCTGCCTATTCCTACATGTCACTCGTTCCTATTATTCAGCCTCCTATTATGAGGCTGCTCACCACCGAGAGCGAGAGAAAGATCAAGATGAGGCAGTTGAGGCCCGTCTCCAAGAGGGAGAAGATCCTGTTTCCCCTGGTGACGGTGGTGGTGATCTGTCTGATCGTGCCTGCATCGGCACCGCTCATGTCCATGTTCATGCTGGGGAACCTCTTCAAGGAGTGTGGCGTGGTAAAGAGGCTCTCGGATACGGCGGGCAATGAGCTCATGAATATCGTCACTATACTGCTCGGTATCAGCGTGGGCGCCACGATGTCGGCCGAGGCCTTCCTCAAGCCGCAGGTGATCTTTGTGTTTATCATGGGACTGATTGCCTTTGCCTTTTCCACGGGGGCCGGGATCATGTTGGCCAAACTGATGAACCTTTTTTTCAAGGAAAAGATCAATCCATTGATCGGTTCGGCGGGTGTTTCCGCAGTTCCCATGGCTGCCAGGGTGAGCCAGGTAGTGGGCGCAAAGGCTGATCCGAAGAATTTCCTGCTCATGCACGCCATGGGGCCGAATGTGGCGGGGGTCATTGGAACGGTGGTTGCCGCCGGCATATTTCTCGGAATGGCAGGGTGAATTTAGAACAAGGGAGTTAGTCCAATGTTTGACCGAAAGATGTTGGAGGAGATAGCAAGGGAACATAGGCGATGGTCGGATAACCTTGAGTCCTCGTTGAAAAAGAGCCCCGAGAGAAAACCCGATTTCGTGAACACCTCGGGCATTCCCGTAAACAGGGTGTATATGCCCATGGATATCGATGATTCGGACTATATGGATGAAATCGGCCTCCCGGGTGAGTACCCCTTCACCAGAGGTGTCCAGCCAACCATGTACCGGGGAAGATTGTGGACGATGCGGCAGTACGCCGGTTTTGCCACCGCGGAGGATACCAATCGACGGTACCGGTTTCTCCTGGAGCAGGGTCAAACCGGGCTCTCGGTGGCATTCGATCTCCCCACACAGATCGGGTACGACTCGGACCATCCCCTTGCCCAGGGAGAGGTGGGGAAGGTGGGGGTAGCTATCGATTCCCTGCAGGATATGGAGATCCTCTTTGACCAGATTCCGCTGGATAAGGTGAGCACCTCGATGACCATCAATGCCCCTGCGGCTGTACTTTTGGCCATGTATATCGCGGTAGGCGAACAGCAGGGCGTGGCTTCAAAGGGCTTGAGAGGAACTATCCAAAATGATATACTCAAGGAGTATTCGGCGAGGGGAACCTATATCTTTCCCCCAAAACCATCCATGAGGATTATCACGGATATCTTCGCCTTCTGCTCGAAAGAGGTTCCCCAGTGGAACTCCATCAGTATCAGCGGTTACCACATCAGGGAGGCGGGATCAACGGCCGTTCAGGAGGTGGCATTCACCTTAGCCGACGGCATCGCCTATGTTGAGGCGGCCATTCATGCAGGCCTGGATGTAGATGAGTTTGCGCCACGGCTCTCGTTTTTCTTCAACGCCCACCTGGATTTTTTAGAGGAGGTTGCCAAGTTCAGGGCTGCAAGGCGACTCTGGGCGGTGATTATGAGGGAGAGGTTCAAGGCCGAGGATACGAGGTCGATGATGATGCGGTTCCATACGCAGACAGCGGGCTGCACTTTAACGGCGAAACAGCCGAAAAACAACATCGTGAGGGTTGCCTTCCAGGCGCTCTCTGCCGTGCTCGGGGGCACCCAGTCACTCCATACTAATTCCATGGACGAGGCGTTCTGCCTGCCCAGTGAGGAGGCGGTTCAGGTCGCGCTCAGAACCCAGCAGCTTATCGCCCATGAAACAAGCGTGACCGATACCGTGGATCCCCTTGCCGGTTCATACTATATCGAGAAGCTGACAAACGAGATCTATGACAGGGCTCGAAACTATATCAATACGATCGACGAGCTTGGAGGGGCAGCAGCCGCTATTGAGAAGGGCTACATCCAGAGGGAGATCCAGGATAGCGCCTATCGCTACCAGAAGGAGATCGAGAAGGGCGAGAGGGTGGTAGTCGGTGTAAATAGATTTCAGGTAGAGGAAGAACCGCCCAAAGATCTCCTCAGGGTAAATCCGGCCGTGAGGATCTCTCAGATCGAAAGGCTGGAAAAGCTCAAATCGGAGCGCAATAATGAAAAGGTGAAGGATATCTTAAGCGATCTCAGGGGCGCTGCAGAGGGGAGCAAGAACCTGATGCCCGTCATTCTTGAAGCAGTGAGAGCCTATGCAACCCTGGGGGAGATCTGTGACGCCCTTCGGGATGTGTTTGGAGAATACCAACCAGTGAGCACCCTTGGAGGTTGACAGCGATGACAAGCGCGAGAAAGATCAGGGTATTGGCCGCGAAGCCCGGACTCGATGGCCATGACAGGGGCATAAAAGTCATTGCCAACGCACTGATGGATGCAGGGATGGAGGTAATCTATACCGGCTTGAGGCAGAGCCCCGAGCAGATTGTGGAGACGGCTATTCAGGAGGATGTAGACGTCATTGCCTTGAGCATCCTATCCGGTGCCCATGATTTTCTCTTTCCCCGGATCATGGAGTTGTTACAGGAGAAGGGTGTCCATGATGTGCTCGTGATCGGGGGAGGTATTATCCCGGATGAGGATATCGCAGAGCTTAAAAAAGCCGGGATCGCCGAGATCTTCGGGCCTGGTACGTATACCGGCGATATTATCACCTATATCAGGGAAAACCTGAAGCGCTAGAATGGCATCCCCCATGGGTTGGCATTGACGCTCCCGGGGAGCAGAACGTACCTCGAGGTCACCTCATTTTCCCCCATAGCCGATTGCTTTCTATCGCTCTTGTTGGGATCTCTCACCTGGCCTGAACTTGCCTTTGCCCTGATATTTGCCTTGACCTTGCCAATTCCTTCTTGTATGTGACATAGCCAGTTAATTTTTTGCATGCTGATTGTTTGAGTAAATGGGTCAGAGCTTGTAAGTGTTCATTGTTCAGGGCGAGCAGGAGCCGTGAAAAGGGATCTTTCCTGAACGCTGAATCCCTGAACTCGTATTAGGATCAGGGTTGATTCAAAGTTGAAGCGAATGTCAATTATGTTTGGCTCGTTTTCTGATTTCTTATCACCCCACGCCTTTTCCTTGCAGAAACATGATCCTATTGCCTTAACCAGAACGGGAGGTTGTGCTGATGATCTTCGATGAGATAGATTACGAGCAAAGGCTTATCCTTGACAATGTGAGAAAGGTGGTGAAGAAGCAGGTAGCACCTATTGCGGCTGAGATGGACAGGGAAGGAGTGTTTCGATGGGATATCGCGAAGCTCTTTGCACAGTTGGGCCTGCTTCAGATATTTCTCCCGCCTGCCTACGGTGGTCTTGAAAAGGATAACACGCTCATGTTTTGCCTGTGCGTAGAAGAGATAGCAAAGGCATGCGCCTCTTCCGCGTTGATCCTCGTGATACAGGCAGTGGGAAGCTTCCCGATAATACTGGCAGCAAACCGAAGCCAAAGGGATCGGTTTTTCCCGCGGCTTTCAACGGGCGAAGAGCTTGTAGCCTATTTGGTCACCGAGCCCTTCGCGGGATCCGATGTGGCAGGCATCAGGGCCAAGGCAGAAGAGGCCGGTGAAGGGTATATCCTGAACGGGCACAAGCTCTTCTCTACGAATGGGGCCGTTGCATCCCTCTATACGGTATTGGCAAAGACAGGAGAGAAGGGGATGACCTTTTTTGTTGTTGAGAGGGAACAGGAGGGCGTCTCTATCGGCAAGACAGAGGATAAGCTCGGATTCCGGGCGAGCAATACCGCGGAGGTCATCCTTGAGGATGTGAGGGTTCCCAAGGAGAACAGGCTCGGGGAAGAGGGGGAGGGGTTTCTCATTGCCATGAAGGATTTTGACATGTCCAGGCCGTCAATCGCAGCCATTGCCCTGGGAATAGCTGAGGCGGCCCTCGAGTACTCCATTGAGTATGCACTCCAGAGGGAAACCTTTGGCAAGCCGCTGTTTCGGCACCAGGCCATAAGCTTCATGCTGGCAGACGCAGCCATGCAGATAGAGGCGGGAAGGGGGCTCATGGTGGAGGCCGCCAGAGAGAATGATAGGGGTAAGTCGAATATAAAGCTGGCGTCCATGTCCAAGTGCTTCTGTAGCGATATGGCCATGAAGATCACCACGGATGCCGTGCAGATATTCGGGGGTTACGGGTATACCAAGGATTATCCTGTAGAACGGCTCTTCCGGGATGCAAAGCTCACCCAGATCTTTGAAGGCACCAATCAGATACAACGGCTTGTGATTTCCAGGGAAATGCTCAAGGAGAGAACATAACGAGGCGCAGTTGAAGCAAATAGGCCATTAAAAGCAGTGGTAATTGCTCAGGTAGATAGGTTTTAGGCTGAAGACTGTTAGGAAATAACGGAGATACGGCGCATTTTGAAGCCATGTTTGGTACGAGAAGCTTCTGTTTCTTCAACAAAGTGCGGCAATAGTATTCTTCTGACCACTTTAAGCCTTCAGTCTAAATCCCGCCGAAGGCGGGACTGACTACGTGAGTAGTCACAAGCGGTGAAGATATTCTTGGGTATTTTCCCCTACCAGTGATAGGGGTAACACACCATACAAAACCGCGTCCACTCATTCATAGGTATGGTTTTGTTCTTTTTGAGTAAAGTGCCTCATTGAATCCATCGGATAAAATAGATAAATATTGTTGACATCAATCTAAATCATGATATAGTTACAATGTAGCTACATAAATCCTGAAAATAATAGGGAGGGAGAGGTGAGGCTCAAGGGCAAGGTAGCGCTGGTAACAGGGAGCAGCCGTGGTGTGGGAAGAGCCATAGCGCTGGCCTATGCAAAAGAAGGCGCCAGTGTGGTGGTGAATTATTCAACCAACAAGCAGGCAGGTGAAGAGGTAGTCAGGGAAATCAAGGACGGGGGAGGAAAGGCGATCCTCGTGAAGGCCGATGTGGCCAATGCAGCTGAAGCAGAGGAGCTGGTAACGAAGGGCATTGAGGAGTTCGGGGACCTCGATATCCTCGTCAATAATGCAGGCTTTGGCAGGCCTGCCATGTTGCTCAAGATGACTGAGGAACAGTGGGATACGGTAGTCGATATCCATCTCAAGGGCGCATTTTTCTGCACTCAATTTGCAGCGAGGCATATGACGGAGCAACAAAAAGGCAAGATCATAAACGTGACCTCGGTGGCGGGCATTGTGGGTACCGTCGGCCAGATAAACTATGCCTCTGCCAAGGGTGGACTGTTGAGCTTTACCAAGTCAGCGGCGAGGGAACTGGCGAGGTACCATATATGTGTGAACGTGATCTGTCTCGGCATTGTGAGCACCGATATGACGGAGAAGATTAGGACGGATGAAAAGCTCAAAGAAATATACATGAACAGGATATTGCTCAAGCGATTTGCTGAGCCAGACGACATTTCCCCCGCGTTCGTATTCCTCGGATCGGACGAGGCAGGCTATATTACCGGCCAGCTCATGTGCGTTGACGGCGGTTACGGGATGATCTGAGAGTGTACAGTGTTTATTGAGTTTTTTTGGGTTCATAGGGTTTAGAATCGACACACGTAAGAAACCAAATAAGAAAGGAGGGTGAAAATGGCAAAAATACCGGACAAGATCCAGACATGGCAGATGGTTCAACCTACCACAAAGAATAAGGAAACAGGGGAGGTTACGCCAGGCAAGCTTGAAAAGAAAGAAATAGCGGTACCAGAACTGGCGCCGGATGATGTGCTTGTGGAAGTTGCTGGTTGTGGTGTATGCCATACAGACTTAGGGTATTTTTATGACGGAGTTCCCACTGTTTCAAAACCCCCGCTAACATTAGGACACGAAATATCGGGTACTGTCGTGGCCGGGGACGAAAAATGGATTGGGAAAGAAGTCATCATACCGGCTGTTATGCCGTGCAGGAAGTGCATCCTCTGCAAAACAGGCCGGGGCAATAGATGCCTTGACCAGAAAATGCCGGGCAACAGCCTCGGGCTCTATGGCGGTTTTTCAAGTCACATTCCTGTTCCGAGTATTGATCTATGCGAAGTCAAAGATAGGGCAGGTATTCCACTTTCCCATTTTGCCGTTATAGCTGATGCTGCGACCACACCATACCAGGCTGCTGTGCGGGCTGATCTCAAGCCGGGGGATAACGTGGTGGTGTTAGGTATTACAGGCGGTGTAGGTCAGTACGTAGGACAGATAACCAAGGCCCTGGGCGCAAAGACCGTCATTGGGATTGCCCGCAACAAGGAAAAATTGGAAAGGGCACTTCAATTCGGAGCCGATTTTTGTATTAACTCAACCGACAAGGATGCACGAGCAATATCCACAGAGTTTAGGAATTACTGCAAGGAAAAAGGGCTCCCAAACACCGGTTGGAAGATATTCGAGGTAACAGGCGCCAAGGCCGGGCAAGAGATCGCATTGACATTGGTGGGATTTGTCGGCAAACTCATCGTCGTGGGATTTGGACTTGCCAAGACGGAATATGCAATCGGTCGCCTCATGGCCTTTGATGCCGAAATAATCGGTACATGGGGATGCCTCCCTGAATACTATCCGATTGTCTTGGATATGGTCTTGAGCGGGAAGATCAACATGGAGGAATTTGTGGAAACTCGCCCCATGAGCACAATAGTTGAAACCTTTGCAGAGAACCACAAGACGCCCCCAATGAAACGGATAGTATTAACGCCTGATTTTTAAGTCTAAAAGATAGCAAACCTAACCATAACAAAGGAGGAAGATTATGGCATTAGATTGGATACCAAGAGCGCCAAAGGACCAAAAAGTCGATCACCAGATGTACGATGAAAAATATCTTCACAAAACAGAGCCCCCAAGAGTGGTCTATGAGAAAAGACCCCTTTTGGACCCTCAGGGGAACGAGGTTCCTGATCTCTATGTAGCGTGGGTCACGCTTGACAATGAAAAACAGTACAATTCCTATACCGGTGAAATGCTCCATGCCACTGCCGCTGCCTTTGACAAAGGCTCACATGATCCCAGCGTTGTTTGTGTGATCTTGACCGGAGCAGGCGCACGAGCGTTTTGTACCGGAGGAAATGTGCCGGAGTATAGTGAATACTATGTTATGCGGCCCTTGGATTGCCAGGAATACATGTCCATCTACTGGCGGGCATTTGACGCGGTCTGGACGTCAACCAAGCCCTTTATCCGCTGCTGCAACGGGATGAGTATCGGTGGCGGCGAGGAAATCGGTGGCGTCTGTGATCTTACTATAGCATCAGACGTCGCTACCTTCGGGCAGGTTGGACCCCAGCACGGCTCCACTGCCATGGGCGGAGCATGCCAGTTCAAGCCCATTGAGATGACCATGCAGGATGCTATGTGGAATGCGGTTTCCTGTGAGCAATGGAGCGCCTACAAGATGATGCGGAAGAACTATGTGCACAAGATTGTTCCGGTGCTCAAGAAGGACGGTAAGTTTATTCGAAATCCTGCGGTAATAACCGATAAGTGGGTTGAGGATGGCGAGATAGTTTACGGCGAATTCAAGGGCGGAGAGGAAGCGAAAGAGGCCAAGGCTATGCTCAAGGAGCTGCCGAGGGATCGTTCGCTCCTGGATAAGGCATGTATGGATGTAGCATGGACCTTTGCCAACCTCTTTCCGCAACAGGTTGCCATGTCCTATCAAATGATTCGGGCAACCAAGAAGGTTGCGTGGGAGAGAACCAAGGCTGAAGTCATCATGTGGTGGGCGGCAAATGCGTCGGCTTACGGTGAGTTCGATATGGGTATGAGTGCCTTTAATACCAAGAGAATAACCGGGACCACGGATGTTGATATCATCAAGATGAGGCAGATGATCGCACAAGGCCACCCCTTTGATGAGGAAATGTTTGAGGCGGTACTCGGTAAGCCACAAAAATAAGACGAGACGCTAAAAAGAAAAAGAGAGATAAAAAAATCCGGGGGGAAACCCCTGGATTTTTTTATCTGCAAATAAAGCAACATGTTGATTTCGGAGCGTCCGGTAAATACACGGTTGATCTGCTGCGCGATTTTAAGTATAAAGATAAAGGTTAGGCTAAGACAAAGAGGGACGGAGCCTCTCGTGCAAAAAAGGAACATTGACAAAGTCGTAAAAAGTCTTCTAATCGTCATGCCGGACTTGATCCGGCATCCAGAACCTATTGAATTTACTGGATTCCGGCTTCCGCCGGAATGACAGAAAAATGGAAAAAA
>Ga0307434_1001476_pt1 | contig 12680 bp, 9 predicted proteins | sample SalMarWE160220MG_FD_202156 | JGI IMG/M metagenome (GOLD analysis project Ga0307434, IMG submission 202156) | Salt marsh sediment microbial communities from the Plum Island Ecosystem LTER, Massachusetts, United States - WE1603-220 | ecosystem: Environmental > Aquatic > Marine > Intertidal zone >... | reverse complement strand
ACCGGCCTGAAAGTGGCGGCAAACCTCAGTTCGTTCACACCCTGAACGGCTCAGGGTTGGCTTTGCCACGCCTTTTCATCGCAGTTCTGGAAAACTACCAGCAGGCTGATGGCACCATCATGGTGCCCGAAGCGCTGAAAGATTATATGATGGTGGACGTAATACGATAGACATTGCCACGCCTTTTCATCGCAGTTCTGGAAAACTACCAGCAGGCTGATGGCACCATCATGGTGCCCGAAGCGCTGAAAGATTATATGATGGTGGACGTAATACGATAGACATTGCCACGCCTTTTCATCGCAGTTCTGGAAAACTACCAGCAGGCTGATGGCACCATCATGGTGCCCGAAGCGCTGAAAGATTATATGATGGTGGACGTAATACGATAGACATTGCCACGCCTTTTCATCGCAGTTCTGGAAAACTACCAGCAGGCTGATGGCACCATCATGGTGCCTGGAGCGCTGAAAGATTATATGATGGTTGATGTAATACGATAGACATTGCCACGCCTTCGGCTCGCCCTGTTTGATAGTAAACATCTAACAGGGCTCGCAATGACAGGGGGTTGTTCTCAGGAGTTGAAACCTACAGGCTACTTGCTGGCAAGGTCTTCCATAGTGAAGCTGAGGTCGCGCAGAATAGCTGCCAGGGTGCCTTTAGGAATGTCACCTCTGCTCTTGGGAATGGTAGTGAAGCGTTTGTTCATGGAGTTCCACTAAATTTCATGGGAACCGGGACCTTGTCGGAGAAACTCACAGTTCAGCTTGCGGAGTTTCCTGGTCAACACGCAGTAGGTCATACCGGCACGAGGAGTTCAACATGAAAAGGTGGGTCAATAGATTGCAGTGCCTGGGGAAGAGGCACCCCTTTCTCCCGCATTGCCTCAATCAAGCTCTGAGCAGCACCAGGCGCCAGGCGCAGCACCTCTTCCACTGTTTCGGCTTGAACTAGAAAACCGGGGAGAGCAGGGCTGGTGGCAAGATAGTAACCTTCTTCAAGGAGCTGGATTTCAATTGGCAGCTTATATCTTGTCATACTGTCAATAGTATATCAGGAAAGGCTTTTGAGGTAAAGATTATGTACTCGTTCACATGACTAATGACACTTCACCTCCGTTCTTGTCATCACCGGGCGTACCTTCCTTTATCATTGCGAGGAGCGGGATTCCTCGTTTTACTCGGAACAAGCTCCGCAATCTAGACCAAGTAGAGAGCACAGCGACGGCTAAATCTCCTTGGCAAGGACGAACCCTTCCTCGATAGCCTCCTTAATCCTGCGGGGTTCAACGCAATCTCCGATGGAATACGGAGCAGGAACCTTGCCTCTTAATTTCTCATCAAGCCCTTTGTTGGACTTGAACCCTACGGCGAGCACCACAGTATCCCCGGGGAAGAACCTGGCGGCACCATCTCGCTTGGCCTTTACCCCTCTATCCGTTATCTCTTCCACCATGACATTGGTCTCCATCTTGATGCCGGTCTCCCTCAGTCTCCTGAGCACAACATGTCGATAAGTTGCTCCATAATCGCTACCGATTTTGGGAAGCATCTCCACGATGGTCACTCTCTTGCCCAGGCTGGCTAAAAACTCTGCCGTTTCGCAGCCGACCATCCCTCCGCCAACGACGATTGCTGTTTCACCAACATCCTCGCGCCGGGTAAGCACATCAACAGCGGTAACCACATTGTCTTGCTCCACGCCAGGTATATCGGGGATGAGCGGTGTAGCTCCGACAGCCAGAATTAACACATCGGGGTTCTCCTTCTCGACCACCTCCGAAGTAACTTCAGTGTTGAGCCTGACTTCTGCCCCAGCCTTTCTCAGCTGGGTAGCCATATTTTTTATCAAGGAGCCAAGCTCATCCTTGTAAGGAGGCAAGCAAGCAACCCTGAGCTGACCACCCAGTTCCTCACCTTTTTCACAAAGGCTAACCTGATGCCCTCGCAGCGCTGCCACTCGAGCTGCTTCCATACCGCCAGGCCCACCACCAACGATGAGCACCCTTTTAGCAACCCTGGCAGGCTCTATGGTGTATTCCGCTTCTTTCCCCATTCTGGGATTTATGGAACAAAATGCCGGCAACGCCATTCCACTTTTGTACCCCGTGAGAAGGTTATCCAGACAATTGGAACAGGCAATGCAAGAGCGAATTTCATCGCTCCTTCCTTCCTTCGCCCTGTTGGGAAATTCAGGGTCAGCAAGCAATGCACGCCCAAGACCAATAAGGTCAGCCTTACCATCTGTTAAAATCTGCTCTGCCAGCTCAGGGGTGTTGATGCGATAAGCAGCTACCACGGGAACATTGACCACCTTCTTAATCTCCTCGGCAAGATAGACAAAGGCACCACGGGGCACAGACATCACGACAAGAGGAACAGGGCATTCATGCCACCCCGCCTCCACATCGATAGCCTGGACGCCTGCTGACTCAAGGATGGAGACCACCTTTTTGGAGTCCTCAAGGGTATGTCCCCCTTCCATATATTCCTCGGCGGAAACACGGCAGATAATGGGATAGTCCTCGCCAGCACGTTTATGTATGCGGTCAATGATTTCCAGGGGAAATCTCATCCTGTTCTCCAGACTGCCGCCATATTCATCGGTCCTCTTATTGGTGCAGGGAGAGATAAAGCGATTCAACAGGTATCCTATTCCCATGGGCAGCTCAATGGCATCAAATCCCGCTTCTCGTGTCCTTCGCCCCGCTTCTCCATATTCGTCGACAAGCAGATGAATCTCCTCCAAAGTAAGAGCCTTAGGGGTGGTACCAATCATCTTATTGAACACCGCTGAAGGAGCGATAAACTCAAACGAGCCATTTTCTTTATTCACCCAGAAATACTGTCCCAGAAATTGAGGGGCTATCTTTGTCCCGTAGGCGTGAACGGCGTCAGTCAACCGGCGGGCACCAGGGATGAAGCGGTCATCATATAGTCCCGGAATGACAGGAATCGCCATGTCAAAGGGAGCAAACGGGGTAATGATGAGCCCCACACCTCCTCTCGCCCGTTCAACGCAAAAGTTGATAAAGCGGTCGCCAACCATGCCATCAGGCTCGGGATAGCCTGTTCCTATGGCAAGCATCACCATCCTGTTTTTGAGCTCTACATTGCCTACCTTGATGGGTTTAAATAAATGGGTAAACTGAGTCATCGCACCTCCTTATATGAAGCAAAGCTTATACAAAGGATATATTATATCAATTTTCTTTGGAAACCTGACCCTACTGAGGTATAATGTTTATCCACCCACATGGATATTCTAGCTGCGCTCAATCCCGCCCAAAGAGAGGCCGCGGAAACTGTTGAAGGGCCGATACTCATTTTAGCCGGTCCAGGCAGCGGCAAGACCAGGGTAATCACACATAGAGTGGCTTATCTGATCAAAGTTTGTGGGGTGAAACCTCATAACATCATGGCAGTCACATTCACCAATAAAGCCGCTCGCGAAATGGAAGATAGGCTAGGGCAACTGCTAGGACAGACAAGTGAGGCATTGACACTGGGAACCTTTCACGCCATCTGTGCCCGAATTTTGCGTCGAGAAGCCGGGGCTATCGGGCTTAATCCGAGATTCGTCATCTACGATGCCGAGGACCAGTTGAATGCCATAAAGCAGAGCCTTCAGGACATAGATCTCGACCCCAAGCAATATTCCCCCCATGCGATACAATCGGTGATTAGCTCCGCCAAGAGTCGGCTTCTCAACCCGCAACAATACTCGGAGCGAGTGCAGAGCTACTTTGAAGAAATAGTTCAGAGAGTTTATGAGCAGTATCAAGGCTTATTGAGCAAAAGCGAGGCACTGGATTTCGATGACCTGCTGATGAAGACAGCACAGCTATTTGAAAACCAGCCCGCTATCTTAACCAGATACCAATCCCGCTATGTTCACATTCTGGTGGATGAATTTCAGGATACCAATCTGGCACAGTACGCCCTGATAAGACAGCTGGCAGGAAAATACAAAAACATCTGCGTGGTTGGTGACCCGGACCAGTCCATTTACTCCTGGAGATTTGCTGACCTGCGCAATATCTTAAGTTTCGAAAAAGATTACCCCAACGCCAAAGTGGTGATTCTGGAGCAAAACTACCGCTCCACCAAGAATATTCTCCAGGTGGCTTCAGACATCATCTCGCAGAACGTAAAGCGAAAAGCCAAAGAATTATGGACGGAAAATGAAGCGGGCAGTCTGGTAAACATCGTGGAAAGTTATACCGAGGACGAGGAATCCCAATTTGTGGTCAGTGAGATAGAAAGACTGGTTACGCAAGAAAAGCTATCGCTCAAGGACTTTGCCGTGATGTATCGAGTTAATGCCCAGTCAAGAGCGCTCGAGGAAAGTTTCATTCGCTACGGGGTGCCCTATAGACTCATCGGGGGCACACGCTTCTATCAACGGCAGGAAATCAGGGATGCCTTAGCTTACCTCAGGGTTATCCGTAATCCCAATGACAATTTAAGGCTGCTCCGTATCATAAATGTTCCCGGGCGAGGCATCGGGCAAGTCACGGTCGCGCACCTCCAGGCCAAGGCAAAAAGTGATGACATCTCCCTCTACCATGCCCTAAAACACATGGTAGATGAGAAAGTTTTTCCACCACGTATCCTTCCCGCAGTTACCAGACTCTCGACCGTTATCGACGAGCTTATCACCAAAAGTCGCGAACTAAATCCCGGTGAACTATTGGATGAGATATTGGAGAGCACCGGATACCGGGAACACATCCTGAATAAGGAACATGGAGAGGAACGGTGGGAGAATATCATGGAGTTGAGGAACGTTGCCTCAGACTATGACGGACCCTCCCCTGAGGAGGCTCTGGATGCCTTCCTGGAGAAAGTGAGCCTGGTGTCAGATACAGATGAACTGGATGGAACCATTGATGCGGTGACATTAATCACCCTGCACCAGGCCAAGGGGCTGGAATTTCCGGTGGTGTTCATCACTGGAATGGAGGAAGGCGTCTTACCCCACCGAAAATCCTTTGATGACCCTGAGGAGATGGAGGAGGAGCGTCGTCTATGTTATGTTGGGATAACCAGAGCTAAGAAGCACGTTTATCTTCTTCGCAGCTATCGTCGCAGCCTGTTTGGTAGTGGTCTGGTAAACCCGCCTTCACGCTTCCTGGAGGACATCCCACCGCAACTGATGACCACCAAAGGATTGTGGGAGAGGGAAACCGCCCCACCCCCGCTTAGCCGAGAAAAACCAACGGAGTTAATCGTCGGTGACCAGGTTTATCACGATAAGTTTGGCAGTGGAATCGTGGTAGATTGCTTCCCAATTAGAGGCGACCAGGAAATAACCGTATCCTTTCAACGAGTGGGAGTCAAGAAGCTTTTGTTCAGCCTCGCTCCTTTAAGAAAAATCGAGCCAGACTATTGACAGAATACACGAAAACGTGTAAAGTTTAGATAATGCCGATCAAAGTTCTGACTCCCCAGGTCGTCTCAAAGATAGCTGCTGGTGAAGTAATTGAGAGACCGGCTTCGGTAGTCAAGGAACTGGTGGAGAACTCGCTGGATGCTCAAGCCAGTGAGATTAATGTTGAAGCGCACGGCGGTGGAATAGAGTTAATCAAGGTAACCGATAACGGAACTGGCATTCCCGCCTCGGAGGTAGAGCTCGCCTTTCATAGATACGCTACCAGCAAGATCGCTGACCTGGTTGACCTGGAAGATATCTCCAGCCTTGGCTTTCGCGGTGAAGCGTTACCCAGCATAGCTGCTGTAGCTGAAGTGGAAATCCTCACCAGAGCACCTTCAGAGGCAATCGGTAGCTACATATGTTTGAGAAAGGGAGACATAGTTGCCAGGGAAAGTCGCGCCAGACAGCAAGGAACAACTATAGTGATACGCCGACTGTTTCATTATCTCCCAGCACGCCTCAAGTTCCTCAAATCAGCAGCTACGGAAAATAGCCACATCTCCTATTTACTGAACGAATATGCCCTCGCCTTCCCTGAAGTCAGGTTCAGCCTGGTTACCGACAAACGAAATAACTTATTCACCCAGGGCGATGGAAATTTACGGAACGTGGTCAGCCAAATATATAGCTTAGAGGTAGCTCAGAGGATGTTACAGGTGGAGGCGGAGAACGCTTTTGCCAGAGTTAACGGACTGGTTAGTTCGCCGTCATTGAACCGAACCAATCGTAGCTATGTCAGCTTCTTCGTAAACCGCCGCTGGATACGCAGTCCATTATTAACCAAGGCAGCCGAGCAAGCCTATCACGGCTTACTGATGGAAGGCAGGCATCCCTTAGTAATACTCAATCTATCATTGCCCGGCAGGGAGATCGACGTCAACGTCCATCCCACCAAAGCCCAGGTTAAGTTCCACCATGAACAAGTTGTCTTCGCTACCGTGGAAAAGGCAGTAGGGGAAGCGCTGGGCAAAGCATCCATGGCAAAGCCGATAGCCATGCCTGCGATGACCGGTTCGTATCAGCAACACAGCCTGTCAATGGTGAGCGATAAAGAGCCAACTTTCGCTACCCCGTTACCCACTCTCAGCCTACCTATTTTGCATGTCATTGGACAACTAAGCAACACATATATCGCTGCTGAAGGTCCCGAAGGGCTTTACCTTATTGACCAGCATGCAGCACATGAGCGGATACTTTATGAAAGGATATTGGCCCAATGGGCAACACAGGAAGTCGAGGTTCAAGGCTTGCTTGAGCCAATAACCATGGACGTTGATCCCAGAGAGGAAGAAATCCTGAAAACCAATAAAGATATGCTGGCTCAATTTGGCTTTGACATTGAGCCATTCGGTGACAGGAGCTATTTAATACGAACCATACCGGCATTAGCCACCGGAGCAAACCTCGACGAGGTAATGAGCACACTATTCAGCAATCTTGACAGCAAAGAAGAAGTAACCTCATGGGAGGAGAAAATAGCCCAATCACTCGCTTGCCATAGCGCTATCAGAGCCGGACAGCAGCTAAGCAATGATGAAATGCGGGAATTGATAAGACAGCTGGAGCAAGCAAATCAACCACGCACGTGCCCTCATGGCAGACCAACCATGATTCAGCTAACCTCATATCAATTGGAAAGGGAATTCGGCAGGACAGGCTAGCGTAATAAAAGCCGCCAAAATCCTGTTGCTTTCCTAGAACACAAGTGCTAAAATAGCCGCCAGTGAAGCTACTAAGAATAGCGTTAGACAAACAGGATTACAATCTGGCTGCTCACGTCCTTGTCTATGGCTTGATAAAAGCAACACAGGAGAAAACCAAGGACTCAGTAAACCTCAGAAAATTACGAAACTGTCATGCCACAAGGAACAAGAAAAGACGCGCGCAAGGGTGACCACCGTGGGTTTTACTCCAAAGCATTACAGGAAGCAGAGAAGCTAGAGCTTGACGAAGCCTACCAGATACAAGGCGTTGACGATGAGATCGCTTTACTCAGGCTTAAACTCAAGGAATTAGCGAAGGAACAGCCACAGAGAATCGACCTCCATCTCAAGGCAGCCAATACCATTGCCAGATTGGTCAAGATCAGATACCAGACCAGCAAGGAGCAAAAGAACTCGCTTAAGGAAGCCATTGCCAAGGTGCTCACCGAGGTTGCTTTACCCCTGGGGATAAATGTCGGACTAAAATCCTAAACAATATCAAAAATGAAAGATAAAAAATTAAAATTACAATTCAAAATGCAAAGATACTTTATTTTTTAATTTTTCTGTGTCATTTTGCATTTTGATTTTTGATCTTTGCCCTTTCAGGAATTGCCGCTATGAAACTAAGACCCTACCAGCAAGAAGTAGCTAAAGCAGTGCTCAACTCCATCCAGAGCCACAGAGGCTTGACCTTTTCAGTGGAGATTGCCCGTCAGGGAGGGAAAAACGAACTATCAGCCCATCTGGAATTGCTTTTGCTCACGCTTTATATGGCTCGAGGCGGAAACTTGATTAAATGCTCCCCCACCTTCAAGCCACAGACGATAATCTCCATGGCCAGATTAAAGGACAGACTCGATGACTTTGGCTTCAATGGATTATACCACTCACAAATGGGATACATCATTCAGCTAGGCGAAGCCAAGGCGATATTCTTATCGGCGGAGGAATCATCTTCAGTGGTAGGACACACCGCTGATATCCTGTTAGAAATTGACGAATCCCAGGACGTCGCAAAAGAAAAATACAACAAGGAGTTCCGCCCTATGGGTTCAGCCACCAATGTCACCTGCATCCATTACGGCACAACCTGGGATGATGACACCTTGCTGGAGGAGATAAAGCAGAACAACCTGGAGCTGGAAAGAATAGACGGGATAAAACGGCACTTCAGGTATGACTGGAAGGAAATAACCAGATACAACCGGGATTATGGCAGATATGTTATTCAAGAGAGGGAGAGGCTTGGCGAAGACCATCCGCTATTCAGGACTCAATATGCCTTGTTACCCATCAAAGGCGGCGGAAGGTTTCTATCCCGGCAGCAAATAGCTCAGATGATAGGGAGTCATCAAAGGCTACAGTCGCCCCATAAAGCAGGAACTCTGTATATCGCTGGTGTCGACCTGGCTGGAGAAGCCACGCAGGAAATGTCGTTGCTGCGCGGAGCCCGTCCTGAGCAAGATTCTTCGGTCGCTTCCCCTTCGCTACGCTCAGGGCTTCGGCTTACCCCTCAGAATGACAAGGAGCGAAGGGTTCGCAATGACAGGGAAAGGAGCCAGGATTCCACCGTTATCACCATTGCTGAGGTAGATATGCCCAACAGATTGCCAGTATTGAGGATAGTGGAGCAGTATCAATGGACAGGGATAACCCATAGCCAGCTATATCCACAAATGGTGGAAATTCTAAAGAACATATGGAATTGCCATCGCATTGCTGTCGATGCTACCGGGCTTGGTCAGCCTGTAGCCAGTTTCCTGAAGAAGGAGCTGGGTAGCAAGGTGATTCCATTCACGTTCACCCAGAGGAGCAAGTCCGCACTGGGATTCGAGCTATTATCCTACATAAATTCAAACCGGCTAAAGCTATACCAGCAGGACGGTTCCAGGGAGTATCGGGAGACGATGTTTCAACTGGAAAAAGCAAAGGCGCAATATCGACCCAATCAGACGGTAAATTTCTATGTTCCGCCCTGGGAGGGACATGATGATTTTCTAATGAGCCTTGCCCTGCTAACAGTCGCTGCTAAAGAATCCACAGTTCGCCACGCTAAAGGCTCAACCAGAGATTATAGTTAACCAAAAATTTCTAAATTCTAAGCTCTGAATCCCAAACAATATTAAAAATCAAACATAAAAAGTCAAAATGACAAATTAAAATGTAAGAACCCAAGCTTGAAATCGTAAATACTAAGCACTAAACCCTAAACAAATCCTGATATCTAAATTCAAAACTGAATTTAGCAGCTATCAGCCTTCAGCCATTGGCTAACTGCTGATTGCTGATTACTGACCGCTGGCTGTTGACTACTCACCCAACAGGTTGGGTAAATCCTTGCTCAAAACGCTTAACTCATCTATTCTCTTCTTAGTTTCCGATAACTGCCCTTCATATTGCGCAGCGTAAGCCGTAGCTTGCTCATAAAAATCCCTCACCCTGGGCACAAACGATAGCTGCGAGAATATCACGGCAACATCAATGAAATGCTTTTCGGCAGGGAAATCGCCTCCCCTTATCATGGCATTCGGGGAAAGCTCTTTAATATAGCCACTAACGTTTTTCACCATATCCATGTTCATCTCTCTGCCCGGCCCGGCGATGATGTACAGCGCTTTGCCGGCATCCCTGGGGTTGCAGTCGATGGAAAGTTCACTCAAGGTAGCATCCATAGCCTGCGTTCCCCTGAAGCTCTCCAAAGCTTTATCACGGAACTTTTTCTTATTTATCTCCCAGGGGAAGCGAAAACTGGGGAGCACAGTCCTCCCGATACCAACAGTGGTCCACCCTTCAATAGAGGCAATCACATCACCAGCATCCACTGTCCTTGAACCCACGAACTTACCCTTAGTTACCTCGCCAGCACATAACAAATCGTAAAAAGGCTCAGCGATTTGCCGGTTTATCTTTTCCATATTATTTATCAGACTCATGTCCTTTCTGACATATCTCTGGTTATCCGCCAGGAAAACAGCATCCACTACATCGTAGACTGATTTAAGGCAGGTGGCAGTATTGTAAACACTTCGATCTTCAGTTGACTGCTCATGCTCAAAAGGAAGGACAATAAGGGCAAAAAGGGGCTTGCTGAGATATCGCTCTTTAATCATCCTGGCGATCACCGGTATCCCTCCCGAGCCAGTGCCACCGGCAGCGCCAGCGACAATCATAAAGCCATGGGTTTCATAAAACCTTGGCTCCGCCCTTATCGCATCCATCACCTTATCGCCATCCTCCTTAGCCAGCTTGGCGCCAAGCTCATTTATCTTGCCAACACCATGTCCCAGTGTCTGACGCAAGCCAATAAGTATGCGATGCATGTAATCGTTCTTAACATACTGTAATCCGGTAAGGTCAGCCTGGTCAGTATTCACCGCCAGGACATGCGGAGCAATGACTGCCTTGCGCTCCGTCCGCGCCTTAAGATTTAACCTGGCAAACTGGTCGGCAATCCGACAACCGCATTGCCCCAATCCGATAACTGTTAGCTTCATCTGTTACCTCCTAATAGCATTAGTCGTAATAATAACGTCGTGGCCTTATCACAAAAAACCAGACCAGGACACCAACACCCACCGCTGCTAAGCTTATAATAGCGATAAGTCCCCATAATGGCAACCGCCCGGTATGAAAAGACTGGATAATGGTCCAGTGTCCTTCATTCGCTGCGGCGTCTACAGCCCTGACTTTCCAATAGTAGGTGCCGCCGGACAAGGCATGCTCTTTAGGTAAAGCATAAGCGATAGTGTCATCGAGAGCGGTAACGTTTTCGCTGGGGATGGAGAGAGAAACTACAGGAGCAGTGAAATTTATGCTATCGGTGGATATCTGCAACTCGTAGCTGGCGATGCCACTCGCGTCAGTTACATTGGACCATTCAAATGCGGGAGCTACCTTGCCCACAAAGCCAACTCCAGTGCCATTTGCTGGCAAGAGAGGCTCTGGAGCCGGTGGCGGGTTCTCCTCCATAAAGAAGATAGCATTGACTTCTGGCATGCCCTCCACAACTACCTCCTGTGCACCATGCATTCCTTTAGCCTTAAAAATAACAGTACCGGTAGAGGGAAAATTGCCATCACTGGTGGTAACAGTGCTGGCTGTCTTATCCTCATAAATAATGGTCAGTGAGATACCAGGCTCAAAGCCACCGCCGGTTACAGTTATAGTCAGGCCCACATAGCCTGGAGAGGTGGAACTCGTTGTCGGCGCCAATGTCATCCCCGGAGCTACTGTGAACTTAACATTTTCAACTTCGGTATACTTGGTATATTTACCTGAGGCATCTACCTCGTATTTTCCTTTAACACTGGGCGGCACCTCAAAAGTAGCGCTCCAGCTGCCAAGCTTATCGGTTTCCGCCTCCTCAATCTGCGGCACCACTTCATCATCATACTTTATCTTGATACTCGCCTCTTCCTTTTCAAATCCCGTGGCGCTTACCGTGACGATGTCGCCCACGGAGCCTGATTTCGGATTCAAGCTTATGCTCGGCTTTACGGTGAATTCGACCTCATCGACGTCTGCATAAACGGTATCGTCACCTTTAGCATCTATATCATGCTTTCCTTTGATAGATTCAGGAATGACAAAAGTCGCTGTCCAACTGCCATACTCGTCAGTTTCCGCTCCCTCAATCTGCTCCACCACATCGTCATCATACCTTATCTTAATGCTCTCCTCGTCCTCGGCAAACCCGGTGCCGGTTACCTCAACCTCGTCTCCCACAAACCCATCCTCATCCTCCAGTTCAATCTTTGGCTCCACGGTGAAATGCTCTTTTGCGCAGGCTGTGCTGGTATAGCAAACACAAACATAATGGTCGCCGCTGCAGCTCTCAGGAATATCAAAGTGATATGTAAAATTGTCATCAGCATCGAAATCTTCCTCTATCAGCTCGCCGTCAAAGCAGTCAGAGCCCTCAACACAATAATAGATATCCACGTCAACGGAACCGAAGTCATATCCATGGATAGTCACATCGCGTCCCACATTACCTGATTCAGGGTAAAGCGTGATGCTGGGAGCAGCCTGAACTTGCTCAGGGATAGCAAGAACCGGGATTGCTATAAGACAGATGAGCAAAGCAATAATTAGCCGCGGTAATAACTTCATTTAACAGCCCCCCTTGTTTGTCATTGCGATCTTTCTGTTCGTCATTGCACCATTATAACGTGAGATTGCTTCGGCACTTTGTGCCTCGCAATGACGTAAGGCGTGTCATTGCAAGGTCTTTTCTTTGTCATTGCGAGCCGAAGGCGTGGCAATCTCAAGCCCTCTCACCACACAAAATAGCATTCCCCATTTCCGGCTCATTGTATCATAATAATGAAACTCCAGTACAAAAGTAAATACCCAGCCTGGGAGAAAATGTTTGTTATACCATGCTTGCCATCGCAAACAAAGGTGGCGATATTATACAAGGTCATGCCCAAGATAACCACAACTATCTGCCCCATTTAAAACAGGGGAGATGCTGGTAAACAATCTATTGTTTTCGCTGTCCTTCCGCACCACAGGAAGTAAACCAAAATACCG
>Ga0307434_1001475_pt1 | contig 12691 bp, 7 predicted proteins | sample SalMarWE160220MG_FD_202156 | JGI IMG/M metagenome (GOLD analysis project Ga0307434, IMG submission 202156) | Salt marsh sediment microbial communities from the Plum Island Ecosystem LTER, Massachusetts, United States - WE1603-220 | ecosystem: Environmental > Aquatic > Marine > Intertidal zone >... | reverse complement strand
AAAAAAGCGGTTTTCAAGGGGAAAAAGCCGGTTCTCCAGGAAAGGCGGCGGTGGGATTCGGACCCACGAATAACGGATTTGCAATCCGTCCCCTTAGTCCACTTGGGTACGCCGCCAGTTGTGGGAGATGAATGTACCACACTGGGAAAACGCCTGCAACCCCGTCCAGCAGGACCGGCATCCAGGCCCGGGGCAATCGCATCTAATTCAGGATTGCGGTTTCCGGCCCGGAATCGCCTGTGTGCCACTGCTCTATGAGCAGTATCTGCGGTGCTGATGCTCGTTTCCTGACTTCTACAACAGGCTGCGGAATTCGCGGCAGGCGGTGTCGACCTCGGCTTCAGTCAGGCGGCCGTGAAATGGCAGGGCGATCGTGCGGTCGCACAGATCCTCACAGACCGGAAAGTCGCCCCGTGAATAGCCGAACCGCTCAACGTAGAATGGCTGCAGGTGGATCGGCGGGAAGTAATTGCTGGAACCCACGCCCTTCTCGCGGAGCGCGTGCACGATTGCGTCGCGATCGGCCCGCGCGTAGTCGTCGTTGAGCCGAACCACCATGACGAACCAACTGATGCGACAGTGGGGCAGAATCTTCTGCATGCGTACGCGAGGCTCGTCACCGAGTCGATCGAGGTAGTAACCGGCCACCCGGCGGCGGTTGGCCAGGATCTCGTCGATCCGTTTCATCTGGGCAATGCCCAGGGCACAGTTGATGTCGCTTAGCCGATAGTTGTAGCCTAGCCGGGCGTGGGCCAGCCAACCCATGCCCGCGTCCCGTCCCTGATTGCGCATCGAATGGACGAGCTTATAGATGGCCTCATCGTCGGTGACGACCATTCCGCCCTCACCCGTAGTGACCTGCTTGTTGGGGTAGAACCCGAACGCCCCCGCGTCGCCTAGCGAGCCCGCCGGCCGCCCCTGGTAAGTGGCCCCCAGCGCTTCGCAGGAGTCTTCCAGGATCCGAAGCCGGTGCCTGGCCGCCAGCTCGCGGATCGGAGCCATGTCGGCCGGCTGTCCGAAAATGTCCACCGCCAGGATGGCGCGGGTTCTGGGCGTGATGGCGTCGGGGATCCGGGTCGGGTCGATGTTCCAGGTGTCCGGGTCGATGTCCACGAACACCGGCTGCCCTCCGTCGAAGAGAATGCAGTTGGCTGAGGCGATGAACGAAAAAGGCGTGGTGATCACCTCATCGCCTGCGCCGATGCCCATCGCCCGCAGACAGAGGTGCAGCCCGCTGGTGCCGCTGCTGACCGCCAGCGCGTATCTCGTGCCTGCATAGCCGGCGACGATGGCCTCGAACTCGTGCAGTTTCGGCCCCAGAGAGAGCTGGGTGGTCGCCATCACCGCGCTGACCGCGTCGCGCTCGGCCTGCGTGAGGTCCGGCCGGGAAAGCGGAATGTCCATTCGATCCTCCAAATGATGCCCAAACCGGGGCTGAAGCACTTCTTCGCTCTCAGACCCCCAGCTTCCACGGTGCACGATAGCGCTTGGTCAGCAATTCCTCAGGGACGTTGTGTCCAACCACGCGCTGCCTGAGGGCATCATACCGGATGGACTGCCTGCTGCGGAGGGCAATGTTGCCCAGGTGGGCGGCGGTGCTGACGAAGTGGCCTATCTCGACGTTCTCGACCGGTTGCTCGCGGGAGCGGCAGCAATCGAGGAAGTTGCGGACGTGCTCGGGGCGCCCGTCGGTGCCCTTCTTCTCGTGCTTCTCGGCCGGCAGGGGTTTTTGTTTCCTGTCGGTCTTGACGCGTCCGTCCCTGGCGGCGGGTACGACCTCCCAGCCGCCGGCGTCCACGATGAGCGTGCCCTCGGTGCCGTGGAACGCCACGCCGTGCTCGCGACCTTCGCAGCCGCGGCCGCCCTCCATCTGGTGCTCCCAGACCAGCGTGTAGTCGCCGTAATCGTACAAGGCGTGCTGGGTGTCGGGCGTTTCGGAGATGTCGTCGAAGATGTACTTGCCGCCGGAACTGCTGACGCGCTCGGGCATCCGCGGTCCCATGGCCCAGAGAGCGATATTGAGCAGGTGCACGCCCCAGTCGGTCATCAGCCCGCCGGCGTAGTCCCAGAACCAGCGGAAGGAGAAGTGGAACCGTGCCGGGTTGAACGGGCGTTTCGGTGCCGGTCCGAGCCACACGTCGTAATCCACGCCCTCGGGCGGGTCGCAGTCGGCCGGCTTGCCGACACTGTGCACCCAGGCCAGGTACGCCCAGCAGCGCACGAGCCGGATCTTGCCCAGCTTACCCGACTGCGCGTACTGCACCGCTTCCCGCCAATGCGGGGCGCTGCGCCACTGCGTCCCCATCTGCACGACGCGGTCATACCTGCGGGCGGCGTCGAGCATCGCCTTACCCTCGCCGATGCTGGTGGCCAATGGTTTCTCGATGTAGACGTCCTTGCCCGACTGACAGGCGTGGATCGTCGGCAACGCGTGCCAGTGATCGGGGGTGGCGACCAGGCACGCGTGGATGTCCGTGCGATCCATGATGCGGCGGAAGTCCTTGGTCACCTCGGGGCGTTTGCCGCGGGCGTCCTCGACCGCTTTGACGGCCTTGGCGATCATCGCGTCGTCCACGTCGCAGACGACCGGGAATTCGACGTCCGCGTACGGCAGAAAGGTATTCATGTCGCCCCGGCCCATGCCGCCGCTGCCGATCAGCGCGACGCGGATGTTCTCGTTCGGGCCGAGCCGGGGAGTGGTCGCAACGACCGGGCGGCGGCCTCGTTTCCCGATGGCGGCACAGCCGGCCATTGCAGCCACCGAGCCGACGGAAGTGCGAATGAATCGACGTCTGGTTATCCGGTTCATTTGTGATCTCCTGTGCGCTCCCCTTCGGGTCGCGGCTAAACGGTGAATGCGCTGCCCTTTGGGTCGCGGCTGAACAGACAACGCGCTCCCCTTCGGGTCGCGGCTAAACGGGCTGGGCGGTTCGCACTGGCGTTAATTGACCCAGATCGGACTGGAAATCGCTTCCTCATTGTTCTCCTGGACGATGCGGACGTAGTAGTAGCATTCACGATCGGGCTCGAAATCTGGGTCGCGCCATTGCAACTGGATGCTCACCTTACCGGGCTGCTCGGCATGGACGGTTTCGCTGTCTTTCTTGATCTCGATGAGTCTGATCCGCGCGGTGCCGGCGGCGTGAATCATAATCATTGGCGCCATTTTCGTCCTGTACTCCGATCCCATGACGTGGCCGTCGGCCCGGACGTCGAGGATGATGCGGTCGCCGGAGGTGGCGTAGACGTGTCGATCATAGAGGGCGCGGAAGATGGACTCGCGGGTCCGCTGACCGGCATAGACGGCGACGGCGGCCATCCCGATCTCCTGGCTCGTCCAGTCGTAGGTGGGCTTGAGGTAGCCGTAGCCCGGATTGCCGCAGTGCCCGTCGCTGCTGGCCACGATGCCGAGCCGGTACCGGTTCTTGAGAAAGGGTGTGATCCAGTCTTCGCTGCGGCGGTGCTCGCTGAACACCTCGATCATCCGCTGGAGCTTGGGGTTGTGCCAGTTGGGGTTGCCTCGCCGGCCGCCGTAGTGCGGGATGGTGAAGACGTTCTTGTCTTTCAGGTGCCGGGCCAGGGTGGCGAACAGGTCCTCGACGTGGTTCACCTGCGGCTCGGGGCCGTGGTACATCTGGAAGTTGCGATAGTCGTAGTAAGAGCGGGTGCGGTAGATCGGGGGATCGTCGTCGAGGAAGTACACGTTATGGTCGCCGCCGACATCGGTCTGGCCGCTCCATTCGTAGGCGTGGAAGGTGACGAACCGCCCGGGGCGGTATACCCGGTTGGTGACGACCTTCGAGTGCTCCCATATCTCGTCGGGCATCTCGAAGGCATGGTCGCTGACGGCGCAGAAGTCGAGCCCCGCGACGCGCTCGGCAAAGTCGTAGAACTGCTCGACGGTGCCGCGGCCGTCGGAATGAAGCGTGTGCCCGTGGAGGTCGCCCCACAGCAGCAGAAGCTCCGGCCGGTCGTCGGCCACGCGGACCGGGTTGCTCATCCGCTGGAAGGTTCCATCCTGCACGGTGACCGTGTGATCGCCGGCGGCGTTGAAGACGAGGTCCTCGAACCGGTGCACACCGCGATCGAGCTCGGTGAACGTATGGCTCAGGGGCAGTCTCGCGGATTCGTCGGTGGCGGTGAATCGAACGGTCCCCCGGTAGCGTGTGGCGGGATTGCCGTATCGGTCCTCCGCCCGCACGATGCACCACGTAGGGCGGCCGACCACTGCGTTTGAAGGCATGACGATCCCAAGTCGGTACGGCTGAGCGGCCACAATGTCGATCGCCGGGTTGGCGATCAGCGGGAAGTAGTCGTCATGGCTAAGCGGATCGACGTAGACCTTGAAGACGAAGGGCGATTCGTCGAACGGCTGAATCCGGATGCCGGGTGAGCCGCCGCTGCGGTCGCCGTAGGTGACACGGATCGTGTCGCCCTCGGTGAGTCCGCGCTCAGGCAAGGTGACTTCGACGATGTTCTGCCAGGGAAAGTATCGCCCGAAGAACCTCCCCTTGAACGTGTTGTACTCGATGTACACTTCAGCGGGCACGTGGTTCGCTGTTTTGACGGTGAGGTAGCCGGTGGCGTCTGGTTTCTGAGTCTGCGGCGGCGTCCACTGCAGCAGGTGCCGCATGGCGATCCGGATCCCGCCGCCCGGGGCGATTCCGGCCTTGCCCGCGGTGTAGACCAGGGTCCAGGTCTGGTGGGTCAGCACCTCGGCGGTCCTGGGCCCTTCCAATTCGGCGAACCCGATCCCCAACCGCTGGCCGGCCGCGGCCGCCTCTGCGTCGTTCCTGTATGGTGCAAGTGATTCGAACTCGGCCGCCCACGCCACTCCGGAAAGCAGCAGCACCGTCGGGACCATTGCGGCCCATTCGGATGTCAATCGGTTTGCCTTCATCTCGCCGGAACTCCACGTTTTACTCGCGTACCGTCGTCTCGACATTCATGCCCTCTACAATCTCGCGCGACGGGCGGGCGACGACGGCGTCCTGGGCGGTCAGACCCTCGAGGATCTGTGCCTGCTCGTCGTTCATGAGGCCGACCTTGATCGTCTGGAGTTTCGTCACGCCCTGGCGTACCACCATTACCTGCCAATCACCCTGGTGCCCGCGGAACAGTGCAGTGCGGGGCAGCGTGAGGGCGTCAGCCGCCTCGTCGTAGTAGATGCGCACGTGAACGCGGAACTCGACCCCGAGTCGCGGCGGCCGGCGGTCGAGCTTGATCGCCACCTTGACTCGTTGCTGCTCGACGCCGAGCGAACTGATCTTCTTGAAGCCGGCCGGGTAGACACGGGACACCTTGCCCGGGATCGGTCCATCGGGAACGGCTTCGCCGTAGACATCCACCGGGTCGCCAGGGCTGATGTGGGCGGCGCGTTCGGTGAGCACTTCGGCCGTCACTTCCAGGTCGTCGAGTCGGCCTACGGTGAGCAGCGGTGTGCCCGCCTGAAGATACTGCGCCCGCGTCTGATGGCGGTTGAGCACCACCCCGTCGATGGGACTCTTGATCACCGCCCGGTCGAGGTTTCGCTGCTCGATGTCGAGTGCGGACCGCGTTTCTTCGAGCTGCCGCTTGTAGGCCTCCAGGGTGAACGACTTGCGATCGATGTAGTCTCTGATGAACTTGGGCCCGATATAACTGACCGCGGCGAGGGTTTTCAGGGCGGCCAGTTCGAGGGCATCGCTCTGGTATTCGGCCCGGGCCTTTCGCCACTCGGTTTCGGCCTCATGAAGCTCGCGGTCGGCTGCGGCATCGGCGGCCCGAATGCCCCTGATCCGCTCGACCTCGATCTCGGCGAAGTCGGCGACCGCCTTGGACGCCTCCAGCTTCTTCTCTGCTGCGGCAACCGTCTCGTTGATCGCTTTGACGGTGGCCTCGGCTTCGATTAATGCATTCTTCTCCAGGCGGTTGTCTGACGTCTCTTTGATGTTGGTTTCGAGTTTGGCAATCCGTTCCCGGGCCTGGGCAACCCGATCCTCCAGGTCGGCGGTTTCGAGCCCGGCGACAACTTCACCTTCCTTGACCGGATCGCCCTCGCGCAGGGCGATCGGTTTCAGCCAACCGGCGATGGGCATCGCGACAAGGAAGTCGTGTGGCAACTCGGTGACCGCCCGCTCCTCCACGTAGGCCCGGATGGTCGCGATGCGCGGGCGGATCACGCCCAGCCGGGCGTCCGGCTGACGCATCTGCCAACCCACGAAAGCCGCAACGAGCAACACGACGACAAACAGAATCACCCATCGCTTTTTCATGAAACGTGTTCCCGCTCTTCACCAGATGCGCTTCTTACTCCTTGACTTTGACACCTTCCTGCCAGTCCAGCTTGCGGATCTGTCGATAGACAAACCACTGGGCGACCAGGAGGAATACCAGGGATATCACGGCGGTTGCAAGGAGGCTGGGGAATTCCACGATGACAGGCATTCTGAACAGTTCCGAGTCGTAGGCCTTGGCGGCACCGAGAACCATCGCGTACCCGAGCGGCAACCCCAGCACCAGGCCCACCACGAAAACCACCAGGTTCTGCCGGAAGAAGATACCTGCGATCTGCCCCGGCTGGTAGCCGAGCACGCGGAACGTGGAAATATCCCTGGTGCGATCGGAAATATCAATCAACGACGAGTTCAACATGGTTCCAAACGCGATCACGCCCGCGAATACGATCATCAAGCCGAGCGAGAACACCATTGTCCTGACGAAGGTGGACTCGATGTTGCCCTTGGTGTCCGCCCGCACGCTGAGCCCCTGCGCGTTGGGCAACTGCTTCACGTCGCGATAGAGAACGTCGGCGGCAATGGGGTTGACCGCCAACTGCAGGGAATTGACGGCCGCTGCTTCGCCGACAATGCGGCTGAGATACCCGAGATCAGCGTAACATTCCAGGCCGAGGAAGCCCTCGACGATCGACGCCAGTGGGACATGCACGGTTTCGCGCCGGCCGCGAACGGGCGTCAGCTCCAGTCGATCGCCGACCTTGGCCCCCAGGATCTCCGCCAGTTTCCGCGAGAGGACCAGGCCTTGGTCAGGAATCACGATCGGCTCCAGATCCTGCTGCATGGGCGTCGTCAGCCGGTGCCCAGCCGACAGGCCGGTGATCGCCTGGCGTCGGGACTCGCGGCCATGACGAAGATCGCAGATCAGGCCCAGCACCGGCTCCGCGTAATCGACCCCGGGGAGACCACGGCCCTCCAGTAGTGCCGCCGTCGATCGCTCATCCCGCATGCCGATGTTGACGTCGCCGTGTGCCACCTGCTCGAACTGAAAATCGACGAGGAACCACATCGAATCGTACATGGCGATGGTCATGAGGATGATCGACGTGGCCAGGGCCGAAGACACGATCACGGTCAGGGTGCGGGCCCGGTTTCGGGCCAGGCTGCGGAGGGCGATGTGCGTGCGGAACCCGAACTGCCGCCAGACGGCAGGGACCCGTTCGAGGAACACGGCCCCGCCTCGCTCGGGGGGCTTGGGGCGCATGGCCTCGGCGGGCTGGAGCTTGAGTGCCGTCCACACGCCCCTGGCGGTGCCCCCGACGGCAAACGCGATGCTGATCACCATCCCGATCAGCACCAGGTCGGGATAGACCCGGAATACAAAAGTGGGGAAATGGAAGAACTCCTTGTACATCTGGATCATTCCGAAGGCCATGGCCAGGCCCAGGGCGACCCCCGCGAGCCCGCCGAGAAGTCCAACCACCAGCCCGAAAGACAGGAAATGCACCTGCACCTGCCGGTCGGAATATCCAATCGCCTTGAGCGTACCGATGATCGTGCGCTGCCGCTCGGCGAGCCGGCTCATGATGACGTTGAGCACCAGGGCCGCCACCGCCAGGAAGATCGACGGCATGATGACCACGGTGATCCCCAGCCCGCGGATTTCGTCGGAAAGGAACCGATGGGACGCCTGGCGCTCGCGTGGGCTCGTTGCCAGCACCCCGTAGGGGTCGAGCATGCGGTCGATCCGATCCAGCAGCAGGTCCACGTCGTCGTGGTACCCGGGAAGGAGTTGCCCGACCACTTGGTTGCAGGCGTCCTTGAAGTCCAGCACGTCGCGGGCGTAGTCCTCCTTGACGTACAGGACCCCGAAGTGTTCGGGGTCGGGCACGAAGTCACCCTGGCCACGGACCAGGTAGACGTATTCCGGGCTGATGGCGGTGCCCACGATAACGAACGACTCGCGCTTTCGGTTCAGGATCAACCTGACCCGGTCCCCGGGTTCGAGCCCGTGGGCTTGGGCAAAAGCCTCGTCGAGAATCACCTCTTCATCGCGGTTGTCGGAGAAGCCCGAACCACGCACCAGGCAAATGCCGTTGATCCCCTGTTCGAGGCCGCGGGCCGGCATCGAGATCAGCCGGCCGGTCAGCGGCTGGATCACCCCGGGCAGATCCAGAATGACGTCGAACACGACTCGCGATTCAATAGCGGCGACGCCCGGCAGCTCACCAATGCGCTGGACCGCGGTCATCGGAGCCTTCTTGACGTGCACCCAGAAATCGGCGAAGCGGTATTGGCTGTAGTAGGTGGCCTGACTCGCCTCGAGGATGCGCTGGGCCGAGCCAAGCCCGATGAACACGCCGGTCCCCACCGCGATGATCGCAACCACCGTCGCCAGGACGCCGACGCTGCCGCGGATGTCCCGGCCAAGCTTTCGATTCAACGCGCCCATTCAGACTAAAACCCGCAGGAGGACTGGCCATTCGGAACTGTATCATGGTGGGACGTGATTCGCACGACGAAACGATGCCGCCGAAGACCGCCCGAATCCGAGAGAACTCAGCCACGCCCGCGAAGGACCCGTGGCCTGAAGCCGGCGGCTCGTCGGCGGCTGAAAGCCTGCAATGCTCAGTCCCGCCGGCGTGACCACGGAAACGCCCATTCGGTGGACGACCACCACTCGTCGCCGTGCAGGGCCCACCACACGCCGAACACGAGCCCGGCCAGGTGGCAGGCGTGGCCGCCGTAGTTCCCGCCGCGTTCCACAACGGTCATGAAAGCGAGCGCGCCCATGATGATGGCTGCTGTGCGAATGCGGACGGGAAACAGAAACCAGACGTACAGTCTGGCCGTGGGAAAAAGGACCGCCACGATGCCGAGCAGGCCGTAGATACATCCGGAGGCCCCCACCGCCGGCATCAGCGGATGAATCACGCCCCGAGCCCCGAGCACCGTGAAGAAGGCGTTTCCGCACAGGCCACATAGGGTGTAGATCGCGAAGAACTTGCGGGCCGACCACCGCTCCTCCAACGGCCGCCCCAGGAAATGCAGCGCCACCATGTTCACCAGCAGGTGTACGGAACCGGCATGCAGATACTGGGCCGTCAACAACCGCCACCACTGCCCCCGCACAACCGCGAGGCTTTGCATCGCGCCGAATTCGTAGATCCTCACCCGCAGGGCCGGACTGAACGCGCACAGCCCGAAGATGAGCACGTTCACCACGATCAACATGGTGACGATGCTCCAGGGCCCGCCTGGCGAGGCGCCCGGGTGCCCGGGCGGCCCTCCAGGGAGCGCCTGCCTTGCCCAGTCTCGATCCTGCCAGCTCATCGTTCGTCTGTTCCTCAGCCGTCCCCCTCATCCCCGGGGGCGTTACCCTTTGAAAGGACCGCCCTTCAGGTTCGCCCGGTTCTCCCGCAAGAATCGGTCAGTTTCAGCCATGACGAACGCCCACAGTCCTGTGATACAGGCGAGAGCCTGTCGCAGCGTTTCACCAGAGCTTACGGTAACGTTTCATCAATGCGTCCGTCCGGCATCATGTTATCAGGATGAGCCAGACCCTTTTCTTCTAGTTCATATCGTTTGCAGTTCTGCCAATTCCACTGGGATTGGCAGAACTCCTTCGCCCATATGTCGCCGATCTTCCCCTCTTTTTCAAGTTTTCTCAATGGGCAGACTGTATACCACTTGCAGGCCATTGGACCTTACCCTCGTCTCACTCGATAGCGTGAAGCGTGTCGGACGGCCCGAACCCTCCGATCACGAGCCGCTGGCGGTGCCGGCCATCCCGGCCATGTTGACCTTCTCCAGCACCTCCAGTTCGCGTCGCCATCGCGGCCCGCCCAGATCGGGGTCCAGGTGCCTCTGCTGGCGGATCGATTGGAGTATCTCGGTCGGGTCGCCGGCGAGGCGGGTGTGGCATTTAAGACAGCCCACGAACGCTCGCCACCAGTCGGGCGATTGCTCGGGACTACCCTGCCAGACGTCGGTGAAGATCAACAGGGCATCCCGGGCCCTGTCGAGTTCGAGCAGGCACTCGGCCCGGCCCAGGCGTATCTCGGTGCGCAGGGCTGAGGTGGCAGGAAGGATGCCGGGGTCCGCGCCGCTGCATTCCTCATAAATGCCCAGCGCCTCGTCGGTCCGTCCGGCATCCCGCAGCGACCCTGCCTGCCAGACGCGGATCGCCAGCCGATCCGTCGCCCCGACGCGATCCGGGCGCTGTTCGGACCAATCAAGCAGCGTGCCGGCCAACTGGGCCGCCTCCCTCGCGATCCGCTGAGCAGCTTCAGTGTCACCCCGAGCGGCGGCGTTGTCGATCTCGTTCCGCATCGCTTCCAGCAGCCTGGCCATCACCGGGCCGGCGGCCTGGGGATCGGCTTTCAGGAATTGCCCCACCACCAGGCGGGCTTCGCGTAACCGTTTCAGTTCCCGCAGGGCAAGCACGCGCTCGCGCAGCGCCGCCCCGACAAGGGCCGGCTGATCGGCGAATCGCTGCTCGAAGCCTTCGAGCACCGTCAGCACCTCCGCCGGTCTGCTGATCGACGGATGATTCAGCAGGTTCGACAGCAACAGTATGATCTCGCCGGCCAACAGGTGGCTCTCATCCTGGGCGGAAGCGTGGGCGTGAGGCTCGGCGGCGGTAGCGGCCTCTCGGGCGGCGTTCAGCGCCCGCTCGGCCAGCTCGCGGATCCCCGGCCCACTGAGCGTCCGGTCGGCGACGGCACGGTTCAGCGCGTTCCGCAGACAACGCGCCCGGCCCAGACGAGCTTTGAGGACATAGGGATCGCCGCCGGGGACGGCTGCGTATTCCTCCGCCGCTTCTTCGAGATGCCCGTTGGCCTCCAGGGCCAGGGCGACGAAGTACTGCAGCTTCCGGGCGGCCGGTGAGCCCGGCGATTGCTTCCGCAGTAATCTCACCGCCCGAACGAACGAATCCCTTGCCGTCCGTGGATCCTTCTGGTCAGGCCGGCGAAGGAACTCCTGGGCAATCGCAACGGCCTGCTCGGCGGCTCCGGAGGCGCGGTCGTGTTGGCCGAACCGCTCGACGAGATCCGCCAGGACGCCGACCGCCTCCAGGTGCATGCCGGCCAGGTAGTGGGCCCGTCCCAACAGGAACAGCAGCTCGCCGTGGATGGCGGACGATACGTCCGCCGGCAGCGCGTCGATCGCGTCCTGCGCCCCGTCGATCGCCTTCTTGAGCCGACGCTGGATGTCCGGCTCAGGGCGTTCACGAGAGACAATCGCGTCCATCACCGCGGCCCCGAGCAGCAGTTGCAGTTCAAACGGTGACCGTCTCGTGGAGATTGGCTCGCTGGCGAGCGCCCCGGCGGTGGCGGCATACAGCGCGTCGCGATGCTCCGGCGACCGCTCCGCCAGTTGCTGGAGCGGGACGAGGGCTCGAGGGGGCTGCAAGAGGGGCTGTGGCGGTCGTTGACCGGGCCGGGGACGGCCCGGCTCGCTGGATCCTGGTTCCAGAGGCTCGGATCTCTTCTCTCGAGCCAGTACGCTGCGGTGAGCCAGCGCCACGGCAACCGCGGTTTGGACATCTCCCGGGCGCGTGCGCTCTGCCCATTGCCGGGCCTGCTCGACCGCTTTGAGTGCGTCCTCGAACTTGCCGCGGTCGCGCATTACCCGGATCTGTTCCAACACCGCCAGCAGGACGGCTCTACGCAATCGCTTGCGGTCCTGCGGAGCCTTTATGTCCTTGAACGTGGCAACGATCCCCCGGGCGCAGCGATTAGCCTGGTCGAGTTCTCCGCAGGAGCGGGCGGCGATCGTGGCGATGACCAGCGCTCCGCAGCGCTGTGCCGCCGGGCGCCCGGGCTCCGTCCAGCCGTAGCGCTGCGCGACCTCCGTCAAGAGTACGGACAGGCGTCGTTGCCGATCCGCCTCGGGCAGATCGGCGCTGAGTTCGTGGTGCAACTGCGCCCATGCGAACAGTGACGCCGACCTCGCGTCGAGCGATTCGAGCACCCGCAGGGAACCAGATGCGACGGCTTGTTCAATCGCGGCTTCATCCAGAGCCTCGAACGATTTCCAGGCGTCGGCGATCTGCTGTCGCAACGTCTCGAGTATCTCGACGGCTCTGGTGCTCAGTTCGTTCACTCTGGCGCGGTCCCGGCCGGGCAGGTCATACAGCAACAGGGCGTCGAAGACCTGGGGTTCAAGGCGCTCCAGCGTGTCGCGTGCGAGTTCGAACCGCCAGCGCAGCCGGGCGGAATGGCCGGGGTGTTCTGAGATCAACGAGGAGAGTATGGCGCTCGCCTCGGTGACGAGCGTTCGCCGCTGGTCGTCGGTGAGGGCCGGTTTTGCCGCTTCGTCCAGAAGCTTCTCACGCTGGCGGAGCCTGGCATCCACATCCTCGAGCGGTGGGGTATCGGCCAGGTACTGTTCGAGCCAGTCAGTCAGGCCACGCTGCCTCAGCCCTTCTCGAAACAGAGATTCGTCCAGGTGACCAGCCGACGGCAACGTAG
>Ga0307434_1001471_pt1 | contig 12715 bp, 12 predicted proteins | sample SalMarWE160220MG_FD_202156 | JGI IMG/M metagenome (GOLD analysis project Ga0307434, IMG submission 202156) | Salt marsh sediment microbial communities from the Plum Island Ecosystem LTER, Massachusetts, United States - WE1603-220 | ecosystem: Environmental > Aquatic > Marine > Intertidal zone >... | reverse complement strand
GCCTCAGGGAAGCGCTTAAAATGAGGTCTTTCCTATACCTGAACATGGCGGAGGTTATACGCGTGATGACTCTCATGGCAGTGTTCACCCATGTCATGCCCTACCTCACCAGTGTGGGGATACCACGTGCCACAGCGGGGTTGGTTGCAGGGTCTATCCCCTTGATCGGCATCATTGGAAGATTTGGCCTCGGCTGGTTAGGGGATGTGTTCGATAAACGGTATGTGATGGCCGTGGCAATTGGCCTTATAAGTTTAGGGCTGCTTGCTTTCAGTTATATGCACGTGAGATGGGCAATTGTTCCTTTTCTTCTTCTTTTCCCTATAGGCCATGGAGGAAGCATGGTGGTAAGGGGCTCGATTTTAAGGGAATATTTCGGAAGAGATTCATTCGGGAAAATGATCGGGGTTATCATGGGGTCTGCTGCTGTTGGAGGGATCATAGGCCCTATCTTAGCTGGATGGGTGTTTGATACTGTGGGAAGCTATCAGCCTATTTGGCTTGTCCTTTGTGGACTAACCGGCCTGACAACGGTTTTGATAGTGAGAATCAAAAAGTCAGCTTTCTAGACCCTGTTATTGCTACGCATTTTGTCATAAAAAGAGGGTGGTTGGACTTTATTGAGGGGAAGGTATGCTATTATTTTATATTAGTATAAAGAATCGTTATGGGCGATAGATTTCTAAAGATCCAGTAACGTATAGAAAGGGGGATAACAAATGCCTCAGAAAATACTTATCCCGTTGGATGGCTCCAAACTAGGTGAGACTGCTCTGCACCATGTTGAAAAACTGATTTCTGCCCTATCAGCCGAACAAAAGGTAGAGGTTGCTCTTCTTCAGGTCCTTAAGCCGCCAACTCGTTTGATCGAGAAACTATCAGATGTGGCCGGTAATGTTGAGCTGCCCTTGACTGAGGAAGAGATGGAGCCTATCAAGAAGCAAGCCCTCGATTACCTCAATAAAGCTGCCCAACACCTCAGAACGAAAGGCGTTGCTGTAAAATGTAACGTCGTAGTCGACCGAACCGGCCGCAGCTCTGCTGAAGAGATTATTAAAGCCGAAGATGCTATCAGTGCCGACCTCGTGGCTATGTCGACGCACGGACGGCATGGCGTGAGTAGATGGATTTTCGGCAGCGTTACTCAAAAAGTACTAGAGGCAGGAAAGATGCCGGTGCTTATTGTGAGGACGGCACGTTAAAAGAATCTCAATCCTCTCTGCGTGCAACGCACAGGCAGGGATGATGGGTGGTCCCGATATGAGGGACATGCCGGATACTGATAGAGTTTATCCTGAGCTTGTCGAAGGAATGAGGTGAAGAGCGAATTTATCCTGAGCTTAACGAAGGACTAGGAGCGAGAGACTAGTTGAATAAAAAATCCATCAATGGGCAGAGGTGATGTGTATTCACATGAAGCTGATACTTTATATGTTATTGATATTATTTTTAATTTAGCTTATTGAAATCTTCTTTTGACAGGGGGAATATAGGATGTCGCTAAAATTCACACATTGATCTTCGCAGCCCACTCCCGGACGTCGGAAAAGTCCCCTTCCTGAATCTTTCGCCGCTTTACCAGCAAAACACTCCTGACCGTGGCGGAAGCGTTGTCGATCTTCTTTTTATAGCACTCAGCATACCGTTTTTCATCAAAGCCGCGGTAGGTTATGATCACAAAAACAGTCTTGCCCTTTAAATACCCTTTGCGAAGAAGCGTGGTAATGGGCGGGCAATTAATCGTCCACTTAGGCATACCCAGTATGACCACGGGCGCTGTTGCCGAGAACGGTATGATTCTCGTTCCGATTCCAGGCAAAAAAGACAGAAGCAGCCAAATGAGGTAGGGAAAATTGCAGCGGGGCTCAATAGGTAAAAGGTTTAGCTGATAGCGCGAGGAGACGGTTTGAACGATCGTGTCCACAACCTTTTTAGTGTTCCCGGTCCAGGAGAAATAAATAATATCAATTGCAGGAGGTGTAAGAGGCGGATTCATGGTATCATGCTTTGAGAATAACCTGCGCGGGCTCTTCAGAACTGTCCGCGCTTCTCAAGGTATCTTAGGATACATCTTTTTGAAAAGATCGTCTGCGAGGAGTTTGCCTTCAGGAGATTCGCCATATAAGCCCCTTATGATTCTATATGCCGGCAAAGCACTGTCCCTATTTCCTTTTTCGAGAAGAAGACAACCTGTTTTATACAGGTTGTCAAACGCCTGATATCCAAAGGCTGTGAATATCACAATTAATTGGTTTTAGCTATTGAGAAAATACATGTAGTATGAAAAAATGAGGCATTGAAATTTTCAAGGAAAATGCCAGGATGTCAATAAAGTATGTGTTTCAGCCGATGAAAATAGGACTACTGTCCACCTCTTGGATGAGGAGGCACAATTGTGATTCCATGGATAAAAGGAGAAGGAAATCGTGACGAGCTTTATGCAAGCCGCCGTGGAGATCGCCAGGGAAGCGGGGGCGTTTCTCAAGGAGAGGCTCCACGCCGATCATAGGATTGATTTTAAGGGGGAGATCAACCTGGTGACCGAGGCTGACAGGAGATCAGAGGAGATCATCACCTCACGGATTAAGAACCTGTTTCCGGACCATGATATTATGGCAGAGGAGGGCACCAACATCACGACGGGCTCCGAGTATAGATGGATTATAGATCCTCTTGATGGAACCACCAATTATGCCCATGGGTTCCCCGTGTTCTGCGTGTCCATAGCGCTCCAAAGGATGAGCCAAATTATCCTGGGGGTGATTTACAATCCCATGCTCGATGAGCTCTTCGCGGCCGGAAGAGGGGAGGGCGCCTTTTTGCAGGGAAGGAAGATTCACGTCTCGCATACGAAGCGCCTGGCCGAGGGGTTTGTGGCCACGGGATTTCCCTATGATGTTCGTGAAAACTGCCGGGACGCCCTTGCCTATTTCGATGAGATGATCCCTAAGGCACAGGCAATCCGCAGGCAAGGCTCGGCTGCGCTGGACCTGGCGTACCTGGCGGCAGGCCGTTTCGACGGGTTTTGGGAACTGAGACTCAATCCATGGGATACGGCGGCAGGATGGATATTGGTGGAGGAGGCGGCAGGCGTGGTAACGCATTTGTCCGGAAAGCCTTACTTCCTGGAATCACCCTCTATCGTTGCATCGAACGGGGTGATGCACAAAGAGTTGATGGAGGTCCTGGACCAGGCATCGTCTAGGATATGAACCTTTTTATCTTGTCCGCCTTTTTCTTTACCTTCAGGCCTTTTTTCAGCGCGGGGGCCTCTTCGACGACCTTTTCGGCCAGCTTTTCTTCAAGGGCGTTGTTCTTCTTCTCTCCCTTTTGATCCGCCTCCTCTCCCTTGTCATCAGGGCTTATTTCCTTTTTTACGTTTCTGAACTCCCTGATTGCGCTTCCCAGGCCCTTGCCTATCTCAGGCAGCCTCTTGGCGCCGAAGATGAGCACGACAATCCCCCCGATGACGATCAGTTCCGTTGTACCAAGGCCGAACATATCATGTACTCCATTTTTTATAACCTTTCAGGTAGCCACTAAGCCACGAAGATCATATAATTATCTTTTTAATTCATTTTAGATAAAAGGGCAATACTCATAGGCATTTGCCTCGAAAGCGAGAGCGAATCAGACAGGCACGAGATTGCAGATGATGGTAGGGTATTCTTCGTGTCTTGGTGCCTTGGAGGCTGAATGGCTACTCTTTTTTTAGCTTCTGAATCAATGTGTCAAGATCCCAGTCAACAGGGAACCTGAGTCTTTCGTTATGCCCCTTGTCCTTGTATATGAGGTAGCCCTTATCAAGGCCGTGGAGAAAAAGATCCCTGGTAAGGATCACATCGTCTTTGCAGTACTCCGTGAGCATATCCATCTCACCTGCCTTGAACCACTCCAAGGCCTTCAAACCATCTCCGGACTTTTGCCTCCCGAGGGTCTCCGTGGCCAGATGATCGAGGCTTATTCGGTATCTAAGCCTGTTAAAGATCTCCTCGAGGAGATCGAATGTGGGCAGTTCGCCGAGATCCACGGGCGTATAGGGTTGGAGCACTGCATAATCGAATCGCTTTATATTAAACCCGATCACGAGATCAGCGGAGCTCAGCTGTCTAACCAGCTCCTCCAGGTGATCCTCGGTGAAGGCATAGAAGCGGTCCTCCAGGCTATCGTAGGCCACGGCCACCGATACCATCATAAGGTGTGCGTTTTGCCAACCGCCAACCTCGAGCGCTGAGCGTTGTGTCTCGAGATCGAGATAGATGATCCTCCTCTGGTTCGTATCTCCGGGCGCCTGCTCTTGTTCCGCAGATTTGATCTGAAGGAGTGGTTCGAGTTCAACAGCGGAGATATCGGTCAAGGATATGACCCCGGTCAAGGCCTCGAGCACCATAATAGCCCCCCTCTTATCCAAGGGTTTGTTGCCGGAACCGCATCGTGGGGAGTATATACACGAGGGGCAGCCCTGTTCACAGGGGCATCCTTTAATGAGCTCCAAGGTTGCCTCAAAGAGCTGCACTATGATTTCAAAGCCTCTCTGGGCAAGTCCCACCCCACCCGGGTATCCGTCGTAGAAGAAGATGGCGGCTTTCCCGGCCTGGGGATGGAAGCTGTAAGAGATGCCGCCGATATCGTTCCTGTCGCACAAGGCAAAGAGCGGAAAGAGGCTGATGGTCGCGTGTTCAACGGCATGAATCCCCCCCATAAAGTGATGGCCCTCCTTTTCGACCATCTTTTTTATGATATCGTCGATCTCGACCCAAAGACCCACGGTCTCAAATGTCTGAGGGGGCAGATCGAGCGGGAAGACGCCGATGAGTTCCTGCCCAGGTATCCTCCTCTTTTCATACCCCGTTATCGTTTCGGTTACCTTGAGATCCCCGAGTTTTGCCACGAATTGTCCCTTTGGCTGGCTTTTCCTGATGCCGAGTATCTCGGTTTCCTTCTCAGATCTAACCCTTGTGAAGTAGTTGAGGTCCGCCCCTTGAACGATCACGTCCTTTCTCTCCAGAACCAGCCGTTCCACGTAGTACGGAGTGGCCCTATGGAGGTAGATCGCTCCGGGATGGCACTCCTTCAGTGCCCTTATGCCGTCAACGGTGCCGATCGCCTCTCCGGTGCTTCCATTGAATATGGTGAAGGTCTGCCCGACAGATCGTATGTTCACCTGCAGATGGGGCCGTTTCCTGGTTGCAAACCACCGCGGTGCGCCCTCGCTCGTCCTGCTCAGTTCCCCTTCTGCTTCCAGGTGACTGAGATGATCCTCGAGATCCCTGGCCCAGAATTGGGTATCATCCAGACTCAGAGGGCTCTCAGCCGCGGCACACGGCAGGTGGGCGCGTATGACATGGGCGTTGTCGGGATCGATTACAGCGGCCTCGAAGGCCTGTTCAAAGAAGAGCGCCGGATGTTGCATGAAGTACTGATCCAGGGCATCCTGGTCCGCGATCAGGACCACGAGCGAATCCCTTCCCGCGCGTCCCACCCTGCCTCCCCGCTGCCATGTGTTTATTATGGTGCCCGGGTATCCGACCAGGATACATACATCCAGATACCCTATATCGATTCCCAGCTCGAGCGCGCTGGTGGATATCACCCCCAGGAGATCGCCGCGGGCGAGCCTCCCCTCTATGAGCCGTCGTTCCTCGGGCAGAAACCCTGCCCGATAGGAGCTCACCTTATCCTTGAATTCAGGGGCGAGCTGTTTGGCCCACATGTTGATAAGCTCGGTCAGCTTTCTGGATTGGGTGAAGGTGATGGTTCTCAAGCCGGCCCTCAGGCATTGGATAAAGAACTGCGTGGCCGTAAAGGCCGTGCTTGAAAGGGGATTGAGAAACAGGAAATGCTGGCCTGTTTTGGGGGCGCCGCTCTGGGAGATCACCTCCACGTCTCTGCCGATCAAGTTTGCACCGAATTCATGAGGGTTCTGGATGGTTGCTGATGAGAGGATGAACTGGGGCCTGGTGTGGTACAGAAGGCAGAGCCTTCGAAGCCTTCTCAGTATCTGGGCGAGATGCGAGCCGAAGATCCCCCGGTAGGTGTGGACCTCATCGATAATCACAAACTTCAGGTTGGAGAAGAAATCGGCCCATCCCTCGTGATAGGCGAGCATTGCCCTATGGAGCATGTCGGGGTTGGTGAGAATGATATTCGGGATCTTCTCCTTTATCTTTTTCCGTGCCCAGGTCGAGGTGTCTCCATCATAGATGCTTGCGCTGAGGTATTTTCCTGGAAGCTTGTTGATGAGATCAAGGAGACTTTTCAGCTGATCCTGTTCCAAGGCCTTGAGCGGAAACAGGTAGAGAGCCCGGGTTTGGGGCGTGTGGAGCATTGCCTCGAGGACGGGAATATTGTAAATGAGGCTCTTGCCGCTGGCAGTAGGGGTGGCTACCAGTATGTCCTTTCCCTCGACTACCTTTCCGATCGCCTCGACTTGATGCGTGTAGAGTTTCGCGATGCCGCTTTCCCCAAGGAGCTGTTCGGTGCCGGAAGAAATGACCCGGCACGTGCCGTAGCTCGGTTCCTGGCGGGGAAGGTAGCGGTGGTAGACGATCTGAGGGCCAAGCTCCTCTGAATGTTTGATGTGTTCAACAAAGGCTGAGAGCACCATCGATCCCCTGTTTTTTTCCTGATGGTAAGAAAAATCAGCGCCAAGAACCCAGCACAATGCTGGTATGTTACCAGGATAATCCACTTTTGCACGCAAATACAGTAATAGAAAGCAGAAATATCTTAATTATTTTCATTTTTATCCGATAAGTATAAAAAGGTCTTTGCCGTATATGAACTCAATCAAAGTCATGACCTATGCCTGATACCAAGGTTCCTCCAATCGTTCGTTTGTCCTATTCAAAGGGTGAGCAGATCATCAAGGAGGGAGATTACGGAAGCTCCATCTACAAGATCTTAAGCGGTCGCGTACGGATATTTACGTGCTTCGGCAAAGACACAACCACCCTGGCTATTCTCGATAGGGGAGATATCTTCGGGGAGATGGCCTTTTTTAACCTCGGTCTTGAACCCAGGTCGGCTTCAGCCGTTGCCATGGAGGATGTGGCGCTGGAGGTTTGGCACGCCGCGCGGCTCAGCGATGAATATAACAACATGCAGCCCATACTGCGCTACATCATTCAGCAGAGCCTGAAGCGATTGGTGAGGATGAACAAGATTGTGGATGAGCTGAGCTCGAAGAAGGAAGCGGCAACGGAGATTGATTCAAGGGTAATGCAGAGGCAGTATTTCCGAAAGAAGTGGGATCAAGAATGTACTTACAAACCTCTTGGCCTGTCGAAGAGCTTCAGGCTCAGCGGAATGATCAGGGATGTGAGCCTTAACGGAGTGGGAATCGAGGTGCCCTATGAAAACACCAAAGAGCTCCGGCATGAGCCTGGGGAAGAGCTTGCACTGAATATACAGTTCACCTCAGGAAAGAGCATCAGCCTGGACTCCAGGATAAGGTCGGTTCGTAGGAGCATCACATTAGGTTATCTTTTCTTGGGGCTGGAGTTTAAGAATGTGAGCAAAGATGCGATCAGGGAGATAAGCATGTTCATGATGTTTTAGGGGGACCGGCCGTGCAGATATCGATCGATAGCTCCGTATCCGAATACATACTGAAAGAGGAAATCTTTGAACCCGGCTCCGTTATTTTATGGGAGGGCAAAGCAGGAGACTGGATTTTTATCCTCTTGGAAGGAACCCTTAAGGTCAAGAAGCGAGCAGGGAAGGGGATGATCACCATAGATACCCTCAGGGAGGGAGCTGTTGTAGGGGAGATGGTCATGTTGAAGAACAGTGAGGGGTTGCGAACGGCCTCGGTAGTGGCCGATGGAAGAGTAAGGCTGGGGATTTTGGATAAAGAACGACTCCAGAGGGAATATGAATTGCTCTCTCCACAATTAAGGAGTTTGATCAAGACATTGGCCTTGCGGCTGGAGGAGACAACGAGGAAGGCCAGCCTTCTGGCCCTTAATTAGCACACGATGATGCTCTCTTCCATTGCGAGTTTCGCTTTAGGCAGATGGGCTCGTACGTACCCCTATAATCGCACCCTGCTTTTAGCGGTCCTGCGCCGATTCGGTTATGATGTACCTGACCTCTCCCTTGAAGACAGAAAAGGCAAGCTAAAACCGTTATTACATACCGGAAGCCCCCTGAAGATCCTGTACGCCCTGATGGATGAGATCGAAGAGCTCCTGTATATCTCCCTCCTCCACACAGGAGAAGGCCACCCTGATGTCCGTGCTGCCGAGCGAGATGACCCCCACTCCATACTTGTCGAGGAGGTGTACGCGCAGCTGTTCCGCATCCACGGCTGTTAACCTCAGACACATAAAGTAGCCAGAGTTAAAGGGATACACGTCCCATGCATCCCGGTATTTTTCGTTTGCCAGCACCTTTCTCAGCCTCTCTGCCCTTTTGAGCATTATCTGGTATTTCTCCTCCTTTTCAGCCGCATAGTGCTCGGAGTTAAGAGCAGTGAGGACAATGGATTGACTCAGGTGGGGGCTGTTTGAGATGGTTCCCCTAACGGCTCCGGCCGTCTTTTTCTCGAGGGCCCCGTACGCCTCGGCTGCGTTGGCCTCGAATACCGTTCCGTAGGTAAGAAAGCCAACCCGCAGGCCCCACACGTAGATCTCCTTGGTTGCCGCATCCAATTTGATCGCCATGATTCGGGGGTGGGCACCGGCTAGGGAGGCGAACAGGGATTCCCTCATGATGTTCCCGTCATAGAAAAGCCCGAAGTAGGCATCATCAAGGAGGACAACCACGTTGCTGCCCTTTTCCGCGGCCTCACGTATAATCTCCGCAATCCCTTTACCTTCCGCCTCTGTGGGTGTATACCCGGTCGGGTTATTGGGAAAATTGAGGATGAGCACGATCTTCTTTCCCTGCGCTGCCCGTCTGTGTACGGCATCTTCAAGGCCGCGCAGGTTGAAGCCTCCCTGAGGGGAGAAGAGGGGATATTGTTCGATTGCCGCCCCATGGAGAACCGTAAACACTAAGGTGTAGTTTCCCCAGATCTTGTCGGGCAGAAGGATGACATCATCCTCATCGATCCACATCTCAGCGGTGATGGAGAGCCCGTGAGTGATCGCATTCGTTACCACGGGCAGGCTGATCTGCTTGCCGGCAAGCGAAGGATTCTTCGTGAACATCATATCCTTCCATCTCTTCCTGAGCCCGGGTTTGCCGAAGGAAGGTGCGTAGTTGAGCGAGTCGGCAGGGGAATGGATTATGGACGACATGATAGAGGGGAGATGCATGGGCACCCCTTTTTCCGTGGCGATGCCTATGGTGGCGTCGTATTTAAAGGCCTTTTCCTTTGCCTCAGCACCCTGTGTAAGGATGCCTCTCGGGAAGTAGAGGTTTTTCCCCTTAACGGAGAGCATCTCATAGATATTGGGGTTGGACTCAAGGATGATCTCATTTAATGCTTTGGCAATTGGATTCACGGTTTCCTCCATCATGTTATCGTTGGTAAAAGGCGACAGCGCCGTATCCTACGACCCTTCGTTTCTCTTTGTGCCCGCCATATTCTACATCGCCGCTATTGGCGTAGTGTAACACAGTAGCCGCATTTCCTCCGAGCTCTTTGGCCACGGTCATGAGGGTTACCACAGAGCCCAGCCCACAGAGCGTCGTTGAGAGATTCTCTATGCCCCTGTTGAGCGCTTGGGCCTCCGAGCGGAATACCTGCTCAGGGTTGAATGTCTCGAGGATGGACAAGGTCTTCCTATCTGTCTCCATCGCATCCTTATAGGTTGGATAATGCGACATGTCGGAGGAGGCCACGAGCAGGACGTTTTTCCCCTTAATGACACTCGCAAGGGCCTTGCCGATCTCCTTCAACTCGCGCATTGGTGATGTTCCCATCACCATAGGGACGATATCGAAATCCCGGAGAACCCGCTGAAGAAAGGGCAACTGGGTCTCAACCGAGTGCTCCCTGGTATGGGCTTCCTCAGAGAACGAAAAGAATTCTTCCACACCAAGAAGGGCATTCACCAGATCCCTGTTCACGGGCACCCTTCCCAAAGGGGTTTCATAGGCATCCCACGTGCCCACCGATACTCCCCTCAGATAGACGTGGTGGCTCGGTCCGAGTATTACCACGGTATCGTAGTGCCTGCCCCTTATCTCCCGGTACGCATATGCGGCTACCTGGCCCGAGAAGGTATAGCCCGCATGGGGAGACATAATGCCGATGATCCTTCCCGTTACCTGCACCTCGGCAATCCCTGCAATGAGGGCATCAACCGTAGCTCTTAGGGTATCAGCATCCTCGGGGTAGAAGTAACCCGCAACCGCGGGTTTTCGTATTCGATCATCAGCCACGGCTGATGGGGCAATAGGGCTCCCGATCGCCGTCAGGGCAATAAAAAGCGTCCATACCGGTAATAATGGATAGAACCAAGTTAAGTGATTCCTTTTTCTTTGACTCATATTCATCCCTGTTCCTTGCCTCTGTAAGGGTTGATATGAAAAGATTAAGGAATTCCGGTGAGCATGTCAAACCTAAATAACGACCCACCTCAATCTCAGCTCGAATCCCTAGAGTTCTTTCGCTGCTTGAGCGGGAGAGTTGTTGTGATCACGCTCAGGGGGGAAAGGCAAACAAGGGGTGAGCAACAGGCATGGATCCGTGGTCAGGAGCCAAGTACGCTATTGGCTATCACGATCCTCTGTACCTCAGAGGTGCCCTCGTAGATAGTGGTGACCCTGGCATCGCGGTAGTATCTCTCCACCGGATATTCCGTGCTGTAACCGTAGCCGCCGTGGATCTGTAAGGCAGTATAGGCACACCTGTTGGAGGTTTCAGAGGCAAACAATTTTGCCATAGACGCCTCGGCGCTGAATCGCTCTCCCCGGTCTTTCATGGAAGCGGCGTTAAAGGCCAGAAGGCGAGCCGCCTCTATTTGAACTGCCATATCCGCTATCATCCATCGAATGCCCTGAAATTTTGAAAGGGGGCTACCGAATTGCTCTCTCTCCTTTGAGTAGCTTACCGCTGCATCCAGGCAAGCCTGGGAGATTCCCACCGACATGGACGCAATGCCTATCCTTCCCTCATCCAGGGCGGTCATCGCGATAATAAAACCCTGACCTTCTTCACCCAGCAAGTTCTCGGCAGGAACCCGGCAGTCCTCGAATATCAAGCTCGCGGAGTCAGAGGCCCTCTGGCCCATCTTATCCTCAGCAGGCCCTTCCGTAAAGCCGGGCATTCCCTTCTCCAGCACGAATGCACTGATGCCCCGGTGTTTCTTGCCCTTGTCGGTGTAAGCGGTTGCCACCACGATATCGGAGCTTTGCCCGCTGGTAATCCAAACCTTCGTGCCATTCAAGATATAGGTGCTTCCATCCTTTGTGGCGGTTGCCTTTTGGCTGGCCGGATCTGAGCCTGCACCTGCTTCTGTCAAGGCAAAGCAGCCTAGCTTTTTCCCCGGTGCCAGGGATGAAAGGTATGTGTCTTTGAGAAAATCGGACCCGAATTTGTATATGGGGCCGCAGGAAACGCTGTTGTGAACCGATACGATCACGGCGGTAGAGGCGCATGCATAGCCTATTTCCTGGAGCGCTAGGCTGTAAGAGATGGTGTCCACACCTGCTCCATTGTATTCCGGTGGAACGCTCATACCCATGATCCCCAGCTCTCCCAACTGACGTATGATGTCGCGAGGGAATTCCTTGCTCTTATCCCTTTCGGCTGCAGTGGGAAGTATCACCTCTCGGGCAAAATCCCTTACCATGGCCTGGATCATCTGTTGTTCTTCATTGAGTTGGTAGGACATTTTGATTTTTGATTTGCGATTTTGGACTATGGCGTATACAGCACGACAATCAATTCCGCCTTTTCCTGGCTCACATTTCTCAGCTTATGCACAATGGATGAGTTGAAATGGATGGAATTTTCAGGGCTCAAGATGGTCGTATTTTCCCCCACAGTAACCTCGATTTGTCCCTTGAGCACGTAGATGAACTCTTCTCCTTCATGCTGATATCCGACTCCTTTGTGATCTGCAATCGGATCTATGAAGACCTTGAATGCCTTGAGATGTTTATGAATGGCCTCCGGGGTCAATGTCTGGTAACTATAGTCCTCTGTCCTTTTCCGAAAATCCTCTGCTTTTTTCTTATCCGCCGCACGCATCTCCTCTTTGAGCAGGAGTCCGCTATCGATCTCGAGGGCCCTTGAAAGCCGTAAGATCGTAGCTACAGGAGGAACTATTTCCCCATTTTCCACGCTCGAGATGTAGTCCGCGGAAAAACCCGTCTCATTGGAAAGGAATTCAATGCTTAATCCCTTGGTTAATCGTACCTCCTGCATCCTCTTGCCCAAGGACTTGCCCTTTTTAAGCTGTGGCATGATCTACCCCCTAATCTGTTGCGTTTAAGCCTTTCTCCTGCTTTTCTCTTTTGAGACCTTCCACGATCCTGAGAATAAAGCCCAACAGCAACGTTGCGCTAATGAGGATGATGAGATTTGATGCAAAGAAGGTGATGACAAAGGAAAAGGGATCAAGGATCTGGTAGGCCATATAGAGGAGGTTTATGCCAAAGAGGATAAAAAAAATAGCAATCAATGATAAGACAAGGTTAAGGATGCACTTGGGAATCAGATTATCCATTATTTCATGCCTGTTTTTACCCGTTTCGATATGATCATATCACAAGCAGTATAGGGATCAAGCCTTCTTTCCATTATGGATGTAAGGGC
>Ga0307434_1001469_pt1 | contig 12721 bp, 11 predicted proteins | sample SalMarWE160220MG_FD_202156 | JGI IMG/M metagenome (GOLD analysis project Ga0307434, IMG submission 202156) | Salt marsh sediment microbial communities from the Plum Island Ecosystem LTER, Massachusetts, United States - WE1603-220 | ecosystem: Environmental > Aquatic > Marine > Intertidal zone >... | reverse complement strand
GGCTGGATCCCCCCCCAGCTGGCGAAAATGGTAGAGTGAAATTCCCCTGCCTCTGTCTAATTGTTTCCGGTGGACACAGCGATTTAGTATTGATGAAGGGACATGGGCAATTTGAAAAGTTAGGGCGTACCCGGGATGACGCTGCTGGCGAAGCCTTTGACAAAGCGGCTAGAATCTTGGACTTGGGCTACCCTGGAGGTCCAGCTATTGAACAGGCAGCCCGCTCTGGAATTCCTTGCTTGCCTCTCCCCCGAGCCTGGCTCAAGGGAAGCCATGATTTCAGCTTCAGTGGACTAAAAACCGCCTTGTGGCATCTTGTTCACAAGGGAGAGGTGTCGGTGGCTGATGTCGCAGCAAGCTTCCAGCTGGCTATAGTCGATGTTTTAGTTGCCAAAACAATTGAAGCCGCAAAGCAATTGAAGGTGGAGCAAATTTTGCTGAGCGGTGGAGTGGCAGCCAATAAGACATTAACCCAGCATTTCCTTGCCAGCTCGCCAGTCCCGGTTCTTATTCCCCCTCCCCACTTATGTACTGATAATGCTGCTATGGTGGCTGCTTGTGGCTACTATCATTTCCAGGCTGGCAAAATAAGCGGCTACGACCTGGATGTAGTGCCCAGCCTCAGTCTTGGTTGACCTCTTCAAAACGGAAAATGTAAAAATAAAAGTGCAAAATGACAGAGCAAAGGTGAAAAATTTTGAGTTTTGATTTGTCATTATTATTCTTGGCCTTTAGTTTCTAGATTTGTTTCCGGTAGGTTGAAAACTCTACCTCCCTAGTACTTTCAGGCTATAGCAAGAAAGCCTTGATGCCCAGGTGTAGGACTTTTGGGTCATAGACAGGCTGTAGAATTTTTATTAAGATTCTAGAAGACATTTAAGAATGGAGCCACCCGGTTTCCCCTCTTAAGATAAGAGGGGTTAAGGGAGTTATGATAATAATCTAGGGAGTAAGAAATTGAAGATGGAAGTAAAACGCCTCCATGACGAGGTTGCAACTCTTAAAGCGGCAATCGAGGCAGCAATTGAGGAGGCGATAAAAAATGGGCAAAAATCCATGGCTGGCCTTAATGATATTCCAGAGTCAGGCCTGGTTTCCAATGAGGATTTTGCCCTCACCTGCGTGAACGCGGGTTCGGGGGTTGTCGGCTGGGTCGACGATTTTTGAGCTTACGCCTCAGTATTCCTCAACTAGCCATAGGACACTGTGAGCATCTTCCCTCTCGGCCTACCCTCTAGGCAAGAACGGTTATATATTGTACTTCTTGCCTTGCACGAAATGACGTTTTGTGCACTTTTTCAGTCGCTTTTAAGTGCTAAGTAATAAATTCAATTCCGCCTTTGGTAATCTGGCTCAGAAGACGCCGAAAGGCAAATAGCTAAGATTGCCAGGCAGCTTATTAAGATCATACTGTCTACTACCACGGTTCTGTCGCATACAACTCGCTTTTGGTTAGCATCAGGGCTGTTCTTTATGAAGTAGACATAATATGGTATAATTAAGCTAGGTTTTCATGTGAAGGTGTTACACGTATTGAAATGTTAGTTAAAGGGAATTTCTACAATACCTTAATAGCAACAAGGGGAGATTCTGAGGGCCTTCAGAATAAGATGGAGGAGACCGTCCAGAAGTTCTTGGAAAATGAAACGGATATGAACAAACCGGGGATGCTTCTAGGTAAGATACAAGGTGGTAAAACAAGAGCCTTCATAGGGATAATTGCTCTGGCGTTTGATAATGGCTATGACATGGCGATTATTTTAACGAAAGGAACAAGAGCACTAGCTCGACAGACCCACGAAAGACTAAGAAAGGATTTTCGTAGTTTCATTGAAGATGACATGGTTAGGCTTTATGACATTTTAAATATTCCAGAACGTTTGGCCGGTTACCTTCTTAAACAGAAATTGGTAATGATTGTGAAGAAAGAACAGAATAACTTGGAAAGAATCATAAGGATGATTGTCCAAACATATCCAGATTTAAGTGAGAGGAAAATATTGATAATTGACGATGAAGCAGATTTCGCGAGCCTTGGATTTACAAAAGGAAGAGAAGGGAACGTTGAGCTGAGAAGAATAGCTTCACAAATTGATGAGTTAAGAAGGAAAGTAAAGAAATCTGACTTCTTAGAGGTTACTGCAACTCCTTATTCTTTATATCTCCAACCCGAGGAAACAACGGTACCAACGAGAGAGGGACGGTTCATTTTTGAACCTTTACGTCCAGCGTTTACAGTGCTTCTGCCTATATATGAAGGTTATATTGGTGGAGATTTCTTCTTTGAAGAAAGTAAGGAAGAGGGATTGATTGCGCGGTATGTTTACGAAGAAGTCCCTCTTGAAGAATTAGATGCGTTAAAAAGACAAAATCGAAAAGTGTTTAAAATTGAGGACTGCCTGACACACAGGAGGATACAGGTTCTTAGAAGGGGGATATTAAACTTCATAGTAGGTGCTTGTATAAGAAGAATGCAACAAGAAAGATTGGGGAAGAGAAAAGAAAGATACAGTTTTGTAGTTCATACTGAGAGGGTGAAAGAGACTCATGATTGGCAAGTAGAAGTCGTTGCGAAACTGAATGACCTTCTTATGTATTGCGCGACTCACAACTTGCCCATGTTGTCAGAACTTGTACGTGAGTCATATGATGACCTTTCGAAATCTATAAGCATTATGAATACTCCACCAGAATACGCTGAGGTATTCCAGGAAGTATTGACAGCTTTGAGAGAAGACTACTTAATGATAGTAAAGGTCAATTCAGATGCAGCAGCAGAGCAATTGCTTGATGATAATGGAGAACTGGAACTAAGCGCGCCTCTTAATGTCTTCATTGGGGGACAAATTCTGGATAGAGGAGTGACGATAAGGAATTTCATCGGGTTCTACTACGGCAGAAGACCTGTAAGATTCCAGCAAGATACGGTATTACAGCACTCGCGGATTTACGGAAATAGACCAAGGGAAGACCTAGCAGTAACTCGTTTTTACACTGCGTTAGAGATATATTCAGTCCTTGAAAGAATAAATGAATTTGATAATGCATTAAGGGAAGCTTTTGAAAAAGGTGCACACGCCGGAGTGGTATTTATCCGCAAAGATTCATCTAATAGAATTATCCCTTGCAATCCTAATAAAATTTCCATTTCGTCAACAACCACGCTAAGGCCGGGTGTGAGGATGTTGCCCATAGGATTCCAAACAAACTATATAAAGTATATCAGCGATATAATAGAGAAGATAGACAGAGTTATTTTTGACAAGATGCCTGATGAGACAGGAAAACCTTTCATTATGGAATTGTCTACCGCAAACTCAATCGTAGATATGATAGCCGAAACACTGGTGATGGAATTAGACTGGGATTGGGAGGCATTCAAATCATGTATGGAGTATTTTTCGACGAACACTGAGAATAACGAAACACGAGGCAAGATTTGGTGCTTGATAAGGATTGGAAGGGAACTATCCAGAATTAAGGAGAGCGACGAGAGTTTCTCTGATGCCCCAGATACAGGAAAAACTGATACTGATCCGGCTAGGGAAATTGCAGTTGACATTCCAGCGCTAATTCTAATCAGGCAAAATGGATCTGCGGAAATAGGATGGAGGGGTCATCCCTTCTGGTGGCCAGTATTGATAGCACCACAGAGAACACCAACAATGATTTTTGCAAGTCAAACAGCTGATGTTGACTGAAATCATACTTGACGAATTCCAGGGATACCATACCAATTAGGCCTGCTACAAATTAGGTATTATGTCCCCAGAATACCGATTTCATAACAATGTATCTAATCTATTCGTATTCCTTCCATCAATTTCAGGAAAGCCTCACCAATCTCTTCGTCGGTTTTATTCAAGTCCAATCCTTTTATTATCCCACCGATTTCCTTCGGCTCCACCATCGCACCCATATATCTCCAGTCCTTCGTTAATATGTTTACAAACATTTCTTCTAGTTCATTCGTGCTATCTATCCTTAGAAATCCGAAGGTCTCCTTTGGATTTCTTTTATTTGGCAACAACTCCGGCTTTACAACTAATGGCTTAGAGGTTAAAGATATCCACCTTTGAATAAGTCCTGACCTCACAGTCCCATCAACCTTATCACGATACGCAACAGGTGGTGGTGTGTTGCCTACTACAACAAAAGGAATCCGTTCACTACCTTTACACGCCCTAGTAATTGCCGCTTTGCCAATCGCCTTCAATATACTATCTGTCCGATATATACTAGGCCTTCCGGCATGACTGTCATAGTCTGCAAGCGGTTGTCCCCTATCCCTTTCACTCCAATTCCAGATAATTGACATCTTTACTTCAAAAATGCATTTTATCCTTTCCAGAATTACAGGGCCTTCTAGGTTTTTGTCCAAAATAGCAAGGTCAGCTTTAGTTCTACCGCGTAATTCTAGCTGCGGGCACTCTACACTCCGCTTCACAAAGAACTTACCATTCAAAGCACTCGAATTCTTCACTACGGACTGAAACAGTTGTAAAGCGAACCTTTCAGTGGCGTCTGCAACAATTGCATTCCTCTGATTAAATTCAGAGACAGCCAATCGTCTAGCTCCGCAGTTAGGGCATTTGTCAGAAGAACAGCGGAAAACAGATTTCTCTACATATCCACACTGTTTACAGCTAATCGTAGCAAACATAGAATCAACCAATATGTCTCTTTCTTTATCCTCAGACCACAAATATCCCATCTTTATACACTCTCAAATACTAGCCTTAACGAGGGGCAACTGCATTGTTTGCTGTTTTTGCCTCAAAATCCCTTATCCTTTTTTCGGCAAGATTAACATATCCTTCATTTATGTCATAAGCTACGTAATATCTTTTACTCTGCAATGCTGCTAAACAAGTAGCGCCACTTCCCACAAATGGGTCTAACACAACCTCACCTTCAAACGTATATAACTGAATTAACCTGTATGGCAATTCAACCGGGAAAGGTGCGGGGTGGTTAACTCTCCTAGCCGATTCAGCATTAAATGTCCATACACTTTTAGTAAACTCAAGGAACTCTTCCCTAGAAATTGTGCTTCTCCTCTCCTTAGGTTTTTTCCTACTAAATGTATCTTTACAGAAGACTAATATATATTCGTGAGTATCTCTAAGTGTAGGATTTGCAGCAGACAGCCAACTTCCCCAAGCTGTCGAAGGGCTAGCACTTTTAGCCTTATCCCAAATTATTTCGCCTCTCATTAAAAATCCTAGTTTTATTGCATCTTCTATAATGTATCTATGCAGTGGAATATACGGTTTTCTGCCTAAATTGGCCACGTTCACACAAGCTCGACCGCCAGGGACAAGAACCCTCTTTACTTCCGATAACACCCTAGCCAACAATCCCCTGTACTCATCTAACGAAAGGTCTTTGTCATATTCCTTCCCAACATTATATGGTGGTGATGTCACCATTAGATGGATACAGTTATCAGGCAAATCATCCATTTTTTCACTGGTTTTACAAAGTATGCGATTCAACAAAGAAGAATCTATTAGGTTTTCAACATATTCAATATTCTTCCCAGCCAGTAGCCCTTCATACAACTTACCACTGTAGAATTTTGAGCTATCATGGCCAAATCTCCCAGACACGCCAAAAGTACTCGTCTTCGTGCCTTGCCTATTCCTGCGCCTGTTATTGTTATTTCTATCCAGCATTACGACAATCCACCTCTGTAAAATTATTGAATATTATACCACTACAAACACATAAACTCAGTTATTTAATAGATTTGCCGAATAGGTATTTACTCTTTCCACAATCCCAACTGCTGATTAGCACCTCTAACCTCTATTTACCCCAAGGTTCGAGAGGTCCGAGTTGTATTCCTCAATTAGCCCAGCGTAGGCTCTATCAGGAGAGCGTTCATAGTCCGGAAGATAGGAGGCTAGGACATCCGGCAAGATTCAACTCAGCCTATGGAAATGCGTTCTCTTTCCGCCTACTTCAGCTGCCCATCTTTGAGCAAAGTCGCAAGGCCAGTCTTGAGAGTGAGTGTAGAGGTGACGCTCATACCCGTTACGTTTAAGTACTTGCTGTATAATATGCTCCCAACGGCCAGACCCATCTTGTTGAGGCCTAAGCTCTAAAAAGTCATTGTATACAGCCGGCCTGTGTAGATCACTTGCAATCTGGAGTATTTTGCCTTCACACCGTGGACAGTCTTGATAGGGCCGCATGTGATGCAGCGGAAGCGGGGCACCGCACAACTTACAGTTCCGCATGAATCACCTCCCGTTGGCCTGAATTCTAAGGACACCATACCAATTAAGCCTACTACAAATCAGGTATTATTTCCCCAGAATACCACAGGGCCTTGTTTGGCAAGAGTCCTCTTGTTGTCAGCACATGGCAACAAACGAGTCTAGACAGCGCGGTGTATCGGAAACATTTCTGGTCACAATGGCAAGGCTCACTGCTACACTTTGCCCCGGAGCACTACAGGTCACAGCGCGAGTATTTTGGAGAAAATGTCCTCGCGCATCCCGGTTGCTTTATAGAAGGTGATTGCGGCATCACGTGCTAATACAATTGCTCCAAGAGAAGGCTTTCCACCGAAAACGGGTGCAATATCATTATTACCTAGTTGTACACACCAGCCATAAATAGCTTCTAAATATCGAAGAACCTCGGAAGCAGCTACTGGGTTATTGATAATACGATTTGTGAACTCAATGATATCATTCAAAAATGGAGGGTCGAGAGGTTCATTCGCCCCTGTTAGCCTATTTAGTAATTCGAAAAATTCTTGCCTATCTCTTAAAGCAAGTGAACCACCATATAAATAGACCTTTGCGTTCTGTGGTATGTTGTCAGTGCCACGAGCTTGAATGTTACTTGCCATCTCCAATACACAGTGTGCAAATCTTTGGACCCCGGTATGAGCTAGGAAGACATCTCGTGGGTCAAGTGGATTAAGAAGATGAGCAATTTTCTGGAAATGAGCCACCAGTAGAAATAGATTCCTATGTTGTTCAATATACCAGTAGTTGTATGCAAGATATGTATAAGTATTCTTTAGTCCCAACTGATCGGGTGTAGGCTTTGCACCTTTAGGTACGGAGATCCCCCATAGCTGCCGCTGTTGGCTATGGAAATTCGGGTCTTGTATAGGTATAGGAATAGATTCAACATTGAGGTTCTTCTCAAGTATCTGTAAATCTTTTTCATCAACAGTTCTTATTCCAAGTTTAGGAGCTATGGCCCGAGCCTGTCGACCTACTCTCGGGCGTAAATAATAAGCAGTATTTGCCCCAAAATAGTCTAGGACACCTCGCAACCAAAAAAGCCGATTTGGATCAGATACGCCTTTTCCAGTTTTGCAGTCTCCTACTACTTTATACGAAATTAACGCTGGATCAAACTTTATCCCTAACACATCAAGGTCGGTCAAGGATGTTCGTTTGAGTTCTAAACCTACATCATCATATTGGCTAAGTTCAACCTCAATTGGACTGTAATAGCCCATCTGGAACAGGATACGCTTAAATCGCAACTTAAGATTTAAGTCCTTGTTATCTAATATCATATTGTCATCCCGCGGCCAATGGCACTTAGTTGCCTAATAATCTCGGCTTGAGTTTCCGGGGAGCCTTTGAAAGACTTGGCTAATCTTGCACGAGTTGATGGCGGGCTAAGGTAATTAGCTGTCCCTAGGAGAGCGTTTCTAGCTTCCAGATCGATTCTTACAGATGGTGACTCCCCGATCTCTAATAGACTAATTGCAATATCGAAAGCCTTCATATTCTCAGGTGTATCGTTGATTACAAAATTCCAACGGTCACTGCTCTCCTGAATTGGATACCCAATGAGTTTCTCTACCAATACCCCATATTGTGAGTAGAGATCTGGATGACCTCTCCGAAACCGTTTATTATCACGCAGTGCCTCGAGGATTCTCTTTGGATAGAGAATAGGCCTTCCTGCTGCAAACTTCTGCCCATATCTAACACAAGCAAGAATAGCTCTAGCCTTGTCCAATATAATACGCTCCTCACTTGCTAGGCCGCCACGCGGAGCAAAAAGAAATTCCTGCAAACCGGTGCTACCTGATACTCTAACGGGAGCTAAGACACCTGTCATAACAGCATCTTGAAGAGCAGCATTACCTGAGATTATAGGGTCAGAAACTGGTAACCCCTGGTGGTTTCTAAGTATTTTGAGCGCCTTCGATACTTGTGAGGGAAATCTTTCAGTCCACTGTAAATATTTCGTAGGGTTCCCATCAACAGCAAGCGGGCTGTATATAATTTTTTCTCCCTCAAGAGTTTGAAGCCTAATCAGTTGGCCATTTTCCATAACATCACGAAGTATGGCATATTCTTCGGGTTGCATCCCCAGAGTTTTTATTAGCTTCTCTTCTTCAATTGGAGACTGTAATAAACTCTGCAATGTGTCAACGCTGACCTGTTCAATTTCGCTAGGACCTAAATCTTGCCAACGACTTCCTAGATCTTCATAACCATCTCTAAACTCAGGGACGCGAATGTCAACACGCTTGATTTGCTCTCCTTCTTTTATAACACTAACGAAATCAACTTCCTCTAACTCACGTAGGACGGTAGGAAGTTCTAGAACACCTATGCCGAGTTGACCAGCTGCATATTTTAAGACCATATAGTTGTCGATGTATAGGAGACCGCGTAAGTGCATAGCTAATGTCGCAGCCTTACCAATTAGCAAGGTAGTGCCAAAGTGAGCCTCCTTAGGCCCATAAGCCTTAATCTCACGGAGTCCCTCATGAAAATCTTGGGTCCTCAATCCTACGGCGAGTTTATCCATATTTCAATATTCCAGTGGCACTTGTGAGAATAGTATACCATAGTGATTATGCTTACACTATCGCCGTTGGAATTCCAGGGACACCGTACCTATTAGGCCTGCTACAAATCAGGCATTATGCCGCGGAGTCTTGTACCTAAAGTAATGCTTCATTCACTTGCTCATTTTGGGGTGGCTCCGCAGGTTTGCGATTATTGGCTACATCGAGATACGTTAGACACTGTTAGAGACTAATGGAGATAAATGAGATACATTAGAGAGGTTTGGAGGGCGGGGGGAGCTACGAGCTCTTCTACTGACTACTGGCTACTGGCTACTAAGCGACATTTTCCCCTTGTTCAAATATAGAATTCATGCTAATTTCTGTTTGAAACCCGTGTGCTACCCCGACGAATTAAGTCCCGTGGGTGAGGTTTCTCAAAACGTGACTGCAAACCAAACACAGATTAAAAGTAAGCGCGGTGGCCAGAAAGGCAACCGGAATGCCCGGAAACATGGCTTCTATTCCAGTACCCTTAGCCCTGCCGAAACATCCCAACTGTGGAACATTACCAATCTGGAAGGCGTTGACCCTGAAATAGCGTTTATTCGCGTCAAGTTACAGTCTTCCCTTCAGTGCGACCCCGTTAACAGCCGCGTAATCAGAGAAGCCTCCAGATTACTCGTAAAATGGTATTCTGCAAATTACCGGTTGGACCCAACCGACCGCAACTACCTGAAAACCGTTGTCGAGAATCTTTTGGAAATTGCCTCCATGCGTCACTCCGCCAGCTTCCACGGCTTGCAAATATAAAGGGTAAACCGACGAAACGAATCGTGTGTACTTTAACAACTGAATCCGCCCAGAGGTAGTCGCCTTACGTACGAAAAAGAGCTGTTGAACTCCCGAAAAAACAGCCATTTTTACAAAACGAATCATCCCGGCTTCCCTCATGCTCTTCCCCCTATCCGTCGCAACCCTACGGCTCGAACCTGTCCTTCGGCGGTGCAGAATCCGGCCGCACGACACGGGCAAGGCCTGCTACAAATCAGGTATTATGTCCCCAGAATGCAGGTAGCAATCTAGCGGTTTGTTCAGCCCGGAAGCGCTTGCTTTGTACTGATAACATCTATCACAATTCCGGAATTATCACGAGGATGCTTAATTGACTAAGGGACATTTACTACATCTTCCCTCTCGGCAGTAGTTCCTGAAGACATGAATCAGCCCTTGCTGATGGCAGGCAGTGAAATCGGAAGATTCTTCAAGGCCAAGCTGCTTCGTCATATGCCGTGTTATACAATTCTCAGCCAATTTGGGATGGTTACGGTAGAGCTCTATCGCGTTCTCTGTTAGCTTCGCTTCATTAGCTAATTCTCCCCAGGAAAAAGCAAAAGGCAATACCACGTTTACTGCAATTTCACCTGCTTTGCTATTTCCTAAAAGAGACGATATCGTTGTTTTACTTCTGACGTCAAAATCGAAATGGTCCCGCCAGTAGCCATCGCCAGCCACGGTTAAACCGTTCTCCAACGCATGGTGCCCACCGGGCAGAGGCGCTTCCTTCACTAGCTGCAATATCCCTGCTAACAGTTTTCCTTGGCAGTAACGCTCAAGAAGATAACTCTGGGCGACAATGCGTCGCACCGGAGAATTGTTGGGGTATATGTGTGAGAAGTTCCAGTCACCTTCCTTCATGGTTTTAACTTTTTTACCCGCCGACTGCCATATTTGCTCCAATTCCTGGAATTCTTTTTCCCTGGCAAACTTTCCTTGCCATCTTTGAGAAGGTAATAACCCGGCTGTGCCTAACAACAAAGCTTGCTTTAGGGCCAATCCTTCTCTGGATTCGATGGAATTGAGGGGCATTCTGTCGGCAAGGTCTTCAAAGGGTTTTGTGTTTTTAGCATAACCCAGAGCCCTCATCATGCCCCGGAAAAGCACCTGCCCTGCCTCTTCCTTCTGAACGAATCGAAGAATCTCGGCTTGGAAATGCAGCGCCTTCTGCTTAAACCTTTCTTCACCGGCAGTGTTCAATAGCTTTCCTAAAGTTTGCCTATCCACGTGGTCCAGTATATTGAAGCAAGGGAGTTGCTGGTAGGGCAGCAAATAGGCCTGGTGCCGCAATGCCTTCGCCAGACATAGCACGGGAACTGTCTTGCCGCTTTGTAGTAAGGTAGCTGAATTACAATCATGCCACATCACAACATGAAGGATGACATTATTATATTCAGCATCAGCATGATGCTTATGGCTATACCAATCGCTGCATTTAACGTGCACCTCTACATCCCCTTTCGTCAAATGAGATTTATTTACAATAACTGCATCCCGAAAATCGGGGCCGTTATCACCATTAGTCCTTCCAGGATAGATTACACTGAATAGCTCTTCTTCCGAGGAGGTCAGCTCCTTTCCCATCACTTGTTGCCATATTAGAGTTGCTTGTTTTTCCGGGAATTTTATCCGATTACGTGTAATCATGGCACAAAAAAATTACCTGTCACTTTATATCAATTGTTTAAACCTTAGAGAATTGCTCACAATATTTCCTCTTGCCCTTGGAAAAACCGCAGCAGCCAACCTTAATTTGATTCATCGTGCTTTTCTTCGGCTCTGTAAATAAAGCCACTACGCTCAGCAACTATGCTGAGCAAGGTAGCCGATGCCCCTCGAGGGCGATACATCCCCTTTTCCCATTCACTGATTGTTTGCTGCCGTGTGCCTAATTCCTCGGCTAGCTTCACTTGAGTTAAGTTCAGATGTTGCCTCAGCGCCTTGACTTCTTCTTTACTCCATTGTCTTTTTTTCTTTTTTCTTCGCTCCATCTCTCAAAAATTATACACGGTTTAGTGTAATAATTCAAGAAAAATTGGCCAAATTTTAGTGAAAACCTCTTGCATTTTTGGGTTTTCTTGATATAATAGAAAGTTAGCAATCTCAAGGGCAGAGTGCTAAAATAAATATAGGAAAGGAGGGAATATGGCTAAAATTGAACCTTTGGGAGACAGGGTAGTGATAAAACCCACAGCCAAGGAAGAAGTCAGCAAAGGAGGGATAGTTTTACCAGATACAGCCAAAGAGAAGCCCCAGGAGGGGAAAATTATTGCTGTAGGTCCAGGCAGGTTGACTGAAGATGGCAAACGTATTGCCATGGAGGTGAAGAAGGGAGACAAAGTTATTTATTCCAAATACGCTGGCACCGAGTTTAAGCTAGATGACGAAGAGGTGGTTATCATGCGTGAGGGCGATATTCTGGCTAAGAAGAGTTAAGAAAAGGAGGTAAGCGAATGGCAAAACAAATTATTTTCGGCGAGGAAGCAAGGAAATCATTAAAGAACGGCGTGGATACCATGACTGATGCTATCAGGGTGACTCTGGGACCACGCGGACGGCCCGTAGCACTGGATAAGAAATGGGGCGCTCCTTCGGTTCTCAACGACGGTGTTTCTATAGCCAAAGAAATAGAGTTACCCGATCCCTTTGAGAATATGGGGGTGCAGCTAGTAAAGCAAGCAGCCACTAAAACTAATGACCAGTGTGGCGATGGCACCAGTACATCCACTATTATAGCCCAGGCTATTATTAATGAGGGCTTCAAGAACATCGCTGCTGGAGCTGATTCCATGGCTCTAAAGCGTGGGGTTGATAAAGGGGTAGAGGCTTTAGTTGATGAGCTCAAGAGAATGTCTATACCGGTGGCTGGTAAAGAGCAGGTAGCTCAGGTGGCCGCTATATCAGCTATTGACCCAGAAATTGGCGATTTGATTGCCGACGTTATGGAAAAGGTGGGCAAAGATGGGGTCATCACAGTCGAAGAAGGCAAGGGACTGAAATTCGAGACTGAATTTGTCGAGGGGATGAAATTCGATCGCGGCTACATCAGCCCTTATTTCATCACCAACGCCGAACAAATGAGGGCAGAGCTAGAAGACCCCT
>Ga0307434_1001467_pt1 | contig 12723 bp, 12 predicted proteins | sample SalMarWE160220MG_FD_202156 | JGI IMG/M metagenome (GOLD analysis project Ga0307434, IMG submission 202156) | Salt marsh sediment microbial communities from the Plum Island Ecosystem LTER, Massachusetts, United States - WE1603-220 | ecosystem: Environmental > Aquatic > Marine > Intertidal zone >... | reverse complement strand
CCCTGGAGCGCCGGCGTTTCCCCATCTTGAACTTGATTCCCAGGTCATTGACTTCGACCATTTTAAATTGACTTCACCAGCCTGTGTTCATCTCGGGAAAAGTACCACAGCCCTACCAGGAAAGCGACACAGCCTACCGCCGTGCCCACCAGGGCATATTCTGTGGGCGGCGTGCCGAGAATCAGCACATTCTTATATGATTCCAGCAGCCCGGCAAAGGGATTGCCCAACAGATACAGCGTACGGAGCCTTTCGGGGACCGTTCCTTCGATTGAGTATAAAATAGGCGACAAATAGAAACATATCCTGATAACGAACTGGATGATATTGCCCAGGTCCGAGAGGTAAGTGCCCACGACAGCAACTATCAGGCAGGCTCCCACGGTGCCTACAAACTGGATGAGTAAAAGCACCGGCAGCCAGAGTATATTCACCGTAAACGATGCCTCGAATATAAAGAGCATGGGCACCAGAATAACGAAGCCGAAAAGCCAATCAAAAAAGCCGATAATAATACCGGACAGTGGCAGTATAGCCAGGGGAAAACGCACGCTCTGTATCAGCCCCACTTTTGAAGTTACGGAGGTAACCGAACGCTGCAGGGAGGAGGCGAACCACCTCCAGGACAACAGGGCGATAAAAAGCAGAACCGGGAACTGGGGTCCGCCCCGTCCGAAGATAACATGCACCAGGATCATATAGGTTAAGAACAGCAGGAGCGGGTCCAGGAAACTCCAGGCAAAGCCGAGGACCTTGTTCTTTTTCTCAGCCTTCATCTGGAGCTTGACTATATACCACAGCAGTTCCCGTCTCTGCCAGACCTTTTTAACCTGTTCTATCATCGAAGTGATGGCCTAACCTTCAGCAAACCTCCAGCATCTTCTTGGACTCCGCCTCTCATTGAATGTCCTGGCTATCTCCAGGGCATTATTGCATATTGTACCATATTGCCAATCGTCGGCAACCCATTTCTGGCTTGACAACGTGCGGGTGATGATATAGCATAATCTAGATATTTTGCAAAAACTAAACTATTACAACGACCGAACGAATACAAGTTCTCAGAGCCCCTGAGTATGATACTCGAGATTCACTGTAAAGGTTCAAGCTAGGTGGCTGACTCAAAGATAAAGATAGTGATAACCTCGGTTAATGCACCCACCGCTGCCGTCAGGGAGTTCGCAAGGCTAGCTCCATCCGACGTAGTAGTCGTTGCAGACAGGAAGACACCGAAGGACTGGAGTCTTGAAGGGGTCACCTTCCTCTCTGTCGAAGAACAGAAGTGGCTAACGGGTCACCGCTTTGCCGACCTGCTCCCGTTTGACCACTATTGCCGAAAGATGATGGGTTATCTACATGGTATTCGATCTGGTGCGGAGGTAATTGTGGATAGCGACGATGACAATATTCCCAAGCCAGACTGGAACGCCTTTCCGTCCTTCAATGGAGAACAGCTATGCACTCCACCCGAGTTAGGATTCATAAACGTTTATCGCTGGTTTACTGACCAGTACATATGGCCTCGTGGATTCCCTATCAAGCTTCTCCAATTGGAAACGACTTACGTTCCCGTTAACCAACTGGCAAAATCGTACGTTGAAGTTGGAGTGTGGCAAGGGCTGGCGGATAAAGACCCAGATGTTGATGCCATCTATAGAATGGTGATCAGCGCCCCTTGTGTGTTTGAAGATAAGCCGCCCATCGTACTAAACATCGGGACTATTGCTCCGTCCAACTCTCAGAACACATCATTCAGAAAGGAAGTATTCCCGTTACTGTACCTACCGGGCTTTGTATCCTGGCGGTTTACTGATATCTTACGTGGATTCGTCGCTCAACCAATCTTATGGGCGCATGGTTTCAGGCTGGGCTTTACGGGGGCATCTGTTGTTCAAGAAAGAAATTACCACAACCTATTAGACGATTTCGAATCCGAGATCCCGTTATATCTGCAAGGAGAGAGGATAATTGATATCGTGGGCGGTACTGTACGCGGGAAAGGATCGATTGAGGACGATTTGTTTGAAGCATACCGTGCTCTGTATGACAATTCAATCGTTGTCAAACAAGAACTGGAATTACTGGAGGCTTGGTTGGGCGAGTTACTAAGATAGAAGCGACAGGATAGCCAGGATTAGCATCATAATTCCTATTCATAACCCCCAAGTCGCTTTGATTACGAATACGCTCAACTTGACAATCTCAAACAGGCCAAGGAAAATAGTGTTCAGTCCTGAAAGCCGCCACCTGAGGTCAAGGGTCAGAAGGAGAACAAGCCCATGAAAATTGCAGTGAACTGCACGCAAATTGACGCTTCAAGAACCCTTGGAGTTTGGCGGTTTGGCCAAAGACTTGTTAAAGCCATACGAAATCATGCGAATGCTGAGATGGTCGCATTTGCTTCATCAGAAAATAAGAAAGACATCGGCTCTGCGAGCACTTTTGAAAAAATTATTGTAGTTTCTCCCGGAGAATCAGTAGTGGAGGCGTTTGACGTAGAGTTGTTGTTGCATCATTTCCAGATTCCATGTACGCGCGCTTTTAAGGCAATGATTCTTCATGACCTTCATGTATGGGATGTTCCTTGGAAATATCCAGACCTGGCGTGGAGGCGGGAGAATCTCAAGACTCTATTGTTAGCTAGCGATGCTATCATGGTGCACTTCCCGAGAACGTACTATGACCTCCCTAAGGTTGTGCCCGAACTCCATAACAGATTATTTCTAACGATTATCCCGCCCATGATTGAATATGTAGAAGAGGATACCGATTTAACCTTGAAAACCAGAAAGAAATACGGCATTTCTAAACATGAGAAGGTTCTTCTGTACCCAGCTCAGTTGCAGCCTCATAAGAACCACCTCAACCTTTTCCGGGCGATGAAAATACTGGAGAGTTTTCCCATCCAGCTTGTCTGCACCGGATCAGAGTTGCAGAAGAACCATGCTAATAAACTGTACCAATTTATTTCAGAGCTGGGCTTGCAGAAAAAAATAGTCATGGCAGGGATGGTGGATGACCCGGAGCTGCAAAATATGTACCATATCGCAGACTTAGTTGTTTTTGCAAGCATGGCTGAAAGCGGTGCAACTATAGCTGAGGAAGCCATACTATACAGAAAGCCCGTTATTTACTCCGATATACGACCGGCTCGGCTACACCTTGAGAAAATGCGTGCCTCCATTCCCTTATTTAACCCCTTGAGCCCTAAAGATATTGCCGCGGCTATATCTTCGGCACTGGACACTCAGCAGGACAATACAGAGGCAAGAGCTATTATTGAATCATGGACCTGGGATAGGCTGGCGGAACAATATTGTCGTGTTTTAAATTGGTTGAAAGCTGGCAGCCCAAGTGGCGAGATGCCGATGTTTTTAGATGACAGTCTCGGTTATTTGAGAACATTATGAAAATTGTAAAAGCGAATGATATAATCTATGCGCTGATCGGGGCAGAGCAAAAGACTGGCTGTCATTTGACAGCATTATGCTCTTCCAATAGGAGGTGAAGGCCAGCATGTCTAACAGCCACCATAGAGAATTACTCTTGAAGCAATGGAAAGCTATAGAGCAGAACATAGTTGCCGATTCAGACCACGGCTATAATCTGCAATGGGGAACACTGCGCGAAAAATTCTACGAAGACAAGGGTCCCATTCCGTGTGACAGCGTTGATATGGAGAGGCTCTCTACGCTTAAGGACGTATTCAAAGGTGAAAGGATATTCATCCTGGGAAATGGACCAAGCTTAAACCACACTCATCTAGAACTTCTGAAAGACGAATTCACTTTTGGCACAAATAGAATCTATTTACTCTTTGACAGGATTGACTGGAGACTAACCTTCTACACCGCCAATGATTGGCGAGTGGTTCCTGATATTGCTCATGAAATTAATCTGTTGACTGGAATGATATTCTTCTTCGAGGAAAGATTCAAGGGCTTATTGAGAGGCGATGACGAAGACATATATTGGTATACGCATACATCTGATCCCAGCGAAAGAACGTTTGCCTACGATATAACGAAGGGCATTCGTGGGGCTGGTTCAATTACCGGCACTGCGATACAGATTGCTTTCTACCTGGGTTTCAGCCCCATATACCTGATTGGTTGCGACCTGGAATACAAAGTAAGTGATACTGTCAAGCAAGAGGGCCCCGATAAATTTGGTACCGGCACAAAGCTATATTTAACAAGCGCAGAGGATGATGATTCCAGTCATTTTGACAAGAGATATTTTGGTAAAGACCGCCGCTGGCATGATCCCCATGTCAAGAGAATGATAGAAGGGCACATGCAATGTAAAGAAGGCATAGAAAAGGGAGGGGGCAAAATTTTCAACGCAACTTTAGGCGGTGAACTGGAAGTATATGAACGTGTTGATTTCAGGTCGCTTTTCCCCCGTCCTAAACATATGCTTGGCAAGCAACTTCTCCAGAAGATTAGAAAACCGTTTGAAGTCGTTTCTCCAGTTCCCGAGTCTTGGACAGAAAACTGCTTGCTTGGGCCGTTCGCTCGTTGTGAGCATGCGAATATAAATGAAACCCAAATCTTGTTTCATCTATTGAAGCATACAGAAACAGGTGTGATGGTTGATGTTGGGGCACATCGTGGCTCATCACTGCTTTCTTTCGCTGAAAATGGTTGGCGTGTGTACGCATTCGAACCCGATTCAGAGAATAGAAGCATTCTGGATAAAAAAGTATCTGCCTTCCATAACGTCAGTGTTGACAAAAGGGCTGTTTCCGATACCACTGAATGTTCGGTTCCCTTCTATTCCTCCGCGGAAAGTTCGGGCATCAGCTCTTTAAAACCTTTTAGCAAATCTCATTTCCATAGTGGTACAGTGGATACGGTTACGCTAACTGATTTTTGCGGCGAACAGCAAATTTCTCGTATAGATTTTCTTAAAATAGACGTTGAAGGCTATGACTTGCTGGTCCTCAAAGGTGTTCCCTGGGACACCATCAAGCCGAATGTGATTATATGTGAGTTCGAGGACAGCAAGACCAGGTCGCTGGGTTACACCATGCACGACATGGCCCGTTACCTCGTCGAGCGCGGTTACAAAGTCCTGGTAAGCGAGTGGCACCCCGTAATCCGCTACGGCATCAAGCATGACTGGCACCGCTTAGTACCCTACCCATGCGAGCTGAGCGATTCGAACGCCTGGGGCAACTTGATTGCTTTTCGCGACCAGCCGAACCTCCAAGAAATTGCGACCATTGCAAGAAACATTGTCAAGTTCGATACCGAGAAGATACGCGTAAGAGACAGGGGGCTTTATCGGAGGCTTGTCGACTATTTGAAGAAACATTACCCGACGTTAATTACTATCGGCCGCTTCGGTAAGTGGAGCCTCGCAAAGCTCAAGAGGAATCTCTTCGGCGTCGGCGGAATAGCTCTCCTTGTCATAATTGCGCTTTACGTTGCCGCAGCTTTAATCGAACCTGCACGCTGGTACCTGGTGGGAATAGCTACCGCCCTGTTACTACTAGGCAGCGGGCTGTTGATATTGTCGTATGCCCGGTTATGGTTAAACCGTTTTGTCAGTAGCCAGAATCCTGCGACGGAAATCACCCCCAGTAGTATAAATCGAGATTTCTCAGTACTGCTTAATGAGCAGTTGGATGAACGGGAAAAACAAGCACGATGGAGGACGATCAAGAACCTCTACAAGGGTCAGAGGGCTTTCATCATAGGTAATGGACCCTCCCTCAACAGGACTCCGTTGTACCTTCTCAAGAACGAGTTCACTCTGTGCTTCAACAGGTTCAACTTGATGTTCGAACGGCTTAGTTGGCGACCAACTATGTATATGTGTGTTGATCATAGAGTCGCAGAAGATACGGCATCACAAATCAACGAGATAGTGCCACTTATTAGCTACGCATTCTTCCCGGATAGGCACCCGGCTGGTCTGGACTTCCGTAACTTCATTGATGACGCGTACAATGTTTTCTGGTTATCCGCGGCCCACCGCGGCTTTCATGATGATTTGCCACGCTGTGGTCTGGGTGGCACTGTAACTCATGTTGGTTTGCAGGTGCTCGCCTTCATGGGCTTCTCGCCAATCTACCTGATCGGAGTCGATATGGACTACAAAGACCATGCGAGTGCAGTCAAACACGACAAGTGGCATTGGACCTCCACACGGGACGATGATCCGAATCATTTTGACCCACGCTATTTTGGAGCAGGAACCAAATACCACTACCCTACACTTCGTGAGGATATGCTGCCCTCGTTACAACGCGCCAAAGAACATTTAGACGAGAAAGGGATCAGAGTCCTGAATGCCGGCATTGGTGGCTCCTTAGAGATTTTCCCCAGGGTTGATTTCCGAAGTCTATTCGATGTTGGAGAGGATGTTGAACTTGAAATGCTACTGAGCGCTGTCCCCTCTGAGCTACAGCGAGATGCCCTCCGGGCACTGCGAGGCAATAAAGTTATTGGAGTGCAGGATGACTGGAATGAAAAGAGTCACCTTCAAGTCACAACCCTGCAACTTGCTGAGCAGCTTATACCGAAGGTTATCTTCACACACATTCCTTACGGACCTTTTGGCAATCGTTACTTATTTGTCAGGCGAGAGAAGGTATTGACTGCGACGGCGACAACGGCTGCAAGCTAGCTTCAGGAGCAGGCCTGGGAATGACAAGCTTAAAAGCCGGGGCACTTTATCAAAGGGTTGTAAATTACTTGAAGAGAAAATATCCGGCGATAATGACCATCGGCCGCCTTGCCAAGTGGTGCCTGGCAACGCTGAAAAAGACTTTCTTCGGCCTTGGCGTCATATTTCTTTTCATCATCATTGCGCTTTACGTTGCTGGAGTTTTAATCGAACCTGCACGCTGGTACCTGGTGGGAATCGCCAGCGCAATGCTACTCCTGGGCGGCGGGCTGCTGGCGCTATCTTATGCCAGGTTCGTGATAAATCGCATTATCAGAGACCAAAGAACACAGGTACGGGACGTCAAGTCGGATCTCAAGAAGGATGTATCGGATATCAAAAAGGCTCTGCGCACATCAGAGGCAGAGCTTAGGAAAGAAATCAAGACGATTGAACGAGAACTTTCCGTCATTAAGGACGATGTCTTCATTATCGGTTATGACATTCTCAAGGAACAGAACAAACTCGCTGAAAAGGTCTCGCAACTCGAAAGCCAGGCAAGCAATGACAAAAGGGCGAAGCGGCCACCGAATGACAATATCGAATGAAGACGATAGAGCGCCAGCCGTGTGCGGTCGATTCAGCAATGGATTGCAACGCATAGACTGGTTCACGCACGTCGCCTACTGCACAGGACCGTTTCAGCTTGCGTTCCTCCTCAGTGCTCTTGATGTATGTGGAATTTCGCCGAACCAATGTACGATTCTGCCATTTCCCGGGGCTGCCAAGAACGACGACTTGAAAACAATGCTCGTTAAGGCATGCTCACACCTTGGCATGCAGACCACGGATCCTGTTTCCATGCTTTCGCCCACTCTTAGTGATGCCCGCCGCCTATATGACCCTGCGAGCAACAGGCCTCGGGTTGTTTACTGGTATTGTCAAGGGATGCCCTACAGCAGCAGTGCCCTGCACCATCTGCGGAAGACTTTGCCCAACATTGTATTCGAATACTATGATGGTTTCCGGTCCTCAATCGCGGCGCTGGAACAGGCGGAAAGCAGTATTCTCCTTTCGGATGTTAACTGCATCGGCGACCTTCGTCAGTTAGCGGTGCAGCGGCTGATGCGCCCTGACAGATATTTTATGCCGGATGATGGCCTGTTTACAAAGTACGCCCCCACTGAGGTACAGAAAAAGACTGACTACATACCTCTTAATGTGGTTCAGGACGAGATCAGGCTGGTAGGGCAAACGCTGGATGAAATTGGTGGGGGGGAACCTTTGAAAGATAGTCCAGGCGTAGTCCTGCTCACAGGGATGTTCTCGGAGCGACGTGGGTTTGCGTCATTGGCAGATGAGCTGAACATGTACGATGACATACTGGGAGTCGTTCGCTCAGTGTCCCGGAAAGCGCCTATACTGGTCAAGACCCATCCCAGAACGTCCCCGGAGAAAATGCACCGCTTGGAGGACATCTCTGCCGAGTACAATGCTGTACTGCATACCCGGCAGCAGTTGGTCGAGTACATGCTTGAGAAGTCGGGCCGGCATGATGTGGCAGTCATCGGACCGCCCACCACAGCGTTATTGAGCACGATTCAGTTCGGGTACGGCAGGGCTTTCTGTCTAAGCCAGCAATTGATGGCATCTTATGTTGGGCATCAATACGCGAATGACGACTGGATGGCCAGGGACCACGAGCTTATGGAAATCGCCGGGGTTAACATGGTGAACTCTTTGCCGGAATTGGGAGCCCTGCTAGGAGAAGCGAGGATTTCTTGACAGTTGAAAGGGGGTCTTCTGTCACGAGAAAGGAGCACCAATCATAGCCGGTCGATTAAACACGGAACTACAGCAGATGGGGGAGTTTTCGCACTTTGCCTACTGCAGCGGCCCAATGCAGCTCAGCTATCTTCTCAGCGCTCTCCACGTGTGTGGTATTTCATCGAGCGATTGCACTGTTCTTCCATTTACCCGGTCAGCCAAGAACGACGAAGTGGAAGAAGCCCTCAGCAATGCATGCTCGCATCTGGGGTTGCAGACTGCCAATGCTGCTTGCCTACCCTCACTCGGTTTGAACACAGATTGCCTGTACCAGAGCGGTACAAGCCAGGCGAGACGCACGGTCTTCTGGTATTGCCGGGGAGGGCCCGGCACAGGTTTCTGGCTGACCCAGGTGCAGAAGATCATGCCGGACGTTGTATGCGAATACTACGATGGCTTCCGGTCTCCGATTGTGGCGCTGGTACAGGTGCAGAGCACGCTTAGCCTCTCTGACGTGACCTGCCTTGGTGACTTGAGGCAGCTAGCAGTACAAAGGCTCATGCGGCCCGACAGGTATTTCATGCCCGATGACGGGCTGTGGGAAAAGTATGTCCCCGCCGAGGTGCAGATGCGGACCCACTACATGCCTCTGAAGGTGACGCGGGACAAGATTAAGGTGGTGGGAGAAATCCTGGAGGAGGGCGATACGGAGAAGCACATAGCAGAAAATCCAGGCGTGGTTCTACTCACAGGAATGTTCTCAGAACGCCAGGCGTCTGTATCGCTGGGTGATGAACTGAACATGTACTCCGACATACTGAAGGTCGTCCACTCAGTGTCCGGTACAGCGACTATACTGGTCAAGAGTCACCCCAGGGCTTCCCCGGAGAAGATGCGCCGGCTAGAGGCCATATGCGTGAAGTACAATGCCAGGCTGCATACACGGCAGCAGTTGGTCGAGTATATCCTCGAGAAGTCGGGGCGGCGTGATGTGGCGGTCATCGGACCGCACAGCACAGCGTTATTGAGCACGATTCAGTTCGGGTACGGCAGGGCTTTCTGCCCGAGCCAGCAATTGATGGCATCCTATGTCGGCCCTGAATACGCACGTGACCCCTGGATGACCAGGGACCACGAGCTTATGGAAGTGGCCGGGGTGAACATGGTAGACTCTTTACAGCAATTGAGAGATTTACTGTAGGTACAATCCAAGCCAAAAAGGTACCATGAACGTTTCAATCATAACAGCACGGGCCGGCAGCAAATCGATACCCGACAAGAACGTCTATGAGGTGGCGGGAGCGCACCTCGTAAGCTATCCTATTCAGGCTTCCCTGGATGCCCGGTCGGTCAATCGGGTATACATTTCGACAGACGGGGAAGCAATCGCCGAGGTGGGACGCCGAATGGGCTGCGACATCATCTGGCGGCCGGAGGAACTCCGCGGGGACCATGTGAACCACGGAGATGTTATCAAACATGCGGTTGAGACCGTTGACTCACGAGAACCTGGACTCGAGAATGTGGTGTTGCTGCTCGGCAATACGGTGATGGTTGACGGGGAACTTATCGACAGGGCACTGGATATCCTTCAGAGCCGTACAGATGTTGACTCGGTAATGACCGTTTGGGAAGCGGCTGACGACCATCCGCTCCGCGCGTTGGAGGTCACAGACGGCCTGGTGCGTCCCTATGGCGGACAGAAGAGGGAAGTGTCGACGGAGCGGCAGTCTTACCCAGCAGCTTACTACTATGACCAGGGTGTCTGGGCATTCCGCAAAGAGTGCGTGCAACGGCGCGACGGCCCCAACCCCTGGTGGTGGATGGGGAAACGTTGTTTTCCCATCATACGCAACTGGGTAGCTGGAAGAGATATTCATACATTACTGGACGTATCTATTGCGGAGTGGTGGGTGGCCAACTATCCACGGATCAAAAACCTGTGACAACATAACCGGAGACCTTGAGTCCGTTTGCCCAAGGCGTAGGACTGAGGTGATTGAATGGATAACTTGCGCACTAAACTAAAGACAGGCGGCTATAATGATTGTCGTCATGCCCTGCGTGACAGAATATTTTATGGAAATGCTTGGTCCTCGAACAATGCCAGATCAGAAGGTTGACCGTGAGTGTTGCATCGAATATACTACCGGTGCTGCGGAGGAAGAGTTTGTCAGATATCATTGACATATCAGTGCCCCTCCTACCTGAAATGCCTGTCTGGCCAGGGGACGGTGGTATTCGCATCGTGCCGTTAAAGCGTATGGATACAGGGGATAAGAACAATTTGTCCCGGCTGGAGTGCGGTGTCCATACCGGCACCCACGTGGACGCCCCCTGGCACTTTTTAGAGGATGGAAGCACTGCAGAGCAGTTACCTCTGGATGCGATGATGGGCGAGGCTTTTGTGGCTTATCTGCCAGAAGTTGATTTAATTGCGGCTGAGACCCTTGCCCAGTTGATGCTCCCGAAGGGCACAACGCGCCTGCTATTGCGTACACGTAACTCAGAGTTATGGGAAACAGGAGTCACAGAGTTCAGGAAGGACTTCGTTGCGCTAACAGGTGATGCTGCTCAATGGTTGGTGGATCAGGGCATTCGCCTGATAGGCGTGGACTACCTGTCAGTGCATCGCTACGGCGATAATGCCCCTACGCATCAAATTTTGCTAAGGGCAGGACTCATTATCGTTGAAGGGCTGAATCTGGCTGGTGTGGCACCCGGGAAATATGAACTTATCTGTTTACCGTTGCGTCTGAGTGGTGCCGATGGGGCACCCGCCAGGGTTGTGCTACGCACCTTATCTCCAAGTTGAAATAATATGGGGGGAATAACTCCCGAGGGAAAAATGAAACGAGTGCTGAAGAGCATTTATAGGTATTCAAGGGAGCGAATGTTGGGGGAGGGTGTGGTGAACTTCCGTGGGGAGGGAATCGTTAATTTCATAGATGTTGGTTCGGCTGGAAACTTACCCTATCCCTGGAAAGAAAACGCGAATAGGATCAAGCACTTGCTCAAGTTTGAGCCCAGAGACAAACCGAGTATCAGCCCCAATGTTGTAAGTCTGAATGTTGCGTTGTGGGAGACAAACTGTGAGAGGGATTTCTATATTTATAAAGGAAGTGGGGGTTCTGGGTCATCACTTTTCCATCAAAACTATGAATATGTGACGGAGAACTTTGAAGAACTCCGAATACGCGGACCAGAGCATCTAGCTAGTACTTGGTTTGAGAGGTCACAACTGGATAGAACTGAGAGGATTACCTGTCGCACGCTGGACAGCGTCATTCAGGAGCTGCACCATCCATTTCCTTATCACTTTCTAAAGATTGATGCGCAGGGTGCTGAATATGAAGTCCTGAGAGGTGCTGATATACTTCTTCGGGAAAGTTGCGTCGGGCTTCATCTTGAACTATTCGTGCTTCCATTGTATAAGGGGATTAAACTGCTGCCAGAGGTGATGCAGTACTTAGAGAGCCTTGAGTTTGAGTTGATTAAGAAGTTCCCGGCACATGGATCATTCGATTCTCAGCACGATTGTGTGTTCCTGAAAAGGGGGCAGAATAACAAGGTAGCAGACGTGATTCGAGAGATTTATGCTCTGTAACAACTTGACCGTGGGCTTGCCCCAGATTGTTGCGCTAGTCCCCATGCGCCATCATAGCGAGCGCGTGCCGGGTAAGAACTACCGCCCATTTGCCGGGCAGCCTCTATACCGCCACATTATCAGAAGCCTGCAAGCCTGCCCGCTTATTTCGCAGGTTGTGGTCAATACCGATAGCCCCACCATTATAGAAGACTTAGCGAGATATTTTCCCAATGTTCGAGTAATTGAAAGACCAGTGCACTTGAGGGCTGACACCATACCTATGAATGATATCCTGCTCCACGATGTTAATAAGGTGAAAGCTGATTTCTATTTGCAGACGCATAGCACGAACCCCTTGCTCCGTGCGGATACAATCTCACGAGCTGTGCAGCTATTTCTCGACAATTATCCAACTCACGATTCACTATTCTCAGTTACAAGAGTACAGAGCCGCCTTTGGGACAGTCGAGCACGCGCCATAAACCATGATCCGGCAATCCTGCTGCGCACCCAGGACCTGCCACCAGTCTACGAGGAGAACTCATGTCTTTACATTTTCACCAAAGAGGTTTTGGAAAAACGGCACAACCGCATTGGCGAGAGGCCATTGATGTTTGAGATTGACCGTATAGAATCCTGGGACATAGACGAGGAGCAGGACTTTCGCATTGCTGAAGTTCTTTATACTGAGCGTGAGAAGTTAGAATGAAGCGACGAATACTCATCTTGTGGAGAAAACTGCTATGATTAGG
>Ga0307434_1001466_pt1 | contig 12730 bp, 12 predicted proteins | sample SalMarWE160220MG_FD_202156 | JGI IMG/M metagenome (GOLD analysis project Ga0307434, IMG submission 202156) | Salt marsh sediment microbial communities from the Plum Island Ecosystem LTER, Massachusetts, United States - WE1603-220 | ecosystem: Environmental > Aquatic > Marine > Intertidal zone >... | reverse complement strand
AAAAAGAGCTGAAAATTATGTCACAGGATTCCATGATGCTGAAGGGCAAACTGGTTTTTGTTATGGGCGGAGGCAATTTTGGGACAAAGGCTCTCAAGTATCTGAAAGCTAAGAGATCCAAAGTTTTGGTGGCTGATGTAAATCCTGACTGCATGGCAAAGTCAGAAGTTGATGTTCAGGCAGCTGACTTGGGTGTCGCAGATTCTCTGGTGGATGGACAAACCGCTTTTCTCGTTGGCGACGCAGTAGAGCTCTTGCTGCCTCTTCTGGGAACCAAAGTGCCTGACTTGGTGGTTACAGCCATCCCCGGTAACGCTGCTGCCAAAGTTGTGAAAAGCTGGCTTTCGAAACGCGGCTACAAGCTTGAACCTTACAGAACGGTTATTCCAAGAGTTTTAGAGAACATCCCTAAGAGCTTGGTTTCGTTTGTTGACGAAGATTCTGCAGTCATAGTCGTCAGTTACATGCCCTCCCATATGCGATGCAGAGAGAACTGTATGCCTCCAAAAGATTTCTGTGCCTCAACGGGCAGACCCAAACTGACTTCCATGGATAAACTCTTGGAATTCAGTGTCTACAACCTAATGGATACGTCAACAATATTTAGGTCAAGGCAGCTGACAGGTGGATTAGGAGCAATAGACGGAAAAGAATTACATTCCCTACTGAAACGATTAGAGACTGTTCACAAAACTTTCACGCTAGCCATCGGAACCGCATGCGACTGCCACGGCATACTTAACCTCACCAAAGTAAAGAAGTAACCGGATCATGATTCCCACTCGAAACGTCTTTTTCATGTTTTTTCACGGGTTTCCTAAAATCTAACCCTTACATTACCACTAATGTACATGTCTTTGGGAGGGCAAAATCAGGTATTGAACCTCAAAAAAGTGGCGATAATAGTTCTTCTAACTCTTGTTTTGTCAATGACTTTTACAGTTCTCAACCCAACATTGGCTCTAACAAACGGCGACCAGAAAAAAAAGGCTGAAACACTTCTCAGCATTCTCGATAACGACAACACAAGCATAATCGAGGCTTTCAGTAAGCTTGATGCCCAAAACATTACGGTGCCAAAAACCGCTGAAACAACATATAATGAAGGCCTAGAACACGCTGAAGAAGCTTTCACACTCATGAGCGAAGAGAACTTCAGTGAAGCAAGCATCGAAGCTGTTGAAGCAATGCAGAAATTCGAGGACACCTTAAGAATACTGGAGGCTGCCTCGCCAGTAGAACCAACAGAAACAGAAGTAACCGCTGAAGAGGCAATCAGTTTGAAGGCTAACATAACTCGAGCCATCGAACATGCCAGAAGGCTAGAAAATCTAACCGCAAAAGCTGCGACAGCAGGATACAACACATCAGCAATCGAGAAGACACTTTCAGAGGTTAAGCAACATTTGGAAAACGCTACAAGAAAACTGACTGCCATGAACCTAGATGGGGCTGCTGAAGAACTCTGCATAGCCAAAACATTACTTGATAAATTAAAGCAACCCTTTGATAAATTAACCAATCTTGTGAAGGCATCAAACACTGAGAAGTATCTGGAAGAAGCTGAAATAAGAGTCTCCGCAACCAAAGCAAACATAACACTATCCGCAGCGTTAACACCAGAAATCAAAAAAGACGCAATCACTGCCCTAAACAATTCTGAAGCAAGCCTAGCAAACGCCAGAGACTTCATAGAAAACAAAAATGTTGATGAAGCAATTGAAGAACTTGAAGAAGCAAAAAAATGGGAAGAAGAATCCAACCGTGCCATAGCATCAGTAGCCGCGACTCCAACTTCAGTTGCGCCCACAACTGAAAGCTTCGCGAGAGCAGAAACCACGGTATCCAAGTAAAGGGTGCTCCAGCCCTGAATCTAGAGTACACAAAAGTTTTAGGTATAGTCTCCACACCTTTTGCAAGAGAAGTGAAAGCCCATTGAATGAAAAACGGGCATCCGCCTATCTGCTATTCACTTTACTTCTTATGTTGACCCTAACTTCTCACCCATCCTTTTCAGAGGAGACAACGCCAGAAACCCTGTTTTTAACAGTTTATCCTGACGGTTTTGTATTCGTTGACTATAGGCTTCTGGTGGACCCGACATTTCCCAGCCAGAACATCACAGTGTTTGGTCAGGTTCTGGAAGACCTTCTGGTCGTAGATAAGGATGGTTTGCCCTTAGACTACTCCATAAGCAACTACACAATCAGCGTTTACAGCCTTGGCACAGACAAAATCAAACTCACATATCTCACCCAAGACCTTACCTCAAAAGAGGGAAGATACTGGACTCTGACGATAGATGCACCAGTAAACACACGAATAATCCTGCCTGTAGAAACCACAATCATAAGCCTGAACAAAGTGCCAGAAATGATAGAGACCAGCGACAATAGAGTGGAACTTCTCATGAACTCTAGCTTAATCGAAGTAACCTATGTTATAGGCGTCGTTGGAACCGAAGAGCACGCGCAAATAGTGTTAAGTGAAGCTGAAACAACCATCATGGAGATCAAAAACTTCGGCACTATCATCACTGAAGCTGAGGCTAAGCTTCAGGAGGCAAACGTCGCTTTCAACCTCGGAAATTATGTAGAAGCTGAAACATTGGGGTATGAAGCGAAAAACTTGGCAATTCAGATCAACCAAACAGCAACCCAAGCTCAGTCCAAAATGGATGAGGCGGAAGATGCAATAACCAACGCCCAAAATGAAGGAAGAACCTTGGGGTTAAATGAAGCCCAAGGCTTTCTCAACCAAGCCTACAGCGCATATGTTACCGGAAATTATTCAGAAGCAATGAACTTGGCAACTCAAGCGATAACCAAGGCTGAAGAAGCTGAAAGTTTTGTATCTGAGGAAGATGACACTTCTCCATCTGAAGAAACTGATCCTTGGCTCGTTTACGGAATTTTCGGAGCAATTCTCGTTCTATCCATCATTATCTTCGGCTTCTTTTTTGTCAGATCAAGAAAGAAACCTAAAGTTCTTGAGATTAAGAAGAAAAAACGGCGAATAGATACTGAGCGAATATTTCGGGTACATAAGAATTTGATGCCGGAAGAAAAACAAGCGATCCAGTTTCTGGTGGAAAACAATGGTGAGGCTTTTGAGGCGGAACTCTATGATTATGTTAAGCTTCCGAGGACAACCACGTGGAGATTGGTTAAACGGCTGGAAGGAATGGGCATCATAAAAATCTCCAAGTTCAGAAGACAGAATCTAATACGTATAAAAAGAAAATACGACATCAAAGAATAATTTCCTCTCTTGGAAACTGTCCAGCTTGATCTGAAATTGCTTTTTCATGCTTTTCCATGGATTTCTTAAAGTTATTCCATGTTCACAATTACGATGCGGTTGTGAAAAATGAGAAAGAAAATCGTTATCTCTATGGTTGTGGTGGCGTTGTTGCTCATCGGAATAATGGCAACTTCAGTGCTGGCATCAAATGTAAACTTAGCAAAGAATACAAATGTCTCAAAAGAGTTACTGCCGACTGCGGAATCAGTGACAGCTGAGAGCCTTGGTCCTGTAAGGGAAATCTCTCCAACTTCCGTAATTCCTAACGAAGTTAAAGAACTGCCAAAAATTGATGCGGTTGAGGAACTAGAAGAAACTGAAGATGAAAACCTAGAAGAAATGGACATTGAGGACCTAGAAGAAAGTGTGCCGGGAACTTACGAAGAAACTGATGCCCGAATATGTCAAAGGACCAGATTCCTGTTGTATACTCATGATGGCAAACATGTCATGTGGGGCTTTGTTGGAAATGGCTATTTCGTGGGTCAAGACAACTTAGGCAAGCGTTGCTGGGGAATATACGGTAAAGGCGTCTTTGCAGGATTCTACGATGGAGAATTCTTCTGGGGCAAGTATCGGTGTGGTCAATGGAAAGCTGTAGGTCTCTTTGGAGAAAACTACACGCACGGAAAATACATACTGTTTCCAGAAATAAACCTAGAACCAGCAATAACAGCAACTAGTCCATAACCCCTCACCACCCCCTCCCCTTTTTTTGTGAAACAGAATTCTATTACGAAGTTATATGTCAAAAACGAATATTCTTACATGAAAATGGGAAGTGCTGAGATTTGCCTTTAACTCCCCTTCATTATCCTATTGCATATTTAGTCTACAAGCTTGACAAACGGCTTAGTCTGCCCGGACTGGTTGTAGGCTGCATGTTTCCCGACCTCGAAATACCCACCATAATGCTGTTGTTTGGAACTCAAGTTCCCAACCGAATGATTCTGCACAGCCTTTTGGGTTCAGCTACCCTCGGAACGTTTCTTGCCTTAATCGTCACGATTCGAATTTTCCCCTCTCTGGTAAGCTACATCTTTCATGTTGACAAGAAAAAAGTCGAAAGCAAATGTAAACTCTCCTTTGCTGTGGTTTTCTCAGTTTTTGTTGGCAACCTCTCACATGTTCTATTGGACGTGACAAACCACCCATATAACCCAGTTTTCTGGCCTTTCCTCCCTGCAACCGCCACACCCAGCCCCATCTACTTCGCTCTTGGAAACCCCCTTGGGTCCTTGTGGATGCAGATCATCATGGGAGTTCTTCTTGCGGCATTGATTGTTATTAAACGTAAGAACCTTTTCGAAGAGTTGCTTGTCGGATAGAATCATTTTGATATTCTGCCAGCTTTGGAACTTAAATATCCCCTAACAACAGAGTAGGTGGGGGATTGGAGGTTATTCAATGAGTGTTGAGCTTCCAGAAGCCAAGAAGAGAAATATCGGTGTCCCGAATGTGGCGATGTTGTTTCTGTTCATGATGGCAAATGTTACATGTGCCTGCGTGCCTGAATGAATGTTCATGTTTGTGATTTTTATATATGCAAAAGTGAATGTTTCAAGTTAATAATGTCCTTTGGTTGAAAAAATTTATAAGAACCCACCTCTAATGAGGCAAGAGGTTGCCGTATACCGCAATAAGAGTGTATTGAAAAAATCGGAGATGAAACAAAAATGAATTTGAGAAGACCAAACGCTGATGAGTCAACCGGTACATTCAATCGATCCAAGAACGTTGTTCCCATGTCCGGGATCTGTTCAAGATGCATCGATGGATGTAGAGGCGGTTGCGAAATTTGGTTATCATCCTTCAGAGGCCGTGAGGTACTCTACCCCGGGCCATTCGGAGAAATAACAGCCGGAGCAGACAAAAACTACCCCGTAGATTACTCCCATCTGAACATTCAAGGCTACGCCCAAGGAGCAAAAGGCCTTCCAGAAGGAGTCAAAGCAGACCCCGATACTGCCCTTTTCCCTAACGTGGACACCGAAACAGAGTACGGATGGACAAAAAAGGTCAAGCTTAGAATACCCGTATTCACTGGTGCGTTGGGTTCTACGGAAATCGCTAGGAAGAACTGGGAACACTTTGCGATAGGCGCCGCAATTTCCGGTATCACGCTTGTTTGTGGCGAAAACGTTTGCGGAATCGATCCCGGCCTTGTGCTAAATAGCAAGGGAAAGATCAGTAAATCGCCTGAGATGGATCGGCGAATAGCAATTTACAAGAAATTCTATGAAGGCTATGGGGAGCTCCTTGTTCAGATGAATGTGGAGGATACCCGATTTGGAGTAGCCGAATATGTGTCAGCGAAACATGATCTTGAGACAATTGAATTGAAGTGGGGACAGGGTGCCAAGTGTATTGGTGGAGAAATCAAAGTTAAAAGCTTGGAAAGAGCTGCTGAGCTTAAACGGAGAGGATACGTTGTCTCACCTGATCCTACTCTTCACGAAAATCAGGTGGCATTCAAGAAAGGGGCTTTGAAGGAGTTTGAAAGACATTCTCGGTTAGGTTTTGTAACTAAAGAGGCGTTCTTGGCGGAAGTTGATCGTCTCCGCGGCTTAGGATTTAAACGGATTACCCTGAAAACTGGGGCTTATTCTGCTGTAGAATTGGCTATGGCTTTACGTTATGGTGCTGAAGCAAAATTAGATCTCCTCACAATTGATGGTGCTCCTGGCGGCACAGGGATGAGTCCTTGGCCAATGATGAACGAGTGGGGAATTCCAACATTCTATCTTCAGTGTCTCACTTACAAGTTCTGTGAAAAACTTTCAAGAAAAGGCGTGAAGGTTCCTGACATTGCGATGGCTGGCGGTTTCTCGTCAGAGGATGGAGTGTTTAAGGCGCTTGCTCTGGGCAGTCCTTACGTTAAGGCTGTGTGTATGGGAAGAGGCTTGATGATTCCGGGCATGGTTGGAAAGAACATCGGAAAATGGCTGAAAGAGGACAAGTTGCCTAAGTCAGTTTCAAAATATGGAAAGGACGTTAAAGAAATATTTGTTGCCTATGCGGAACTTGAGGAAAAGTTTGGTTCAGAGATGAAGAACATACCTTTGGGTGCTGTTGGCCTCTACACTTACTGTCAAAAGTTCAAGGTTGGCTTGCAGCAGTTGATGGCTGGAAGCAGAAACTTCAGGCTCTCAACAATATCCCGCAAGGACCTTATGGCATTAACAGAGGAAGCATCAAAAATCTCTGGAATACCCTACCTGATGGACGCCTACGGCGAAGAAGCAAACAAAATCCTAGAAGAATAAGAGGCGCTATCCCCTTCTCCCTTTTTCATCTCTGTTTTGATGATTTCTCCCCAATTTAGTGCATTGCTATTGAAGGCGTTTCCGCAAAGAATATTACTGCTTATTTTCCCAATTATGTAGGGATTATAATGAACAGTAAATGGATCGCTGTAGTGGTAATTGTTGCTATTCTGGTGGTCGGAGTCATTTTTGCGGTGCTATATTTTGGAACTTACAATAATCTGGTGGCTCTTGAAGAGTCAGTGGACGAAAAATGGGCTCAGGTTGAACAGGAACTGCAGAGAAGATACGACTTGATACCGAGAGTTGTGAATGCTTCCAAACTTTACATCCAGTATGAAGGTTCTATCCTCCAGAACGTCACAGAACTTAGAAGCCAATGGGCGGCTGCGATGCAATCCGGAGACGCAGACGCAATCAATGATGCCACAGCAAACCTAGAAACTGGAATATCAAATCTGATTGTTGTGGTTGAAGATTATCCTGAATTAAAATCGTCAGATGTGATAATCAGTTTGATGGTTGAGCTTGAGGGCACAGAAAACAGAATTTCCACAGAACGCATGAGATACAACGAAGCGGTCAGAGATTACAACCAGGTGCGAAGGTCTTTTCCAGCAAATCTGTGGGCAGCCGGATGGGGATTTGAAGGCAGAGAGTATTTCGAGGCTAAAGTTGGGGCTGAAGAACCACCGACCGTGCCAATAGACTAACAGACCGTACAGAGAGGCGTTCAGATGCTTTCCGTACCACGCAACGTTCTTTCTCTATTTCTAGCAGTGATACTTCTAGCTGCTTTTGTAGGGACAATTACAGTTGCAGTTTTGCCGGTTAAGGCGCAGGTGCTTTCGGACGACTGGAAAAATGACATAGAATCTTATCTTCTTGAAGTTGACAAGAACACCACGGCGGAGATAGTTATCTACGTTGTTGATTCCCTCAGCGGTCATGGCATCACGAAGGATGGGAGCGAAATCAACGATATTGTCCAACTTGGCGTATACATCTTCAATAAACTGCCTCTGGATACGCCCAGCGGTCAAGTTGTTGGAATCGGAAAAAAGGGAAAGGATAACGGTGTTCTGGTTCTGGTTGCCATGGAAGAGAGGGAATGGCGAATCGAAGTGGGCTATGGATTGGAAGGCTACATAACAGACATAGAATCATACCAGATAGCGCAGAATGAATATTTGGTTCCGAATTTCAGAGAAGGCGAATACGGAAAAGGACTGTTAGACACAGTTGATGCTCTTGCTAAAGAGATACCAAACGTTGCTGAAACGGAGCAGATGCCAACACGCGGAAGATACGTTTACGATAATGCAGAACCGTCCGCTGATGAGGAGATTCCATGGTGGGTTATCGTGCTTGTGGTTGTCTTTGTGATTGTCATAGTATCGGTTGGCAGTCGTTTCGGTGGCGGTAGAACAGGAAGGTGGGGCGGTAGAGGTGGCGGAGGAGGGCGCTCCGGCGGCGGAGGAGGCGGAGGTGGACGCTCTGGAGGCGGAGGGTCCTCAGGAAAGTGGTAATATTCTGCGTGTACAATCGGTTTTTACGTAAAATAAATCATCATATCGTGGAAAAAGGAACATTGGCACATTCTGGTGCTGCGGGCTGGACTTGATGTCTTGGTATAATCGTTTCTTTTGCTCCCCAGCTTGTACAATGCCATCAACCCACAGTATTGATATTTTTGGTTCGTCATAAGTAAGCTGGTTAAGATTATTAGTCTGGTCAGTTAAAATTGTGTTAAGGAGATAAGAAGGGGAATTTAATTTGAAAAAGAAGTATCTGGTTTTTCCGATCCTACTGGTGATGCTGTCTGCAGTTTTGATAATGGGCTATGTGGAACAAACTGAGCAAATTCATAGAAAGGGAACGATCAAGGAGCTGGTTGTAGAGGCAGCCAGTCTTATCGAGGATAAAGGCGAAGATGCTTTCTCCGAGCTCAGGCAGGAGGGAACCAAGTGGTTCCACGATGATACATACGTGTTTGTCTGGATGACGGACGGTGTTCGTGTTGTTTATCCTCCCGACCCAAGCGGTGAAGGCAAAAACATGAGCACGCTGCTGGATGTAACAGGAAAAGCGATTGGAAGACTGTTCATAGAGATTGCATTAAGTGAAGAGGGTGAAGGGTGGATAGACTACAGCTGGCCAAAACCGGGAGAAACCAGCCCATCAAGCAAACAAACTTACATCAAAGGGGTTGCCAGTGATGAACAGACTTTTCTTGTCGGCTCAGGATTTTATGTAGAAACAAACGGGAACGTTATGAAACCGTTGCAATACGTCTCCGTCATAATGGAGAGTATAATCGCAGTAACCGGGTTGTTCATAGCGGTCCGCAAAAAAAGAGTCTTTGGTTATGGAATATTCCTGACTTTTCTCATTTACGTTTTTTATGATCTGGCAAACCTACTGCAGCTAGAAGTTTCTGCTAACACGCTTTATCCCATGTTCTTTGTAGCTACACTCTCGATACTGTGGGTAACCCTGCTAATCTACATGGAAAAGTAAATGACCTAACCATTCACGTAACTATATCCGTTCCCAATCAGAGGTAAATTACCCGACATGAACGCCTAGGCTCAGCGATATGTTTCTAGATTTTATGAAGAGTTCTTACCCTTGTTCCCAGAACTGCAAGTTGTGTAAAGAAGAGATTAGGAAACCAGCCGGAAACCAAACGAACTTTGAGGGAATCAGCGGATTACGAGAAATATCCTTTGACGTAAGCGCGGGTTCGCTTTATAGCCGGAGTTAGAGTGACCATTAATGTGGTTCCGATTGTTGACAGGACAATGATGTCACCGAAGACCCACCCGAAAAACACAGTTAGAAATATATCCATGGGAATGTCGCCGAATGCTGCCAGTGCTCCTACTCCGAAGACTCCTGAAACCATGCTTGCAATAAGGACACCGAAGATTATCCACATCGTCCATGTTTTCCTGTCCTCCACAAACGTCTGCGCTATCATTATAACAAGAGCAACCGCGAAAGTCACAATGAAAACTTCAGTTAGAGTCAGGATTGTTGCCACAGCCGACACAACAAAATCTATCATAAGAAGAGCAGTCAAGCCATACGTGATTTTAGGCTTTTTCAGATTGTAGTTCGGTTCAACTTTCAGGGATCTGAATGCCAGTAACGGAATTAAGCCTTCAAAAAGGTCCGCCAGCGACCATACAAGAGCAAATTCTAATGTATAACCGACGTAAAGAGCCATGAAGATGCAACTCAGATATCCCGCTAATACGCCCCAGACTCCGAACCAAAGCGCCAAAGGAACAAAGACAGCCGCGGCAACGTAAAGCCCAGAAACTCCCGGTGCCGGCGGTACAGGCGCTTCGATAACCGCCCATATGGCAAGAGCCGTACACACGATTGTTGAAATTGCACATACAATTGGTTGTCTCCATGTGACCCCGTTTTTCGATTTAGCTCTACGTGTTTGTAACAACAAATCACTCATCGTCGTAGTTGCAACCTTCTACGTAACCCATGAGTTTGTATATATAATTCTTTTCTGGCATTCTTTTATAATGGAAACGTGCCTATTTGCAAGCTCTGAATTTATGTTCTCGCCGTATGAACTTCGTTATTGAACTGAATTATAGAACAGCGGCAATCGTTGTCAATCGCACAATTCTTTTGCATTGGATAACATTCTTCTAAAAGATAATGTCTTTTCTTGATTGATAACGGTGACAAGTATGGAGGCGGTCTCAGAGAGAGTGGATGGCGTCCTGACTGTTTCACTGGTGGGTAGATTGGATGCTCTCTTTTATCTGTGTCCCGCAAACGTTAAAAGCAAAACGCTTCTATATAACCAAGGGTTATCTTCAAAAATATAACTTAAACTGTTGTGATACTGTTCGGGAGATTATGAAAATGAACGTGAAAGCAATCTTGCTGTTGATTATCTGTGGCATAGTTATTTCGCTGTTGTCGGCGGTATATTCTACAGATATGACTGTCGGTTTAGGCGCATCGATAACCGGTTATGGTTTACCCCTGCTTTGGCTGAAAAAAGTGAGCATAGTTGTGCCTGGAACCCCCACCACTTATTCGCTGTATGGGTCTGGATTATACCTGCTAGCTGACATTGCATTCTGGACCATAATCGCGGCAATAATATACCTCATCTATAAACAAGCCAAGAAATAACAGCTTGCTTCGCCGTCTACTCTCGCCTAGATAGATGCAACCCTACTTCTAGAACCCTTCCGAAATCAGGTCAACAGTAATACCTTTGATTGGCACATATGGATTCATGGAGTGCTGAACAAAAAAATAATGGAAATGTACCGCAGATTCATGGAAGATAAAATTGTGGTGCCGAGGGCCGGACTTGAACTGGCGACAACCCGGTCTTCAGCTTCACCCCCAACAACCCTGTTGTTGAGTCGGGTGCTCTCCCAATCTGAGCTACCTCGGCGCCACTCAACATGAACCACAACTTGTTTTTTAAGCTTTTTGAAAAGCCCATGGTCCAGATGACCGTGAAGCTGAACCGTAAAATATTAACCCCTGCAAGAACAAGGCTGAATCATCGGAAGTGAAAAAGAAAATGAGTGTGGTTTGTCCCTTCTGCAGCATAGCCTCCGGCAAAGCACCCGCAAGCATCGTCTACGAAGACGCCACTGTATTGGCTTTCATGGATTTGAATCCCGCCAACGTCGGTCACATTCTAGTCGTTCCCAAAGAACATTGGAAGAACATCTATGCGGTTCCCGAAAAGGTTCTAGCTGAAATGATTACGGTGGTTAAGAAAGTCAGCGCTGCTGTGAAGAAGACCGTTGGCGCCGAAGGAATCAGCGTCCTTCAACTCAACGGAATGGTTGCGGGTCAGTCAGTAATGCACATTCACTTTCATATCATACCCAGATTCAGAGGAGACCCCATATCAAACGCCATAGGAGCCATGGTGGGGCATCACGGGTTCGAAAAGCCAGAAAGAAGAGACTTGGACGAGACCGCGCGGAAAATACGGGGAAACCTCTGAAAAGGGAAAATATCCAAAAAAGTTAGGCTTCGATAAATGATTGTTGATGGTGGGCCCGGCCGGATTTGAACCGGCGATCTCTTCCGCGTGAGGGAAGCGTCTTTTGGCCTCAAATGGAGTTAACCAACTGGACCACGGGCCCTTCTCAAAACCTAAACGGTTGCAGGATTCCTTTATATCTTTTGTAATATCTTTTTTTCATTAAAGAATCCTGTTTTGCTGAAAAAAGCTGTTTTTCAACAATACGCTGTTATTAGACTACAAATATGAATGTGTGGTTAGCATCGTTCTGGATGTTAATCGTTCTCGCGTGTTTTAGCGGACGAGTTCCCGTTTCTTCCATCGCAGGTTCTTGCTTCTGCATTTCCTGCACTTGACGGCGCTGGGAGCGTTTCGTACTCCGCACTCTCGGCAGATTTTCATGTAGAGCCTATGCTTCTGGGCAAGCGTTTTCTTGAAGGGATCCATTATAGGCAAATCAGATATATCTCCGTTAGCTGAGCTTAGTTACGATTCAAATCAGCTCTGACCTAAATATGTTTTCCCTTCCAGAAGCTTCAACTGCTAGCCTCACCGCATTTCCATGTTTTCAGACGATCTTATCTTTGAGAACAACCTTATCATGAGCAGTTCCATCAGTTTTGGCAGCATTATTGCCTGATTTTTCCTATTTCTGGGAGAAGCGATTCCCCATTCACCTGACGTTATAGCATATGCAAAGATTTACCGCAACGTATTTATTGAGCTAACAAAAAGCTTAGAAAGTTTACGAAAGAAAAAATGAGGAGCGAGGCGGTGAAAATGGCAGAAAACAACTCTGTGTTGATCGGGAGAAAGCCAGTGATGAACTATGTGCTGGCATGCATATCTCTCTTCCATGGCGGAGCAAGCGAAATATTCGTTAAGGCTAGAGGCAGAGCAATCACCATAGCGGTTGACGTTGTGGAAGTAACCAGACGTCGTTTCATGCCAGACCTAAAAGTCAAGAAAGTTGGAATAGGCACAGATCAGTTGGCTTCCTTTGAAGAAGGTGGCACGCCATCGAACGTTAGTACCATCGAAATAACCTTAGCGAAATAAACAAAAACACGCAACTTTAAAAGGCTCCGCCGCCACCTCCTTTATTTCAGGGAGGAAACAAGACGGAGTG
>Ga0307434_1001464_pt1 | contig 12737 bp, 8 predicted proteins | sample SalMarWE160220MG_FD_202156 | JGI IMG/M metagenome (GOLD analysis project Ga0307434, IMG submission 202156) | Salt marsh sediment microbial communities from the Plum Island Ecosystem LTER, Massachusetts, United States - WE1603-220 | ecosystem: Environmental > Aquatic > Marine > Intertidal zone >... | reverse complement strand
AGCTGCGAGTTCAGTTGCAAATCCGGTTTCCCGGTGAAAAATTTGTGGAGCGTCATGAAAATGAATGGCCACTGGCGCGTACCCAATGGACGGAACTATACCTTCATCCGGCAAATTTGAGCCTTTCGAGAGCCGTGCCGGATCAGAATTCCAAAATCAGTTATGGCGGATTGTCCGATGGTCTGACCTTTTTAACCGACCCTCTCGATTCAGATGTGGAGATTACCGGACCAATTGCTTCCAAACTCTGGATTTCTTCAGAAACCGAAGATGCCGATTTGTTTCTTGTCGTTCGAATATTCGCGCCGGACATGAAAGAAGTTACTTTCCAGGGAGCGCTTGACCCCCATACGCCCATCGCCCAAGGCTGGCTCCGGGCATCACACCGCAAACTGGATCCCGAACTTTCAGAGCCTTATCGACCTTACCACACCCATGACGAAATCCAAAAATTGACACCGGGCGAAGTTTACGAAGTGGATGTCGAAGTCTGGCCGACCTGCATACATGTACCGAAAGGTCACCGGATCGGATTCTCGGTGCGGGGCAAGGATTATGTTTATCCCGGCGATTCCAATACAAAACTCGGGGAATATGGCGAATGGACTGGGTGCGGGATTTTTAAACACGACGACCCCACGGACCGGCCCACGAAAATTTTTGGTGGAGCAGTCACCCTGCATACGGGCCCTCAGCGTCCAGCTCATGTACTATTGCCGATAATTCCGGAAAATTAGATCCCAGGTTCGTAGACTCCAAATGCCAGGGCCTATTCGGTCAAACGCATTCCGGAAATAACCCTGGTGAGGTCCCTGGAGCGTCAAGAATCTATCGGCTCAAAGTGCCGAATTCGTAGTCGTTTTGCGCCCCAAATTCTGTTGCAGATTTTTTCTGTCCTTGTTTTCCGTGTCGGCCGTTATTGGGATGCGGCTTGTTGTCACAGCGGGGCACGGATTGCGGGACGCTCGACAGATCCCTGTGCTTCGGATACGCTGAAATGTAAATCTACCTTAGCGTAAACTCGAATATATATATCACCGATATGGTTGATTACATATCCTGCTTGTGAATATAAAGGTTATGAATGGAATGGCTTGAGAAAGTATTATGGCATAGCAATACGTTCCTAAAAGCATGAATAGACAAAATCAAAAATCAGAAATTAGTAAGAGCCTGTTATCCGATTACAATTCCGGGGGCTATTTTTGTGAAATGTTTGGGCACAGTGGACTTTCTCACACAGAAGCCATACGAGATAAGCTCGAGAAGCTGGAAATCTCAGGTCTTCGGCGTCGGAGCAGGAATGCAGAAAAAGAACTTTTCAATCTCGGCATTACCTTTACGGTTTATACTGACCGCGATTCAATTGACCGCATCTTACCTTTCGATGTCATCCCACGCATCTTATCACAAGCGGATTGGGCAAAGATTGAAAAAGGTGTGAAGCAGCGTGTTGCTGCACTCAATGCTTTTCTGCACGACATATATCATAAGCAGCATGTTATAAAGGATGGCGTTGTACCGATTGATCTCGTAAAAGGGAACGGTAATTATCGCAAGGAGATGTGTGGTGTCAAAATTCCCCATGACACATATGTGCATATATGCGGTATCGATATCGTGCGTGATGAAAAAGGCTCATTTCGCGTTCTGGAAGATAATGCACGTACTCCCTCCGGTGTCTCTTATGTCATCGAGAATCGTCACTTGATGATGAGAGCCTTCCCCGACCTGGCGGAAGGAATTTTAATTGCTGACGTCGATTCTTACGGATCGCAGCTAGCGCGGACAATGAAGGCTGTTGCTCCGCAAAACACCAGAGATCCTGCGGTAGTTTTGCTATCCCCCGGGGTCTACAACTCCGCTTATTTTGAGCATGTTTACCTGGCTCGCGAGATGGGCGCTCCGCTTGTTGAAGGTCAGGACCTTATTACGGAAAACGACAAGGTCTATATGAAAACCACCAACGGCCTGCAGCAGGTTCACGTAATTTATCGGCGGATAGATGACGACTTCCTCGACCCGAAAGCATTTCGCTCCGACAGCGCGCTCGGTGTTCCCGGCTTATTTGAGGCTTATCGCAAGGGCAATGTGACGTTGGCAAACGCCGTTGGTACTGGTGTCGCTGACGACAAGGCAATCTATGCTTACATCCCAAGAATAGTTCGCTATTATTTAGATGAAGATCCTGTTTTGGAAAACGTTCCCACAAATATTTGCCGTGAGCCTGAGGGATTAGCAAAAACCTTGGCGAATATTCACGAATTGGTAGTGAAGCCGGTTGGTGAATCGGGTGGTTATGGAGTCGTTATCGGTCCGCGTTCGTCCAAACGCCAGTTGCAGGAGCTGGAAATCAGATTACAAAAAAATCCCTCGAACTATATCAGTCAACCGGTGGTAAATCTTTCGGTTTGTCCAACGCTTTGCGGCCGATCGATCGAACCAAGACATGTTGATTTACGGCCATTCGCTTTAACAGGTGATTCTACCTGGGTACTTCCCGGCGGGCTCACTCGGGTCGCTCTTCGGAGAAATTCGCTCATTGTAAACTCTTCACAGGGCGGTGGATCAAAGGATACCTGGGTTCTTGCATAGTCTCATTGCACGTTTGGCATCGAATATATTCTGGCTCGGGAGAGGTCTGGAGCGGGCCGAAAATATTGCTCGAATTCTCTATATTAACGAAACCTATGGGCGCGATGATCCAAAAGGTCCCGACTGGACAAGAGTCCTGAGACTCTATGCCGATTTAGATCGATTTAATAAAACTCATGACCTATCGAATGCAGCTGCGGTGCTTAGTTTTTATGTTATCGACCGCGACAACCCGACATCAATTGCCTCGACAATTTTTGAAGCAAGGCAGAATGCTCGATCAGTGAGACATCTGATCAGTACCGAAATGTGGACACAACTAAATATCTTTTCGAGTGAGGTTCGTTCTATTAGATCGAGAGACCTTACGACCGCCAACCTTTCTTCAGTGGCCTCATCGATCATAAATGGTTGCCAAAACTATGAGGGCATTGCTGAAGGTACATTTATGCGAGGCGAGCCCTGGTGTTTTTATCAGATTGGCAAATATCTGGAACGCGCCGATCAGACAACACGTATTCTTGACATTGGCTACGACCGGATCCATGTCGATAAGGGCGATGCCGTCGCCACAGTGCAATGGAATCTACTGCTTCGCTCGGTTTCGGGTTATCATGCCTTTCGAAGCAAATACCCAGGCGTGTTACAGCCTAAGGACATGGTGTCTTTCCTCTTATATGACGCGGAATTTCCACGAGCAATCAAGCAATGTGTCGACAGGATCACAGATCGTCTGCGTGACATAGAGACACGTCATGGAATGCGCCAGGATGCCCAACTGGAGAACAAACGTCGCGCGCTCGAATTTACATTGGAAACTGGTCCAGGTCGCAATTTGACCCCAAATCGCCTTCATTTATTCGTCGATACGCTGCAGCAGTCAATTGGCAATATTTCAGTGGCTATCGATAATTCTTATTTTAATCAGATAATTAGGTAGTATTAATGTTGAAAATTCCAGTCATGTAGTTATCGCTGTGATGTAACTCCAGTTAAATTGTACAATATTGCAACCGAATTTTTATATTGAAGTTGGACTCATGCTACGGTTAACGGTCGACCACAAAACAGTTTACACTTACAATCGTCCAGTTATGCTCGGCGAACATCGGCTAATGTTTCGACCGCGCGACAGTCACGATCTTCGCCTTATTGATGCGACGCTCGCTATTGAACCGCAGGCGGAATTACGCTGGTTACACGATGTTTTCGGAAATTCCGTGACAATTGCCAGTTTCAATGAAGCTTCGACAAAACTTTCTCTGGAGTCCAAGATTGTTATTGATCGATATCCAACCGCTGACCCGGAATTTCCTATCGAGCCTTTTGCCCGCCAGATTCCTTTCAGTTATCCAGCCGGTGAAATTCCAGATCTTGGACGAACAATCGAACGTCACTATGCCGACTCTGATCGAATCCTTACTGAATGGACAAGGGAAATTCTCGGCGACACCAGATCAAACGATACTGAAACGTTTCTGCGCAATGTGAATGCATCCATCAGAGACCAGTTTGAGTATCACGAACGTCATGAACCCGGTATACAATCCCCAATCGTCACGCTTCGTTCCAGGAGCGGAACCTGCAGAGATTTTGCGCTTTTCATGATGGAAGCTGTGCGAAGCGTCGGTTTAGCGGCAAGGTTTGTAAGCGGTTATCTGTACGATCCGAATTTAGAAGGTCACGAAAGTGATACTACTGGTGCGGGTTCAACACATGCCTGGGTTCAGGTCTATCTACCCGGGGCCGGTTGGATCGAGTTTGATCCGACGAACGCTTCTGTTGGCGGACATAATTTAGTGCCTGTCGCCGTCGCGCGTGAACCAAGTCAAGCTGTGCCTGTGTCAGGGGTATTTGACGGTTCCAAAGAAGATTTTCTTGAAATGAAAGTTGATGTCACTGTGCGGTCTGCACGTATCCTTGATAAAGCAGTTTAAAGGTAGATGTATTACAACTAGCTAAACTACAATGCTGCTACCGAAAGGTCACGCTGGTTCCGTAATTAACTAAACCAGTCCGGAATGTGATGTGAATTCCGATCCAAAAACTAAACGACTGTGATCAGCTTGGTAGTGGCTCGTCATTTTCAAACGTGGCACGTAATTGTCCGATAGGATCCAGGTGGTACTCAATATCAATCGGCTTATCGACAAAGATTGGAGAGATTATGGAACCTGCAATAATAATTTCACCCTTCTTCAGTTGAGCGCCGAAAGGTGCGAGAAAGCTGGCAAAATGGTGAACAATACCTCCAAGTGTACCGGTCATGGTTTCGACTTGAGTGATATCGGCGATTGATTTACCGTTTATAGTTACGCGTCCTTTCAGTGCTGATACTTCACCGCCGGAATACCGTTTGTCACACGTTCCTAAAATTAACCCGCGATGATAAATATTGCCGGTCAAAACTTGCTCGAGATCATCCGGAGGAGAAGTAAAATCTGCCACTTCAAGTGCCTGACCTATTCCGCAGATCGCATCTCTGGCTTCGTCAAGCGAGGCTCCAGCAGGGACATCGGCTCCCAAATAAATTGCAATTTCCGGTTCAATCACCGGCGATTTGAAATCATGCATTGAAATTCTTATGCCGTTGCGCATTTGAGACCGATTTGTCAGAAAGCCTGGGAGTGGCGCATCAAGACCCAATTTTTCAAGTGATTGGGGCGCCCCAAAGGCAGCCTTCCATCCAATAGTTTTTGCGCCCTGATCTATCAGTTTCTGACGCAGAGACAATTGATTGCGCATGCCCCGATCTATCGCGGCATCTCTTTCAGATCTGCTCATCTTTCCAACCAGTGATTTCCATCCTTGAGAATGTCACAGCCAGCGCCCTTCTAACAAATCCAGGCAGATAGTGAATATGACACCCGTTGCTGCTGAAAGCTGTTCTGGTCCTGCCATTTTATTCTATCATAATCTTCTAAACCCGATAGACTCAAACCTTATCTGATTGATCCTCAATTTAGTTTATTCGCCGGTGTTCTTTTTTTTAAACGAACTGGTGCTTCTAACCAATACGAGCTGACGAGCGTGACAACACAGTTGATTGAACTTAAAATCCAAACAAGCAATTTCGAGGAAAGACAATGACCACGCAGAAGTTGGGACTAGTTGGGGTTGGCAAGATAGGTGGCCCCATGTGCCGAAACCTTATCATGGCAGGTTATGAAACTTGTGTATATGATATTGATCAGCTGGCACAGCAAAAATCGGTTGACGCGGGAGCAAAACCGGCTGCGAGTCTTTCTGGTCTGGCAGAAGTTTCCGATGTGATTATTTCATCCCTTCCTAATGACGCAGTACTTCTCGAGATTGCAGATCCAGTTGACGGTCTTCTGCCGGCACTTTCCAAGGATAAAATCTGGATTGAGACGAGTACCGTATCACCTGTAACTTCAGCGAAGATAAATGATGTCCTTAAGTCTGCAGGAACCGCCTACCTTCGCGCTACGGTATCAGGGAGTATCGAGAATGCTGAGGCCGGTACTCTGTCTTTTTTCGTTTCCGGACCTGAGCCTGCTTTTCAAAGCTGTAAACCTCTATTTGATGTCATCGGTACCAAGATAAACTATTGCGGTGAAGGGGAGGAAGCCCGGGTCCTAAAACTATTAATCAACATGATCGTTATTACATTTCCCGCTCTTCTCGGAGAAGCGCTGAATTTCGGAAAAAAAAGCGGTCTCAGTTGGGAAGAAATGATTGACGCTGTCGAGCAAAGCGTAATTACGTCGCCCCTTCTTCAATACAAAGCCGAAACACTAAAGGCGCGGGATTGGACAGCCATGGCACCCATAACTCTCACTCAGAAGGATCTCAGCCTTGCTCTTGAATGGGGACGGGAGAACAATGTCCCCATGTTATTTACCGGGCTGATGCAACAATTGAATTCTGCGTTCATGGCTTCCGGTGAGGGAGAGAAAGATTTTTTCTACTCTGTTACCTGGCCGGATCGATTATCAAAAAGTGACAATGCGGCAGGCAACTGAGGTGTGAGAGAAAATGAAATCTCCTTCTGCCTAATCGTATAAGAATTTGTATATTTTGCGCTGGAGTATGGTAGCCTCCCCGGCTGGATTCGAACCAGTGGCCCCAGGATTAGGAATACACGGGTGCCACATCTAAGCTTTTGAAATAACTAAATAAAAATTTAGAAAATGTGAAAGTATGTAAATTTTGAGGTCCAAAATCGATTTGGCCTCCCCGACAGGATTCGAACCTGTGACCTACAGATTAGGAATCTGTCGCTCTATCCTGCTGAGCTACGGGGAGCCGCGCCAAATACGCGTTCATTGTACCGGGACGGGATTTGAATTTCAAAGAACATTTTAATATTGGATCGGACCTCATTTGCTTGCTAGTACAATTCGGAAAAATCCGGGGGTTTCAATTTGATCGAATGGGTGAATGGCCATTATGTTAAAGAGAGCGGTGGGATAGAGGAAGTGAAATACGTAAGGCAAAAACTCAAGGAACTTTTTCATGGGTGAGATTGATGGATTGGTCTGCGCGTTTGTCCAATCAACAGATGGTTGGCGTGAAATTGGTTGGGATGAAATTGCAAACTGGTCAGAAGAGGACGGATTATTGTGGGTGCACCTTAATACGTCTGGTGAGAAGACTGTCAAATTTTTAAAAGAAGAGGCCGCAATCGATCCTATAATAGCAGAACATTTACTAGCCGAAGAAACAAGACCCAGGACTGAACAGCTAAATGGTTCGACTTTGATAAATTTGCGCGGGGTGAATTTAAACCCCGGGGCGGATCCAGAAGATATGGTTGCCATCAGACTTTTGTTCGCGCCCAACAGAATCATCTCAACACGGGGGCGTAGACTGTTAGCCATTAGTGATCTGCGGGAACGCATTTTGGCGGGAAGAGGTCCTGCTAGTCAAGGGGAATTCATTGTGTATTTGGTCGGCAGGCTGATTGAGAGAATGGCACCCACTATAGAGAGATTGGATGACCAGGAAGATGAACTGGAAGAAAGGGTTATCGAGGGTACGCACGAAGGAATTCGATCGAAATTGACCACCATTCGCCGACAGGCAATTGTGCTTCGAAGATATCTTTCTCCACAAAGAGAAGCAATGAACCGTTTGCAGTTGGAGTCAATTACCTGGCTCAACGCGCGACAACGGGCGAGTTTGAGAGATACAAACGACAAAATTATACGGTTCATCGAGGAATTGGATGCAATTCGTGAGCGCGCTGCGATCATACAAGACGAAGTAATGAGTCAAATGTCAGAACAGATGAACCGCAACATGTACTTGCTGTCAATTGTCGCCACGATTATGCTTCCACTAGGTTTTTTAACCGGATTACTCGGGGTCAACGTAGATGGAATTCCAGGGGCTGACAATTCACCTCTGGCGTTCCCAGTTCTTTCTATCATTATGTTGGCACTAATTGTTGTTGAAGTTATATTGTTGAAAAAGCTGAAGATTATTTAAGGTCTTTAAAAGTTTCAATCCCAGCAAGCGAAATACCACATTCCTCCTTTAAGAATTTAAGAAAGTGTTATGTCGCATCAGAAACAGTCTCAGGGGATGGCATTTGAGACAGTTTCTGAAGCTCAACACACTCAAAAAGAAACGTATTGGACATCCGTTCGCATTATATTCTGTCAGGCGGACAGGAGCTTACTGATAACCTCGATATCTTTTAAATGAACATCTCTCTGCGGGAAAGGTATTTCAACTTTTGCTTCTCTGAGCGCCTGCCAAATCGAAAAACGCAGATCGCTTGTAACTGAGATGCGCTGACTGATGTCGCTTAAAAACACACGGAGTTCAAAGTCCAAAGAGCTATCACCATAACCGGCGAAGAATACATTTGGTTCAGGAAATTTTCGAACTCTCGGGTGGGCATGAGCCTGCTTCAGCAAGATATCTCTAACTAGAATAACGTCGGAATTATACGAAACTCCAACGGGTACGACGATTCGGCCCAACCGGTCGCCATGCATCCAGTTTTTCACAACACCACTTATTAGTTCGGAATTTGGAACGATGATAGATTGTTTTTCGAGCGTCTCAAGTTCTGTGGCACGAACATTAATTTTACGAACCGTGCCTTCATTCGATCCGACGAAAATATAATCGCCAACTTTAATCGGTCGTTCTACCAGAAGTATGATTCCTGAGATGAAATTGTTGAAAATACTTTGGAGTCCAAAACCTATGCCCACTGACAATGCGCCAGCGACGATTGCCACATTGGTAAAATCAATTCCAAGATAAGAAATGGCCGCAAGTAGAGACAAGATCAATCCAACATAGCCAAGTCCTAATCGTACGGACTCCCTGATGCCTGTGCCGCTTGTCTGGATAAGAACTGATCGCTTGACAAACCATTTTTGAACTATTCTCGTAATTATCAATCCTACGGCAAAAATTATAACGGCGATCATCAGAAGCTGAATTGAGAACGTAAATCCTCCGATCTGAAATCCGTAGAATGCTGATACAATCCAGCTATGAATTTCGGTTCCGTCGAGGCTCCACTGCAAGAGGAGCAGAGGAATTCCGATTGCTAGAAGAAAAACATCCACTATCAGTCCGAATACCATTCCGAGCATACCGCTGGTAGTCGCGTGTTCGTCTTCGTAGAGAGCCGGACTGCTGTCGCTGGAAATATTAAGGGTTGCAATTTTTTCCGCCACAAAGTGTAAAAGGAAAAGTGTAGATATTATTCCTGCGGTCGGAACGGAGATTATCCCGATAAAACTTGCAAGGGCCACGTAACCAGAAACCAAAGTTACCAGTATAGCTGTGATCGTCGATAATACGGGGATATAGATCCAAATCGGCCACTCACCAAATGCATATTGATAATGCGCTTCGTCCAGCGTCCCGGTATGGAAACGAATTCTAATCAGGCGATAAAGTAGCAAGGCACATAGTATTGCGACAATAAAGTTACGTAATACGATTGTAGTGTAAGTTGTAAGTAATGCTTCATCCACTATGCTAAAGAATTTATTGAAAAACCACACGCAGGCAAGCAATGATAAGTAAACAGCAATTTTCCTTGCCGTGTATCGTCTTACATTCGAAATGAAACTGGTTCTGTGATCTTTTGGATCAATCGATTTTCGAATTAATACCAGAAAGTAAATTAGGCCCGAAATTGAAAGCAAAATCTGTCTGACGATTAGATCAGTTTTAGGAGAGAGTTGGTCCAGAGTATTCAAAATCAAATAAAAGGTCATCACGGCACTAAAAATTGGGATGACCAGAATTAGAGTTTCGAATACTGCAATTGCACTTTTGTCGGGTATTCCCAGGGGAGTTGAGGCCTCAGGATAAAGAAAATTAAAGAAACCGGTCGTCCTCCTGAGAATTACAGAAATAAAGATACCTGCGAGCACTGGTATGCCAAATAAGAGGATAAATCGCCAGCCATAGTTCTGTGACAACTTGACCAGCCAGGTTTGGACGATATCGTAGGCACGGGAAAGTTGATTTGGTATTTCTGAAATAGCTGACTGCCAGAACCAGGTTGAAAAGTAATTGGGAACCGGTTTGAACAAACTCGATGCAAATCTCTCCCTTCTCGCGGCATTGGCTCTTTCAATTATTTGTCCGGCACGGGTTAAAAGAAGCTCAGATTGCTTCACGAGACTATCAAATGCCGTAAATTCGTTCTGAAGTGCATTACGCTGTTCAGCTATTTCCGGAGACTCTTGAGGTGCGTCATCCTTCGGTGGGGGACCGAGCTTTGATAAGCTCGTCTTGATTTCTTCGCGCTTCGGTTTTAACTCATTCTGAAATTTCCTTATTTCGTTTCTAATATTTTCGAGAAAGCTAGGTAACAGTCTCAGTTTTTCGTTACTCGTGGCCCTATCGCTTGCAACTTTCTCGGCTTCATCGATCTGCGTTGACCAGGTTTTTAAGCGCTCATCGCTTTCGCTCAAGACCGGATTGCTCGTTTTTTCAGCGATATATCTGAAATTCTCAGAACCGTTTCTATTAGGGGTTATGTTTGAACCTGTATTACCAAAACGAGCTTCCTTTTTTAGCGTAGGCCATGAAAAACTGGCGTTCTGGGCAAGCGCGCCAGGCAACCCTGAAACCAGCAGGGCAGCAACCGCCAAGTACATGATCCTAATTGGAAACATCATAGGAAATTCCTCCAGTAAAAATTTAGTTCTTTGGGCGATACACTGTTTGCATCTTAGACGTAGATGAAGATTGCCGCTCCCCTGTTTGTGTGTTTATTATTCTTTTATCCACATTTCCAGCTGTCGGCGACCAGTATCATTCTGAGCCGTTCTGCGGCCCAGACGACACTGATGGCGAACCTTCAATATAAAGCATGGAAGCTGCATGCATATCCGAAAAGGATCCCATCTAAATTGATTTTTCAGGGAGCGATTACGGCTTCTGCGGGTTACACGTTAGTTTCCGTTCAGTGGCCTGTGCTGGCCTCACGAATGGGTGTTGATGATTTCCTGTACCCATCATGTGTAAGCGGGTCAGGATGCCGACCCGTAAAGAGCTTACCCTCTCGAGCGGTTTTTTGTTCGGTTTTGCTTTGAGTTCAAGGAATTCAATTAATTAACCGGCAATGTCGATGCCGCTCACTTTTTCCATACCCTCCAAACCCGGACCGCGTTTACTTCCATGACGACATGGCCATGATTTGAACTCCAGAGATCTACACCAGGAACGTTCAAGCCCATGGCTCTGGACACGCTCTCCCAGTGACGACTGGCGCACCGCCAACCGAGTTTATAATCGAGTAACTTTAGAGCCAGTCTGCAATTACTCGATTATAGGATACGACAACACATTCCTTATACCGGAAATGGGAGCTTCAAATGGGGAGTGACTAATTGTCAATCCAGAATCATATCACAATTTTTTCGTCCATTTCTCCAACAATCGGTTCGCAGTATCCTTGCCTCCCCAGCCAATGGCAATTGCGGCACCAACTGCCACGGCTCCAATCAGGAGTGCGAAGCCGATGTTGATTATTTCGTTAGCTACACCCATTTGACGCAGACCCATTGCGACAGCCAGGATGATTATTGCAATTCGAACGAATCCGGACACCACTTGGGCATCCCTGGATTTCTCCAAAATGCGGGCGACGAAATCAGCCAGGATTACGCCGAAACCGATAATGATGCTGCCGAGCAGTATATGGCCTGCCAGGGATAGAACGTCACTTAAGAGATCAGACAAAATTGCGAAATTCAGCAGTTTCGCCGCTTCGATAACGCCAAATATGACAATGGCAAAGTAAGCAATGTAGCCCGCAATTTTAGACAGCGAAGCTTCACCCATAACCTCACCGGTTAGGCCGATTTTGTTTCCCACCTGGTCTAGCCCCAGGGTGGGTAGAAGATTTATGAGGGCCTCCCGCGCGAAATGCCCAATTACAAATGCCAATAACAGCACAATGGCTGCTGCAAAAATATTCGGTATTGCATCCAAAAAGCTTTGCAGCATTGTTGTTGCCGGTCCTGAAATTGATCGGATCTCAAGGGCGTCCAATGCAGCGATTGCGACGGGTATTATCAAGAGAGTAAATACCAAGACACCCACAAATTTAGAAATGTTCGCTGTCCCCGTTATTCTGGACAGCCCTATGCGCTCGACCAGCCTATCTGCCTGAGCAGCTTCAAGTACACTAACCAGGGCATTTCTTATGACCATCGCTATAGCCCAACCGACACCGAAGATTAAACCCGCACCAATCAAACTCGGTAGAAAATTTAAAAATCTGTCGGCCATTGACTGCATTGGCCTAAGCAACCCCTCCATTCCGAGTGCGCCCAACGCCGCAGGCAATGAAACTAGGATTGCAATCCAAAACAAAGCTTTGCCGACAGCCTGGCCCAAATTATGGCCTTCCGAAGTTGTGCGTTTGCCAACCGCCGTAAGGCCTATCAAATATCGCGCTGCCGCCGAGAGTGCATAACCCACGATGATCGCCAGTACGATTATGGCTACCGCTGCGAGCAATTTGGGACCGAAGCTAATAAAGGACCCGTAAAAACTGTTCCAATATCCTTCAAGGGTCATTCATCCCTCCTCTTCTTTGAATACTTAAAAACAACAGTCACTCACGCCTGACCAGCTTATCTTTGGACGAACCATTACTGGGTCACCGATCGGGCCTTATAACGAGA
>Ga0307434_1001462_pt1 | contig 12758 bp, 11 predicted proteins | sample SalMarWE160220MG_FD_202156 | JGI IMG/M metagenome (GOLD analysis project Ga0307434, IMG submission 202156) | Salt marsh sediment microbial communities from the Plum Island Ecosystem LTER, Massachusetts, United States - WE1603-220 | ecosystem: Environmental > Aquatic > Marine > Intertidal zone >... | reverse complement strand
CCTTTTCATACTCCTGCATCTGTTTATATTTCGCTGCTATTTGCCATATAGTCTCAGCGATTTTTTCGTCTCCGGCAAAATCTGTCAGCAATTGCTCTGTTTGCAATTGTGCCTCAGTGTAATTGGCCTGCTGGATTAAGGAGATGATATTTGACTTTGCCTGCTCAAGGTCAGTAGATGGATTTGCAAAGGCATAAATTACTATTAACACGATGAGAAAGGATAAAATAATTGCAATTTTTTTATACATTTATAGACCTCCTAAATGGACTTAAACAGATTTGATTAAGCTTGGAATGAATACTATTTGCGACTTTTAATAACAACCGCAGGGTGTATTTTACAGTTATCATCGTTTTCTCCTGTACTCCTAAAATCTCATTCTTTCCTTTTATTACTACGAGGAAGAATTGTCAAGAAAATAATAAATAAAATATTAAAAAAATAAATACATAGATTTAGTAGATATTGGTTGGTGAAGCAGTTTTAATTTTAGAAACAGAGAGTTTTTAAGGCTTTGTAAGAGATTTTGGGGTTGATTATAGCCGGCTGGAATCTTGTAAGAAAAAGGCTTGTTTTTTTGTGAGAAGGATAATAATATATTGTCAGAGTCAGGAGCGGCCAAGAGGCTGATTCGGGCATTGGCTTATATTATTTTTCAGGAGTGCTGCGTATAAATTCAAGTGAAACAGATATTCTTGTGCTGGTTAGGTTCAGGATTTACGGCGATTTGAGGTTTCTGTCGCATATCGAGACGATGAGCGTTCTTAAGCGAGCGTGCGTCAGGGCAGGATTGAAGATGAGATACAGCGAGGGGTATAATCCACGCCCAAGGATTTCTGTGCCTCTGCCGAGAACAGTCGGAATCGAGTCGGAAGATGATTTATTGTGTGTCAGGGTCGAAAGGCCGGAGGGCGGTTTTGACGCTGAGGATTTTATGGTTAGGCTCGGCGAGCAGATGCCGGCAGGTTGTGAGGTGGTTTCGGTAAAATCTTTGAAAAGTGAAAGATGCCCTGTGCCGACGGGAGCTGTTTATGAGATTGTTTTGAAAGAAGAAATTCTTAAAGATAAACAAAGCAGGGGAGAGCTTCGAGGGATTTGTGACGATATACTTGGAAGTGAAGCAATTGTTATTGAGAGAAGGTTCGGGCGGGAAGGTGTGAGGAGTAAAAATATCGATGTGAGAGGATTTGTGAAAGATATAAAATTTGTGGACGATGCGATTTTTGTTGAATGTAATGTAAGCGGTGCAGGGACGATAAGAGTCGAGGAGATATTGGGACTTTTGCGGATAGGAGTCGAGCAGCTCAAGGTGGCTGTGAGGCGGGTGAAAGTGCAGTGGCAGCAGAATAATTAAAAGATGATTGGGTGAGCAGAGTTGTTGAGGATGTAACGAGATGGCAAGAGAGATGCTTATAAACGTAGCAGAGAGAGAAGAGTGCCGTGTGGCGGTTGTTGAGAACGGTTCGCTTGAGGAGCTTTATATCGAGAGAGCGAGCTTAGATAGTCACGTCGGCAATATATATAAGGGTAACGTTGTCAATATCGAGTCGGGGATACAGGCGGCTTTTGTGGATTTTGGTGCGGGGCGGAACGGTTTTCTCCATATCAGCGACCTTCATCCTCGCTATTTTCCGGGTAAGAGCACTTCGGGTGCGGACAGCATCGGCAGACGCAAGGCCTTGAAAGAGCGCCTGCCGATACAGAAGTGCCTTCGCAAGGGCGAAGAGGTGATAGTGCAGGTTACGAAGGAAGGGATGAATACGAAAGGGCCGACACTGAGCGCGTACCTGGCACTGCCGGGTAAATATCTTGTGATGATGCCGTGGATGACCAAGCAGGGCGTTTCGCACAAGATTGAGGATGAGCAGGAACGAAACAGGCTTCGCGATATACTGGAAGAATCGAAGCTGCCGAAAGATATGGGCTTTATAATCAGGACGGCGGCACAGGGGGCATCGAAGCGGGATATTCAAAAGGATTTGAGATACCTTGTACGGCTGTGGCATTCCATCGACAAAAGGATGCAGAAAGATAGCGCGCCGGCAGAGCTTTACAGGGAATCTGATTTGGTTATACGGACACTGAGAGACGTATTTACCAGCAAGATAAGCATGATAACGTGTGACTCGGAGGTGGTGGTTCGCAAAATCAGGGACTTTCTCTTGCAGGCTTACCCTCGTATGAGACGGCGGGTCGGATTATATAAGGGTAAGGTTCCGCTGTTCCATAAGTATAAGATAGAGGATGAGATTGAAAAGGTCCATTCGCGTACGGTCGGGCTTAAGTGCGGCGGCTCAATCGTGGTTGAGCAGACCGAGGCATTAGTTGCGATAGATGTGAACAGCGGTAAATACCGCGGCCATGAAAGCGCCGAGCAGACAGCATACAAAATCAATATGGAGGCGGCGACGGAGATAGCAAGGCAGCTTAGGCTTCGCGACCTTGGCGGTTTGATAATATGTGATTTTATAGATATGCGGAGCGAGAAGCACCGCAGAGGTGTTGAGCATACGTTTCGCCAGGCGGTTAAGGCGGACCGGGCCCGCTCGAAGATTTTGAGGATAAGCAGGTTTGGTATTGTAGAGATGACGCGGCAGAGGATACGGCCTTCACTGCAGTCGGCGATGTGCCAGGCGTGCCCGCACTGCGGGGGCAGCGGCTTTATTAAAAGTCATGAGTCGATGGCCATCGAGATAGTGCGGCTTTTGAATCTGTCTGCTTCGAGAGATAAAATAAATCGGATAGAACTTTTTGTCTCACCGGAGATAGCGGATTATCTTCAGAATGATAAGAGGACATCGATTGCCCGGCTGGAACAGATAAGCGGTAAAAGGATGAAGATTCATTCCGTGCCGAATTATACCGGCGAAAAACACGAGCTCGTCTGCTACGACGATAGAGGTACCGTTGTCAGATTATAGACAAAGTTAAGATTTGCAAGCAACCGGCTCACTGAATCAATCCGAAGAGGTCCGTGATGCTATTGCTGCGAAACGTTTTTGGTCAGGTGAATATAATATCTCAATATCTGAACTAGTTACCGGATCTGAAGAAGACTTCTTTGCGTATATCGTTGAGTTATCAATAGCCATTATTTGAAAATCGCAAGGGTCTGCATTCACCCAGCCGATCCACCTGGTTATGATTTTTGCTTTCTCCCTGTTTTTTGCTATTTCATATTGGATCGAGTTTTCTGCTATTATATGTATCATTTTGTCAGGACTCGTAATTTCCCATCCTTCCTTTCCTTCCCAAAACCCACGTATCTCATCAAACTCAGCTTGACCAGTTATAAAACAAAACTGCCCACGAGCTTGTCGCCGAAAAGCATACTTGATCTGCCCTGTAGCACGTAAGCCCTCAAAATCTTCCGACAGAATCGGTAATTCCGATACATATGAAACATAACCAGTATCACCATACCCGTTGTATAATCTAAAGACGAAAAATCCCCATACTATGAATATAATTATAACGGCAACAACCGCAATTGATTTTATCTTTTTGTAGTCCATATAAAAACCGCAACTACTATCTTATGTGATTTTCCTCAATTTAACCAATATTTGAAAGTGCTGCGACATTAACCGGTTCGTTAAAGAAATAATAATATCGAGTTTTTGTCTCGCCGTCAATTGTTTCGTATTGTGTGATCCTTCGACTCCGCTCAGGACAGGTGCGTATTGCGTATAGCGTGGATAATTGAAAACTAAAAGTGTAAAAGTAAAAACCATAGTGCAAAATTCAAAAGTAAACATTTTTGCAGGGAGGGGAAAAAACCCCTGCGATACAGGGGGTTAACAAACGCAAAAATGGGATTGATTTTTTGTTCTTGACGGTAAACGGCGGTTTTACGATACTATTGGCTGATTTTTCGGTTGTGAATGATTGAAAGGTTAACGGCCGGTGGAATTCGATATTAAATTTGCACGCAATGTCATAGAAGCAGAGGCTGAAGGTATAAGCTCCGTATCCGTGGTGCTGAATGAGGCTTTCGTCAGGGCCTGCGAGATGATATATAACTGCGGCGGCTCTGTGATAGTCAGCGGCATAGGCAAGGCGGGATTGATAGGACAAAAGATTAGTGCGACGCTGGCATCGACGGGCAGCCCGAGCCATTTTCTGCATCCTGCAGAGGCAGTCCACGGGGACCTGGGGCGGCTGAGAAAAGAAGATATTGTGATTGTATTGAGCTACGGCGGCGAGACGGACGAGATTATTCGCCTGATTAATCTTGTCAAGCAGCTCGATTTGAAGCTTATCGCAATTACCGGCGACAGTGATTCGAGGCTGAGCGAACACAGCGATGTTGTTTTGTGTATAGGCAAGAGATCCGAGGCGTGTCCTTTGGGACTTGCGCCGAGCGTATCGACGGCGTGTATGCTGGCGATTGGTGATGCGCTGGCCTTTACGGTGATGAAGGCACGCAAATTCAGCGTTGAGGAATTTGTGCGTTTTCATCCGGGCGGCTCTCTCGGTTCGCAGCTTATGACGGTAGAGCAGTCGATGATGTTCAGGCCGGGTGAGCAGCTTCCTTTAGCGGGTATTGATGATACGATAGAAAAGATGCTTGAAGAGACTTCGGATGTTAAACGTCATGGGGCGGTGATGATAGTGGATAAAGCCGGCGGCCTGGCGGGAATTGTTACGGATGCGGATTTGCGCCGGCTTATGGCCAGGAAGGGGACGGGTGCATTTAAGAGTAAGGTTTCTGAAATAATGACAAGGGATTGCAAGAAGGTACGGTCTGATGCGCTAGCGGCAGAAGCGACGGCTGTTTTTCATAAGTACAGGATTGATGAACTGCCGGTGATTGATTCGGAGAACCGGCCTGTAGGGCTGATAGACGTACAGGATATTCTGACAATTAAGGTTGTTGGCTGACCCGCTTCGACGCCCGTCTCGCCGAGGCCGGCGAGCCGAGGCGGAAATCGAGGCGAGTTGTACCCGGTGATATTTTAATGGCTGAAAATCCGGAATCGAAAAACAAGGATATTAATTTTGCAGCAATAAGCCTGCTGGTTCTTGACGTGGACGGTGTTTTGACCGACGGGACTGTGGTAGTGAATGCGGACGGCAGTGAGAGCAAGTTTTTTAATGTTCTTGACGGTCACGGCATACGGCTATGGAGAAGGGCGGGTCTTAAGGTTGCGTTTTTGAGCGGAAGGAAGTCCGGGCCAACGAGTAAGCGGGCAGAGCAGCTTGAGGTGGATTTTTGTATTGAGGATTGTCACGACAAGCTGCCTGCACTCGAGAAGCTTGCGGAAGAGTTGAGTATAACGGCTGACGGAATAGCTTATGTGGGCGATGATTTGATGGATTTGCCGCCGATGCGTTATGCGGGTTTTAGTGCGGCAGTGACCAATGCTGTTGATGAGGTTAAAGAGGCGGCGGACTACGTGACAAAGCAGCGGGGCGGCAGCGGGGCTGTCAGAGAGGTGATTGAGTATATATTGAAAAAGGGTGGTAAATGGGGCAAACTTATGGAAAGGTATCTGCCGCAAGAGTAGTGAAACTGTTATGAAGCGTGATTTGAGAAAATTGCATATATGGTTAGTATCGCTGGCTTTGGTGGCAGCGTTTTATTCCGTTGTGAATCTGATAGGCCGAAGAGAGCCAATCCGTATGGAGGGGAACTCGACGAGCGGCGATGTTAATAATTTGGGGAAATTTGAGGGTGAAATCGGCAAGATTGATGATTTGGGTATCCAGGGCATGGAGGGTGCCAGGTATCAACACCGCAATATAAGAGGAGAGGTTGACAGGGAAATCGGATTCGACAGGATTATACGAGCGGTAGAGGAGAGATGGGAACTCGACAAGCCGTTTATAAATTTTTACCGCACGGATATAAGCTGTTACATAACCGCGGACAGGGGTGATTTCGAGGTAGAGACGGTAATCAATGAGCCTGTGCCGAGCGACGGCGCGCTCGATGGCAACGTGGTTATACGTATAGAGCCGAAAGAGGCAAGTGAAATTAAAAAGAGCTTTATTTATCTCGATGATATTGTGCTTGACGGCGAGAGGTCGATGGCGACAAGCGCGGGGCCCGTCAGGCTTGTGTCGGAAAATGTTCAGCTTACAGGCAGGGGGCTGGAGTTTGTTTATAACGAGGAATCGGGAGGCCTGGAGTATCTGAGAATAATCGAGCTGGAGCGGATGGTGCTGAAAGTTTCATCGAAGGTATCGTTGTTCGGCCCGGAGGAAGAAGGCGGCAGCGGTGCGGTTGTAAAGGTGGATGAGGGACAAGCTGTCGGGCAGGCGAGAATAGAAGATAAGCAGGAGCAGGTGTCAGAGCCGATAGAGGATAAAGTGCCTGAGGGTGCAAGACTATACAAGTGGATTTTCAGCAAAAATGTTGTCGTGGATTGTCCCGAGCAGATAGCGTTTGCAGACAATATTTTTATCAACAATATTATTACAAAGGAGCCGGAGCAGTCGCAAACCGCAGAGCAGGAAAAAGTCGAAGATGTTAATGAAGGGCCGGCACCGGATGTCATTGATGTTAATACAAGTGCGGTTGCTCAGGCGACGGAGGCTAATGAGCCGGCGGAGCAGCTTATGGATATAGTTGTCAATTGTGACGGCGGAATTCTTGTTACGCCGATGGATTCGAATATAGTGCCCGAGGTGGTGACATCGGAGCAAAGCGTTACGGGCGGCAGGGGGCTTGCGAGGTACGGTGATGTGAATGACAGGGCGGTGCTTGAGGCGGGGCGTATTGACTTTTGTGCGATTACGAATGAGGCTGTTCTGAGAGGCAACTGCCGGGCGATGATGACGAGAAATGAAAACGGTTTCGAGCGCAAGTTCAGTCTCTGGGCACCGCGGATTAAAACACAGATGTCGAAAGAGAGTAAAAGAGATTCATCAGCTTTGGTTTCCGGTCTCGAACATTTGCGGGCGGACGGAGGAGAGGTTGTTATCGCTGTAAGAAAGCTCGAGAAGGAGGAGCTGCTCGGTTTTACGAAGCTGAGCTGTTTTAGTTTCGACTACGAGACCGCGAGCGAATTGTGCTGGGCGACGGGGCCTGGGCAAATAGAAGTTGATAATTCGAAGATGAGCCGGCAGGAGATTGAAAGTATCAGCCAAAAAGGAGCGGACAGGTTCAGCCTGCAGAAGCCGTGCTACGCGTTGGTGCAGAATTTCGAGCTGTTGGAGTATTATCTGGATACGAAACAGGTTTCTGCGGACGGGGGCGGCGAGAGCTTTTATATCGGGTATATGCCGGTAAAGGGCGGGCAGGAAGGCAATGTAGTGAGAGCAAATATCGGGCATATGGATGCGCAGCTTATGGAGACAGATGACGGGCGTACGGAGCTTGTGAGTATGCATGCATCGAAGGGTATTACTTTCGAAGAGCAGGGCCAAACAGATATATGGGGCAGACGAAAGGGTGCACATCTGGTCGGCAGCGATTTATTTTATGAAAGAGAAACTTCGCTGATAACGATATGGAGTAACGAGAGATGGCCTTGTACGCTGAACGGTGTGGCTGTTGACGGGATAAAGTACAACCTGAGTACGGGCAGGCTTGAGAAGGCCCAGGTCCGCGGCCCCGGAATTATCTGGTGACGGGGCAAATTATTGATTATAGGAAATGATTAACCACACATTTTTTGCAGATCTTTTATTGTCAAATCGGTGAGGGAGTTGATGATTTTTTCAGCGGGTTTGAGACTTTCAGCAGGGTATGAGTTAGTAATAGCGATTGTGTGCATACGCGCGGCGGCGGCTGCTTCGAGGCCCCAGTGAGAATCCTCGATTGCGATGCACTCGGTCGGCTGAATGTTTTGATTTTTGAGCTTGTTGAGTTTTTTAACTGTCAGCTCGAAGCCGTCGGGATGGGGTTTGCCTCTTTGGACATGCTCGGCAGAGACGATTACTTCGAAGAAACGTGCGAGGTCGTTTGTATTTAATACTATTTTAATTTCGTTGAGAAGGGCACCTGAACATATCGCCATCGGGATATTATTTTTATTTAGCATTTCGAGAAATTCGCGGACGCCCGGGATGGCTTTGCATTCGTTGATGATGTTTTCGAAGGCAATTGTTTTTTGCTCGAGCAGCCTGTCGAGAGTGTTACTGTCGGTCTGCAGCAGGTTGTTTTCGAGCAAAGCTTTGAAGAGGTCACGGTCGCTCAGGCCGAGATACTCGGCGAAGTAATCCTCGGTTGATATTTGAACATTATAGGGGGCGAGGGCCTCGTTGAAGGCCTTTAGATGAAGGCCCTCAGAGTCGATTATGACGCCATCAAAATCAAATATTATTGCTCGTAACATATTAGTTAATTAGCGAATTAGTTAATTAGCGAATCAGTTAATTGGTTAATTAGCTATTTTTCAGAGAGCGAATATAGGAGCTTATTCCTTTTGATAATCCTTCATATTCTTCGTCCAGGTGAGTAAACACTTTTTTGTCAATGTACTTTAGCCCTGAAGCCACTCTCAGGTGACTTCTTGTTTCTTCACATTCTCCACGGGAGGTATAAAGAATTCTTACTTTATCAGCAAAATAGTATCTGCCGTGTGATTCTGCAATATTTGCAATAACTGAATTAGCTGCATTTCTCATTTGGCTTGTTAGACCGTATTTTTCTTCTTTTGGAAAAGTTGCAGTTATCTTGTATATTTCCATCAGAAGAGAGTATCCCTTTTTCCATATATTTAACTCATAGAATCCTTTAGCCATCGGATTTCCTGATTCCCTAATTCACTAATCTCTAATTCACTAATCTCTAATTCACTGATTCTCTAATCAACTAATCTGCACTAACGGGCGGGACTATTGTCTGGTAATCGGTAAACGTTGACTTATCGCCTGCACAGATTTTTTCGGTCAGGGCGGTGAGCTTCGGTGCGTTCTTGGTAATGAACCTTCGAGCGATTTTTGTTTTTCGTTCTTTGATGGTAATAGTTTTTTCGCTGTCGGCTTTTCCGGCATCGGCTGAGAGCGGCAGGTGCATATCGACTTTTGTACTTGCCTGGCTGCAGAACAAATAGCCGATGATTAAATCAATAGCGATATCGACAAGAGCTTTTCCGTAAAGGTCCATATATTCGTTGCCGTTTCCCTTTGTGAATTCGACGACCTTTTTTAACTGCCCGGTGCCGTGAGCGAGTTTTTCGAGAAGGTCGTTTAGCTTTTCGTCGTATTTGTGCTGAGTCATTAGAGCGAGGAATTTTTCGGCGGTGCCATTGCAGACGCCTCGCACGGCGGCGACAATCTGGAGCTGGCTTGTGCCTTCGTAAATTGTTGTGATTCTCGCGTCTCGTGCGTGACGTTCGGATGCGTAATCGCGCATATAGCCGCTGCCGCCGAGAACCTGAATCGAATCGTAAGCGATTTTGTTGCACATTTCCGAGCAGAAGTATTTGCTCATTGGCGTCAGCATTGATGCAAATCTTTTATATTTTTTGAGGATTTGTTTGAGCTGTTTGGCTTTGTCTTTATCTTCGGGCGGGGAATTTTCGGAGAGTTTTGTGGAACTGATTTCGAAATCGACTATGCGTGATGTTTCGTAGAGCAGTGCCCGGCCGGCTTCGATATCGATTTTCATATCGATGAGCATATCGCGTACGGCGGGCAGCTTTTCGATGGCAAGGCCGAACTGCTTTCTGCCGGCGGCATAGTCGCGGGCGAGGCTGTAGGCGGCTTCGGCGATTCCCAAAGACTGTGCGGCGATGCCGATTCTTGCCCCGTTCATAAGACTCATAACATAGGTTACAAGACCACGCTGGCGTTCGCCTATAATCTGACAGGGTGTGTTGTCGAAGAATATTTCGCAGGTGGGTGAGCCGTGAATTCCGAGCTTGTCTTCGAGCCTGCGAATGTGGACGGTTGGGCCTTTGTCGCAGACGAACAAACTCAGGCCGAGACCGCCGCTTCTTTCCGGCTCGCTGCGGGCGAGGACGAGCAGGACGTCACCACAGCCGTTCGTTATAAAGCGTTTGACGCCGTGCAGAAACCAGTCGCCGTTTTCATTTTGAAAGGCCCGCAGCTTTACCGCCTGCAGGTCGCTTCCGGCGTCGGGCTCGGTGAGGACCATAGCACCGGTGACTTTGCCTGCGGCGAAGGCGGGCAGATATTTTTGCTTGATATCATCGGACGCGAAGGCGTTGATAGTTTCGGCGATGCCCTGCAGGCCGAAAATGTTCATAAGCGAGGCGTCGGCGCGGGAGACCATCTCGATAGCCATCGAGTAAATAAGGCTGGGAAAGTTCAGGCCGCCGAAACGATAGGGGAGGGTGAAACCCATTACGTCGGCCTTGGCGAGCTTGTCGAGTGATTCGCTGATGCCTTTCGCATAGGTCACCGAGCCATCTTCGTTGAGTGTGTTGCCCTGACGGTCAACGTCTTCTGTGCGTGGTGCGATGAACTCTGCGCTCAGTTGGCCGAGAGATGCCAGTACCATATCGTAGTTTTGAATAGCCTCTTCGGCGTTTGCGGGAGCGTGATCGAAATCTTTTGCGAATTTGAAATCTTCCTCCTGCAAAGCGGCAAGCTCTGCGACGTCGATGTGCTTTAGCAGAAACTGCATATCTTCGTTGTCTGTGTAAAAATTTGGCATACTCTATTCCGTTTTTTCAGGTTTTATTCTTTTATTGCTTTTTCTCTTATTGCCTTAATCATTTTAGGGATGATGGTGTTTAAGTCGCCGACGATTTTGTAATGGGCGAGCTGGAAAATCGGTGCATCGGGGTCGTTGTTTATTGCGACGATTTTCTGGCTTTGATTCATACCTGCCTGGTGCTGGATTGCTCCGCTTACACCGACTGCGATGTACAGTGACGGCCTGACGGTCGTGCCGGTCTGGCCGACCTGGTGGTCATGGTCGATAAAGCCCAGGTCAACGGCAGCTCTTGAGGCTGCAGGCGCTGCACCGAGACAGTTTGCCAGGTCCCAGACGAGTTTGAAATTTTCCCTGCTGCCGACGCCGGCGCCGCCCGCGACTATGATTCTGGCGGCTTTGAGGTCGACTTTCTTTTGCCTTTTGTGCTCTTCGAGGATTTCAAGAGGCAAATCGTTTTCCGATACGCTGACTTTCTCCTCGATGATTTCGCCTTTTCTGTTAGTTTGCGGCTGGGGCATCGGCATTACGCCTTCGCGGACGGTGGCCATTTGAGGCCAGCGGTCGTAGTTGATGATTGTTGCGATTATGTTTCCGCCGAAGGCGGGCCTTATCTGGAACAGCAGGTTTTTATGTGTAGTTTTGTTGTTGGGCGGGGTGTGGTCGCCGATTTGCAGGTCGGTGCAGTCGGCGGTCAGGCCTGCTTTTGCTGCGCTTGCGATGCGAGGTGCAAGGTCCCGGCCGGCAGCGGTGGCACCGTATAAAACTATCTGAGGCTTGTATTTGTGAATTAAATCGTAGATTACCTTTGCGTAGCTGTTGGTCTGGTAACCGGCGAGCAGGTTGTGCTGTGCGATGTAAACTTTGTCTGCGCCGTAGTGAATCATTTTTTCAGCGAGGCTTTTGATATTGTCACCGAGAATGACAGCCGACAGATTTACGCCAAGCACGTCGGCCAGGTGTTTTGCCTTGCTCATCAATTCGATTGACGGCTCTTCTATATTGGCGTTGTGCTGCTCGGTAAAGACCCACACTTCGCCTTGTCTGTTTACGTCTATCATAGCTCTATCTCGTATTGCGTATTCAGTTTTCCGGATTCCCGCCCGCCTCTCGGCGAGGCCGAGGGCTTTCGCGGGAATGACAACTTTTTTATGCTATTATTTTGTCTTCAATCAGCTCGTGGACCATATCGGTGATTCCGGCGTCGGTTGGCTCGATATTTTTGCTTTCCTTTGCTGCGAGGACGACACTCTGTATTCGGTGCACCTTTGTTGGTGAGCCGTCCCGGCCGCACCATGTCAAATCGGCCTGCAGAAAATCGAGGTTCCACTGCTTTATTAGCAGGCCCTTTTCTTCGAGCTGTTTGGTTTTTCTATCAATGAGAGCTTTATGAGTAAGCTGGTCGGCCTGCGGATTTTCAGCCTGTACTTTCTGCCCGATTTCAATGGGCGTAAGTGCGTTTTTGTACTTCATCATTTTCTTTGCTGCAGCGACTCCGGGTTCGTTGGCATCGCTTGTGACGGTGAGCAGGACGGGTAGTTTTGTCCTTATTTTTTGCCAGCCGCTGCCGATGTTTCGCCTGACGGTTATTGTCCTTTCAGCCAGTTCGGTAAGCTGTTCGACGTAAGTAATCTGCGGGATAGCGAGTTTTTCAGCTAATTGGGGTCCGACCTGGGCAGTGTCACCGTCGATGGCCTGTCGGCCGCAAAGAACAATGTCGAAAGGCAATTTTTTTACGGCACAGCTTAATATGTAGCTGGTTGCGAGCGTATCGCTGGCTGCACATTTCGCGTCGGTAATAAGTATTGCGTCATCAGCGCCTCGATAGAGAGATTCTCTTAAAATATCAGAAGCAGCAGGCAGTCCCATAGTAATAGCAGTAACGGTGCCTCCGTGAAGCTGTTTAATCTGCAGTGCCATTTCGAGGGCGTTGAGGTCCTCGGGATTGAAGATGGCCGGCAGAGCAGCGCGGTTTACGGTGCCGTCGTCGTTCATTGCCTTACCGGTAATTTTTTTTGTGTCGGGAACCTGCTTGATTAAAACGACACAGTTATAAGCCACCTGCAATCTCCTTGTTGTATTTTAACAGTTCTTAAGTATAAGTCAGCTATATTGAGCAGAAGCTGATTCGGAAAAGTCGTAGTTTAGCCATATTTGAGCCGGAGTCAAGGCTAAAGTCGGA
>Ga0307434_1001461_pt1 | contig 12773 bp, 15 predicted proteins | sample SalMarWE160220MG_FD_202156 | JGI IMG/M metagenome (GOLD analysis project Ga0307434, IMG submission 202156) | Salt marsh sediment microbial communities from the Plum Island Ecosystem LTER, Massachusetts, United States - WE1603-220 | ecosystem: Environmental > Aquatic > Marine > Intertidal zone >... | reverse complement strand
AAACGAGCGACACGACCGAGGCTGCGGTCGGTGATACGATCACCTACACGTACACCATTGCCAACACGGGCGATGTCATGCTCACCGACCTCGTGTTGATCGACGACCACATCGGCGAGATTCCGCTGTCAACAACCGTTCTCACCTCAGGCGAATCGCTCACCGTGACGGCAATCTACACCGTCACCGAAGCCGATCTCCCCGGCCCGTTGACCAACGCGGCATCGGTCACAGGTCGCGGTCCGGTGGGAGGAATGACGGTGACTGAGACGACCGTCAGCGTCGCGTTAAGCGGGGTCGCCGGCGGAGGCGGAGCGACCTGCATGGATCTCGACGGGAGAGTGATCATCAACGAGATCGCCTGGGCCGGGACACACGCCGATCCGGCCGACGAGTGGATCGAGTTGCGGAACCTCGGCTCCATCACGGTTGACCTATCAGGGTGGACCCTATGCTGGTATCCCAAAGGAAAGGCCGTCCCCGACGAGAGTCTGTGGAAGCGTGTTGAGCTTTCGGGGACGATCAGTCCATCACTGATCGACCTCTCCCTCCCGCGTGAGGCGGGAGCGGAGATCGTCTTTATCAAACAGCACGAGGATGATCTCTCGTGGCGTGTCTTCGATATCTCGTGGTGGGTCGCCGGGAAGGAAGGCGAGGAGGGTCGCGGCTATTACACCCTGGAGCGGCGACACGAGGATACGGTGAACAATGTCGTTGCCGATCTTCTCTACGACGTACAGGCACCTCGCTCGCTTGACCTCCCAGATGAGGGAGCGGTGATCCTCCTTTTCGACTCAGAGGGGAATCTTATCGATACGGCAAACGCCGAGAACCCTGAGGTTGGAGGGTGGCTGGCAGGGGACGCGCGCGCAGGGGCGACAATGGAGCGAAGCGATCCACTGCTTGGGGATATGAATTCCAACTGGCACACCAATCCCGGTGTCATCGTCTACGGCCTGGATGCTGACGGTCATCGGATGGCCGCCACCGCTGGAAAACCGAACTCCCCCGATCTTGAAGATCTAACCCTCTTTGCCGACGCACAGACCGTACCGCAGCAGGCGAAGGAACAGGCCGATCTGGCGTTGAGGAAAACGAACCGTGAGGATCCACCCTGGGTGCGGGTAGCAGCACTCGGACCGGTCGCAGTCGGTGGCGGCGGCGCTGTAAGCCCCGGCCTCGCCTTTTCCCGGCACTACACGGACGAAGGATGCCACCTAGTGATCGAGACAGCGACGCTCCCTGTAGGGACGTATTTTGTCTGGATCACCGGGGAGGAAGGAGAGGCGCTCCTTGTTCCGATCCTGATCTCTCAGTAACGAACTGGCCGTTCGCTCCCGATCTCTCAGGCGATCAACTCTGCTAGAACATGAGCAAACAAGGATCGAACGGAGATCACAGGGCAGTGAGTTTTCATTTGGACAGTGGCTTTCATGCCTAGGGTGTACCCAAAGCAGTTCAGCAGAATAGCTGAGACACCATTTTCTATTAGGGAACACACCACTTCCCCGAGATACTCGCTCTCAGTATACGGGGAAATCGCTTTCACCACAGCCTTGATTCCCCATTCCTCAATCTCTGCCTGTATTGGTTGCGTTTGATCCGATGACGGGACGAGCACTCCCCAACGACCAGGGAATGAAAGAGCGGGAAGGGACCCCTTTAGTAGCTGATAGGGGAGCAACAAGGGAACCTTACAAACGAGATCCGGGAAGGTGCCTGAGCATAAGAGACCGATCAATTCCACCTCCTTCTCCAAAGAATGGACCGTTTGCTGAAGGCACGTGTGCACGAAGTCTTTATCGACACGCACTGCCGAACCATCTGTCAGTTGTGTAACGAGTGTCTTCTCAGGTGCAACAGGGCGGTGAGCTGTAATTTCTCCTGATGAGAGCTGATCGAGGGCTCCAGCTTGTACGATACTTACCGAGTTGGGAATAAAGGTGCGAATCTCGGAGATAAGATCATCCCTTGGGGACTGTCCGATAGTGACAAGCCCGATCCGGGTCATCCTCTTTCCTTTCCCAGGGTTTGCAAGTGGTGCATTGATCCGTAGAGAGAGACCAAGCGAGAGAACTCATTTTCGTCATAAAAGCAACATGCCCCGGCAGTGAAAGCCTTGGCTACCTCCACACAGAACCTTGCTGTCATCTCCAGACAGAAGGGTTGATTGGCACCACTGGCACTTCCAGGGATTGGCGTAGACGCAGTAGTCGCTACCCCGACCACCGGAGCCACAGTGGCCGTTGCCGGTTGCATGATGCTGTTAATATGATAAATCTCATTGCCGTAGGGCGTAATGTCCTGGGTAGTAATTGGCAGAACGACCGGCGGTTCATTCAGCACGATTCGCATGATATCGAGCAGGGTATCGCTCACACGTAGAATGTAACCTTCCTTGACGGTTGGTGTAATGGCAAATCCGCGGTGGTTCACGATCCAGTTCCCCTTAGTAGTGTCAATGGACAAAATGGCATCCATTGCTGAATCGACTTCGTAGCGATTCATGGTCGCTATATCCACCGGTGAATTCATGAAGGACGCTGGCTCGTGTGGGATAATGGGAGCTGTAGGACAGATGTGGGTAGCCACGATCACATCACCAGGAAGGGCGTCACCATTAGCGGCCATTCTTGCTAATTTGGCGGCGCAAGCCAAAGCAATAATTGCTCCATCAGCGTCAGATACAAGCCCCAACCTATGAGGACGCGCTCCCACTCCTCCCAGACGTCCGATGATCCCTAAGGTAGGACCTCCTCTTTGAGGCGAGACGACCGTAACTCTTATAAACTCGGTTGATCCCTCTTCCCCTTCTACACGCGTTACCTCTACGTCCTTAGCTCCCCTGTTCGTAAGCCAAGTACGTACATCCTCACCGCTTACCTGAGCGTTCTCCAAGACTTCCATTGCTTTTAAAACTTCGCTAAGCATTATCCCTCCGGAAAAACATGCTGCACTACCTGGCGGCCGATTTGCCGAACACCCATAGCTACGTTTTGCCCCCTGCCTTAAGCACGTACTTCTCTCAGAAAATCATGCATCAATAAGGCGTAGACATGAGTGGCCTCTACCACATCATTAACCTTGACGCGCTCATCATAGCTGTGTATTCCGGTAAGCTCTGCCGGACCAAATTGCACGGTAGGGATGCCACGATACCGGAAGTAGCGAGCATCACTGGAGGCCCATTGCAATACCGGTTGAGCCTGCTCCTTTGCTATCTCAGTAATAGCATGAAGCACCAATTCGACGAATGGATCGTCAGGCAAGGTAAAGTTAGCATCATTTGGGCTGGCCTTTACTATAAGGTCTACCTCTTCCAAGAACTGCTCTGCAATCCGTTGTTCCAGTTGTTGCAGGACCTCGCTCGTTGAAATACCTATTGGTATCCGCAGATCGAATGCAGCCTCACATTGGCTAGGTATCATATTGACCTTTTCCCCACCGCTGATCGTGCCGACATTTACCGTTACTCGGTCCAAGACACTGGCAGGAGCAACATGGCCTTCCTCTTTGAGAATCTCTTGAGAGTGGGCTATCAACTGGCGAGCGGTCTCAGGGATGGGCCACTCAGTGTCCCATAGGGAGTAGATCGTATCGATAACGTCTTTCATAAGATGGATGGCGTTCTTTCCAACCACAGGAGAGAGACTACCGTGTGCAGATACGCCGTGAGCGACGGCATTGACCCAGAGATTCCCTTTTTGCCCAATGGTAGGATTAATGCCTGACGGTTCCGCAATCAAACATGCATCACCTGTAATGCCGTTTTCCAGAAGCCAGCGTGTTCCAAACTCTCCACCGGTCTCCTCATCAGGCACTGCCATGAGAATCACATGGCCATGCAAATTATCGGATACGGCAATCCTCTTCAAAGCAACAAGGAGCCCAGCCAGTCCAGCCTTCATGTCACTGGCCCCGCGGCCTAAGAGATAACCATCCTGCAGTTCTCCCCCAAATGGATCCCATGACCATTGGTTAAGATCACCAGCTGGAACCACATCCATATGTCCATTAAGGATCAACGTGGGACCATCTCCAAAATCAAGCTCTGCAACGATATTTATCTTCCCAGATGTAGATTCTGAGCTTACGACTGAGAGACCAGCTTTTTTCAGGTAATCCCGGATTAAGATAGCGATCTCTTTCATGTTGCCCGGAGGATTCTCACTCGGAACCTGAATGAGTTCAGAGGCCAAGCTGATCACTTCCGCCTCACAATCCCAGTTCTTAATATCTAACTTCTCATTCATTTCGCTTATGCCCTCCGCTCAAATTTGGGGTCCAATGCATCCCTTAACCCATCCCCAACAAAGTTAAACCCTAATGTAGTAACCATTATCGCGAGACCGGGGAAAGTAGCGATCCACCACGCATATGATATGAACGCTCGCCCATCCGCTATTATGGCTCCCCATTCTGGAGTCGGTGGTTGAGCGCCCAATCCAAGGAAACTCAACGCAGCTGACCAGAGAATGGCTGTAGGCATATATAGCGTAGTGTACACTAACACAGGTCCCATGCTGTTTGGAACAATATGATTGAAGATGATCCGGGCTTGTCCTGCTCCTATGGCACGGGCTGCTTCGACATAGGTCAACTCCTTCAGTGAAAGGACTTGTGCTCGTACCAGCCGAGTGAACTCCCCCCACCCGGCCACCGCAATTGCGATGATCATTACCCATAGGCCCCCACCAAAAGCACCTGCGATAGCAATGGCCAAGATCAGGGTGGGTATCGCTAGGACCGTGTCGACCCCTCGCATGATCACTGTCTCTAGCCCCCCCCCGAAGTACCCGGCAATGAATCCCAAACTTGCCCCAATCAGTAATTCGAGTACCACCACAGCTACTCCAATCAGTAATGCATATCGTGTTCCATAAAGCACCCGGCTGAAGATATCCCGGCCTAAGTCATCTGTCCCCATCAGGTGTTCGAACGAGGGTGAAAGTAGGAGTTCATCGTAGTCATGCTGTAATGGGTTATAGGGGGCAATCACAGGGGCCAAGATAGCCAAGAGGACTATGAGAGCAACAATAGCCAATCCGATCACGGCTAGTCTATTCTTGATGAATCTTCGTAATCTCCTAGATTTGATGGCTTGCTTATCCATGTCCGCCTATTCGTATCGTATTCGTGGATCTACATAAGCATATGCAAGATCCGTCAGTAAATTGGAGAGAATAACCAGTATTGCCAATATCAAGACGATACCTTGAACTACGGGGTAGTCCCGTTGTGTGACCGCCTCTACAAGCAGCCTTCCCATTCCAGGCCATGCGAAAACCGTTTCTGTTATCACAGCACCTCCAAACAGCCACGGAAGTCTTAACCCCAATAGAGTCACCACCGGTATGAGGGCATTACGTAGTGCATGGCGGAAGATCACGGTCCCTTCGCGCAATCCTTTGCTGCGGGCGGTTCTAACGTAATCTTCGTTAATGATTTCTAGCATGCTGGATCTGATAAGTCTCATAAAGAGCGCTAGTGGAGGTAACCCCAACGTTAAGGCAGGGAGGAGCACATGACGAAAACCTTCCACGGTCCAGAGGAAGCCTCCACGCCCCGAGATAGGAAGCCAGTGAAGTTTGACTCCGAATAGAATCATAAACACCAAGCCGAGCCAGAAATACGGCATTGATACCCAAAACATCGCGAAAATACGCCCCACGTTATCAATTACCGTATACGGCTTAACCGCCGAAATAACTCCAATAGGAATAGAGAAGATGAGTGTAAAGATTATTGCGATTATCGTCAGCTCAAGTGTTGGCCCAATACGCGCCTTGATCAAAGCGGAAACACGGTCCTGAACGTGAATGGATCGTCCAAGATCTCCTTTTGCCAGTCGGGTAATCCAACTGAAATACTGAACAACAAGAGGCTTGTCAAGTCCTAACTCGATTCTCTTCTGGACAATCTTTTCCTTGGGAACATTAGGGCCAAACATCAAGCGCACTGGATCACCAGAGACGTGCATCAGCGAAAAAATAATCAGCGTAACCCCCAACAGTACTGGGATAGTAATTAGTAGACGCCGAATGATGTATGTAAGCATATGTATAGAAAACGGGGACAGGTTTGCATTACCTGCCCCCGGCAGTTGTCGTGATCTACTCCTTGTACAGCACCAAAGCACGCATGATGGGTGGCTGCCACGGGTGAGAGAAGAGCTCATCCAGTCCACCAACATTGGGCTTGGCCGCTATCACATTGACATTGGCAACAAGCGGAATCCAAACAGCGGATTCCACCACTATTATCTGAGCAGCATAGAAAGCCTCTCGCCGGAGATTGTCATCCAGTTCTTCAGAAGCCAGCAAAAGCATCGTGTCAACGGCCTCGTTCTTGAGCTGCCCATAGTTGCTGGAGTGGACGTTATCGGAGTGGGTAAGGAAGGTGAGATAGGGCACCCCCATCCACCATGTGTTGCGGAAGATGCCCAGGTCGTAGTCAGCACCTTCGGCGCGGTCGTAGGTGGCACCGACTTCAGCCAATTCCATGTTAATCTTGATGCCGACTTCAGCAAGCTGTGCTTGGACAATCTCCCCAGCTCGTTTCCATTGGTCGATATTGGAGAAAGTGATAAGGGTAAGTTCTAGCTTGTTACCGTCCTTATCGCGAACGCCATCCCCATTGGTATCCACCCATCCCGCTGCGTCAAGATAGTCCCCTGCCTTATCGAGATCATGCGGGTAGGCTACGTACTCCATCCCTTTCCAGTACCCTGTAGTGGCTGGACCTACCAAGCCATATAGAGGAGCCCCAACACCAAACCAAGCAGCTTTCGCGATATCCTCTTTATTAACCGCATGGGCGATTGCCATACGCACCTGTTTATCCACAAAAGGTGCTCGCTCCATGTTGCACACTAGATACTGGATACTGAATGTAGGAGCTGACAGAACCTGTACGGTTGGTGTTGCGCTAAGTTGCTTATACGCTGACAATGGTACATCGAACGTAAAATCGATGTTGCCCGCCATAATCTCTGCGACCATTGTCGCATCCTCGGGGACGACCCGCATCACTAGGTCTTCAATGTAGGCCGGACCCTTATTGCTGATGAAGTCTGGTCCATGATCGTAGTCCTCAAATCGCTTCATAACAATACGATCGCCACGGACCCATTCTACCAGCTCAAACGGGCCTGTACCGATAAGAGATTTGACGCCGATCTCCTCATCTGGGGTTGTTGCTAGCCAATCCGCCGGCATGATCGCAATGTGAGCGTCAGCCATATAGAAGAGTGCTAATGGCTTAGCGCGTTCAAACCGGAAAACAACGGTATAGTCATCCGGCGTTTCAATTGCGATAATTCCACCCTTCTCAGGTGGAAGATAGTTCGCCATAGGCGACAAGCGGAAATACCGTTCGTAGGAAACCTTCACGTCTTCGGAGGTCATTTCCTCCCCATTGTGGAAGGTAAGGCCCTTCTTGAGATGAACGATCATGGTGAGCTTGTCTTCCGACCACTCGAAGCCGTTGATAAGCAGGGGAACGGCTTCATAGTCCTCATTAAGAGCAAAAAGAGGCTCCACTACGTAGTTTAGGACTACCAGTGAGTGAAAACGGTTGGTCTCGTTGGGATCCAGCGTATCCGGCTCCTCGCCAAGTCCCATGATCAGGGCTCCACCAGCTTGCGGTTGAGCGCTGACTGCAAGAAATAATCCCATACTCAACCCTAATACCAATAATGGTAGTATATACCACCTCATTGTCTTCATCTGCTTCCTCCTTGTTCTACAATTCTTGATGTGCTCCGGAAGAATCTCTACATGCTAGGTTGTTATCATTTATCACCTCCATTCGCTCGTTTAAGTTAGTGGAGAGCGGTAAGCAAGGCTCCCATTGCGAGGACAGGATCGAGCACAGGCAAACCAAATTGCTCCGCGAGGAACCCGGCTGCTCCGACAGTACTCAACCCAGTGCATCCCAAAGCGATCACTTCACACCCCTGCTCTATCAGGATGGCGGTTGTTTCAATAATGGATTCCCGGGCATCTTGCAAATCCGTGGTCTTTCCAATATTTTCTACCTTTCTCCATATGGCAGAATGATCCGCAAGTATTCTCTGCAATGGACTAGGAAGGTTTTCCGTGATGGTGAGAACACCGACCTTTCTACCCAGCACTTGACAGGCCCACGCAAGTGCGCTGCCAGCTCCAATTACAGGAATTTGATATCGTTTCCGCAGTTCATTTACTCCAGGGTCCTCGGTACAGCTTACTGCTAATGCATCTACTTGGGGGGCCAGCGCCACGGCCTCTTTCAAGATTGCTGGTATGGCTGTTTGAACAAGCTCGTGATTGTAAATCCCGTCGGGGAAACCCTTTATGGTCCTAGTCTTAACATCCAACGCCCGATAAACGTTGGTCATGAGTAAGGCGTGGAGCCCAAGTTTCTCGGGATCTACCTCGCTGATGACCCTGATTAGTCCCACCTTCTTCACTGTCATCTGTCTCTTCAGCCTCGATCAGAACGTTGGAGGGCTTACAACCCATATTCCGATTGCATCCTCTTCTCCAACATTCTGAAAACGGTGAGGTTTTTCGCTTTGGTAGGTAATACTGTCTCCGGCACTCAACAGAAATACCTTGCTGCCCACCCAAATCTTGATACGTCCTTGCAAGATCACTCCGGCCTCTATGCCAAGGTGTGAATAGGGCTCCTTGCCGCTAGATGCTCCCTTCTTCAGCGTCATCCTAAACATCGACAACTGATTATTAGAGGTAGAGAATATCTCGTATTTTAGCTTCGGTGAAACGATTAATAGTCGATGTTTCCCTTTCTTAATCTGGACATCTAGTGGGGGAAAGCTGTCTTCCAAAAGGTGAACCAGCGGTCGCTCTAAAACATCAGCGATTACTTTCAGAGTGCTCAATGAGGGACTGATCTGCCCGCGTTCCAGTCTACTAAGATAACTTTCCGATTTATGGATCTTCTGAGCAAGCATCTTCAACGTCAGACTTTTCTCAAGTCGCAGAGTGTTCAGTCTCTTTCCCAAGCTTTCTTGGATTTCTTTCATTTTAGTAAAGAAACTTGCCCAATACTCAAGCCAGTATAGCAAACGTTGCGGTTCTTGTCAAACTGAGTACCGATACTCAAGATAATGAGTTCGGCAATATAGTTTCTCGCTAAATTATGGCAACCTTCAAGAAAGAATTATCTCGGGCAGCAAGGACGGGGTTAGCGTTGTGAAATGTAGATCCACCTACTCTTGCGTAAATGTTCTCATAGTACCTGCCGGCAGGTACAAAGCAGCAAAGGCCGAGGGGCTATTCCCCGATGATCTTGACGAGGACGCGTTTCTTGCGGCGGCCGTCGAACTCGCCGTAGAAGATCTGCTCCCACGGGCCGAAGTCGAGTTTCCCCTCGGTTATCGCGATAACCACTTCGCGTCCCATCACCTGACGTTTCAGGTGAGCATCACCATTATCCTCGCCGGTGTTGTTGTGGCGATAGCGGGAGATCGGCTCGTGCGGGGCGAGTTCTTCAAGCCAGCGCTCGTAGTCTGCGAGTAGCCCTTTCTCATCGTCATTGATGTACACGCTCGCGGTGATGTGCATCGCGTTCACCAGACACAGACCCTCTCTGATACCGCTCTCGGCGAGAGACTCCTCCACCTCACGCGTGATGTTAATGAACGCGCGCCTGGTCGGGATCTCGAACAACAGTTCCTTACGAAAGCTTTTCATCGGCTATCCCTTCCTTTTTCTTGCTCGGGCATATATCCCCTGAACCGAGTACGAAGCTCGTGAAGAAACCACTCGTGAAACCCTTTGACTTCGACAATGAACGCTTGAACCTCGTAATCACTCACTGCACCAGCTTGATCGTACATTAAAACGTTCCGCTTTCGCCGGGCATGTTCGAACGTTAGGGCGAACTGACGTTGATCTGAAGGGAGAAGATGTTTCAGTTCCTGGAACGTACGAAAGTGATGTGAAGTGGCCCCAACGCGAACGTGATGAACCCGGAGGAAGGCGGTAGCAAGCTGTAGCGCGGCGTTGTAGGCGAAGGCGAAACGTCCGTCGGGATAAAGGCCCGTAATCTTCGCTTGCGCGAGATCCCGCTCTACCAAGCGCAAAAGTTCCGTAATCTCCTCGCGCGAAGTAGGTTCGTGATGGAGATCGTCATCCCTTCGCAAGAGCTTCAAGCACCTCCCCATTTCCGATTAAGAAGATCTTGCGGCCCACCATTACGGACAAGATGAAGTGATCCCTCTCGCGCATGCGGCGCTGCAATTCCTCCTGTGTGAACACAGTGGCGTTCAATTCCCTTCCCAGTTCTTCTTCAAGCTGTGAGAGGATCGGCGTGAGCCTCTGGATGGAGGTGCTCCCTACGATAAAAAGGTCCACGTCACTTTCCAATGTTTCTTCGTTTTTGGCGTATGAGCCGTAAATAAAGGCAATATCAATATTATCTTGGTCAGTCAGTGTAGCACGCAATCGATCCCCGAGTCCGACCGTCTTTAGAATGATCGCCTTAAGTTCGGAGAAGATCGGGAAGTTATGATTAACGTGGAAATAGACGCTGTTTCCGCGGCGCCTTCGCTGAAGGAGTCCGAGTGCTGTAAGGCGCTTAGTTTCCTGCGTTACCGCATGCGGTGGTAGATCGAGCCGACGTGCGATCTCCCGGAGGTAGAACTCGGAGGCTGGGTTCAACATGAACAAACTCAGTATCCTCACCCGAGCCTCTGAACCGAATAACTGTTTTAGCATCGCAACCTCCGCACAACTGTACAATAATTATGGTCAATTGTACAACTAAATTATACAGCTGGCGCCTTCCACATGCCAACACTTACCCCCGCTCTTCCACGATCCTGATCTCTTCCTCAGTGAGGCCGTATAGGCGATAGACGATCTGATCGATGAGGTTGTCGGTGAGGCGAAGACGTTCTTTAACGGGGAGAAGTGCTGAGAGGCTCTCATTGTAGGCTTGTTCTACCGCCTGCATGAAGGCCGGTGAAAGATTCTTTGCAATGTGGCGTTTGTTCTTGCGCAATATTTCCCACAGCTCATCGAAGGGCAGAGCGCCCTCGCCTCTCTGATAGTCGCCGAGGTAGTTCTTGAGCTTCATCTTCCCGGTCAGCGCCTCGATCCCGGTGTGCCCCTTCTTATCCACCTGCACTTCCAATTCCGCCTTCAGCCACTTAAGAAAGGCTCTCATCTTCTCTTGCTTTTGCCGGTTCAGTTCGATCATCTGCTCGGCGAGGAACGCGAGGAGATCATGGATGACATCGGACTGTTCGCAAGGAGCGCTGGGATCAAGTTGAAAGTCCTTGTTCAGCGGATCAGCGTTGTGCTTTTCGACAAGCGCCGGATCGAGCGGGTGTTTCTTCTCCAGCTGCTCGGCGATGAACTGGAGCAATTCTTCGAAAACCCTCTCGGCTTTCATCGTCTCCTCCTAATTAAGGCAATCGCGCCAAAAGATCACTCCACAAGTTCAAAGCGGCTTCCCTTGCCTCTTCCATGCTGGCGCAATATCCCTCTCTCAACTAAATCGGCTAAGTCCCTAGTTGCTGTACGCGGGGAAGCACCTGTTAATTCCACATATTCCCTATTGGTAATTCTTCCCTTGGCTCTGACATATTCCACCGCACGCCGTTGTCGCTCTGCTCGGCGAGCTCCACAATGAAAGTGTGCTTCATATTCCTAAGCTCAGGGTCAATTTCTCATTAACTACCATCACTTCAGCGTCAGGGAGTCTCCCAATCTTTCTCACAACAAGGCTTTGCGGTAGAGTCATTAGAAACCCTGTCCTTAATACCGAATCTTTCGCCAAACCCGTCTCTTTGGTCGGTTTTAAGGAAAGCTCTGTTACCTTGAGTTCCTCCGGCACCCTTGAGGTAATCGCGGCCAGGATGAGATCACCGTAGCGACGATCAATCATCTCATCAGAGATGATCATTGCAGGTCGGGCCTTCTGTTCCTGCTCGCCGCTCACGAGCACAAAAGGAAAGGGGACGATAACGATATCTCCGCGGCTATAACTCATAAAGCTCCTCCTCTTTCCCCTCCCAAATCCTGGCTAGGCTTCGTTGTTGCAGGACAAGCGATGCAATATCGACACCGGAATTGAACTCCTTCATCTTGAGGTAGCCGATGAAATCGAGCACCTCCTTCACCTTATCAGACGATAGAGTTTCAAGGATCTGGGTGATTCGCTTTTTATCCTCAGTTGAAATAGCCATCTCTCGATCACCTCCGGTTGAGTTTATCGTCTAAACTTCGCACTTCACCTTCAAGCCTCAAGCTTCCCAACGCCTCAGAATACAGCCTCTTCCCCTCCTCCACCAGCCGCTCCCGCTCCTTCTTGGGAGTGGTGAAGGCAATGCGGCGGATGGGGATCTGCTCAACATAGATCGATTGCAGTGCAAATGTATTACCGTGAAGCTTGGAGACTTGAGATGTTAAATACAGCCAAACCAGCGATGCATTCAGTATAGCAAATAAGTAGGAGCTGTCTGTCGGAATGGTAAACAACTTATTGTTGCAGAAAAGGTGGTTTTCATCACGGGCGAAAGCCTGAAACTTCGCGATCTCTTGGTACATAATCTTCGGCTTCTCAAATTCCGCGTAGTAGTCACAATGCCGCAGCTCCCACCAGTGATCACCTTTGTCCCAGCGCTTCTCTAGCTCCAGCTGGAATTGCTTAAGATGGTTGAAGATCGCAGGGTATTCCTCGATGGGTACACCAACGTACGTCCAGATCAGATACCGTCTCTTGTACTCGACCTCGTAGCGCTTGATGTCCTCGCCGATCAC
>Ga0307434_1001458_pt1 | contig 12793 bp, 15 predicted proteins | sample SalMarWE160220MG_FD_202156 | JGI IMG/M metagenome (GOLD analysis project Ga0307434, IMG submission 202156) | Salt marsh sediment microbial communities from the Plum Island Ecosystem LTER, Massachusetts, United States - WE1603-220 | ecosystem: Environmental > Aquatic > Marine > Intertidal zone >... | reverse complement strand
GAATTACTGCGCAAATTGCTAGCGATGCAATACCCTTTAAACTGCTATATAGATATTATACCTACGGGCAGCTCAGATCTTGAGATAATACGAATTGTGGACTCATACAAAGCTATTCCTGTGTTTCTACTGACCTCTGACAAAGAACTCTGTGATAGGCTATTACCCAAGGCAATATTAGTTAAATCGAAAGGAACCAGTAATGCGGTAAGAATAATTTTTAATACCATAAGGCATAGAATCAAGAGACTATAGAATTCGGGTTCCGGATATATTTGATCTCTGTAAGAAGTGGTACAAAAGATATAACCAAGAACTATGATAGAGGAGTATGTCATTTAGTATAATATCACGTATTTGCGAGTCTTGTGAAAATAATAATGGACAAGAACAATAAATCCAATGCAGACGGGCGGGACAAACGCAAATACTCGGATTTTCTAGTAGGTCTGGGTTTAGGTGCAGTCGGTGTTGTCATTCTTTCGTCAATATTGAAGCCACGATGTCCGAAATGTCGGAAAAAGATATTGCGTGGAATTCATGAATGTCCATTCTGTGGGGCTAACTTGCAATAAGAAATCGCATCTAACGATCATGTTACAAGTGCTTGCAATTGTATGCCTGACGTTTTAATTGTATTTGCCAGATGACTGACGGTTTAAATCTGCAACAACTTTACACCAGTAGATCTGTTCATAGTTCTAATAGATCTCGCTTGTTCCAGAGGGTGTTAATTCACATATATTTGAATTTATACCATCTGACGTCGTTAAGGTAAATGAGGCCGATCTTAAGATTATCGATGGACTTGGTTTAGAGGTCAATGTTGAAGACGTGGTTGACGCGGCCCATAATGAATATTCTGATCTTCGATTCTTGAAACTAGGAGACAACACAATACCCCCTAATCAATGCGTATTTGGGTCGAAAGGCAGCAAGGTGATCCGAATCCCCATCTGTGGCTTAATGTGCTATATGCGATGAAATTCGCTAACCTTACAAGAGATAAGATGATTGAAACGAAAACGCATAAGCTGATTAAGAAGATAACTGATTGACGCTAAGCCTCTCGCAATATGTATTAATTCCCCTTTTTGGGTGTTTAGTAGAGATAAAATGCGCGTAGATGTAAGACACCCTCTTAAACTCGGACACTCCAGATTGATGGGAAAGGGTAAATTTGGACGTTCAGAGTTGTAATACTCTTCGATGGCCCACGGCTCTTCTGATCATCTACAGAATACTTCCTCTAGTATACTTGTGCCTGACGGAAGGCATCATCTACTACCGTGAGTAGCGGACCGTCTGTACGGAGTGATTTGGTTCGCTCTCATCGATTGTTAGAATACTCGTGTAAAAGCTTCATTAGAATAATTCTTATACTGTGAATTCAGACAAGAAATGCCAAAACACACAATAGTCAAATCCTCGATCCAATGAGGAGATAAGTAAAAAATGCGCAATTACAATAATAATGAAAGTAATAGAGAACCAGGCAAAATGATTTTTGATGAGATCGGTAAGGTTTTTCCCAGGCGTAAGACAACAATTTTTTTGTTTGCAACCTCAATGTCGTTGGCTTTCTTACTAATTCATTTATCACCAGAATTGATTGATTCTATTACCTATGCCCAACCTTATCCCCAACAAGGGTTAAATAATGATGATGATTCGGATTTTGGGCAGGCAAATACTACTTCACCAGTAACCTCCATATCAAGAGTTAATACCAGCCTTTTTAATGACGTATTCAAACAGACACAAGGATCTGTTGTACAAATAACTAGAACGGTACCCCTAACAGGTATCGCTATAGATCCTTCACAAGAGAATAGAACAGCTTTGGGATCCGGTTTTGTATTCGATCAAGAAGGACACATTATTACCAATAACCATGTGGTTGCGAACGCCCAAGTAGTAGATGTGACATTTACTAACGGGGATAGATCTAGGGCCAACGTCACAGCGGTAGATCCATATGTAGACTTAGCAGTTCTTAAAATTATTGAAACAGAGAATAATACCTTGGAGCAAGAAAAACACCTAGATGCGCTCCAACTTGCCAACTCGTCAGCATTACAAGTAGGTGACACAGTGATTGCCATCGGAAATCCTTATGGACTTGCAGGTACCATGACAACAGGCATAGTGAGTCAAGCAGGCAGATTAGTCCCGGCCCCTGGTATTGGCTTTTCGATTCCTGACGTAATTCAAACTGACGCCGCAGTGAACCCAGGCAACTCCGGCGGTCCGCTATTAGACACACAGGGTAGGGTAGTAGGAGTTACTTTTGGAGGCTTTCCGGGAGGGGTGAATTTCGCAATACCATCCAACCTTGTACAAAAAATAGTTCCCGCTCTGATCGCTGAAGGAAACTATACGCATCCATACCTAGGATTTACAGGAGCCACCCTTACTTCAGATTTAGCAGCTAGTATTGCAAATATAACCCAAAATCTGAAGGGGGTATCTGTAAATACACTAGTACAGGCGGGTCCTGCAGACAAGGCAGGGTTGAACGGGACTACAATCGATCAATATGGTAGAAAGCACGGAGGAGATGTAATCGTAGCAGTCGATGGGGATAAGATGAGAGAGTTTGAACAGTTAGTATCCTATATAGAAGGGAATAAGTCTCCTGGCGACAATGTAGTTCTAAGTGTGGTCAGGAACGGAAATGTGATAGATTTAGATGCAGTACTTGAAAAGAGGCCTCAACACAATAGTACAGAGCAATCATAATGGTATTGTGCTTCACCTTCAATGATTGGTTATCCGTAACAGAAAGTTATCGGAATTTCACAACGAGGCGGCTGTGGCCTCTAAACCTCAATCCGGCGGGAACGTTGTCATGTAAATTAGGCCATACATCAAATTCTCAAGCCAGGAACTCATGTAGTGAAAGAAGCTGAAAGCCATTCTCTGGCCTCAATCACATCTCTTTGGGTTAGTTCATGTCCGCTATTTTGCCATTTCAGTGAAACATTTGATCCGGTTTTCTTCAGTAGATCAAATAGACCTTTTGTTCCGCGGCTGGGTACGATGGGATCGTGTAGACCAGCAGACATGAATATGTACTTGCCTGACAGGTTAGGGACTGAATCGAGTACAAATGGAATCATAGCCCTAAACAGAATAGAACCGGCGAGTATCTCAGGTCTAAGTAATAGCATGCTTGCAGCAATGTTAGCGCCATTGGAATACCCTACTGCCACAAGATGTTCCAAATCAAACTTGTAGAGCTTTGATGCATTCTGTATAAAATCCGCTAGTTCGTGGGTACGAAATTTCAAATCTTTTATATCAAAGACTCCCTCTGATAATCTGCGAAAAAACCTTGGCAGATCATTCTCGAGCACCTTGCCACGAGGACTTAGAATTGAAGCTCCTACAGGGTCCATCATCCTTGCTATCTGAATTAGATCGTTCTCGTCCCCCCCAGTTCCGTGCAACAATAGTAGAGTCAACGATCTATCTCGCTTATGCTCTGATGCAAGAAATCGATGAATAAATCCTAGTTGGTCTTTTTCTTTCATCTATTTCACCTATTGATTATGTTATGTGTGCTCAGGTCAAGGCACTGTTGCTACTGCTAGTTTGGATTCCCTTTCTTGGATGGACTATTGCAGGTAAAATTTTCTCAAGGTCCCCACGAACAGATTCAAGCCATGGAGGAAGCACCAAGTGAGTGCCAAGCTCTTCGGCCTTCTCATCGACCGTAAATCCAGGAGGATTTGTGGCGATTTCGAAAAGGACACCACCAGGTTCACGGAAATATACAGAATGAAAGTAGAACCGGTCAATTACAGGAGTTGCGTTCAACCCAGCTCTAACTAGTTTGTGCCGAAGTATCTGTTGTTGAGCGTCTGTAGGGGTACGAAATGCTACATGATGTACTGAACCAATTCCTACAACTCCCTGTTGTGTGTGAGGTAGACAAAGGACATCAACGATTTTGGCTCCGCCCTTCAAACCCCCCTCCTCCGTGTTGACTTTAGTTGAGGAAGGTGATTTGATAGTAGAAATCTCATAGCGGAACCGGCTTCCGTCCTGAAGTGTATGAACAAATCCCAGTTCATTGGTCAAAACTGAGGCAGTACGTTCGTATCCTTCCTCTGACAGAGTTACTGAGTAAAATCCTCGAACGGCGGATGCTGTTGGTATTGGACCCTCCTTCCAAATGTTTGAGCTCCGATCATCTGCAGACCTATGTGCAACAATTTCCAATTCTAACCCATCCGGATCGCGCAGAGACAATACCTGTTCGTCATCAAAACGTGTAGAGGGGCCATGAAATTCTATCTGATATTTCTTTAATCTATTAATCCAGTAATTTATAGCACTCTCCGGAACCAGAAAGGCCGTGGCGATCACCTGGCTAGTTCCCCGATGTCCATTGGGAATATTCGGCCAGTGAAAGAAAGTAAGAATAGTTCCCGGCCGTCCAAGCTCATCTCCATAATAAAGATGGTACGAAGTCGGATCATCTTGATTCACTGTTAATTTTACAAATCTAAGTCCCAAAATTCCAGTGTAAAAATTGATATTTCTCTGAGGATCACTTGTTATCGCCGTAACATGATGAATTCCAAAGATATCCCTGTTCATGATGACACTGTCTCTTCACTTTTTTTCGGGTCATGTGTTTTTAATACACGCATGGTAATCACTTATAATCTAAAGAATTCATGTAATATTTCGCTAACGATCGCGGGTTTCTCGGCATATGGGGCATGTCCGGCATCTTCTACTATTTCTAGTGAGGAATTCTTAATTGTTTGTTTAAACAGTTTTGAATGCTCAACTGGTATCAATTTGTCGTTTTTGCCCCAAATAATTAGAGTGGGCACATCATGAATCCTTTTTAACCTATCTAGGCCGATCTGTGTGTTAGTACTGTTGAGAAACGTTGACTCAAAAGCATGCTTTGCTCCTGGTCTATTGATCCTATTTATAAAAAAGTCAACCATCATTGGAAGGACCCTCCAAGGCTGAGCAACTAATTGTTCAAATACCCTCTTTATTTTTTCGGGTGATGCACTGATAGCCGCTTCAAGATAATCATATAGTAAAGGAGTAGGTCTATCAAGCATTCCTGATGAATCTATCAACACCAAGCTGTCTAACGCGCTCCTATTTTCAATTGCAATTTCAGATGCTATGTATCCTCCAAGAGAGTGGCCTATCATGGTTGTCTTACCATCGTCAATTTGGATGGAACTCATGAAATCCAAAACAAATTCCCTGAAAGCATCTATTGTATAATTCAGGTGAGGCGAATCGCTTCCGCCAAAACCTATTAGATCGACTGCGACTGTGTGATAGTGTCTTGAGAACGCTTCAGGAATATCTATCCATCTGTCCGAAGAAGAACCAAGGCCATGAAGAAACAAAAGGTGCTTAATGGTTCCACTACTTTCCCCAAATTCTCTGTACTTTATATTGGAACCATTTACTGTTACGTTGCGATCAACCATTCTATTTGTTGTTATTCATGAACTCAATACTTATTGTTTGTGAGTTATCTTGCATTAAATGCACTATGTTAACGTCATTAGCCTTTAATCGTATGATATCACTAGCGATATCATTCGTCCTGAATGAAAGAGTGATACTTCCTAACTAGTAACAACTCAATGAGCAGTTAGCGCAGGTCTTCTTTAGTCTCCTTACTCAATATTTGCATATCTTTATTATCGAACTGAAACAGATCCTTACTCGACTTTATCTGACTCGACCATGCAGAGGTTAAGACCAGTTCGCTTGTTCCATCACTGTAATGCTCGGTATGATAACAAGAGATGGAAACCTTGACCATTTCCTCTTCCTTGCAGAGCTGGTCTATCTGGTCAAGTGGTGTACCATGAAGGAATCTAATAGTCATTGCTCGTTTACTTGCCTGTTGCCGCCTGACTCAGGCTAAGTCTCAGATGTGCATCGTAACAGGGCCCAGGATAGAGTTAGCAATCACACTGATTGATAGACTGAAGCGATTATTTGAGCCACTAAAATTTTCCTTTGATAGCAAGGAGACAGTCATCGAACTTAATGGAGTACACATCGAGGCCTATCCATCACATCACCTAGATGCGATGCGAGGACTCAAGGATGTATCATTCATCTATCTGGATGAGGCAGACTTCTTTCCACCAGGGCTACAGCAGGATGCGAGAGATGTTAGTGAGAGATACATTGCCAAGTCAAATCCGTACATCGTTATGGTTTCAACGCCTAATGCTTCGGAAGGCCTATTCGAAAGGATAGAGAAAGAACCCAAAAGAATCTTACTCGATTATACTTATGGACTAAACAAGATATACACACAAGATGAGATAGACGCTGCCAAACAGTCGCCTTCATTTGAGCGAGAATACAATCTGAAGTATCTTGGATTAATAGGCAACGTCTTCCACACAAAGGACATAGAGGCTGCGATTGAGAAAGGGAAGAGATACGATGTTGCCAATGTTAACAATGCATACACGCAGAAGTCTGTAGGCCTAGACCCTGGTTTCGGTTCATCAAACTTTGGTGTGTGCATCACTGAGTTAAGAGACGGACTAGTCCACGTTCTACATGCAGAAGAATATCATAGACCTGATTTCAATGAGATGATAAACACAACAGTTCGTTTGTTAGACCAATATGACATCAGATTCGATAATCGTTGTCGTATCTTTGTAGATGGTGCTAATCCCTCATTTATCAGGGCCCTTAAAGACAGAGTAGACGAAGACCCAGAATATGACAAGCAGATATAGTACTACATGAAGTCTTATCCTTCCATATATGATTTGCAATTCTTACAACAGAATATGTTTGTCATACCCGTACCCTTTGCCAAGTACCATAAGGAGATGTTAGCCCATACTAAAGAAATGCTAGAGTACAAGAATGGACAGGTTGCTATTCATCCTAAGTTTAACAAACTGATAACCGCGTTAAGAACGGCAGTAGAGAATGGTGAAGGTAGCCTGAATAAGGAAGCTACGTCACATGACGACCTATTCGATAGTTTCGAACTATCACTGCAGTTCTGGCATTGACTGGGTAGTACAAGAGGTATGAACAGGTAACGTTCAATATCCCTATTCTGCTACAATCCAGGTTGGATACTATGGCATACGTTCTGATGGTTGGTCTCACAATAGCCCTCATTTCATTATTGGTGGGAAGAGCGTCTGCGGTGACGTTTGAGATTCCAGTTTTTACAGAACCTACACCTCCAACCGATGATCCTTATGTGAACGGAGGCACAACTATTGAAACGGAAGAAAAGACTGTAGACATTGAGCAGGGTAACAGGATACTGAAGGTCGATATTCCAAGATACACTGCATGTATGGATGATAAAGTTAAATCAAGAGTTGAAAGTGGGACAGTGACTCTTGACAGCCAAGGCAACCCTGAATACTTTGCAGATTATATGAAGAACGTTGACATGGAACTGTCCTCCATCTTACTTTTCCTTATCATTATAATATGACCATAGATCTTCTATGACTAGGTTAAACCTATCCTTTAGACCATCTAGTCGTGGACCCATTGTTTTATCGTGAAGGTGAGTATCGATAAGATATTTGTATGCACTGTCAATCGCTTTTAGGTAAGCATATACATATGACTCTATTGGTATATCCCTTGCTGTACTTTCATGTCCTTCACGCTCCTCTAACTCTTTGTACACTATTTCACCTCTGTTAATTATGATCTCTTCTGGCGTTTCTTTTTCATTCGACATCTTATCTCTAGATAAATTGGACATAGATATAAAAAATCCCTCTAAATTGAGAACACTGTACACGCAGACCAATGTTAGACTGTTAGAAGAGTACAACATTAGATTCGATAGCTCATGTAGGATATTTGTTGATGCTGCAAACCCCTCATTCATTTCTACATTGAAGCAGGCAGTAAATGAAGATCCTGACTATACAAAACAGATTGCATTCTACAAGAAAAACTATCCATCAGTCTATGACTTGCAGTTCCTACAGCAGAACATGTTTGTCATTCCTGTACCCTTTTCAAAAGAACACAAGAACATGCTGGCACACTGCAAGGAACTGTTAGAGTATCAAAACGGAATGGTAGCCATACATCCAAGACATAACAAACTAATCACTGCCCTTCGTACTGCAGTGGAAAACGCGGAAGGTGTCTAAGATAAAGAGGCGACTAGCCATGATGATCTTATGGACGCATTCAGGCTATCGATGCAGTTCTGGCATTGATGAAGAGTCTGAGGGATAAGATGCCGCCCCTATGATGATCTTTGGCTATCTCAATCTTTCAATGTAATCCGAATCACTGCTCTTTTAAGAAATATTCGTCATCTCTATCATCACTCACTTTCGAAAGCAAGAGCGTATTACATCTAGAACAGTGAGTGTAGCGTTGACGTTCTGCGCTATCAAAAAGCTTTTTTTCCTCTTCCTCCGATATCTCGTGGTTATACAACTCACATTTTATCTGGCCTAACGACCGCCTGAGAATCAGACTCATCAATCTGAAAGTTTATGCTTTTTCTTTCTAATAAATACGATGATAGATGACCCCTCTTTCTTCAGTTGTCTGGCTTAGTCGATGGTCTACGTTTTAATGCTTTCTTTCGAAATGAAGTATCAGGAACTGGCCACTTCCTTCTCCTATAGAGGAATATTATGACGGTCGAGGTGATAATAAAGGGAAACTCCGAGATACTTTGATTATCCCACGTTAACCGTTCGTAGTAATCCGATATTGCAAGATTTGAATATACTGTTGCCTGAACCAGAAGAAGCGCAAAAGCGTATCCTGTCACTCTCCAACGGCTTATGCTGGTTTGTCTTTCTTCCGAGCTTGTTCTGTACTCAAAGTACTTGAGAGCATCCCAGATAATATAGGCCATGAAGCTTATGGGAAATATCCAAATGAATGTGTTAAAGACAGAAACAAAAGATTCAAACCTTTCCGGCTCGGTTAGACTAAGAAGGTAGAACGCAAGGAATAGGATAACCAAATCAATCACAAATCGAGCATTGCCTAGTTGGCTTTCTCTATGAGGTCGTTTAGCTATTGATTTTGTATAGCCTATCCATCCTGAAATAATGAAGAAATAACTTAAGACTAATGCAGAGCTCCGTAGAAAACTATCATATGATTGAAACGGAGTGTCGAGAGGGATAAACACCTTTGCTGCTATTTCAAAGCTCAGGGTTATGATTACTGCATAAATGATATTAACCGCATAAGGGTAAAACTCTCGTACATTACTAGGAGATGACAAGTCAGTGAATGTCCAGCTTAATACCAACTAACAAACTACATTTAACATTGACTATTGTTAAGAAATGACGTGACAAATGACAAATGGTTTTGCTCCGAACTGATCCTTGCTAGTTATGCTGCTGCTGCTGCTGGTGTGCCACTTACTTCAACTCCCCCTTCTTGGACTTCTCCCGGTGATCTGATTCCGCTTATTTCAAATGGAAATCTCGAATACGTTGGTCATTTGAGAACATAAGGGGATCAAATTCATCCTCCTATGATTCCTATTCCTAAGCCTAGGTAGGGATGAAAAGTGGCACTCTGTTACTGGCTATAATATGGAGACAACGCTGTAACTCTCATCAGCAGCGAAATGTCTTTGTATGGTAAAGAAGATAAGAACGCCTACAAGCACAGTAAAATAAACTTGGATAAGGACAGTATCATCGATGATCATATCATTATTCTGGTTTAGGAAGGGGAGACTGATATTTTCGTGCAATAAAATCCCAGAAACTGAGGACTTAACAGACGCATTCTTTAGACGGATTCTAATCATCAACTTTACCCAGCAGTTTTTCGGAGAGAAGGACGATCCAGACCTTCTCGACAAACTTACTACGGAAGAGGAGTTTTCAGGCCTATTGTATGAACTCCTTTCGAGGTTGCCAAGGGTATTGAAACACGGCATTAGGAAAATAACTAGTGAGAGTATGGCCGAAACCTACGACAAGTATACCAGGGGTTCAAATCCTGTGAAATATTTCTACGAAAAGGCGTTAAGGCCTGACATCGGCAACAAAATACCCAAATTAGAGATGTACGAATATTACGAAAAGTTTTGCCGTGATCATGGGCTAGCGCCTGAATCAGACCAATCGTTTAGCAGAAAGTTAACTGACGATCATCATTTGAAATATGACCGTTTCAGGTTGAAGGGCGAAAGGGTTTACTGTTGGATAGACGTTGGGCTTGTTGACTGGGCCAGTAAGAAAATGGAAGAACAAAGCAACCTAGAGGAAATAATATGCTAACATTGATAGAAGAATATTATAGAAACATTGGTGTCCCAACTGTCCCAAGTCTAACTGTCTTTTCTATTATTGTACGTACTAGTAGCAATGCGTGCTTAAATGAGGGTGAAGATGGTAGAAAAATATTTTATATTAATAGAAGAAGTTGGAATAAGGCCTATCCGTTGAATATCGATCAGACTGGAAAGAACCGCTTTATCTTTCGTGTATTGAGATTGATATCGTTGATTTCAAAGAAGTGAACGATAGCAGCATAACTAACATGTATCGCTGAGAAAGCCTTAAGGTCATGACTCTCTACGGTCATTTTAAGAAAATAGTTGAATGCTGAGAGGTATGTCTTCTTAGTTTGAAGTGACTTTATCCCATCAGTTACAAGATAGATTCTTCTTTCTTCCTCATTCTGTAAAGTGCAATTCTGAATCTCGTCCTCGGAGGAGGTGACAGTCAACGCCTAGTTTTAGTTGCGGTATTATTTAATTGCAGTATATCCTGCATTTAATACTTATTTGTTGCATCTTTTTTTGCCTATCCACACAAAATATTTCTAGAGCGATCTTGTAAATAAATATGATAATCAAATAAAAAGATTAGAAAAGATTATTTACTAGTTTACCTCAAAGAATGTAAGTGCATTTTAGCGAGGACTCCTCCTTCTGCAACATGACTTTTTCATTATCGGAGTGGAGTTATTTCGATGGTTTATGGAGCCCTGTCTCTACTTAACTTTATGGCCACCGGGTAAAAATACAATGGATAATAGAAATGTGCCATGAACCAGCTATCAACATACAAACTTGATGATGATCTGACAGTATGCAGAATCCTTAATGGAATGTGGCAGGTTGCAGGCGGACATGGGCATGTTGATCATGAAAAGGCAGTTCAAGATATGCTAAGATACCATGATTCAGGATTCACGACTTGGGATCTGGCTGACATTTATGGGCCAGCAGAAGACCTTATAGGGGAATTCAGACGTAGGTTACTGAAATTAAGAGGCAACAAAGAGCTTGATCGAATTCAGGCATTGACAAAGTGGGTGCCACGTCCAGGAAAAATTACACGTTCTGTAGTTATCGAAAATATACAAAAATCACTCAACAGAATGAATGTTAGCTCGATTGATTTACTTCAATTTCACTGGTGGGACTACGATAATCCGTATTACATGGATGCTCTCAAATACCTAATCGATCTTAGAGATAAAGGAATAATCAAGGATATAGGTCTTACAAATTTCGATACAGAACGATTACAAATCATGATGGATGCCGACTTTCCAATCGTGTCGAACCAGATTCAGTATTCAATCATTGATCGAAGACCGGAGGTAAAAATGATACCGTTCTGTCAGCAGCACGGCATCTGTCTTCTTGCCTATGGAAGCCTCTGCGGCGGGTTACTGTCTGATCGTTACTTCGAAAGAGTGAAACCCTCTGCTGATGAATTAGACACATTAAGTCTGCGAAAATATCACCAAATGATAGAAGCATGGGGTGGATGGAATTTGTTTCAAGAACTCCTGTCGAATTTGAAGGCAATTGCACAAAAACATAATGTGAGTATTGCGAATATAGCAACACGATACATACTTGATAGTCCAATAGTAGCTGGAGTTATTATCGGCACTAGACTCGGAATAGTAGACCACAGAGTCAGTAATGAACGGGTATTCAATTTGAAGTTGGATAGGTCAGATTTTGATGCTATAGATGCCGTATGCAAGAAGTCAAACAACCTGTTTGACATAATCGGGGACTGCGGTGATGAGTATAGATGATCTTGATTTTAAATACCAACTCATATATCATAATGGTAATGAAACCTACATTTGTAAAATAGGAATCAGGGTATTCCCCCCCCATTATGCGGCTGCTATTACGCGATAACTAATGTAGTAGTAATAATCATAATGAACGTCTAATTGCACTCATCTTGCTCCTCATTGAGTATTAGGAATCAATAGAAGGGGTCCCATATAATGACCCCTGGTACCGGATCCACCAACCACAATTTCTATACCTTGGTGGAATGCAGAGAGTAATCGTGCATATGTATGACGTATATCCCTAAAAAACCTATGATGCCTCCTAACACAGCTAGATATATGTTATTGGGTAGATTGCTGGGAAATCCTAATCCTACCAACAGGAGCTGTGCAACGAGCGTAATTAGGATGCTCGAAGAGCCTATGGTAGCCGTAAGAGATGCTCCTATCCTACTTAGGCCTGTTGAATATGATAACGATCCTACAAATGGTAGCAGTGAAAATACTATCAAGATTACAATAATGATTATTAGTTGTTGGTTATTTTCAATATCGTAGGCTAGTATGTATGTCCCACCAGTTGAAGAGTCTTGCACCTCGTCCAACAATACCCCTGCGATCATAAATCCAATTAGGATGAAACCAGAAATCAGCATTGAAGAAGCTGCCACTTCTATTGATGAATGTCTTGATACTAGTTTTGTTAGAAAGAGAACACCTAACGCAAATCCAAATGCAG
>Ga0307434_1001456_pt1 | contig 12802 bp, 10 predicted proteins | sample SalMarWE160220MG_FD_202156 | JGI IMG/M metagenome (GOLD analysis project Ga0307434, IMG submission 202156) | Salt marsh sediment microbial communities from the Plum Island Ecosystem LTER, Massachusetts, United States - WE1603-220 | ecosystem: Environmental > Aquatic > Marine > Intertidal zone >... | reverse complement strand
TTCGAGGATTATCTGACCGAAGAAGAAAGGGCTCAATGGACCCACTTTGTGATGCGATTCCAGCAATTCACCGGGCCCCTGATGGCAAAGGGATTCGAGGATACCGTTCTCTATGCGTATAACAGGCTCCTGTCTCTCAATGAGGTTGGAGGAGATCCTCAAAGATTTGGCTTCACTCTAAAGGAGTTCCACGCCTTCAACGAACGAAGGGCGAAGCTCTGGCCCCATGCGCTGAACGCAACCTCAACCCACGACACCAAGCGGGGCGAAGATGTACGGGCGCGAATCAATGTGCTCTCTGAGATACCGCAAGAATGGACTCGCATGGTCAACGCATGGCACAAGCTCAACTGGAGTAAAAAGAAAAAGGTGAGGGGCTTTACCGTGCCGGACAAAAACGACGAATATTTCCTGTATCAAACCCTGATTGGCGCTCTTCCCTTTGACGAGAAAGAGCACCCCGCCTTTACCGAGCGCCTAAAGCAGTATGCAGTAAAGGCCGTTCGGGAAGCAAAGATACACACTGCGTGGCTCAAGCCTGATAATGATTACGAAGACGCCTTTCTTTCATTTATCGAGCATATCCTGCGACCCTCTGAAGAAACCCAGTTTCTGGCTGCCTTTGTGCCGTTTCAGAGGAAGGTGGCATTCTATGGAATGCTCAATTCCCTCTCGCAGACAATCATAAAGCTCACGGCGCCTGGTGTACCAGGCCTTTACCAGGGCACCGAACTGTGGGACCTGAACCTCGTAGACCCCGACAATCGCTGGCCGGTCGATTTTGGGATGAGAACCTCATTCTTACGCGAAATACAAGCCAAGGAGGGTACCGGTGCTCTTGAACTCATCACCGAATTGCGAGCCACCGAACACGATGGGAGGATCAAACTATTCCTCATATACATGGTCCTGAAGGCACGAAAAGAGCACGCGGACTTATTCGAGAAGGGGGCCTACGCGCCTTTGAAGGTAAGCGGGGGGCTCAGAGACCACCTCATCGCCTTTTCGAGAAACCATGGAACGCTCTGGGCTCTGACCATCGCACCACGCTTCTTGACAGCTCTCGTAAAGGAAGGGGAATATCCCCTTGGTCATCACGTATGGGCTGACACTTCAATTCATCTCCCGGAAGGCGCCCCCTCGTTGTGGAAAGATGCCATTACTCAACAGGGGCTCAAGGGACAGGGAGCGCTCTTGGCAGGCCAGGTCATGAGGCATTTCCCTGTGGCTATGCTTACGGGCAAGGAGGACACATGAACAGACGGGGAAGCGGCATACTGCTCCATATAACATCTCTACCCTCTTCACACGGTGTCGGGGACCTAGGGCCAGGGGCCTACCGGTTCGCTGATTTTCTTGCCGAAACAAAACAGGGCATCTGGCAGATACTCCCCCTTAATCCAACTGACCTGGCTCACGGGAATTCCCCGTACCAGAGCATATCCGCATTTGCGGGGAATCCCTTGCTTATTAGCCCCGAGCTTATGGTGAGAGATGGGTTCCTCAAACAATCAGATATCCAGGATGTGCCCCGTTATCGGGTAGGACCTATAGACTATCCCGCAGTCATCGCCGGCAAGGAACAGATCTTTCGGGTTGCCTTTGAGCGGTTCCGGCAAGGGGGTAAACGGCATGAATACGAGAGGTTCTGTGCTGAGAACGCCTCCTGGCTCGATGATTTCGCCCTTTTTACGGCCCTGATGGGCTATTTTCGTGGAAGGTCCTGGCCGGAATGGCCCCAGGAGGTGCGGGACAGGCGGCCTGAGGCCCTGGAATCCATGAAGGAAGAGCTTCGCGATGCGCTTGAGAGGGACAGATTCCTTCAGTATGTCTTCTTCGAGCAGTGGCATGCTCTCAAGGCATACTGCAACCGCCGCGGCATTCAACTATTCGGCGATATCCCCATCTACGTGATACACGAGAGCGCAGACGTGTGGACCAATCCGGAGCTCTTTACCCTCGACGATGAACGGTGGCCCACTCATGTCGCAGGCGTGCCGCCCGATTACTTCAGTGAAACGGGCCAGCTTTGGGGAAACCCCATCTATCGCTGGGATGTGTTGCGGGAGAGGGGGTATGGCTGGTGGATTCAGAGGGTGGAGCATAATCTCACGCTCTTCGACCTCATAAGGGTCGATCACTTTCGTGGGCTTGTCGGCTACTGGGCAGTTCCGGCAGGGGAAACGAACGCCGTGAACGGCAGGTGGGTTGAAGCCCCGGCAGAGGACTTCTTGAATGCATTGCTCAGAAGATTTCCTCAACTCCCCATCATTGCAGAGGATCTCGGGTTAATCACCCCTGATGTGAGGGAGATCATGCACCGCTTCGAACTTCCCGGAATGAAGGTGCTCCTCTTCGCCTTTGGCGAGGATCTCCCCACAAATCCCTACATCCCCCATAATCTTCCCAGAAACTGCGTGCTCTACACCGGCACTCATGACAACAACACCACACGGGGGTGGTTCGAACGGGAGGCATCCCCCGAGATCAAAGAGAGGCTCTTTCGCTACCTGGGACGAGAGGTTCCCGCAGAGGATATTCACCGGGAGCTGATCAGGCTCGCCATGATGTCGGTGGCGAACACGGCCATATTCCCCATGCAGGATGTCCTCGGTTTAGGGGAAGAGGCCAGGATGAACCGGCCGGCCACTACAGAAGGCAACTGGCGATGGAGGCTTTCGCCGGGGCAGTTGACTCCCTCTATGACCGATATGCTCAGGGGTATGACGGAGCTCTACGGGAGGGACTAGGTGCGGGCATTGAACTTCAAGGAGAGAATGATTACAAGGATTGAAGTGCTGGCTATTGAACGGCAAAAGTAGCCTTACGATCTCACCAGGAAGGAGGTATTCAGGCAATGAAGATCGAAGAACTTATCTCCGGGAAAGGCGATCATGAGAAGATCGAAATAGAAGGCATTTCCATCCCTGTCCGTATATAGAAAAATCTTGTGACTGAAGGCTGCCTCCAGCTAAAGCCTGAGCCGAAAAGTAAAACCGTTACCCTGTGGGGCAAGACCGCCTGCGCCTGTTTGAGGGAGGAACAGCTGCGGGAGAGAGGATGATATCCTGATATCCCGGGGAATGATCTTTTTGGGGAAGCTCTCGGTTTCTATTTTTTAGGCCGGAATATAGGGAATTTTTCCTTAAACCCATCTCCTTTTCTCAAGAATCAGCTGGGGCAGGTCTCGGGATACTCCGGATCGACCTATAGCCCTCTATCTTGCGATCTCATGTTTCAAGCGTTATTCGTGTTAGCGGTTCCAGGCGATACGTGCGCTACCTTAATGAAAAAACACCACATCATCCGCAGCTTATGAATCAGGTGACGGGGATGGTGAACTTGAACGTACTCCCCTTTCCCTCACCTTCACTTTCAACCCATATCCTGCCTCCATGAGCTTCGACCGCCATCTTACTGAATGTAAGGCCGAGCCCGCTCTTGCCCCTTCCCACTCCCTTAAGCTTGAGGGAAGCCTGTTCGAATTTTTCGAATATCTTTTCATGGTATTCAGGGGCCAGGCCGTCGCCGTTGTCGGCTATGCTGAGCATGATGTGATGCTCGTGGGGTTCGTATCTGATGTCGATTTCGATTTTGCCCTCATCCGGCGTATGTCTTATTGCGTTACTCATAAGATTGCCTATCACTCTCTTGATCAGATCCGCGTCAAAGTGCAGTTCGGGGAGTGATTCAGGCTTGGTGAATGTGAGCAGCTTTTTTTCTTTTTCCATCTGGTAGCTGAGCTGTTGAAGCTCCTCCTCGGTCAGGGCCACAATATCGGCCGCTGCCATTTCCGGTTTCAGTTTTCCCTCTTCCATACGCTGTATATCCAGAATACTCTGGATCATGCTGTTGAGGTCATCGCAGCGCTGCGCGATGTTACTCATGGCTTTTCTTTGGAAATTATTGAGATTTTCTCCGCGGAGCTGTATAAGTTCGATACTCATGGATATAGCGGTGAGAGGATTTCTCAGATCATGAACGATCATGTGCGTCAGCCCATCTTTGACCTTTTCCAGCTCTTGTAGAGAGCGATTTTTTTCCCTTATTTCTCTGTTATTTTCCAGTAGCTGGCCGTGATAATCTTTTATCCTGAGCAATGATTTGACCCGCACTACGAGCTCTGTCTTTTCTATGGGCTTGTTGAGAAAGTCGTCTGCGCCTGCTTCCATCGCCTTTACCCGGTCTTGCTTTTCGGCGAGAGCCGTGATGATCAGGACAGGCACCGCTTTGGTTTCCGCATTTGCCTTCAGCCGTCTGCAGACCTCGAAGCCGTCCATGCCGGGCATCATTATGTCCAGTAAAATAATATCCGGAGACCGCTCGGCCGTAATTCGCAGCGCCTCTTCCCCGGATCCGGCGCCGACCAGGTCGTAGTTTTCCTTCTGAAGCATGATTTTGAGAAGCTTAATGTTCTTCTCATCATCATCAACGATTAATACCGTGTGCCGATTCATTCGTATTCTCCTGGCTCGCTGTATATACTGGCAATCCGTGTATCGGATATCGAGATGTCGTGTTCCTGCATCTGTTCCTGCGCTATATTGATTTATATTATATCGCACGATATACAATTTGTCGAATCTGGAATCAGAAAAAAAATTAAGATGGACCTCTCAATCGTTTGATACAATCCATGGTGTTTTGTTACGGCTTCCTTCTGTACTGAAGTATGTTTGCCGTGAAGCTATTGGTGTCTTTCGGTTTGGTGAAGTATCCAGAGCAACCAGAATCGAGCGCTGGTCATCAGTAATAAGGCTGTAGAAAAAAACGGATCAAGCCTTGACAACCTTTACAGAATGATTATATTGCTTCATTAAGATTTCTTGCATAAAATCAAATAGTTAGATGGATTTAACTGTTTGCAATTCATTTTTTCGCACGAGATCGCCGATCAATTAAAATGGGACCGTTCTTTTTCTCAGAACAACATAAGGTCAAAGGTGATTAAGGAGGGCATGAACATGCGTTACAGGGTTTTTTGTATAATGTACCAGAAGAGATTGAAGCCCCAGATAAAGAAACTGCTGAGGCTAATCTCCTGGAATTGCTACCCAAATCTTTCTGGCTGCTTCCAGTCACAGAGCTGCATAAAACCGTTACCCGAAGCGTGGAAGTCGAATGACGTGCTTTGTTAGCGACTTCAAAGGTGATCATTTGCCGACATTCCGCACAAGAGTTACTCTCTCGCAACACAAGAACGGCTGGCTATAAAAACCGCTGAGGCCTAAAGGCCCAATCATGTGATTTCCTGTGAGGTCCGATCACCTCTTGCACGCTGTTACCATTCCTCCTCTTCGAGGTGCGGATCAATGAGCACCCTCACGTGTAAATATGTATCTTTTATCCCGATATCTTCCATGGACAGCCGTATCTCCGTTCCATGCCTGACGTGGGGCGGTATGCTCAGGGAGAACTCTCGCTCGGACTGCACCCTGCCATAGCCGGAGCACACAGGGCAGAAGAAGTCCTCCCAGAATCCCGTTCGCCCGCACCGTGGGCAGGGCTCGATCACGGGAACGGTAATCGGAAAGAGGCCTCCCTCAGCTGCCTCCCGTGGTGAGAGGATCGCCTCGAAGTAGAGATCCTTGTCCCTGATCCTCCCTTTATCGATTTCAAAGAAACCTGGGACAAATCCCTCGAAGAACTCATCGGCACGGGATAAAAACCTCTCCCAGTCTTGGAGGGGTTGTCTCCTTTGTTCAATGATATCGGGAACCCGTGAGATCCGTATCTCCGATCCTCTCTGGGCGAGCTCCTGGTCGTATCTCCTGCGTCTTTCCTCGTCGCCCAAGGTCTCATAGGCCTCCCGAATCTCCCTGAACTTCTCCGCGCTTTCCTTTGAGCGGGCGATGTCTGGATGGTGTTGCTTGGCCACTCTCCGGTAGGCCTTTTTGATCTTCTCGATATCAGCGCCTCTGCTGAGGCCCAAAACGATATAGTAGTCCTCCGGCATCGTGTAGTTTCCTTATGGCGGGGAGTGCGCCGCATCTCAATGGATCTCAGAGATGCGGCGCACTCCCTTGCTTCGCATTGTCCTTTGGGCTGCGCTGAGCTAACCGTGCCAAACAGCCCCTACCCGGTTTTGACAGGGATGGTACGGGGCGCTGCCGCCTCAACCTTCGGGAGCCGCAACCGCAGGACCCCGTCTTTGAGCGTAGCCTCGATCTTGGATTGGTCAATCGCATCGGAGAGGGTAAACTGCCGGTAGTAGTTCCCGGTGCGATACTCCCGCAAGAGTTCCTGCTCCAGTTCCCCCTCCGGCGATTCCACATTGCCTGAAAGGGTGAGGGTATTTTCCCGAAGGTCAATGGCGAGATCCTGTGCCTTCACCCCCGGCATATCAGAGAGCACGGTGATCTGCTCATCTGTCTCAAAGATATCCATTGCCGGGGTAAAGATAGGCCCCGGCCTTGTCTGTTCGGCAGGGATGCTCACCTCTGCCTTCTCCTTTACCTTCAGCTCTTTTTTTTCCTTCTCAGCCATGTTTCTCTGCCTCCTTTCAATGGGATTCGTGTTCTCATGAGGTTTTGACAGCAATCTGCTTTGGTTTGGCTGCCTCTGCCTTGGGGATCACCACGGTCAGGACCCCGTCAACGCAGCGGGCTTCAACCTTGGAGGTGTCTACCGGGGAGGGGAGACCGACAACCCGGCTGAACTTCCCAGGCTCGCGTTCACGCCTGTGGTAGCTTGCTGTCTCGTTCTCAGCCGGTATGGTTCGCTCCCCGGCAACCGTGAGGCTGTTACCTGTGAGAGAGATGTTCAGCTCATCGGCCTTGATTCCCGGAAGTTCGGCGCGCGCGTAGTAGTTGTCCCCATCTTCGGTCACGTTCATGAGAGGAAACACCCCGGCCAGAGGTTCCCTGAACAAGGGTCCGGTCAAGGCCTCGGAGCGCCTGTCCATCTCCTTGCGCATCCTCTCGAGCTCCCCATAGGGGCTCCTCCACTCCCATGTGGGCCATCCGCCAATCCTTCGTATAATCATCGCTTGTACCTCCTTTCTTATGGTTAGGTGTTTCTGTTCTTGCTGCTCGAGCTGGCCTGGATGTGCTCACCCCACGCGTGTGTACACGTTAGGTCGGAGCCGGGCTTCCCTGCGGAACATCGTCATGTGTTTGACCTGAAAAGGCAGCATGAATGAAGGTGAGGATACGTGATAGGCTAGTACCCGAATGGTTTTTCTCGCTCCATCGGGCTTGAGTAAGGAAGAACCGTGCACAAGACGCGTGAGAATGGTTTCGATGGGCAGCTGATATTGCAGGATCGATTTGGTGCCTCTTTCCATCCTCAAGCGCATATCCAATCACCTCCTTCGCTACCGATGTGAACACACGCACATCAAGGAAAAGACACAGTCCAACAGAGTGGCACAATAACAGCTCGAACACCGTATCTTGTGTTCTAGAAAAGTAATCATACTTGCGGGCTTGTCAAGGGAGAAGATATTGATGCATTCAATGAAAACTTCCGATATTCAGAACCCCGACTAAACGGCACTTGAAAACTCATGTGGTATGGCGTAAATTTTTGGTGTAATTTACAGAAAGGCTCCTTCATTATGAGCTCTAAGCGGTTCAGGAGGGGAAGTTTTTTCTATTCACTGAATGCCAAACTCCGGGAGTCTCCCGCCAACGACGGGGATCTGCCGATGATTAGATCAGAGAGGAGGAGGCCAACATGCCCCAGAAAAAGTACTACCAGATGGGCCCGGATGAAGTGCTGGAGGATCTGGACACCACCGAGAAAGGCCTTTCTCGTGCTGAAGTGGAAAAACGGCTGAAGAAATACGGCAAGAACGAACTGAGGGCGAAGATAAGGGTCCCGCTATGGCTGCTGTTTTTGTCGCAATTCAAAGAGCTTCTCATCCTGATACTGATTCTCGGGGGATTGATATCCTACTTCATTGGCAACTATAGAGACGGTTCGATCATATTTATCATTGTGCTCGTCAATGCGGTGATAGGGTTTCTTCACGAGCGTAAAGCGGGAAAGATCATTGATAAGCTGAAGAGCCTGATCAGGTCTCCGGCCAAGGCCATGAGGGATGGAGAGTTGGCGGAGATCTCTCAGGAAAACCTGGTTCCCGGTGACATTGTGTTCATAGAGGCAGGCGATAAGCTGCCTGCGGATCTGCGGCTCATTACGGTGAGCGGCCTCAAGACCAACGATTTCGCCCTGACCGGAGAGTCGGTGCCCCAGGGCAAGCAGCGTGACGCGATAAAGGAAGAAAGTCCCATGGCTGACAGGGATAACATGGCATACGCAGGCACGACAGTGGCCACCGGTAGCGCCACCGGGGTGGTTGTGGCTACCGGTATGGATACGGAGACAGGGAAGATCGCGGGCATGACCGAAGAAGCAGGCGAAACCCAGACCCCGCTCCAGAAAGAGCTGCGGCGCCTGGCGAACCAGCTGTCCGTCACGGTGGCCGTCATCAGTGTCGGGCTTTTTACCTTGGGGATAGCCCAGGATTTCTCCCTGTACATGAGCCTGGTATACGCACTCGGCGTTGCCATGGCCATGGTGCCGCAGGCTCTACCGGCCCAGGTGACGGTTGCCCTTACCACGGGCAGCAATATGTTGGCCGATAGAAACGCGGTGGTGAAGGATTTGCCCTCCGTAGAAACGCTGGGCTCGACAACCGTGATCTGCACCGACAAAACCGGAACCTTGACCAAAAACGAGATGACTGTCCAATCGCTTTGGTTCAATGGGAAAAAATATAAGGTCACCGGAATCGGTTATGAACCCAAAGGGGATGTTCTGGATGAGAAGAAAAACCGCCTGAGCGAGAAGCACATTGAGGCGATAGAAGTGATCATGGACGCGGCGACCATGTCGTCAAACGCGGAAATACACGAACCGGACGAGGAACACGCCTCCTGGTATCCCATAGGCGATCCTACCGAGGCGGCTCTGATAACGCTGTCAACGAAGCTGGGCACCCGTTCTCCCAAGGAAGACGAGGAGAACCCTGAGATCCAGGAGTTCTCATTCGATTCCGAGCTTATGAGGATGAGCTCGGTGAGACAGTTCGGCAATGAGAAGAGGCTTGCCGTGAAGGGTTCCACGAACAGCGTGCTTTCCATCAGCACTCATATTTACAAAGATGGAAAACATGCCGCCATAACCGCGAAAGATAAGGAAAAGATCAGGGCGATAAACGAGGACTACTCCAAAAACGGCATGCGCGTTCTGGCGATTGCACATCGATCGCTGGATTCCAAGAAAGATGAGTACATAAGGGAAGAGGTGGAGAAGGGCGTCACCTTTTTGGGCCTGATGGCGATGATAGATCCACCGAAGGAGGGAGTTAAGGAGGCAATCTCAGATGCCCGGAAGGCCCACATACGGGTTTTCATCCTCACGGGAGACCATCCGGAAACCGCTCAGGCCGTGGGCAGAGCGATCGGCCTGCCTGAGCCCGGAGAGGCCACGCCGGTGATTACGGGAACACAACTCAAGGATATGGGCCTAAAAAAGCTGAAAAAGCTATTGAAAGAAAATCAGTCTATCATATTCGCTCGCGTTGACCCCGAGGACAAGCTTCAGATCGTGAAGGTTTTGGAGGAGCAGGGCGAGATAGTGGCGGTTACCGGAGACGGGGTGAACGACGCGCCTGCCCTCAGGAGGGCGCATATCGGCGTTGCCATGGGGCAGAGGGGAAATGACGTGGCCAAAGAAGCGTCGAGACTCGTGTTGCTGGATGACAACTTTTCCACCCTGGTTCACGCCATACGAGGCGGAAGAACGATCTACAATAACCTCAAGAAAACGATATTCGCTTCTCTGACCACCAACGTAGGGGAACTGGCATTAGTATTGCTGGGCCTGCTGGCGGCCGCCTTGTGGAATTATCCCATACCCATACTGGCGGGCCAGATATTGGCCGTCGATTTGTTGGGGGAGATCGGCCCGCTCACCATGCTCACCTTCGACCCTCCCGACAAAGATGTGATGACCAGGCAACCCAGGCAACCCGAGGAACATGTGCTGGGTATATGGGGAGGCACGGAGATTACGCTCTTGGGAATCCTGATAGGAGGATTGGCGTTCCTGAATTTTTTCTTATTTATGAGCCGGGAAGGAATAACCCTGACGGTAGACAGCGTAGATACCATGCATTATTTCAAGGCCACTGTCTTGAGTTACGCGACCATTGTGTTCTGCCAATTCTTCAATATCCTCCAGAGGAGGTCTGAAAGAATCTCTCTTTTCAATCGCGATTTTTTTTCAAACAGGATCTTGCTTGCCTCTATTGTAATGTCTATCGGGTTGGTGTTGTTTGCGATCTACGGGCCCTACATCAGCGATTTTCTGAGCTTCGGCCCCATTACCATAACTGACTGGCTGTTTGTCCTCGGTGCAGCGGTCTTGTACCTGGGAGTATTTGAGGTGCTGAAGTTCTTTAAGCGAGTCCGAGGAAGGTGAGATAATTTCTTTAAGGATAAATGATTGATAGCACTATCAACGAATGAATAAGCGAATTGCGTTGAAGCTCAGGCACATAAGGCGGCACATCCAGGCATTGTCCATGAAGCAAACATCCTGTCTTACTCGCATCACTCATCCTGCAAAGACGCGGATTTTTTCTCAGCCTCATAGTTGATGCTTACCATCCAGTCTTGGTATTTTGGATCAAGTGCCTTTAGCGCAAACAACAACTCCTGCTTGAAGGCGGTCTCGAGATGGGATCCGCGCCCAGGCCATATGTGGAACTCAATACGGAGGTACTCCTTTCCCGCATTGGTTTTAACTCGTCCTTTAATAGACGGCGCAGCGAGCAGGGTTCCCGGGAGTTGCTCAAAAAGGGATGATATGATGGGGGTGACGGTTTCCTTAACCTTATTGGTGGCCTGTAGATCGCTTGTAAGCATGATATCGACAATGGCCTGCACATAACCCCGAGGATAGGCCACGACATTAGAGATAGTTCGATTGGGGATATACACTCTTGCCCCAAGTGAATTCTCAATTACCGCGAAGCGCACTCCAAAGCTTCGCACAATTCCCGATTGGCCGGCAATCTCAACCATATCTCCCACATTGAAAAGCCCCGAGAACACAACCGTGAGCCCATTGACAACATCCTGCACAAGACCCTGGGACCCAAATCCGATCGCCAAGCCCATTATGGATGCACTTGCGAGATAGGCCTTCAATGACACACCGATTTCCCTTAAAATGAGACCGAGGGCGATAAAATAGAGTAGAAAAACAATCGTGCTCGTGGCAAGGCTCGCGATTGTCCTCAGCTTGGAGAGCCTTGCCCTGCCTGCCAAGGATTTGAACTTGTTGCCAAGATGGCGAACCGCAATGACCATCATGTGCAATCCCAAGATGACTGCAACAATCATGGCAATACGCGTAAGGCTGCTCGCCCCACCGAGAAATTTGCTCAGATAAGAGATCACGATTACCCCATGAAAGGACTGATCGTATATTTACTAGATCATCGGAATGAATTCAACCTCTGGAGGGGGGTGAGTGACGTTTTTCTTTGCCCAGGCCAGAGATGGGGCAAAGAAAAACGAAACAAATCGATTTTCAGGGTGACCTCGAGGATGGTTGTTTTTCCCGATTCAAGGGCACAAGTCCGGAGAGTTGTTTCGTCACTAAAAAGGGAAGTTTACCATTTGACGGAGGCCCCCAACGGTGGACACATCCAACATCCTCCCGCGCACCTCGGAGATGAGCTCCTTAAATTAGATCTCTATTTTCCTCCGCCTCTCCTTGCTCCGGAGCAGGCATATTCGGAGGGCTATGATGAGAACCGGGACACCAATAAACACTACATCGTCAAGCCTTCCTGGCGAAAAATCGGGCATGAAGTAGTAGGTAGTGCCCCCGAGCAGTGGGCAGGCAGGTTCTCGGACACGGGGAGCTGGGAATCGGAATAGTCGTTACTGTACTCGGGATCTTTTGTGGCCCAGTCGCTTTGGGTGGGGGACGAGGATTTACCTCTCACAATCCCAGGTGCTTGAGGATCTTTTGTATGACCTCTTTATCCTCTATCACGCTGATTACTTTCATCTTTCCTGAACATTTCGGGCAAGTCAGGGGCTCCACTTCATGAATCCTTTTCTTATCGCGCCTGCGCCTGATTTCGCTGATCCGCCTGATGATACCATGTTGAATTTAGTCCGAAAGGTAGTGTTTGTCATCCCGATTGGCGCCGTGAGAAACAATCGTTACAGTCAGATAAGCCATATGCAATAGGAGATCTCGAAAAATGTTAACCTTCACCGCAAAATATACAAAGATCAGATCCGGTTATATGGGCCATTTAATATAGGGGAATTACGGGACGTCCCATTCGCCTCCTAGTATTTTTTACAAATCCATGAAAGACTGAGGTATTTAACCGTTTAAGGACGTTCCCTATTTTCACTTTTCAGTGCTTTTACCCTTTCTTCGATTCTTTTAATTATGTCTTTCGCTACCTCCAACACCTCGCGGGGCGCACGCACCGTTTTCCCAGCGGAAATCTTCAGTCCAACAATCAAGGGCTCCATTGCCAACTTAATTTTTAGGCCTCTTACAGCCTGCAGCGCCTCCTCAGCTTTACCGGACGCTGCCGCAGATATGAAAAATTCAATGATATCTTTGGGGGATTCTTTTAGCATGGTTTCATCATCGGCAAAATACCTGGCCTGCTCAAAGGCATCATCCCATTGGGATCGCAACGCTAGCAGGCATGCCAGTGTGTGCCGATAGGAATTTTGAGGGTCTATTGAAATTGCCTTCTTCATGTCCGTAATTGCCTGATCAACCAGAGCATGGACTTTTTTCTCATACACTT
>Ga0307434_1001454_pt1 | contig 12815 bp, 13 predicted proteins | sample SalMarWE160220MG_FD_202156 | JGI IMG/M metagenome (GOLD analysis project Ga0307434, IMG submission 202156) | Salt marsh sediment microbial communities from the Plum Island Ecosystem LTER, Massachusetts, United States - WE1603-220 | ecosystem: Environmental > Aquatic > Marine > Intertidal zone >... | reverse complement strand
TCAATGATACCATCAGCAAGAGCATTTTTTATCTGCAGTTCAGCGAGTTCCCGAATTGTAGCAGTTCGTTTGCCTTCTAACTCGATACGCTTGTTGTTAGCATTTTCAAGTTCTTGCTGAATCCGTTTCTCCGAGCGTTGAATATCGTCGATAGCGCGTTCGATTGAAGCCAGGGTTTTGCGACCACTTATCATCTCACTACCATTTTGTGATTGTTCCGCCAGTTACTTGAACTTTCCAGCTTGGGTCGAGTTGACCTCGTGCTTTGTTGGCAATTATCCTGTTTTGTATGATACCGTCATCACTCTTGTCAGCGAGAACAGAATCATAAACTGGTTTTGGAACGCGCACAGCCCAAATTTTTACATCATCCGTATCTCCCGTTTCCTCATTGGCAACCGATCGAGACAGAATATTTCCTGAAGAATCGACAGCTTCGACGACGAGATAGTAGTTCCGCGCATTCGGATTAACTTTGGGAATTCGCCAGAGACCACTTTTTTCACCTCGACGGAAAACAATTCTGATTTCATACTCCTGCTTTAGACTCTGAAGTAATGTCTCAAGTTCCTTCACTGCCAGTTTTGCTCGGTCAACTTCCTTTGCCCGTGCAGCGCGAATTCCTCTCTCTTCAATCATTCGGGCTTGTGTAACGATATTTTCGCTTTTGGCTTCAGCTTCTATCCCGGACAAAATATTTTTCAGAGAATTAGGAATTCGTTCAGTGAGTTCGATCCGCTGGGCTTCTTGCTGATTTAAACGAGGTCGCTCATACAATATTTGCCAACTCAGCCACAAAGCCAATATGCCAAGAATTCCACCAATTACATATTTGCCCCATATATCTCTAGTTACATATAGTACGGCTAATCGCGTGTTTAACCCGCCTTTTGGCGGGGTGTAGGTAAACCTGTCTTCTTCGAGTGCCTTGACACCTTCCTCCAGAATCTCTTCGGATACCTCAATTCCCTGTCCACGATAGATCTCGCGCAGACGCCGAATGAGATCCGCGCGGCGGGTTTCGTCGTTCAGCTCCCGATCAACTATTCTTCTGTCATGACGCAGCGTGTCTACGACATCCATGGCAATCATAATGTCGTCCAACGCAGGACTTTGAGTATCTGACTCGGATACCACCTTGGCCATGCCGTCTCACTATACAAAAGCGTTTTATACGATCAGCACAAAAAAAAATATAACGAACCGAGTTCTAATCGTGAATTATTCATAGTTGACAGATTTTCTAGTCAATCAGTGCCTGACTTTCAGTAGTAATCCGAGCCAGGCGCCGTTTTCCATCTTCGACGGCTTCGCGAATTTCCTCTGAATTGCGCGTCGCCAGAGTGCGCATTTCGTCGATTATCTCTCTGGAACGAATTTGAAAGGTAACAACCGATTCGACTAGTTTCTTTACAGCGTCAGCCCTCACTGTGGGACCATATCCTGCTTTAATTGCAGCTTCTTGAACCGCCTCTCCAATTTCCGAAATTGTCTCTAGACTTTCGGATATGCCTTCTTTCATCGCCTCGAGAGTTTTAGTGGACTCGTGTAATCCAAATAATCCGGTAAATGATGCTTTAAGTGCTGTCAGTACAGCTTCGTTTGTCGAGAAGAAGGCGATGGCCTGCGCATGAACGCGTTCTTTGGCATTCGACGTCTGCATAAGGCGGGACATAATCACTTCAGATGTATTATATCCGATGGTCATATTGTCAGAGATATCTTTGGCAATTTGATATCGTTTTTCCTCGTTCTGCAGTTCGCGCATTTTCAGGTCACGCTCCAACTCCAGTTCAGCACGTTTTGAAATTTCCTTTCCCTTATACTGCGATACTGCATTTGCCGCTTTGTTCAGTCTTGATTTCGATGCGGTGAGTTCTTTTTCGGCCTTTTCCAGTACTTTTAGTGCTAACACTTGTGCTTCCTTGTAAGCTCCGCGGAAATCCTGATAAGCATCCAGTATTCGTCCCTCACGAATTATCTGCTCTTTGGCCGCATTAGCGACATTAAGATAGACATGTCGAATTTCGTCAAACCGCTCAGCGATATCACCGCGTCTGACTTTCATCCAGATATTACTGATGCGTTCAAATGTATTGATTTTGCCGTCTTCCAATTGGTCGACAAGACGTTTGGAATCATCACGAATGGAATTAAACGCCCCAATAATTTCGTTATAGCGTTCACCAATCTCCATTCCGGATATTTCATTGCGGACGATTTCATTGAATGTCGTAACCTCAGACAATGTTTTAGCTATTATAGCAACGTTGTCTTCGTCAAGGTCATATATTTTTTTCAGAAGTCCGCCGATTGGGGCTTCTGATGGTGCTTCAACCTTCAATCCGAGATCACGAATAATTTTTTTGGCTGAATCCAATCTTTGCAGGGGAGATTTGCGGGGCATGGATAGATCCTAACAAGTTATCACATGTAAAATTATTATCCAACGTTTCACAATTAATCAATAAACTAGCACAGTAAAAAGTCGTCATAATATTTTGGAGCTGTCCGCAGATAAGCAGAAACTTCCACGACAAATTTTCTTCAACAGAGATTCCCAATGTCATTCCGTGTCCAGATCCATAATTTCAAAATCTGTATTGTTACTTTTTCACGCCGTTGGGGTTGGATTAATAAAACTGCCACGTACTAAATTGGCTAGTGCAGGGGCACATGTATATGTCAGTCTGTCAGTTTGGAAGTAACTATAATTGAGACCCCTGAGCAAAATAATAAGACCAGAATAATCTGATTGAATTTTACATCACCGAGCCTTTCGTACGTTTTACGACCAATCCATGCACCAAGCAGAGTCCCAGGTAAGGCAATGAGTGATAGTCGCCCCACTTTAGTTGTCATGAAGCCGCCAATGGTCTGGGTAGCAGCGGCAAAAAGTAAAATTGAAAGATTGAAGATTTGAAACACGCCTCGTTTTTCATCTTTGTTCCAGCCCCTCAGGCTCGCCCAGATCGTAGGCAGCGGACCGGACAGGCCTGCAAAGCCGCCTAGAAACCCTCCTCCCAGTCCAACGACACAGTCAGCAGCTTTGCCACCCCACGAAAAAGTGAGAGCAGAACGTCTTAATAGCATGAAACCACAGTAGAGGATCAGGAAAACTCCTATGAGTAACTTAAATTCTTTCGCCGAAACGACTGCCAGCAGCATCGTCCCAACCGGTACTCCGACAAGTCCTCCAAGAATGAAAGGCTGGACTCTATGCCAAACGATGGCGTGTCGTATTGCAGGGAGCGTTTGAATTTGCGCAACTATCGAACATATGATGACAAGCGGTGACGCCACTGCCGGTTGGACGGCATTGAGCCAGAAAGGCAGTGCGGCCAGTCCGGTACCAAAACCTACCAGTCCGGAAACAAAGCCACCGGTCAGAGCGCCTGCCAAAATGAGAATATCTACAGAATTCATCATCTGAAACTTACGACTGCCAAGGAGAAAGCTAAGGCAATGCGAATAGGACTGAACTTTCTACCGCCTTTTGGGGGACAAATGCAAACCAAATGCTATGCAAGGAATATGTCCGTAATCCAGGAGAACAATCGGTTCCGGCCAAACTCAAGGAATAACTTGTTCCAACAATGTGATCACACAACCCCCGCTCATGGCAAGCAAAACGAATGTATCATTTAAAGTGACTTAATCGGCTGAATGTTCGTGTCAATGCGATTATATCAAATCTAGGACATGCAAGCTGCACATGCGATAAGTTACGACAATGCCTCTATTTCATCGAGCTCCAGCGACCCTGGCACAACTACAAAGGGAATGGGAAATCCGCCTGCGGCGGTCCCTCCCAGCCAAGAAACCAGCTTGCCCGGTCCCTGAGGTGATGTCGATGCGCCGAGAACTAAAAATCCGATGTCAGGATCTTCGTTTATCAGAGATATGAGTTCTTCCGTTATTTCCCCAAATCGTATTATCTCTTCCCTTGGAATTTTTTCCAGATTTTTTTGTGCGAGCTTTCTTTGATAGAGCCTGAAAACAGCTTTTGCTTTGTTTTCACCTTCCTGACGCTGTAACTCCTCAACGCTTATCCAATGTTGAAATTCTCCGGGTTCAACCACGTAAAGAATAGTAAGACTACTTCCAGTATTCCGAGCTCTGCATGCTGCGAAAAATATGGCGCTTTCACACTCCGGTGATTCATCAGCAATAACCAGAAATTTTCTCTGATGACCGGGTTCGTTAATTTGACGTCTGGTTCTTTCAGGGCTCATAAATTTTCTCTGAATTGGAAGCGGGTGGGCGCGCTGCTATCGGTTTCTAAATATGTACGACGCACCTAAACCAGCCACGATAGCTAATATAACAGATAAAATACCATATAAAAACGGCATCTCATGAGCAGTCGAGTAAATTAGCTGCTCAATGCCTGCCTTATGTACATTGAATGTTGAGTTGGCGACCCCCTGCAGTATACCCTGACGAAATAAATGAATTTCAGCCAGATAATTTCCGGTAGGAACATCGGCAGGAATTTTGAACTTAGCCCGAAAAAGATGTTCTCCCACGAAAGTAACGCCTTTCGTATCCTTGTGAAACCTGGATTGTTTTTCCATGAGGCGAATGAAATTCTCGGAAAAAGCCTGGCCATCAATACTTCCAGATCTCAAATTTTGAGCAACCAATTCTTGAGCAAGGCTATTGAAACCAATACCCAGTTTCAAAAGGTTTTCTGACGTCGTTATTTCCTCCAGCGGACGATTTGAAAGCAGGGCCAGATAAGCAGGAGCGTTGTCAAAGGTTTGCTTCTCGGTATTTAGCCAGATACCCGCGACTCGGGATTTTTTTTGTAAATTGATTGTCTGCGCAGGACCTTCCACCGTAATAACGACGTCCGGCCTGTCCCGCCCATCGGGCCCCGACTTTTCCACGGTTGTGCCGAAAAGTGTGATGCTGGCACCCGAAAAATTTATATCCACAACAATCTGATGTGATGTGAGATCGGTCTCTATAGTTTCGGCCTCAGCGCTGCCCGCCCTTAAGTTTGGGAAGGTCAAAATTAAAATGCAGCAAAACGACCTAATAAGCTGTGCGAGCGATTCAGCTGAGGAAATATTGTGACCGATCCGACGCATTAACGACCGTTTCCTATTGAGACCGCAAGCGAGTAAATATCGTCAGGTTTGATGACCAGATTCAGACCCAGATTAATACATACGATCAGCACCAGGATCGCAAGCAGCGCACGGAGTTGTTCCCCCCGCAGGAACGTGCCGGTTCTTGCGCCGATTTGAGCGCCAATGACACCTCCTATCATGAGCAGGAGGGCAAGAACCGCGTCGACGGTTTGGTTTTGTGTCGCATGAAGGATTGTAACCAGCCCGGTTACAAAAACGATTTGAAACAACGATGTGCCTATGACGACGCTCGTTGGCATTCTCAACAGATAAATCATTGCCGGCACCATAATGAAACCTCCGCCGACACCCATTACGCCGGCCAGCAGTCCAACAAATGCGCCGATAATAACTGGCGGAATGGCACTAATATAGAGCTTGGATCGATGGAAGCGTGTTTTGAACGGCAATCCGTGAATCCAGCTGTGGTGACCAGATTTCCTCATACTCCCAATTTGCCCGGTGCTTGTCTTTCGAATTGTTTGGATACTTTCCAGCAGCATCAGGCCACCGATAATTCCCAGAAATATTACATAGCAAAGTGAAATTACGAGATCGACCTGTCCTATTTCACGGAACAGTTTGATAAGACGGACACCAATAATCGCGCCAAAAACGCCACCGAAAAGCAGAACCAACCCCATCTTGACATCGACATTGTTCCGGCGCCACTGCGCGATGGAACCGGATACGGAAGAAGCCACAATTTGATTGGCTTCTGTTGCAACAGCGACAGCTGGCGGAATTCCGGAAAATATTAACATTGGCGTCATCAGGAAGCCGCCGCCAACTCCGAACATTCCCGATAAAAATCCGACAATCCCTCCCATGCCCAACAAGAGCAAAATATTGATTGACTGCTCTGCAATAGGCAAATAGATATCCATTGGTATGCTCTGATTGATCTAACGATAAATGACGTAAAATGAGTTCTCTGCGATAGAACTGAAATTACAAATTGTTAAGTCCTAAGTTGAAGATAATGTACATTTTGGGGCTGACAGATTGTCGCAGACAAATTTGGTCGATGAAGTAGGCCTCAGCATGCACCAGATAGGTCCGGAACTTTGTCGATATTGCACAGGATTCTAGGTCATTTGAAATTAAAACGGGGTTTACGCTTGCGTCCGTTTTCAATGATATACAGGGTTGCCGGCGGCGGAAACATTGCTAAAAAAGCGGTGCTGTCCGGCCGCCGCCGACAGCGGGAAACGCTTACCATAATCTGAACCTGACCTCGTTGCAACCCGACGGCGGTGAAGTTAGATTAACGATCGATAAAGGTCTTGATCTCAGTCACCTCCCATACCGGCTTGCGAAGCGTCCGAAGTGCCGCAACCGCTATTGTCATTGGCTTCTGCTCGACAGTGTAATGTCGTCGAACACCAGCCCATTTAACAGTTTGCCATCATGGGGGATAGCAGAAATCCGGCTGCATGCCTTGCTTTTACCAACCGGGGCCGACGAGCAGTACGAGTGTTTGTTGTACAAAAAATACATTAAATTTGGAAATATAGTAAGTAACTGGGGCTTAGTGGCAAATTACTCGCACATTGTGTTAAAACTGTTATGATTCGTCGCAGGGTTGGATATGACATACTTCAACGCAGGATTTCTTCATCGGCCAAAGCAGTTAATTGCATTGATGGCTGTAAATTCGATGCTTTTGTTTCTCCTGATGGTTCCACCAAGTGTTGAAGCCGCAGAAGATGCCAAAGGCATCTACTTGTTGGGGTTCAGTACAACACTAGCCGGAATTGTGCCTCCGCCCGGAACTTACCTGGTCTCAGTGAAATATGGCTATACCGGTGATGCCACGGGCAATGTAGCCAACAGCATTGGTCTTGAAAATCTGGGCAATCTGGATGTGCAGGCAGACCTCACGGTCGATGCAGATATATTCATAGAACTTCCAGTTGTGATGAGCGTTTTGCCGCGCAAGGTACTTGGCGGTAACCTTGCCCTTGGAGCCATATTCCCTGTCGGTTATCAGGATATTTCGGTTGGCGTCGACGCCCTGGTCAACCTGACCCTTCCCAATGGCACGTCTCTTACGGCGCAGAACAGCTTGACGTTAAACGATGATACCCTCGGTTTTGGAGATCCTTTGGCGTTGGCCATGCTCGGCTGGCACAGGGACAACTGGCACTGGAAGATACAGGGTCTACTGAATATTCCGATCGGACAGTATGATGCAGATGATATTGCCAATATGGGATTTAACCGCTGGGCTTTTGACGCGAGCGCGGCCTTCACCTGGCTCGATCCTCTAAAGGGGCATGAAGTCTCGGCAACAGCCGGTTTTACGTTCAACGGTGAGAATCCGGATACGGACTATAAGACCGGTACCGAATTTCACGTTGAATGGGCTCTGATGCAGCATTTCTCCAAAGCCTTTGCGTTGGGTCTCGCGGGATACCACTATCACCAGGTGACCGGTGACAGTGGCGCCGGCGCGCGGCTGGGTCCTTTCGAGGGAATAGTTACGGCGTTGGGGCCCAATATCAATTATAATTTCCAGCTCAGAGATATTCCCGTCGCAACCACGTTACGCTGGTTGCATGAGTTCGATGCCAAAAATCGTCTGGAGGGAGATGCGGTTTTTCTAACCGCAACAATTCCCTTGGGAGCGCCCCGTCAGTAATTTGATTCAGTAATACATCTCCACTGAATTGATATTGGGAGCGAAGGGCTCAATATCAGTGGGTTAAAACGATATCATTTTCGTCGGACCTATCCTATAATTCAGCAACGTTGGACTCCTTGCGGGTTGCGCACGGCTAATGGGTGCAGATGAAGAAGGCACGCTTGCTGCTTTGAGGACCCATCGGCGGGAATTGATCGATCCCAAAATTGCGGACTACTCCGGAAGGATAGTAAAAACGACTGGTGATGGATGGCTCGTGGAGTTTCCGAGCGTCATGGCTGCGGTCCGTTGCTGTCTCGAAATCCAGCAGACCATGCTGGTTCGAAACGATGCAACACCCATCGAAAAACGAATTCAATTCCGCATCGTTATGTTTTAGAGGGTGCAGTCCAGAGCGATGACAGAATGGTCAGAGTGATGGTACAACTTTACGACGGGACCATTGCATTCCGAAGCACCTGTCCACTGGCATTAGCGCAGTTGGCGGACATCCAACTGCACTGCGGTGATGCTCATAGTGCGGTCAAGAATGCGCGTGAGTCCCTCGCTGTACGTGGTATTTATCCACCACAAATGTTTAATGTCTTAGCCACAGCATATCGGGATATAGGTGAGATTGATTTATCGATCTCTGCTGCGACGGAATCCGCTCGAATTGAGCCTAATCACACGGACGCTTTAGTCATTCTATGCAGCGATTTTGTGCTTTCCGGCCTCGATAAAGAGGCGCATCGAATAGCAGACCAGATCATCGATATCAATCCCGAATTTAGAATTTCAGAATATGCAAAAAACATACCCTACAAAGACCCAATGATGATCAAAAGCATCGCCGACACACTCCGGTCCGTCGGACTGCCGAATTAAAAAAATTCTACCTATGTTCGAGTGTAGATTTCCCGCAAGTCAAACCGACAAGATCAGAATATGCCGACGGACACTAACATCAACATCGAAATATGTTCAGGCAAGCCCGGCTCGGGACTGGCACTATTTTCCAGTCCAGTAAAATGTTAATGAAAATCACTGATATTTATAGCCGTTTAACTATCGCATCACATTGGCCATAACTCAATTGTACTAATTTGATCACCGAAATTTTGCTTGCTGCCTTTCTCGACGTCCTTAATGTCCGGGCAGAAAAACAAACAATTCCAGAGTATTCTACTTCGTCGCCTTGACTTCAATCTTTTTAGTTTGTGTGACCTGTTCTGTCGGTTTGGGAACATTTATCGTTAGGATACCGTTCTTGAATTCTGCGGTTGCCTTCTCCGAATCAATGTTGAAAGGGAGCGTCATAGATCTCTGAAAACTGCCGTAGGATCTTTCAATCCGGTGGAATTCACGACCGTCATCTTCCTTGTTTTGTTCTTGTTCAGATTTTTTCTCACCCTTGATTGTAATGCGGTCGCCGCTAATCGAGACGTCAATGTCTTTTTCATCGACACCTGGTAGTTCCGCTGAGATGCAAAATTCGCTGTCTGTCTCACTAACATTCGACCTTACAGAAAATTCATTTGATAGTGTGGTGGTTAATCCCTGTCCCAGATCTTCAAATGCCGTATTGATTCTTTTTCTCAAAACGTCGAAAGGATCACCATCTTTTTCTCCCCATAGGGAAGGCAGCCATGGATTGTTTGCCATTACAAGTACTCCTAGTTAATTAATTCTCCCTTTTCTAAACAATATAATTCATTATATACAATTTCTAACGAGCAGTTAAATTGAGCGAAATCAAATTAGCTCGAAACTCATAACATTAATGGGGAGTGGAATGCGGAGAGGCTGAGTCTACCAACATAAGTTCAGCGAGATTTTCCATGGTAATATATCCCGAAAATACACCATTTTTGTCAACGACACCGATTGCCGGTTTGGCACGTGTCTGCAATGGTTGTATCGCGGATTGCAGATTTGCATCCTGTTCACAGACAGGAATATCACGTTCCATAACTTCATCCAGTGGCGTATCTGGTCCACTGTTGGAGAGTGCCCTGACCATTTCCGTACGCGTCAGAATTCCCATCAGCTTACCCTGACCATCAACGATCGGAAACTCAAGCTGGGTTGTCTGTAACAAGGCCTCTACCGCGTCGCTAATTTTATCTTGCGGACCGAGCGTTTCAAAGTGGGAAATCATTGCATCGCGCGCCCTGTGACCTTGGGCAACGGCCTGTAGCCTGGTGACTTGTTCTTCCGATGTCGCGGCCAGATAAACGAAAATAGCGATAAAAATCAGCAATGGATTTCCGGCTATTAATCCAAGAAAACCAAAGAAAAATGCCACAAATTGACCAGTCTTTGCGGCGATTGAAGTCGATTGGACCCGCGAAAATTTTAGCGAAAGCAACGCCCTGAATACACGCCCTCCGTCCATGGGAAAAGCCGGAATTAAATTAAAAACGGCAATGAAAACATTGATCGCAGCAAGCCGGCTAGTAAAGCTAATTGAAGGATCTTCCACGGATTCCAGTGTGCTGGGATCAAATGAAACATCCGCAAATAAAATGAGGACGGCAGCAATTACGAGATTCACAAGAGGTCCGGCAAGGGCAACGATAATCTCCTGGTTCGGTTTTTCCGGCATTCGCTCAAGGCTTGCCACGCCACCGATGGGAAGCAGGGTTACCATGGGCGTGTTTATTCCGTATCGTTTGGCGGTCAAAATGTGACCGAATTCATGAGCCAGAACGCAGGCAAATATCGCGAGAATGAACACGATTCCCTGGATTGCCGCATCCATCCCGCCTTTTTGATAATGGGCGATACCAATCCACGCGAGCAGTAGAAAAAAAGTTACATGTATTCGTACATCGCTCCCTGCAATGCGACCTATTGAAAACGACCAAGACATCTGCGCCTCCTCAATCTCAAGATTGCCACGTCATGAGGTCCGCATGACCGACAGAGCTAATATGGGGACGATTACCCAAATTTACTAAGACGAGCCGTGCGTTGTCACATCGATTATTCAATGTCAGTCTGAACAGATATTACGTCTGCGAATAGCAAAGGTTAATCGATAGAACTGGTAGGGCAGAATTGGTGATGAACTTGTTGCTTTACAACAGCAGTCTGTAATCGTTTACTCTGGGACTTGATTGGATTGATCGATCGGTCCCGAACTATTTTGTGCTGACTGATTTTTTTTAAACTCTGGATCAGGAGTAATAAATTTTGCCTAAGCATGAACTGGTACTGATACCAGGCTTGGTCTGTGATGAGAAAATCTGGTTTAACCAGGTAGACCATCTTGGTGATATCGCAAATTGTACGATTCCAAAGGTAGCAGGCAGTGATACTATATCAGGTCTTGCCAATGAGGTGCTGACGAGCGCGCCAGAATACTTTGCTGTTGCAGGTTTTTCCATGGGGGGATATGTTGCTCTTCAAATGCTCCGTCAGGCCCCCAATCGCATAACTCGATTAGCCCTGCTGGATACCTCTTCGCGCGCCGACGCACCTGAAAAAAAAGACGCCAGATTAAAGACGATAGGGGCATGTGAACATGGAAAATTCAGTGAAATTATAGCTGACATGTTGAATGTCCTTCTTCATCCGTCCCGACAGAAATCGGATCTTGCTCGGTTTGTTTTGAAGATGGCTGACAGAGTCGGACCGGAGGCTTTCATTCGTCGGCATAAAGCCATCATGTCCAGACGGGACTCAAAAGACATCCTTCAAGGCTGCAGTGTTCCTGTTCGTGTTATTTGTGGCCGCCAAGATGCAATGTCTTCAGTCGAGGAACATGCGGATATCGCGGAATTCGCCCCCATGGGCAGATTGTCGATTATCGAGGAGTGCGGGCACATGAGTCCCATTGAATCTCCATATGCTACAAGCGCACTGATGCGTGACTGGCTTATATATAATTGAGTGCGATCAAATGCGGAACATATTAGCTGCGGATATTGGAGGAACATTCATTGACGTCGTAACCTACAATAACGACAAAAACACACTGGAATTTGAAAAGGGATTTACGTTACCGGACCAATTAATATCCAGCGTGGAAAATACGATAAAAAAAACTGAAAGTTCAATTGATACCATCCAAACATTCGTCCACGGAACCACTCTCGGACTGAACACCTGTCTTCAGCTGAATGGGGCTAAAACCGGGATACTTACAAATAGAGGTTTTGAAGACATTTTCGAGATGGGGCGTTACAACCGTGATCGGACACAAATGTATTCATTGGTCTACGATGTGCCGCCGCTGCTCGTTCCAAAAGTCCTGCGGAGAGGGGTTGCGGGGCGGATCAATAGTAAGGGAGAAATCATCGTTTCGCTTGATGAAAAAGGCGTGCTGGATGAAGTTTACCAATTGGTAAATCTTTACGGAGTGGAGTCTATTGCCGTCTGTTTTCTTCATTCATACAGGAATCCAGTTCATGAGCAACGCGCTTCAGAATTAATCAAGGAAAGCTATCCAGAGTTATCTGTATCCATTTCAAGCGACATCGTTCGCGAATATCGCGAATACGAACGGACTTCAACGACCGTATTGAACGCGTATATTCAACCAGTCTTTGAAAGATATATAATTTCACTCGAAAATTCACTTAATTCGGAGGGATTTCGGGGAGATTTTTTTATTACAAGATCGGGTGGCGGAGCTATGGTTGCAAGTGATGCCAAACACATGCCGGTTCACACGATTTTCTCGGGACCAGCGGGAGGATTGATCGGAGCGGAACGTCTCAGTGAATTGCTGCATATGGACAAGCTTCTCACCTTCGACATGGGTGGAACAAGCACAGACTGTTGCGTTGTTGATGATGGAAAGACATCCTTAAAGTATGAATCTTCTATTAGTAATATACCATTTTTAGTTCCGACATTCGATTTATCCACAATTGGGGCGGGAGGAGGAAGTATTGCTGCTGTAGACAATGGCGTACTTAAGGTTGGCCCACGGTCCGCGGGAGCTGAACCCGGTCCAATTTGTTATGGCCGGGGAGGCAGGGAACCAACCATCACGGATTCAATGTTGGCGCTTGGTCTGATTGATGCCGGATCGTTTCTGG
>Ga0307434_1001452_pt1 | contig 12834 bp, 10 predicted proteins | sample SalMarWE160220MG_FD_202156 | JGI IMG/M metagenome (GOLD analysis project Ga0307434, IMG submission 202156) | Salt marsh sediment microbial communities from the Plum Island Ecosystem LTER, Massachusetts, United States - WE1603-220 | ecosystem: Environmental > Aquatic > Marine > Intertidal zone >... | reverse complement strand
TTGGTCGGTGCGCTCACCGTGGTGTGCTCCCAGCGGCTGGTGCGAACGGTGTGCATCTCGTGCGGGGGCCGGGGCGATTGCGACGCCTGCTCGGACGCTGGGTATCTCGGGCGGACCGCCTGCGGCCAGATCGCGGTGATGGACGAGCGCGTGCGTCGGGCAGTGCTGGATCGTCGGCCCGCGAGCGAACTGCGCGGGATCATTGCCGAGGCGTGGCCCGATCTCGCTGCCGACGCGAGACGATTGGTGAGCGAGGGACGCACCACTGAGGACGAGGTCCTGCGCGTGCTGGGAACGATGGATACGCTGTCTGGAAGTTCCCCGGTGTCGAAGAGTGCAACGTTCACACACGAGGAGTTGCCATGCCGTGGTTTGAATACGAAGGTCTGACGCCCGGCGGAACGGCGATCGCCGGTCGGGTGGAAGCGGCCGATCGGGAGCGGGCGGGGGAGGACCTCGCCGGGATGCAGATGGAAGTGCGCGAGATTCGCAAGGCGGATGCACCGCCAAAGCGCGCGGCCCCGCTGAGCGAGGACGATCTCATCTTCTTCAATCAGCAGTTGGCATCGCTGGCCGAGGCGGGCATTGCTCTGGATGAGGGCCTGGCCCAGCTCGCCCGGGATATCGAGTCTCCTAGATTGCGCAGGTGGATCGTGGAGCTGGTCCACGATATTCGCCGGGGGATTCCGATCGACCAGGCGATCGCCGCCCGCGAGCGGGGCCTGCCGCTCCTCTATAGCCGGGTAATCCGGGCGGGCATCGCATCGGGCGAGCTGCCCGCGACGTTGTTGAACCTGAACCAACATCTTCGCCTCGCCGGCAACACCCGCCGGATGATCTGGGAGCTCGCCAGCTATCCGCTGCTCGTCGCTGCCCTGGCCGTTACCATCGTATCGGGCCTGTTCCTAATGGTGGTGCCGCGCTTCCACGATATCTTCGTTGACTTCGGCACGGAGCTTCCCGGGCTGACGGTGTTGTTACTCGCCATCGCGGACAACTATCCGACGATCATGCTCGTTTTCGCCCTGGTGGTGGCGGGGGTCATATTGGGCTGGCGCTGGCTCCGCCTGTCACGGACCGGCCTGGCGATTCGCGAGTCGATCATCTTTGCGGCCCCGGTTGTAGGCAAGGTATACCGTGCCTCCTTGATTGCCCGGTTTCTGCGGGCGGTGTCCACCGCGGTAGCGACGGGCGTGCCATTGCCGCAGGCGATGCGCCTGGGCGCGGACGCGACCGGCAGCAAATACCTGATCGACGACGCGGAGCACCTAGCGGGGGAGGTGGAACGTGGCCAGTCGGTGTTCGTGGCCAACCAATCGGCCCGGATCATTCCGCCCCTGTTCGGCTTCTGCGTACAGGTGGCGGTGGGCCGGGATACGCTGCCGACCGCGATCGGGCAGTTGGCTAGGTCGTACGAGAATCGTGCGGTGCATGCGCAGTTCGTGCTTCAGGCGATGCTGTTCCCACTCCTGGTGATGGTGCTTGGCTGCATCGTGGGAATCATGATTGTGGCGATGTTTCTGCCGCTCGTTCATTTGATCAATTGCGTTTCAAGTGGGTGATCGCATGGACTCCGTTGTTATCATCCTGGCCGGTGTCGTCATCGCCTGTGCGGGCTTGGTTGGGCTGTGGCTGCTGAACCTGATTGCAAGAAGCAGTCGGGTAGTCCAGGTCGGGCTCTCCCAGTGGCTGCTCGGATGGTGGTTGTGGAATCCCTTTACCGCCACCTTCGCTCGCCTTCGCCGTCGGCTACTGGAACGGATCGTGGTCGGGCAAATCTCGGCGGTGGTCCGGCAGAATCTTCCACTGGCCACCGGGCTGGCCCTGGCCGCCGATTCGGAACGCGGGTGGGTGCAGACTCATCTCTGGCGGATCTCCAAACTGCTCGCCCAGGGCCTGCCCCTGTCCGAGGCGATGCGCCTGGGCTTCCCCGATTGTTCGTCGCTGGTGGTCAGCCTGGTGGCGGCCGGCGAGCGGGCCGGCCAACTCCCGGCGGCCCTGGAACAGGCCGAGCAGTACCTGATCGAGCGGGCCCGTCGAAAGGAGCGGCTCGACGTCTCCGTCTGGCCTTACCTTGGCGGTGTCCTGGCCATGATGATCATGATGGTGGCGGGGATCATGATTGCCGTCGTCCCGAAGTTCAAGGAGATCTTCATGGACTTCGGGGCCGAGCTTCCGGGAATGACCGTCATGCTGATCAGCATTTCGGACTGGTTCGTTCAGGGAAAGCCGCCGGGCTGGCTTGTGCTGCTGATCCCGATACCGATCATCGTGTACGCCAGCCTGCGCCCGCGGCGTTTTCCGGATATCGGTTCCATGTCGCGGCTTGCGGATTGGATCCGCTGGCGGCTTCCGGGTTTGCGGCGGATGGAGTTCGGGCAGGGCATGTCGGTGATGCTGCGGCTGATGCGACTCGCGGTGCGAAGCGGGATGAACCTGGAGCCGGCGGCCCGTCTGGCCACCGATGTGGACGTGAACACGCAGTTGCGCGGGCGGATGACGCGGTTTGCGGATTCATTGGCGAAAGGGATGAACGTCGGTGAGGCGGGCACTGCGGCGGGTCTGGGTTCGGTCGCCACCACCGCCCTGGCGAGTGGGCAACGGGCGGGTGACATGGACGCCGCCCTGCGGTACGCGGCCGACTACCACGAGGCCATCGTGAGCCGGTGGTGGATCATGCTGAGCCGCGTGGCCTGGCCCATCTCGACGCTGGCCCTGGCGACTGTTGTAGGGTTCGTGATCCTGAGCCTGTTCATGCCCCTTATCGCACTCATTAATTCCGTCACCGTCTGGTGAGGAGATCGCATGCAGATGATTAGACACAACGTCCGGCAACGCGGATTGGTAGCCGCCGAAGCCGTCACGGGCATCGCACTCATGGCGTTGATCGCGGCGCTGGCGGCAGACGCCGTCTTTGACTACCAGCACCTGCGTGATCGTTACTACTGGCGGCAGGCGGCGGCCTGGGCGGCGGCCGGGCAACTGCAGCGCTATCAGGCGGGAGCACCGATCGACTCACGGCCGCCCGCCGGCATCGTGCCCGACGAGATCGCACTCGAAACCCTCGTCGAGCCGGGCCGTGATCAGTGGCGGGGGCTCGACCGGGTCACCGTGGTCGCCACCGCCACGTCCCCCTACGGGGGACGGGCGGCCCACGAGCAAATCAGCGGCTACGTCCCCGTGGAGGTGACGCCATGACTCCTTACCGCAGACGGGCGTTCAGCCTCATGGAAGTCATACTGATGTTGCCGATCATCGCGGCGATTTCCAGCGTCGGGTTCCAGGTTACCATCCGTGCGATGCACATGCACGCGCAGCATTGCCGGCTGATGGCCGATGACGCGGTCATGCGGGATCTGGTGCGGCGGATGCAGTTGGATGCGGGACAGGCCGACGAGGCAACCATTGAGCGCGACGATGAGGGGGTCGAGCTGCGGCTCATAAGTGCCGATCGCATCGTCTCGTACCGGGTATCAGCCGACCGCGTGGCAAGGAGAGAACAAGCGGACGGCGAGCCGGCGCTCAACTACGCCTGGACGCTGGCCTGCGCCAGGGTGGACTTTCAGATCGAGTCCGCGCGCTCGGCGCCCGCCATTGTCTGGGTTTCCTGCACGACGATCGTCCCCGTGGATCGAGGTCCCGTTCCAGAGCGGCGGCTGTCGGCGGCAGTGACCGTTGGCCGGGGAGGTGCGTAATGAGCGTAAGGCATGTAGGGCGACGCGGCGTGGTGCTGGCCCTGGTGATCCCGGTGATGGTGGTGGCGGCGGGCCTATTGACCCTGCTGGCCACGTCCGGGGCACAGCTTTACCGCGATCGGCAAGCTGATCGCGTACGTCTGGTCGCCCGGGCGATGGCCGACAGCGCAGCCGTCTACGCCCGGGCGCACCTCGATACCTGGGCCAACGCGCCGCTGGACGAGCCGGTCCGGCTGGACGTCAAGCACCTGCTGCCCCCGGAGATGACCGGATCCGCCACGGTGACGGTCCTGACGATCGAGGGACAGACGGTTTGCCGGGTGGCGGCCCACGTAAGCCGGGGCGCCTATGCAGCGACCGATGAGATCGAGCTCAAGTGAACGGCCCGGCCGGGCCGGCGGGCTCCTCTCAGATGAGGATTGATTCGGCTGCGGCCGCCATACAGGCATACCTCCCAAGGGCGGAGTCACCTTCCTTTTAGGGGTAGTCTTTCGCACCCAGTCATTCAGGAATGGCGGGCGGTCTCGCGCGCACGACGGTTGCCGCAGGTGGGCCCTCGTGCTAACCTCTTGCTCCCGACTCCGATCTTCCGCGACGGCTGGTTCCGCGGAGACGAGACGCGATATGAGCAAGGTGACGGTGGTTATACAGCATGGCCGAGGCGACATTGGCCGGGCGGCGAAGCCGTTTACCGGTTCGTCACTGGTTGGCCGAATCATCGTCCTGGCCCCGCCGGGCTCGCGCCCGGACCCGGGCCGAGTCCAACTCGTGCAACCCGAGGAGCCCGACGGCGGGCCGGCGCTGCGAAAAGCCCTAGACGCGGCGCCAAGCGACCACGTTCTGTTCGTGGATGGCGGGGTCGAGGTCCGGCTCGGCCAATTCGCGTTGGAGCGTCTGGTGGATGTGGCCGATCAGACCGGCGCGGGAATGGTCTACGCCGACTATCTGGTCGAGAGCGATGCGGGCGCAGCGGCCCACCCGTTGATCGACTATCAGTTGGGCAGCATCCGGGACGACTTTGCGTTCGGTCCGATGCGGCTGGTTTCACGGAAAGCGGTCCGGCGTGCATTTGAGGCGTTCGGCCCGCCGGCCGACGTCAAGTGGTCAGCCCACTACGACCTGCGTTTGAAGATATCGGTGGCTCACGCGATCACCCACCTGCCCGAGCCGCTTTATGCGGTGGTTGAACCCGGCACGGGCGAACCCGGTGATGAGCATTTCGCCTACGTTGACCCGGCCAATGCCAACGTTCAGAAGGAGATGGAGGCGGTGGCCACCGAGCATCTCCGCCGGATCGGCGCCTACCTGCCGCCCGAATTCGAGCCGGTCCCCGAGCCGGACGAGGGGTTCGAAGTCCAGGCCAGTGTGGTGATGCCGGTGCGGAACCGGGAGGGTACGATCGCCGACGCAGTGGCCAGTGCCACTTCTCAGTCAACCTCATTCGCTTACAACGTAATCATCGTGGACAATCATTCGACGGATCGCACGAGCGAGATCGTTCGAGACCTGGCCCGGCGGGATCGGCGCATCGTGCACATCATCCCGTCGAGAACGGACCTGGGCATCGGCGGCTGCTGGAACGAAGCGATCGGGTCGCCGCGGTGCGGCCGGCTCGCGGTGCAGTTGGATTCCGACGACCTGTACGCGGATTCCGGAGCCCTCGAACAAATGGTCACGGAGTTCGAGCGAGGCCCCTATGCCATGGTGATTGGATCGTACCGGGTGGTGGATTCTGAGCTGAGCGAGCTGCCGCCCGGCGTCGTCGATCATCGCGAGTGGACGCGGGAGAACGGCAGAAACAACGTGCTCAGGGTGAACGGCTTCGGCGCGCCTCGGGCGTTCCACACGAGCCTGCTGAGGCGCCACCGCTTTCCGAACGTGAGCTACGGCGAGGATTACGCGGTGGGGCTCAGGCTGTCACGGACGTACGAGGTCGGGCGGATCTTCGAGCCGGTCTATCTCTGCCGGCGGTGGGAGGGCAACACGGACGCCGCCCTGCCGGTGACGAAGGCTAACCAGTACAACCTGTACAAGGATCGGCTCCGTACTATTGAGATTCTCGCCCGCCAGCAGATGAATCGGGGTGGGCGCCAACTTCGCGGTTAGCTCGCAGTGGCCGACCTGCGAATCGGCGCCTGCGAGAACCACGGTGCCGCCGGAGAATGACGGCATGCCAGGGACCGCGGTTCGTATAATTGAGGCGTCGCCGGCGGACCTTGGGCGCTTGTACGCGCTGACCTCGAAGGCTCTGACCTTGGACACCTTCTCGGCGGAGCTGTTGCACGAGAAGTTGTTCTTCAATCCAAACCCGGATCGGGACGACTACCACACGCTCATTGCTGAAGCGCAGAACGAAACAGTGGGCATGCTCCAGCACGTGATCCGCGCCGATGAGGGCCTGGCCTGGCTGGGGCTGTTTGCAGTGGCCCGGGAGCACCGAGGGCGGAGTATCGGACGCCGATTGTACGACCTCGCCTTGGAGTCATGGCGAGCGAAGCATATCGCCACCGTGGACGTACTGACGATTCCAGCGAACTACCTGGTGCCCGGGATCGATCCACGCTACACGCCGGCGGTGTGTTTTGTCGAGTCACGCGGCTTCGCACAACGAGGCCAGAGGGCGAATATGCGGGCCCGGCTTGACCGTGACTTCGACACCTCCGAGCGGGAAGCGGTGTTTAAGGCCCAGGGGATCGAGGTGCGGCGGGCGCAAGCCGGGGATCGGGAATTGATCGAACGTTTCTTCGCGCGCCAGTTCGGCCAGGGCTGGCTTGCCGAGACCCGGCTCGGAATGTCGCGGGAACCGCCCACCGTGCACCTGGCCCTGCGCGCCGGTGAGATCATCGCGTTCGCCGTTCACTCAACCATGAACCAGGAGTGGGGCAACTTCGGGCCCATGGGCACAGCCGACGAGGCCAGGAACATCGGCTTGGGCCGGGTGCTCCTGTACCGCTGCATGGCCGACTTGAAAACGACCGGCCTGAAGTCGGCCGTCATTCCATGGGTCGGTCCACATCGCTTCTATTGCAAGTTGCTGAACTGCGCGATCGACCGAGTGTTCTGGCAGTATCGCCTGGAACTGCCCTGAGGTGATTCTGTCGTCCGGTTGTGGTATCCTATGGGTAAGGAGTTCAGGTAGACCCATGCTGACGGACAATATCCTTGATCTCATCGGTAACACTCCGCTGCTTCGGCTGAAGGGCGAGAACGTCTTTGCCAAGGCGGAGTTCCTGAATCCCGGGGGCAGCATTAAGGACCGCGTTGCCCGGGCGATGCTGGAAGGGGCGGAGCGTGACGGCCGGCTCAAGCCGGACTACATCATCGTCGAGCCCACGTCCGGTAACACCGGCATCGGCGTGGCCCTGGTCGGGCGGTTGAAGGGGTACACCGTACGCATTGTCATGCCGGCGGGGATGAGCGTCGAACGCAAGAAGCTTATCAAAGCCCTGGGTGCTGAACTCGTGCTGACCCCGGACCAGGAAGGCATCGCGGGGGCCGTCGAGCACGTGCGGAAGATGGCGGCCGATGACCCGCGCATCTTCGTTCCCCAGCAGTTCGAGAACCCCGACAACCCGCGTTGTCACTACGAGGAAACGGCCCCCGAGCTCTGGCATCAGATGACCGGCGAGGTCGCCTGCTTCGTGGCTGGTGTCGGCAGCGGAGGGACCCTCCAGGGTGTGGGCAAGTTCCTGAAAGAGCGCAAGACCGGGGTGAAGATCGTGGCCGTCGAACCAAAGAACGTGTCGGCTCTGCTGGGCCACGAGCCCGGCCTGCACCAGATCCAGGGGATCGGTGACGGGTTCATCCCGGCCGTGCTGGACGTTTCCCTGGTCGATGACGTGGTCGAGGTCAGCGACGACGATGCAATCGAGACCACGCGCCAACTTGGCCGGGACTTTGGCCTGCTGGTCGGCATCTCCTCCGGGGCCAACGTCTGGGCCGCCCGTCAACTGGCCAAGACGATCAGGGGCAACATCGCCACCGTGCTGCCCGATCGCGCCGAGCGATACTTCAGCACCGCACTGCTCTGAAGACCGGCTGTGATCGCGCCGGCGGCCGCTGAACACGTACCGTCCGGCAGGGCGGGTTCCTTGACAGTGCTGCAAGCCGCGCGCCGGATCGCCCGGCCAGACTCCGCTCGTTCCTCACTACGCTTGACCGTGCCAGCTTCGAGCTCTCAGCCGTTCGCTGTTGACGTGTCCCCGCTCCGTCGGCGAGAGATGCAGCAAAGCTCCTTCATCACGCCGGCTTGCCCGTCGGCGCGGGTGGGCGTCCCGGCGCGGGCAGCCCGCCGGAGGCGGGCGAAGTGCTGGGGACGATTCGCTGCGTGGCGGCGGGAAGCTCGATCCGGAAGCCCGTCCCTTTGCCGAGATCGCTCTGAACCTCGATCGTGCCCTGATGAGCTTGGACAATGCGGGCCACCACGGCCAGGCCCAGTCCCGTGCCCTTGCCCTTGCCTTTGGTCGAGTAGAAAGGCTCGAAGATGTGCGGCAAGTGGTCGTCGGCGATGCCGCTGCCGGTGTCGATGACATCGAGCAGGACCTTCTGGCCACGATCGCCGGTGCGGCAGCGAAGGATGAGCTTGCCGCCGTGGGACATGGAGTCGGCAGCGTTGATCATGAGATTGATCAGAGCCTGGGCGAACTGGCCGCGGTCGGCCCTGGCGAAGAGCGGCGTATCGGGGAAATCGCGAACCAGTTCGATCGCGCCGCGGTCCAGTCGCGGCTGGACAAAGACAACGGCGTCATCAACGATCTCATCGACCCGGACGGGTACCGGGTTCACCGGTTCATCACGCGACATGGTCAGCAGTCGCCGGACTATCACCTCGATGCGGTACAGACCGGCATCCATCAGATCGAGCAACTGCCGGGTCTGTTCGGCGTTGTCGAGGTTCCGCCGGATGATCCGGGTGCTGTTCTGCAGACCATCCAACGGGTTGTTGACCTCGTGGGCGACGGTGGCGGCCAGTTCGCCGATCAGGGCCAGCTTCTCGCTGCGGGTCAGTTGTTGCCGAAGGCGGTCCTGCTCTCGCAGCGTGTCGTGCAACTGGTCCAACATGCGTTCGAGCGAGTCGGCCAGTTTGATGAAGTCATCGTGGGGCGGTCGTTCGATTTGCCGCGTCAGATCACCCCGGGCAATCGCCTCCGCCGCCTGGCGGAGCTTGTGCAGGCGTCGGCGGAGGTGGCGGCTGGCGATCAGAGCCACGATCCAGGCGGCCGCCAGCCCGACCACCAGCATAATCACCGCTCCCCAGCGCTGCTGCGGCCAGAGGATCGCCAACACGGCAGCCGTGATACACGTGGCGGCTGCGTACCCCCCGAACAGACGATGCCGGGGACGGGGCTGTCGAAAGGGGTTCATCAGCGCGGCATTGTAACCGCGGGGCCGCGCTCAGCCAAAGCGCGCCCGGGAGCGGGTGTGAGCATCCTTTCCCGCACCCCCAAGCTCAACCGAAGCGGACATACAAATAGGCGCTTGCCAGGGCCGTATACGCAACCGCGCAGGTGGCAATCCCGATCCAGGACCATCGCCCGGGCCGATAGCCCGGCGGCAGCCGCCGGGGCAGAACGAAGTGGTTCCAGACGAGCAGGCAGATAGTGAAGGTCACGGTACCGGCGAACCCGACCACCGCCGTGAACAGGATCAGTTTGCCGGGGGTCCTGAACGGGACCGTGACGGCCGAGACGCCGCCCGCGACGAGCACGAAGATCCAGTACCAGGTGTTCTGCGAAATGCGCTTGGCTGCGGGTACGTAGGCGTTAACCACGTCGGCATGCACGCGGCTGACGGCATCGATAGTGGTCATCCAGGTATCGGATAGGAAAGCCGTTGCCAGGATCAGGAACAGGGCGGCGCCGACCGGCCCCCAGGCCGACCGGAAGAACTCCGCCTGGGCGTTGACCGGATTCTCACTGGTGGGCAGCTTCTGCTCGGGGAACAGCAGGGCGTAGGCCAGCAGGCAGCACATCAAGGTGGTAAACAGGTTCCCGAGGATGCCGATCGCGTTGTCCGTGCGGAGGAATCGCTTCCACTGTCGCCAGCGGGCGGCGTCGGCGGCGGTGTCGGCGGGGATAGAGCCGGCCCGGGAGATAAGCTGGGGTTTGCCGGTGATCGGGCTGGTGATTCGGCCCATGTGGGCGGCCATTCCCGCGCCTTTCTCCCGCAGCCAGTACGAGTAGAACAGCGTCCAGAATCCGCCTAGCCCGGCAAAGGTGATGGCAGTCAGGAGCTTGGTCGCGTCGCCGTTGTCCCACCGCCGCCCTTGGGGCCATTGCGGCCGAATCAGTCCGCCCGCGAACCCGGCGAGCTTGTCCAGCACTGCTTCCTGCGAACAGGCCAGGACCAGGCCCACCACTGTCACGACCGCGATGACCGCCATCAGCCGCTCGATGATCCGATACACCACGCTCGACAGCAGCAGGGCGATGACGAAAACGGCCATGAATGCATACGCCCAGAACAGCTTCTGGGCCCCGCTGCTCCAGCCCCGGGGGAAGTGGGTCAGTTCATCCATGCCCCCGGCCGTCATCCATCCCCCGAGCCACATGAACGAGATCGTCATCAGCACCCACATGGCCAGGGCGAGCCAACGGTTGAGCCGGATGAAACCCTGCCAGACGCTCTCGCCCGTCAGCAGCGTGTACCGCCCGATCTCGTAGTTGAGCGGGTATTGCAGCAGGCACGCCGGCGCCAGCAGGAACAGGAACCCCAGGCCGTACTTGGCGATAATGTAAGGCCACCAGATCAGCTCGCCCGAGCCTTGAGCGAGCGCCATCCACACGATCCCCGGCCCCAGGGCCTTGAGCATCCCCGGAAACGGCGGCACCTGACGGCGGTTCCACGCGGGCAGAATCCCGAAATCGCCAGCGGCGCTGCGTGGGCCGGCCTGTTCCCATCCCGTCTTTTCGCGGGGCGCATCTTCGGGCGTTTCGGCGGGTTGTTGCTTCTCCGACATTCGGGTGGATTATAAGTGAAGCGTTGGGCGGTACAATTCCAGCATCGTGTAGCGTCGATTCACACATGGGCCCCGGTGACGTTGCGATCCCGCGGGCGAAGGAATCGCCCGGCTCGATTGAGAAGCCGACCCCGATGCCGTACATTGGCCGGCGGAGACCATGACCCCCAGCCGATCCAAGTCCCAGGGCAACACCCGCGGCGATAACCTCACGCCGGCGATGCGTCAGTACATGGAGCAGAAGGCGGCCTCGCCCGACGCCCTGCTCCTGTTTCGGATGGGCGATTTCTACGAGACGTTCTACGAGGACGCGGAAACGGCGGCCCGGGTGCTCGGAATCGCCCTGACCAGCCGGGGCAGGGATAAGGGCGGTGCCAGCATCCCGCTGGCCGGCATTCCCCACCACGCCCTTGAATCCTATCTCACCAAGCTCGTTCACGCGGGGTTCAAGGTCGCGATCAGCGAACAGGTCGAAGATCCCAAACTGGCCAAGGGCGTCGTGAAGCGTGAGGTCGTGCGGATCGTCACGCCGGGCACGCTGACCGACGACGCATTGCTCGAGCAAGGCGCGGACAACTACCTGGCGTGCGTCTGCCGCCGGGCCGGCGAGGTCGGGCTGGCGTTTGTCGAGCTGAGCACCGGGGCGTTCTGCGTGCAATCCACCGGTGAGAGGGATCTCCTGGACGTGTTGGTCAGGCTCGCGCCAGCAGAGCTGCTTCTGCCCGAGACGCCCATCGATGCCGGGGACCCCTTGTCGGCGGTGATTGGCGAACTGACCGGTGAGAACCCGATGATCCCGTCATTGCTGATTACCCGCCGCCCCGGGCACCTGTTCGATCCGTACCAGGCCGACGAGCGGTTGCGCAGGCACTTCGGGGTCGCCACGCTGGAGGGATTCGGCTTTGACCGCATCGACGCGTCGCTCTGTGCGGCCGCGGTCATCATCGACTACCTGGCCGAGACGCAAAAAGGCGTCTTGAGCCACATCGTCAAGCTTTCCCGCCGCAACCCGCACGACTTCGTCTGGATCGATCAATCGACGTGGCGATCGCTGGAGGTCGAGCGGACGATTCGTAGCGGCTCGACGGCTGGGACCGTGCTGCGCGCAGTTGACCGCACGTCCAGTCCGATGGGGGCGCGCTGCCTGCGCCGCTGGCTGTCGGGGCCCCTGCGCGATCCGGCCGGCATTCACCGGCGTCAGGACGCCATCGCAGACCTGTTGGCCGACCCCCGTCAACTGACCGTCATCCGCAGCAAACTGGGCAAGCTGTCGGATATCGAGCGGATCACCGCCCGCCTGGGCGTCGGACGGGCATCGCCCCGCGACCTGGTGGCCCTGGGCAACACGCTCAGCACCGTCGAGGAAACCGCCGGCCTTTTGGATCAACTCGCAGGCGCTCAGTGTTCGGACCTCGGTTCAGCGGGTTCAGCGCTCAGCTCAAAGCGTTCAGAGTCCGGGTTTCAGGGCTCAGCGAGCCAGGTCGGCCCGGTTGCCGGTGATGGATTGGCTCCGTTCCTCGCGGAACGACGCGACCTGCTGAGGGGCGAGCGCGATCTCGCCGGGTTCCTGACCACCGCGTTGGACCCGGGCGCGCCGCTGGCGCTGAACGAGGGCGGCATTATCGCGGCTGGTTACGACGAGGAGCTGGATCGGCTCCGCGCGGTGGGAAGGGACGGGCGTCAATGGCTGACCGACTACCAGGCCCGCGAAATCAAGCGGACGGGCATCCCTTCGTTGAAGGTCGGCTACAACCAGGTGTTCGGCTATTACATCGAGGTCACCCACACCCGCGCGGAGCGTGTGCCGCCCGATTACGTCCGCAAGCAGACGCTCAAGAACGCCGAGCGGTACATCACCGATGAACTCAAGAAGTATGAGACCGAGGTCCTGACCGCCCGCGATCGGGCCATCGCCCGCGAGTTTGAGCTGTTCGAGGTGATCCGTCAGCGCGCGGTCGAGCGGATACCCGCCCTGCAGGGGATTGCGTCGGCTGCCGCTGATATCGACGTCATCGCCGGGTTGGCCCACCTGGCGGATGAGCGGCGGTATGTCCGGCCCGAGATCGTGGAGGGGCGAGTGCTGCAGATCACCGACGGCCGCCACCCCGTGCTCGAGCAGACGCTGGCGGAGAAGTTCGTCCCCAACGACTGTCACCTGGGCGAGGACCGGAAGGAAGTAGG
>Ga0307434_1001446_pt1 | contig 12861 bp, 12 predicted proteins | sample SalMarWE160220MG_FD_202156 | JGI IMG/M metagenome (GOLD analysis project Ga0307434, IMG submission 202156) | Salt marsh sediment microbial communities from the Plum Island Ecosystem LTER, Massachusetts, United States - WE1603-220 | ecosystem: Environmental > Aquatic > Marine > Intertidal zone >... | reverse complement strand
GTATAGACCACGGTTAGGTTCTACACAGAAAAAAACGGTTGGAAGCGACGTCTTGCCTAAAGGCAATGGTACCTGGGTGAACTTGTCAATGTGTCCAATAACTACATCACACGCATCTTGTTCAAATGCATTGCCGACAATTTTTGCCTGCCGTTCAATAAGATCCAGATCCCTTCTCTTGATATATGACTTCAGTCTATACACCCCCCACCCTTTTTTCCGGACTATCTTGTACCAGCCATTTAAAGAGCGTGGGTCATTGAAACACTGATTCTTAGTGACGTAGGAATCAAGGGACGGAATGAGAACAGGATTGTTTTGAAAACCGAAAAAATCAGGCAATGATTCATCGATGTTAATTGAGTATAGGTAGATCTCGTGACGTTTTGACAACTGTTTTATATGGTTTTCTAAAAGGTGAAATGCCCCACCAAAAGCTATGTTATAATAAATTCCTAATCTCATTCTTTAAAAGTTCTCAGTACTTTTGACTCATCAGGGGGGCCATAGGATATTCCCTTCGATTCAAGAATACGAAAAATTAATCTTTCCTTCTCAGCAATGTATGCTAAAGCGTTTTTTGTCCATAAGTCATCTCTTTTAACTCCTCTACTTATCGTTACGTTCTCTCTTTCACGTATCCTGATAAATGCCAACTCTTCCTCTGAATACCCTTGTTTTAGAAGGAATTTAATCAAATCTTCATCCAAACTTTCTTGTTGCAGAAACTCTATATCAGCTATGTCCGTCAATGGTTTTTCTGAATCTATGTACTCGTCCGTCAGGTTTTCGATAATATCGTCAGGTGACTTGAAAAACATTTTAATAAATTGAATCGTCAGATTTCCCACGTTTGCCATTGGCTTTTTCCCACCATATCTAAGATGAATCACCGTCAACTCCAGTAGGCGTACGAAATCATCCAGCGATATATCAGGAAAGGTAGGAAAATGCTGGGTTATCAATTCATTCCGGATTGGAGGATTCTCCGCCCACCAACGAAACTCGTACCCTGACATAAATCGTGAATAGGGATTTCTAACAATGCTTACAACAGTTCGGTCTTTATACTCCATAGGAATCTGCGTGTATGTTCCATGCTTGCCTGGTTTTCGATCTACTCCTTGTCCTTGAACATCAGGAAGCATCAGCTCCAAAAGAAAATGCCTCCTAGTTATATTCAAGCGGTCAAAGACCCGTCGAATGAAAGTCCGATTGTCAATACGTTGGCGATGGAGCTCTTTCAAGACCTTTCTAGCAAAACTACTACCGGTTTTTGGATAATTTAACATTACGAATTCATCAGTGATTATCATTTAAGTCCTCCGGCCAACCGAGATAAACAATGTATCCAGTAGGATAGTCTACAGAATCGAGAATGCTGCGGTAATTTTCATTAAAAAATCTATTAACTTCTCTCCATTCCTTTTGAGCCCCGGATTTGGCAGCAAAAAAATCCATAAATACTAAAGCCATGGAGGTTGTAAATGTTCCATTTGGCTTCACGGTAAACTGCAACCCCCTCTGAACTGCATAGTCCTTAATGTCATCAACTCTTGGGAGAATGCATTCTAAGTGTTCCTTTGCCCACTGAGCACCCGTGACTTCAATGATTAGTTTGGCTGCTTCATCGGAATGAGTGCCTCCTACATAGAAGGGGTTCAGAAGGATGACTCCGTGTACAGCTTTCGAAAGCAGTGAGTCCAAGTAATAAACTCGACTTTTCAGAGGAATATGCTCAAGAACATGGCATGAAACGACTTAATCAAAGGAGTGATCGGGGAAAGGCAGATCTATTCCGGAGATACCGTTTACAGTAGGTTCCGCTAAACAATAGCTTGTTTGAGGGATGAAAGATGCGAGTTGACCTTCTCCTCCACCAACATCTAATACTGATAACTCCGTGTGGTTGCCTCTGTTGATGATTTCGGATGCAGTCGATATAAGCCGAAAGTATCGGTTGTGGTTCAGGTATTCTGGCCGAGGTAATGAAGCTTGGAATCTTTTTATGCGTTGTTGTATTTCTTTTTTATCTGCGCCAAGAAATTCTGCTGTTTTCAGCTCTGCATAGGCTAAATAGCTTCTTCCCAGTCTTGATGCCTCGTCTGCATAATTAAGGTGGAGGATAGGGTTAAGCGGCTCTTTGGTAATCATATCCGCAAAGCTTTCCCTTGTATCGCATTTTGAAGGTTGCCGAGCAGACGAGGGCTTGCCGTGTTGTTTTGGGATTCGAATTATCCGGAAACCTCCTTTTCTAAACACCCATTTGATTAGTGCTTTGACCATGTCAAGATTCTCTTTGTCGCATCATGAGTACCAGTTTTGGTGGCCCATCGAAAAAAATTGAAAAATCATTCATTTAAATAGTGTTTCAAGTCTTTCAAACACTTTTTTTGAACATAGCTGAATTTCCTATTTATGTTCCATTTGGCTCGCCATTAGCTTACGAATGGATTAGTTCACGAAAGTAAAGTTGCACCCTGTTACAACCTCAGGTAAAACCGACGCGTATACCGTTTTCCTGAAGAACGGCTAAAGTCCTGGACCTGTTTGTGCCGAGCTTTGCTTTATCTGCCGAGTTTAGGCTACTTTTTTCCTACATCATGACATGATGAAATGATATCGCATATTCTGTGGACCTCATCAGATGTGAGATCGTAGTAAGTTGGTAAGGTCAGAATTCTTGAAGACACTTTACGCGCGGTAGTAAGTGGATCAAATACGGAAACATTTCTATAACAAGCATATTCAGTGATCAAGGGATAAAAATATCGACGCGAGAAAATGTTGTACCTTTTGAGTGCATCACAAAGTTCATCACGGTTCATGCCGAATTCCTTCGGTTCCACTTCCACAGGAACATATGCGTAGTTATAAAGGACGTCATCCGGTAACTGCGGTGGCAGATTGATCCCAGGAATCGTTTTAAGCCGGTCACGGTATATCGTTTCTATCTCTTGTCCCTTGTTTATAATCTCATCCAAATGTTTCAAAACAAGACTTCCCATCAGCGCTTGTATTTCATTCATCTTTGCGTTAGTTCCGGGCATGACGACTTCAACTTCATTCTTGAAACCAAAATTTTTCAAATAGTTGAAAATTTGTTTAAGACCAGAATCCTTAAAAGTCAAAAGTCCACCTTCGATAGAATGATAGATCTTGGTGGCATGGAAACTGAACATGCTCATGTCGCCAAAGTGTGCGATAGGTGTGCCACATACCTCGACGCCAAATGCGTGTGCTGCGTCATAGATCAGCTTAAGATTATGTCTTCGCGCGACATCCGCCAAGGCATGCAGCTTGGCAGGATAACCGAAGACATGGACTGCGAGGATTGCACTAGTCCAGGGAGTAATGGCGGCCTCTACTTTTTCTGGGTCTAACGTGTAATAGTCGGGCTCGATGTCCACGAAAACCGGCCGGATCTTATTCCAAAAGAGAGAGTGGGTAGTGGCAACGAAAGTGAACGGAGTCGTGATAACCTCGCCGGAAATCCCCATTCCCTGTAATCCGATTTGTAGCGCCAGGGTGCCGTTGGTAAAGAGGCACACATTGTCAATCTGTAAATATTTCGACAACTGACAAGCGAAACCTTGAAGAACTGGTCCGTTGTTTGTCAGCCAATGGGAATCCCAAATCTCTTTCAGCCTTTCAGTAAATTCTTCGATGGGGGGCAAAAACGGCTTTGTCACGTAAATGGGTTTCTCGAATGGCCTGGGATCAGAGGTCATTAGTATCTCGTGATCGCTGAGAGACTTTGTCATAGTTTTTCCATCCATTCTGATAGCACCTTTCCAGGTAAATACGTTTCAATATCTTAAAAAAATAGCTTTTGGCTTTCATCAACTTCTTTATAGAAGAATTTTGTCCTGAAGTCCTATCCTTCACTTCTCACTGCAAAACAATAACACTTAGCGTATCGACTTGTCTTATACCTCTCCGCTGCCTCAGCACCTTGCAGGAGCTGGATGGTCTTCCGTATCACCCGGCTCGCAACTTTCTGACGACAAAACCACATTCCTCGAACCGTCAGTACATTGAAATGCTTCGATAACAGGGCCATCCACGTGCTGAACGGCCAGAGATTCTCGTTGCCGAAGTCCTTACTGCCGTATAACTCTCCCGGTACGGAGAACACTACCCAACGAGCTTTTCTGCACTGAATCTCCAAAGCCCGGACAATTTCCTCCTTCCCAAAATGTTCCATCAAACCTTGGTGAATGATCATGTCGAACGAATTGTCGGGAAACGGCATGTTGAACATATTCGCGACCGCGATCGTGGCCTCCGCTCTTAAAAATGCACAATTGCGTCTGGCAATCTCCACCACCTGGGCGTCTGAATCGATACCCGTAACCGAATAACCTTTTAAGGCGAAGTACGCAGTAAACAGTCCTCTCCCGACGCCGATTTCGAGGACCTTCGAACTATTATCTCTTTCCAAAATCTCTTCGCACAATCGAAGATGTGTTTTGTAGGTTCCTGAAAATCTGCAGAAGGTAAAGATATCCATGCCTTCCTTTTCATAAAACTCAGACCAAGGGCCTGCTACTTTGATACTCCCGTCTTCCCTTGTATCCATCTCCCCTCCTGTAACTATTGTCGCCACTAACCCCAATTGTACGGAAAATTGAACATCTGAATTAACTTCTTTCATCATGTTTTGCCGGCATAACAAACCACTTAACTTTCCGAAAAATCTGAGTGATCGACGGTGCGTATAAAATTAGATACATTCGTAACAAGCGACGCCAATGCAACCCAGGAACGCAATAAGCCCATGGAAAGAGGCTGTCCATGACCTTGCGAGCTTCGGAGACTTTTCCTCCGACAATGAGCTTCTTCACGACGGTGAGAAGGTGCTGAGCAGCTTGGCTTTCCAGTATGCGACGATGCTGCCATGCCATATGACGGGCAATAATCCTCAGATCGCCCGCCAAACCAATCCTTTGTGTCTGGCTGTCTCTCTGAGACCACCACCCACTCGCATGTCTGCGATAGGCACTCATTATTTCATCAATAAAGCCTATTTTACCATGTTTAGCAGCAAATAGACTAATTGCATAATCACCAATGTCAACTTGGAACACCCAAGCGGGGAGATGCTCAATAGAACTCTTACGATAAAGTGCTGAACTTGTACCCACAAAAGCGGCACGCGCAAGATCGTCCAAGGTAGAAACGGGCTTTGGATCAAAAGTTGGATAATGATACGATGGTTGGCCATCGTCATCAAAAATTACGCTCATCCGGTGGGCGCAAATAGACCAATCTGGATGTTTATCGAGCGCGTCCACCTGCTTTTGCAATTTGTGCGCCGATATCCAGTAGTCGTCACCTTCGAGCATGGCCATATATTGACCTCGGCAGGTATGGATGGTCTGTTTAGTGTTCTCTCTCGCACCCAAGTTACGATCATTTAGTAGAAGTTTGAGCCTGTTGGGGTATTTTTCCCTAAGTTCTAATAAAACTTGCCGAGTGTTGTCAGTTGAAAAGTCTTCGCCGACTACCACCTCATAATCGAAGTTGGTCTCCTGCATCATCACACTTTGGATAGCCTGCCTAATAAATTTCTCGTGGTTATAGCTTATCATCATCACGCTCACTTTAGGGTGAGCATGAGCATATTTTGAAGAAATATTATGGGAGAGAGCAAATGGCATACAACTAAATGTGAAGTTTACGAAGGGATGCAATTAGTGCGTCCATTCGAAAATTAGATAAATCAGCAGGTTGATTTGTAACTTCCACATGCAATCCGTGCCGAAAACAAATATCCTGTATTTCCGAATGTTTCCACCAGCGGCCCACACCATCATTGGTATTCCCGGGATGCTTTTCATTTATAAGATGCCGCGCAACTCGCTCCGGCGTGTCGTAAAAATTCCACTTCAAATCAGAGCAAGGGATACTCGTAAGAAGAAACAGGAACGGACGGCCAGCCATGTGCGTTACAATGTTCTTCAATATGTTTCCAAATTCTGTTGGCTCAAAGTAAGCTAGGGAGCCGTTCATTAGAAACTTGTCGGGGAATGTGTTTACCCCAATAAGTCCCGCGAGTGGTGCAGTCACGTCACCGAGAACATAACACACGTTCTTCTTTGACTTCAATTGCGTTGCGGTATTAATATTGCGCGGCACGAAATCGATTCCAGTAACATAAGCCACGTGCGACGCCAATTCATAACTGACCAATCCGTTCCCGCAACATAGATCGACTAAATGTTCTGAAGACGATAGTTTTAGTCGATCCACGATATGATCCAGGGTTCGCTTGAAAAGTTCTTTCGAGATGGGCCGCTTGTTACGGGTTTGAGCAACTTGCTTAAACAAATCCTCTTCGGTAACCGCATGCTCGGGCCCGTAGTTACTCCAGAATGCCTGCCAGAAGTTCATCTTCTGCCCTCTCATTAAATTGGCTTGGATAAAATCATATTAAGGTATAATCATCTAATAGCTTCCTTGCGCCCTCTTTTCCACAATTCATCAAAACATCGATGATTGACAGGTGGGGATAGAACTTTTTACTTGGCTGTGGATAAGAATATTCATTTGTTTGAATGAAGAACAATTTGATATCGTTATTTGCAAAATCATCTTTACTGTATATCTCCTTTCCGCCATATGCATTAATGAATGTGTCTGCCCCTTCTGCTCGGCAAATTTCGATAACTCTGATCACCTTCTTAATGGGATTGTTTAGCTTAATTAAAGGGAAATGCTCTGGAGTATCCAGATCATCATTATCAAGCTTCTCTTCAAGATGAAAGTATTTGCTTGTATCCGTAGTGATTTTTGTTTTTATATCTAAATAATTTGCAACTTCTAAAATACTTTTTGAATTCAACTCTGTCAAAAACCTAACTTCTGCTTTTACGACACGTTCAACTATCGGGTATATTTCATCAAAGAAAGGTCTTTTTTTATAATGATACAAAATACTATTCAGGATCTTTCTTCGCCATGAGTTATTCTCGACAAGTTCTATATCACTTATTTTCTTAAAGGAGCTCTTTTTTTTAACCTCGGCTATGAAATAAGCTGGTTCTCCTTTCACGACCAAAAATCGGTTCTTATTCATCCATCCTTCTTTGATATAGGCAAGATTGTCATACAGGATATACTTATCCACTGCGGATATCGCTTGGTAATACCCGATATAAGGAAAGAAATATGGCTGCATGATGGCAAGCTTCATCAGTTAAGAATTCTCCTGAGATCTCGAACGACACGTTTCATATCGGACTTACCGTACCTTTGATCACATGGTATGGTCATGATCTCGGCAGCCAGACGATGGCTGGCCCCAAATTCGAGAGGCACAACGCCTGCAATCGGCCAATGAACCGGCGGGTAAATTTGCGCGGTGAAAAGCGCTTGCCGAATGCGGTCCCGATCTCTTACACGAACGGGAAATCCCAAGGGCACCACATCCCTATGTAATTCTGAAAACAAAGCCATTTTTCCAAGTTCAGAAGCAAGGAATTGAAAATTGTCGCGACGTCGCTGTGAAACCGTTCGCCAATCCACGGCATCCTTCAAAAGAAGAGAACTTAAATCGCTCATTCGACATGGTTCCAAAGGACCGATTGCCTCGGTTTTTTGAAAAACCTCGAACCATGTCCTCTCGCCGCCATGCCGGTCGTATTCTGCGCGGAGAACAGAAGCCCGAACCGCGTCCAACCACCACATGGCAGGCGGTGAAGGAAGGTTTACCTCTGGCAGTGTTTCCCCGATCTGGGCCGACAGGATTCCCCCTTCGGGAATACCGACGAATTTGCGCGGACTGAATACAACATAATGCGATTGTTCACAGAACTTATCGTTGAGCAAGGCCTGACTGGCATCTTCAATGACCCAAGCTCCACGCCGTCTTGCTTCAGCCCCCCAGTCGGCCCATTGACTGAAACCAAAGTAGTCGATAAACACAACCATGTCATTCTCGTGAATTTCTGAAAGCCAATCCTCTTCAGCAATTCTGAGTCGTTCATCAATAGAATAGAATCGCACGTCCATCAGGTGCGCAGGGAAAGCGCCCATCACGACTCCGCACAGATACGATGGCAACCATACGGTCTTTGGGCGGAGGATCCGTGCTAGCAAGGTAAAGGCTGATCGGGCTGTCGCTAATAGCAGATGGGGTCCCGCAAGAAATGGAGGTGATTTTTTGTTCGCGGGGATTTCCCCGATCGAAAACAGCTCTAATCCGAACATTCCGCCAATGATACGTGTTTCTGCATGTGTCGTTTGTATCATGGTACTCAAGGGGCCTTCAGCAGTTCAACGTTCTGACGCCCAAAGTTTCCAAAATCATCTGAAAGTTTTTCAGTCTGCCAAGGCAAAATAGGTTGTACGGCGCCCGGTTCGCGACCCATCCAGGCACCTTTCCGTTTCGCACTGTCTTGGACTGTGAAGGAGGCGACATTTTCGTTTACATAGGTTACCCGTTTTTCATCCCGCACCACGCGCAATTTAAGAAGATATCCTCCACTGTTTAAGAGGTTTGCTGGCAGGCTAAATACCGACTTATAGATTCCTAGTTTACTAATAGCGCTTCGACTTCCGGTGGTCAGGACAGTGACTCCCAGATCGTTGATTAGTTCATAGGAGATATGGGTGGTAACGCCATTTTTCAAAACCCAATAGACGGTCTCAACACGGAGGGGGCTTTGCATGGTCAACAGGCCATTGTCATTTTCCGCGACAACCCGTACTTGTCTTATCCGAACAACATCATTTCCTGGAGCAGTCTTCGGATCGCCCCATTCCCCTTGCCTATCCTGTGATTGCGCTCCCTTCAAATATCGACTAATCACAGTCGACACAGGCCCAAATGTCACTAAACGTCCTTCCTCTATCATCATTGCGCTCCTGCAAATGGATTGGACCGCCGTCATGTTGTGGCTCACAAAGAGCACCGTTCGACCCGCACGAGACACATCCCCCATTTTCCCAAGGCATTTCTTTTGAAACCGCGCATCCCCAACAGCCAGTACCTCATCCACCACCATGATTTCCGGATCCAGGTGGGCCGCCACGGCAAAGGCAAGGCGTACGTACATGCCACTGGAGTAACGTTTTACGGGTGTATCGATGTACCTTTCAATCTCAGCAAAAGCGATGATCTCATCAATCTTGCTTTTGACCTCCGCCCTGGTCATCCCCAGGATAGCGCCATTGAGGAATACATTCTCCCTCCCTGTGAGTTCAGGATGAAACCCCGTGCCGACTTCAAGGAGGCTGGCGATTCGTCCCTTCACCTTCACCTCGCCGATGGTGGGGGCGGTTACCCGCGATAGAATTTTGAGAAGGGTGCTTTTACCGGCGCCGTTACGACCGATGATGCCGAGAACTTCTCCCTGCTTCACTTCGAAGTTGATGTCTTTGAGGGCCCAGACGTATTCGCTACGCGAATCGTTATCCGTTATTGGTGACTGGTTATTAGGGGCGCTACGCGCGCTATTCATTATTTGGGGCTCGTTAATCGGGGTGGCGGCTTTGCCTGATAACTGATCCACTTTCAGGTATGGATCGGGTTTGCCTCGCAGGCGGCACCACCATCGGTTTAGGTCGTGGGAGAGGGTACCTGTGCCCACCACACCGAGGCGGTATTGTTTGGATAGGTTTTCGACTTTGATGACAACTTCGCTCATGGCTTCGCTGCGTTGGTTATTTGTTATTGGGTTATTCGTTATTTGTGGAACTTCGGGGGATAATGGTCATTCGTCATCCACTTCTGGATAATATTGGTATGGCGTAGTTGTAACATATTCGGATGGTGGGTCTTTGACCATGGGTTGTTTTCCAGCGTTTTTAAGGTAACGCATGTAACCGTTGGTCAGACGAACGGCTCTATCAACTAAAGTCCTACCGCGATCCAAAAGCTCAGTCGAAATCAAGCCCTCATCAACTGCTGTAATCAGGTGATCGAGAACTTCCCAGCAGGAACCCCGCGAATTGCTACAGAACTTTGCGTTGTCCATATAGTGGAACCTGCCATATCCCTCCGCTAAATTCGCAGTTGTAGACCTCGCAGCCCTTAGTATCTGATCACCGAGTCTGAAGCGCTCGTGCTTCGGCAAGGCCGGCAGCACCTCCTTCGCAACGAATACCCGCAGGTCTCTGCATGCCTGCCAACATCTCAGATCTTCAAATGTTTTGATGCCTTTTTCACTCATTTCCAAATTAAAACTATTCCGTTTGCGAGCTTCTAGCCGATAACCAGTAACGAATAACGACAGTTTGATCCTTGAGGGATCAAACTGTGTCCATAAACGTCTTCTCCACCCGATTAAATATCACGATGCCTATCAAGAGAACCGCTATAGCAAATGCAGCGCTGTAGCCTAGGTACCACCAACTGAATGTACCAGCTCCAACGAATGCGAAACGAAAGGTTTCGATTATCGAGGTCATGGGGTTGGTAAGAATTAGAATCCGGTATTTCCCCTGAAGAGAAGAGAGTGGATAGATCACCGGGGTGGCGTACATGAAGAGTTGTACACCGAACTGCAATAAGAATCTCAGATCGCGGTATTTCGTGGTCAGGGAACTGAAAATAATACCCAATCCAAGGGATAGACCGGCCATGATCAGAATGAGTACCGGCAAGAGCAGCATATGTACGTTGGCATGAATCGCGGTTCCACGCAATATGTAATACCCCAGGAAACAGAGGAAGAATACGAACTGAAGCATGAACATGAGCATTTTGGAGATGATAACAGATACAGGTACAGTCAGGCGCGGAAAATAGACTTTCCCGAAAATGTGTGCATTCGTCACAAAGGTAATGGAAGTTTCGTTGAGACAGCTCGAAAAATACTGCCAGAGCACCGTTCCGCTCAGATAGAAAAGCATCTTGGGCAAACCATCTGTTGAAAGCTTTGCAATGTTGCCGAAAACCACGGTGAACATAATGGTAGTCAACAGGGGTTGAATAACGAACCAGGCTGGTCCCAGAATTGTCTGCTTAAACTGTGCCACGAAGTCCCGCCGAACAAACAGCATGACCAAGTCCCGATAGCGCCAGATGTCCGCAAGGTGCAGGTCAAACCAGTTCGTCTTAGGCCCGATAATGAGGTCCCAATTTTCAGCTACTGGAGATATGCGACCCGAAACAAGAGGGGACGGATTTTGCGAATTAGCATTCATTGAATTGCGGGACGCCCTTCACTTTCTCAGTTTCTCAGTTGTTTTTGGCACCCCGGTTAAATAAAAGAAAAAACAGATTTAACGGGGCACGGCGGATGACACGGTTTTTTTCTTTCTGTTGTTGCACTAAAATGCAGGCACCTGAATTTCTATTACGAACAATCCTTCGGAGGGGGTACTCTCCTTGACGCTATTTGTACATTTCCTCTGCCAATTTACTAATCGCCACGGCAATTAGCGTAATAGGGGGGGACAAGGGGGACGTCTATGTTTTTATGCGTTTCTTTCATTTGCTACTGTACAGTACATGTGGGACGTTGGCATATGATGTTGGAGGATCGCTTCGCTTGAGGTTGGAGGTTGGAGGAATCATTTCCCTTTGCCTCGTAGGGAATTGATTAGCCCATTAAGCTTCCGGTCAATTGCCTCGCCGGCACTCTTGGACGCGTAATAATAATGGGGGACATTGCCACTATTCCACAATTCCTGGTGGCTAAAGTCTCAGGGGCACATCTGAAAGCCCATCCCAACATGCTCAAAATGCTCGTCATCCGTCAGAACCCTTTCAATCCCCAGCTCCTCCATTGCGGCCATCGAAGTCAGGTCTGTAAAGGAGATTCGCAGTTTGTCTTGCAACCTTTTGGCAGTGTAATGGGGGACGTTGCTTGTTTCACTAGTTTACTCCTGTAGCCACTCTGCCACACAGAATCTTCCCCTTCTTCACAGATTTTAAAACACTTGTTTGCCTAATTCCAAGATGTCTCGCTACATCCGTTGCCGCGTGGCCCGTTTCCTCAACCGCAATATGCGCTACAATAGCTCGTGGGCTTTGGGGACGTTCGTGAAATATTGACATTCTCAATGAATAGGGGACGTTTTTTTATGAGAGCAATGGGGACATCCTATATTCCCCCTGTCAAGAGAAAAATTCAATAAGCTAAATTATACGTAATATCAATAAGATATAAAGTATCAGCTTCATGTGGATACACCTCTCCTCTGCCCACGTATGGGTTTTTTATTCGGCGAGTCTCTCGCTTTAAACGAACCCTTCACCTCATCGTTATCAGTATCCGGCATGCCCCTCTACAAGGGAGCACCCATCATCCCTTATCCAGGTTGGAGGGTTCAACGAGAGGCCCACAATTGTCCCTCCCGAGGTCCTTAGTGGCCTCAACGTTCGTGCCCGGGCTCTCTCGCCGAAACGGAACAATCTCTTTCTACTCTGTCGTTAGATACTCAGGATTGAACGGCTCCTTTCTCTTCATGAGGGTCCAGGCAATGATCAAGAGCTTGGCAGCCAGCTTCACCCTCATCTTGATCCGTATGCCCTTCTCCCGTTCTCTGCCGCGAAGCTTGTTGGTAAAATACAGGACAAAGGAGCGGTTCCTGGTAGAGGCAATGAGGGCAGCCTGATACAGGGCATACCTCAGATCGGCCTTCCCTTTCTTAGAGAGTACCGGTCGTGCAGCATCAGATCGATCCCCACTCCTCTCAGCACTGAGATCTAAGCCTGCCATCTTGAGCACCTGGGCCCCAGTGGTGAAGCGGAAGGGATCGCCGATGGCACTGAGCACCTTGGAGGAGACATCAGGACCGAAGCCGGGGATGGTGAGCAGATACCGGTATTCTGGAAACTGAAGACAGATCTCCTCGATCTTCTCCTCGGTTGCACGAATAGCGTTTCTGATATGCTCCAGCTCTTCT
>Ga0307434_1001444_pt1 | contig 12870 bp, 12 predicted proteins | sample SalMarWE160220MG_FD_202156 | JGI IMG/M metagenome (GOLD analysis project Ga0307434, IMG submission 202156) | Salt marsh sediment microbial communities from the Plum Island Ecosystem LTER, Massachusetts, United States - WE1603-220 | ecosystem: Environmental > Aquatic > Marine > Intertidal zone >... | reverse complement strand
TATTGCATTTTATGATGATGCTTTGTTATACGATTCGGAAAATGTCCTTATGCCCTTCCTGAATGAAGTTATCAGGCGTGAAATAAAGGTCAACTTTCACACTCCGAACGCCCTTAATGCCCGGTTTCTGACTGAGCAGGTAGCAGAAACTATGGTACAGGCGGGTGTCAAAAGTTTTTATCTGGGCTTCGAGAGCAGCTCAATGAAATGGCAAAAGAAGACAGGCTCGAAGGTATTCGCAGCAGATTTGAATAAGGCTGTGCACTTTCTAAAAAAAGCGGGAGCAGAAGGTGAGAATATAACCGCTTATCAGATAATCGGGCACCCCTTCAGTGACATCCAGGAGCTCGAAGAGTCGCTTGTTTTCGTGAACCGGCTTGGGATACGTGGGATGCTTGCTGATTTTTCGCCGATACCCGGAACGCCTGACGGTGACATCTGCAAAAAGTGGGTGAATATGGATGAGCCTTTGATGCACAATAAGACTGCGTTTACTATTATTCGGCTCGGCTTTAACGAATCAAATCGCTTAAAAGAGCTGCAGCGTGAGCTTAACAGAAATATACCTTATGCCATATAACCAATAAAAGCTTATGACTGCAAAAAACCTGTAGCAATGCATAGTTTGATTTTATCTTCAAATGTTGTAAAATAGTTACATCAGTAAACGTAGTAAATATAATTTAGGGAGATGAACTATGGCAAAACTGGATATCAAAGCATTCGGACTCTCGGTAGGAATAATCTGGGGCCTGGCAATGCTTTCCTTAGGGCTGATAAATATGGGCAGCCACTGGGGCAGCGGCATCGTAGAAGTAATGTCAACACTATATATCGGCTACAAAGCAACGGTTCTGGGAAGTATAATAGGTGGTATCTGGGCATTTTTTGACGCAGGAATCGGCGGCGTTGTGTTAGCGTGGCTGTATAACAGACTTGCAGAATAACGGAAGCTTATTGTGAGGCTCAATAATGAATCTTGCAAATCATTTAATTGAATTTTTGGTTAGAAGGTCAGCCAAAAAACACAGTGCTGCGGTGCGAACGATAGCAACCTTACTGGGGGCGATTGCTTTTATAGCTGGATTACCTGCGCTTGTTTTTTTAGGCGGCAAGCTGCTTGATAAAAGCTCTTTTCTGAACCAGAAGGTATCTTTAACGGCTTCAATCGTATGCTTTATTATTGGGCTTCCGTGGATGCTCTCTGCTGTGTTTTTGCAGCTTTTTCGCGGCAAAGGAACCCCGGTACCTGTTGTCCCGACCAAAATTTTTCTGCAAAATGGACCCTATCGTTATGTTCGCAATCCTATGATACTGGGACTTTTCCTGTACCTTGCTGGCTGGACCTTCCTCTTTAATAAAATCGGCGCTTTTTTAACAGCAGCGATTATAATCGCATTACTGCTGGCGGAAATCAAGTTTATCGAAGAAGTCGAGCTCGAAAAACGTTTCGGCAAAGCATGCAATGAGTATAAAAACCAGACGCCTTTTTTAGTCCCAAGATTGCGTAAGAAAAGCAAGGTAAATTGACTTTAGCCGCCCGAATTGATACATTCAATACTCTGTATGAATAAAAAAACCGTCAACATCAAAACCTACGGGTGCCAGATGAATAAGCTGGATTCGGCGCTGGTTCAGGCAGCTCTGAAGGAGGCCGGTTTTGAGATTACCAATTATGAAAAAGATGCGGATGCAGTTTTGATAAATACCTGCTCGGTTCGCGAGCACGCCGAGCAAAGAGTCTTCTCACACCTCGGACATTTGAAACATATAAAAGAAAACAGGCCTGAACTTGTAGTGGCGGTGTTCGGCTGTATGGCACAACGGTTAGGCCGGCAGCTACTTGACCACCCTGCCGTCAATATTGTATGCGGGCCTGGACAGATTCCAAAAATTGCTGACTTCGTGAAAGAGGCACTGGCTCAAAATAAAAAAACGGTCGCTGTAACAGATAATATTCGTACGAGCTCACCTGAAAATGCCGGGCTTGAGAATTTCGAATGTGTTTACGACACCGACGACAAGGCAATCGTCGGCCAGGCCTTTGTGCGAGTGATGAGAGGCTGTAATAATTTCTGCTCATACTGCATTGTCCCTTATGTTCGCGGCCCCGAGGTTTCCCGTCCGCCTGAAAGGATAATCGAGCAAATAAAAAGACTCGCAGCCGAAGGCATAAAGCAGGTAACACTACTGGGACAGGCTGTGAACTTTTATAAATACGAATCAGGTGATAAAACTTACCGCCTGTCCGATATTCTTGAAATGGTAAACGATATCGAAGGCATCGAATGGATAAGTTTTGTTACTAATTATCCATCCGAGGATGATTTTGTACGGATTTGTGAGGCGATGCGTGACTTACCGAAGGTTTGTCACCATTTACATATGCCGGCACAGTCAGGCTCGGATAAGATACTGGCGTCGATGAACCGCAGATACACTGCGAAGCAGTATCTTGGCCTGATAGAAACTGCAAGAAGAATCGTCCCCCAAATTGCCGTCGCAAGTGACTTTATTGTCGGCTTTCCGGGTGAAACAAACGAGGATTTTCAAAAAACAATTGAGCTTGTAAACAAAGCTCGATTCAAAAATTGCTTTGTGTTCAAGTATTCGACCAGGCCGGGAACTGCCGGCGAAAAACAATTCGAAGATAACGTCCCCGCTGAAATTAAAAGACAAAGAAACATCGAGCTTTTAGCCGTTCAGGAAAAAATAGGTGAGCAATTGAGCAAAGAGTTTCTCGGCAAAACTGTAAAGGTTCTCATCGAAGGGCCGAGTAAAAAATCCCGCCAAAAGGACCAATACCTTCAGCTTGTCGGCAGAACGGATACCGACTGGATAGTAGTTTTCGAAGGTGACAGGAAACTGGCCGGCCGATTCGCAAACATTCATATCACAAAGACAAGCCCGCTTACATTATTCGGCAAAATCGCCTCTGCAGAATAGCCCGCACTCATATTCGTTCCATATTAATTATTGCAGGTATTACGCAGGCTGTTATAATTATGCGAAATTAGGTTTCAGGGACTGAAAATTGTCAAATTTATGTAAGGGTAAAATTATGGAAGCGATATTAGCACAAGCGGCTCAAACGTCAGGATTGAGCGGATTAGACGGATTGATAATCATCGTTTTCTTTGCCAGCGTGATTGGATTGGGACTTTTCAAAAGCCGCAAAGAAAAAACATCAGAAGATTATTTTCTTGCAGGCCGGGGATTGAAATGGTGGCTGATAGGATTTTCCCTGATCGCAGCAAATATCTCAGCAGAACAGTTTGTCGGCATGTCCGGCCAGGCGGCAAAGGACTCAATCGGCCTGGCAGTAGCCAGCTATGAATGGATAGCTGCTATAACTCTTGTTTTCGTGGCGTTATTCTTCCTGCCTAAGTTCCTCAAAAGCGGCATTTTTACCATTCCGGAATATCTCGAGTATCGTTATAACCACTCTGCAAGAATTGCTATGTCCTTTTTAATGGTAGTTATCTACGCGGGAGTAACTATCCCGACAGTTGTTTACCTTGGGGCAAAAGCATTAGTCCCTGTATTTCCAAAAGACGTAATAGGGATTCCAATTAACATTGTCACTTTGTCCTGGTTTGTCGGCATTTTAGCAGCAGCATACGTTGCAGCAGGAGGCCTTAAGGCCTGCGCATGGGCTGACCTTATACAGGGCTCGGCGCTGATTATAGGCGGTGCAATAATAATGGTTCTGTCATTTATGGCTCTAAACGACCCGAGCAAATTCGAAGGCATAAGCCAGGCTGCTGTAAATACATCACTGGGAGTCGGTGGTGAGGCATCACTTGGAGAAAAATTCGCGATACTTAAAGAAGCAAAGATGCACATGGCACTGCCCAGAACAAGCGACTTTTTACCCTGGACCGCCCTGCTGCTCGGTATCTGGATACCGAACTTTTATTACTGGGGACTGAACCAGTATATTATGCAAAGGACACTTGGCGCACACTCGCTTCGTGAGGGACAAAGGGGAGTGGTATTCGCAGCCTTTCTGAAGCTGATTATTCCTTTTGTCGTATGTATCCCCGGTATAATCGCCTTCACTTTATACGCTCCAAAGATGCACGATGATGCAATGAATATGAAAACATTAAACAAACCCATTCTGGAATCATTTGAGGCCGTCAAATCCGACCCGGCAGCTGCAAATATGGTCTTTCTGTTCGATGGTGACTTCGCAAATCTGAAACCACAACTGGCGGGTGAAATATTATCGTTCAATACAAAGGTGCTGGGCGAAACAGTCCCTAAAGGCCAGGACCTCAGCAAAATCAACGCCGATATGCTCAAGCAGGCGAAAAAAACGCATCCAAATATCAAGGCCCAGCAGGAACTCGTGGGTTATGACTACGACGGTGCATTTCCCCTTCTGATTCGGTACCTGACGCCCAGGGGGCTTAGAGGTTTTGTGCTTGCGGCTCTGATGGGGGCAGTTATCAGCTCCCTTGCATCGATGCTTAACGCCGCATCGACGATATTCACTATGGACATCTACAGGGAATGGTTCAAAAAAGACGCTGCACAGAAAATTCTGGTATCGGTCGGCCGAAGCTGCGTTCCGGTTTTAGTAGTTGTCGGCTGCTTCATAGCCCCTGTACTGGCAAATCCGAGATTCAAGGGCGCTTTTGCGTTTATCCAGGAATTCCAGGGCTTCATATCACCCGGAGTGCTTACGATATTCCTGTTCGGGCTGTTTGTAAAAAAGACGCCGCGGGTTTGCGGAGTCTTGGGTCTTGTCTTAAGCCCGATTATCTACGGTATCCTGTTTTTCGGTTTTGGTGACATCGCATTTTTGAACCGTATGGCAATCACGGTCGGTGCCATTGCAGCAGTTTTGTTAATAATAACATTGATAAAACCTTTGAAGGAGCTCATAAAACTTCCTGAGCAGACAAAGATTGAGATGCACTGGTCTAAGGGTTCTGTGTACTTCGGCGTCCTTGTGATACTTCTTACAATAGTGCTTTACATAATATTCTGGTAATCAAGAGGTGTTGAGCAAATGTTAACTGATAAAGAAGAGCAAAAAGCAATTCAGACGATTCAGGAGCTTGCTGCAAAGCAAAAACTCGATATATCAGGCGGCAAGGTCAGAAGGACTTCGTCACGGTTCTGTCTCGGCGTTGAGCATGGTGATTACAACGGGACAGAGCTTTTCGGCGTGGGGACAGACAGATTTATCTGGATGGCATACAAGCCGAGCGGCTCGACCGAATGCAGACTCTTTAGCGGCAATTTTGCCGATGACGGTGTGATTGAATTCAGCCTTGGCAGTGTCCCTGAGCCGAAATCAGCAGAGATTGCGGATACCTGGGCGAGATTCCCGTGCGGTGCCGAATATATCCTGCGAAGGGAAAATTTCAAGCTCAAACAGGGTATCAACGCTGTTGTATGGGGCAATATTCCCGGCGGCGGGATGAGCAGAAGCGCATCGCTTACACTGAATCTGATATTGTCACTGCTCGATGTCAACGCAATAGAAGTCAAAGACGATTTCAGGATTATCGATATGGCCCAGGCCGTGGAAAATGACTACGTGGGCTCACCCTGTGGCCAGCTCGACCAGATAATGATATACTTTGCCAAAGAAGCAATGGGGACACATTACAACCCGAAAGACCGCTCGATAAAATATGTACCGCTTGGTAAAGGCGCTATTGATTTTAGAATTGTAGGCCTCGATACGGGCACTGTCAGGCCGGGCCTTGAAAAATCAACGTACAAAATACGCAGGGCCGAATGTGAGCAGCTCGTCTCGCTCCTTCAAAAAAATGGTTACAAAATAAAATGCCTCGCAGATATTACAGACGAAAAACTCTACGACGAAATAATGGTCAAATTCTCAAAAAAGTATGCCGGCCTTTGTGACAGGCTCAAATATATCTTCGGTGCGCAGAAGCGTTTCTACCGAATGCTCGATGCCTGGAAATCGGGTAACATAGAAAAAGTCGGTGCGATTTTCAGAGAAGATGGTATCGGCCTGCGGGACGATTACAAAATCAGCGGGCCCGAGCTTGAGACTATGTGCGATATTGCCCGCTCGGTCGAGGGCTGTCTCGGCGAGAGAATGTTAGGCGGCGGTGACAAGGGAGCATCGGGCGCAATCGTAAAAGCTGAAAGCGTCGATAAGCTCAAAAAAGCCGTCGAAACAGGCTATCCGCGAAGCCGTCCGGATTACGCTGATAAATTTGCGGTGCATATCTGTAAAGTAGTTGACGGCATAAAGGTATTTGATTTAACAGGCTAAAAATTGTCAGCCGAAAAGAAAAAAGCTATGAAAAAAGGGCCTTTCAACACCTTCGTAAAGCTCAATCAGCAGACAGGCGAGTGCTTTTACAGGCTGGACCTGGAGTTCGAAGGTACCGGAGCGGATGCCTTCGGTAAAACCATCCCCGGCCAGTTCGCCGAAGTCGATTTGAGTAAGACCGCCCTGCCGTCGCCCAAAGTAATATCACCGGAATTGAAAGACAAGCTCGGCAGAAAGATTATTCTGCGCAGGCCCTTCAGCTTCTGTGACATTGTTGTCGATGGCGGCAAAACAACCGCTGAGATGCTCTACCGCGTAGTCGGGCCTGCTACGCTTCGAATGACAACACTGAAGGCAGGCAACAGCGTAAGCGTAATCGGGCCTTTGGGCAATGGCTTTTCAGTACCCGAAGATAAAAAACTGGCTGTTCTCGTTGCCGGCGGTATGGGCAGCCCGCCTGTGCAGCATCTGGCAAATGTCCTTGCCAGAAATTATCCTGACTTTGAAGTTATTGCAATCGCCGGTGCAAAAACCAAAGAGAAACTTCCCTTCGATACCGACAATTTTTCCAAATGCTGGACTAAATGCGTGATTACAACCGACGACGGCTCTGCCGGCCAGGCCGGCTTCGTAACCGTGCCGCTGGAAAAATTCCTCGATGAAAATCAAAAGCAAAAAGACCAAATCATTATTTATGGCTGCGGCCCGGAAGAGATGCTCGCAAAAGTAGCTGATATTGCGAACAGCAGAGGTATCGATTGCCAGATTAGTATGGAAAGAATGATGGCCTGCGGTTTTGGTATATGCCAGGGCTGTGCCGTCGAGTGTAAACTTGAAGGCTCGAACGAGACAACTTATAAAATGTGCTGCACTGACGGCCCGGTATTCGACAGTAAAGAAATAGTATTTAAATAACAACTTGAGGTGCCACTTTGGCTCCTCAAGATAAAAAAGTCAGTTAACAAATATACAAACTTGAAGTTCCTTTTTGGAACATCAAGTTGAAGAGAACGAAGTTAGTCTCATTACGACTTGAATAAATGGACACGAGCTAAAGAAAAAGCGAAAAGTTACCAAAGTAAGTTAATAGAAAAATGATGACAATAAAAATACAGAAATTTTCAGCTTCCTATAGCAAACTTGTAGAATTCCTAAGTAAATGGGGTCAGTATTTAGATAAGCTATGTGTCAGCAATTCTGACAATCAAATAGAATCTTCCTACTATGTGTGGGCGAGATACTCCATGTCAATCCATACTATAAAGCGCCTATGTTCGCCAAAATTCTTTCCTGACCTTTGCGTAATCGGCCGTTGCTGCCTTGAGTATCACGCGTCTCTATTAGCAATTATATCAGATAAGAATGCGGCAAAAGACTATTTAGAATTCGAGAAACATGCACAAGCTGAACACATGAGAAAGTTCGGAAATACCATTGATAATAACAAAAAAGCATCATATAAAAAAATTCTTGCCTCACAAGGTGTTGAGAATCTTGATGATTACAAGTGGAATAAGTGGTGCGCCAAACAAGAAGGACATACAGGTCTTATCAAAAAGTACGAAGACGAAAGTGCATTAAAACTATATTCACTTTGGTCCCATATAGCGCACGGATCTGTCTCTGGCATTCGAATCTTACAAAACACACCCCATATCGCGCCGAAACTTTTGACGGATTTGGTTGATTCGACTTACTCAGGATATTTATGTGTAACGAAATCCTTCCTAGTTAAAGCATTTGGACTAATTATTACAAAAGATTCAGAAAGCTGTAAAAAAGAGTTCGACGAAGTGGCTCGTTTGTTTGTATAGTTCACTTTTAAGAAAATATGGAAAACACAGATATATCAGTTGGATTTGCAGGGCTAAAGCTGGCGAATCCGGTCTTTACTGCCTCGGGGACCTGCGGCTACGCCGACGAGCTTGCCGATTTCTTTGATATAAACCTCCTCGGTGGATTCATTACCAAAAGCATAACAGCCAGTCCCAAAAAAGGCAATCCCGACCCGCGAATCGTCGAGACCGATTCGGGAATGCTCAACGCCATAGGACTTGCCAATATCGGCCTGCAAAGATTCATCGAAGAAAAAATACCCATCCTCGAAAAATTCAAACCCGCAGTATTCGTCAATATCGCGGGACAGACAATAGATGAATATATAGCAGTAGCTGAAAAACTATCGAAAGAAAAAGCAATAGCAGGTTTCGAGCTGAACATAAGCTGTCCGAATGTCAAAAAAGGCGGGATTACCTTCGGGACCGAACCGGAACAGGTCGAACAGATAACCAGAGCGGTAAAAGCTGTCAGCGGTGACAAGATACTAACGGTTAAGCTAACGCCCTCGGTAACAGATATAAGTGAAATCGCACAAGCTGCTGTCAATGCAGGCGCCGATGCTCTCAGCCTGATAAATACGTTCACAGCAATGGTAATTGATATCGAGACACAAAAGCCGGTACTCGCCAATCGAACGGGCGGCCTGTCCGGGCCTGCGATAAAGCCGATAGCTGTTTATCTTGTTAATAAGGTCTATAATGAGGTCGCAAAAAAGGCGAAGGTGCCGATTCTGGGGATGGGAGGCATCAGGACGGCGTCCGATGCGATTGAATTTATAATCGCAGGTGCAGCGGCAGTGGCTGTTGGTACGTGGAATTTTATCGAGCCGGACAGTTGTGAAAAAATAATTGAAGGCATAAAGCAATATTGTAAAGAAAAGAAAATTTCAATAATATCAGAGCTGACCGGAACACTGAAGAGCTAAAAATGGATACACTGAAACTATTGCGAGATTATTTTCCGACGGCTGTTTACACCGGCAAGAATCTCGTATTCATAAGCGAGGACTGGCGGGTAGAGCTGACCGAGCACAAGGAAAGCGACTTCAGCAGGCAGCAAAAACAGGCCTCGGTCATAAGAGTAAGAATATTCAAGAAGGCCCTGAACGGCGATTACATAGGCGGACATTTCGAGGATTTCCAGATTGAAGCGCTGGGTGAATTAGCAGAGCAAATCGAAAAATACGTTCAGATGGCGATAGGCAGCAATCTGAAGGAACTGGAATAAAAGGATAGACGCTTTGGGACAAACAACCGAGCTGAAAGTTCAGGACACAGACGGAGGTGCGGTTTTCAAAGTTAAGGTTGTGCCGGGCAGCAGCAGAACTGAAATGTGCGGCATACTCGACGGTATGATTAAAATCAAGCTGACTCAGCCTGCTGAAAAAGGCAAAGCCAACCAGGCCCTTATTAATTTCCTTGCTCAACTGCTCGACGTTAAAAAAAATCAGCTCAGTATAATTTCGGGCCAAACAAGCAGGGTTAAACAAATACGGATTTTATCGATGCCGGCTGAGACACTGCTGAAAAAGCTCGGACTGAATAAATAAAGGTTTCGAGATGACGGAAGGGACAGAACTACTTTCAGAAGACACGGCCAAAGAAGAGACCTCACTGAAATATATGCTCAAAATTGCCGGCCCGATGATAATAGCCACGAGCTCATATACACTTATGCAGTTCGTTGACAGGATGATGGTATCCCACTACAGCGAGGATGCGATAGCGGCAATACTTCCCGCGAGTATGGTCAGTTTCATTCCCGCCAGTTTTGCCCTCGGAGTTATGACGACAGTCAATACGTTTGTAAGCCAATCCCTCGGCAGGAGGGCAAAGAATGACTGCGCGAATTATTTCTGGCAGGCGGTTTATATGGGCCTGCTGTATTCTGCGGTGACATTTTCTTTTATGTGGCCGACAGCAAGATGGATTTTTAAGATAATGTCACAGCCGGAATCGATTATCGGCCTTGAGGTCACATATTTTCGGATAATGTTATTATCCCAGTTCGTAGTAATATTAATGTGGGCCACGAACCATTTCTTTATGGGCATTCACCGGCCCGTAATATCGATGTACACTGCGGTCATAAGCCAGGTTGTTAATGTAATAGCAAACTATGTGTTGATATTCGGCAAATTCGGTTTTCCCGAAATGGGCCTTGCCGGAGCAGGCTGGGGAACATTGATTGGCTCCGTGGTCGGGGCGGGACTGCGAATGGCTGTCTTTCTGGGCAAAGATATTAACAGCGAATTCCAGAGCAGAAGCAACCTGAAAATTGACTTTACAAAAATGCTCAGTCTCTTAAAAATCGGCTCGGCTGCCGGTTTTGCCTTTATGATAAACACGGCATTTCTGGGAGCAATACTGTTCAGGCTGATAGGCGGTTTCGGCAAGGAAGCGCTCGCGGCGACAAGCGCGGTATATTCCTGTACGGCCCTGTCGTTTATGCCGGCCGTCGGTGTGAGTATCGCATTGACCGCCGCCGTGGGTAAATCGATTGGAAAAAAGCGAAAGGATATCGCCGTCAAACAGACAAGTGTATGCCTAAAAATATCACTTTTGTATATGGGAATAGTCGGGATACTCTTCTTTACATTCAGAGAGCAGATAATAGCAGCCTGGAAGCTCGGCGAGACGGCAACGGACATCGGGGCAAAGATATTAATATGCGCGGCTATATTTCAGGTATTCGATGCAGCGGTATTGACGTACAGCGGCGCTCTTCGCGGAGCAGGTGACACGTTATGGCTCGGCTTTATCTCGGCTGTCGGTGCCCTGTTCGTTCTCGGCGGAGGCGGCTGGCTGATAGTAACACTTTTCCCGGCTCTCGGGGCGATAGGACCCTGGATAGCCTATACGGTTCATATTATAATTGTTGGAATAGCAGACCGCTGGCGGTTTAAAAGTAATAAATGGATGCGGATAGATTTATTCAAGCGCAGGCCGGCTGGTCTGCCGACTGAAATTGAGCCGCTTATCGAGTAGAATTGCAGGCTAATTTGGACGATAATATCAGAGGCAATGAAAAAAGTAATTGCAATATCTCTGTTTTTTATCTCGTTGCAGGCCGTATTTGCCGCAACCAGGCCGCTTGCGAATGAGAATAAAGATGGCTTATACGCCAGGTCGATTTCACAGGTGCTTCGATTAGACCCTGAGCAGATAGACATAGGGATAGCCGCACTGATTGTCTCGGAGCAGTGGAGCGATATTGTTGCAGGCCGACGATGTCAGGTGCAATTAGACGAGATGGCTTATGAGATTCGGGGCCGGCTTGAGGCTGAAAGTGTGCCGATAAACCATTACGCTGTCCCTGTTATAAACGAGTATCTTTTTGATGAGCTCGGATTCACGTCGGTACAGCAGGCAGACGACCCGAATGATTTATTTTTACACTCGGTTTTGAAAAACAAACGAGGATACTGTCTGAGTCTTTCAATTCTTTATCTCGCAATAGGTGAAAGACTTGGCCTGCCCCTTTATGGTGTTGTCGTGCCGGGACACTTTTTTGTCAGGTATGACGATGGCCAGGTTCGTTTCAATATCGAGACGACAAGCAGCGGCGGAAGTGCCAAGGACGAGCACTATATGGAAAAATTCAAAGTGCCTGAACATCGGGAAAACAGCATCTATATGGTAAACTTGAATCCGCTTCAGACCCTCGGATGCTTTTTCAATAATCTCGGAAACAGTTATCTTGCCGTCGGAAATATCAGCCAGGCACAGCTCTCGCTCGAGAAGGCGGTCAAAATAAACCCGACACTGCTCGAGTCCAGAACGAATCTCGGTAACATTTATCTGCAGACCGACAGAATTGATGACGCCATATATGAATACAAATATTCTCTTAAATTAAACAGGGACGATGCCGGTACGCATAATAATCTCGGTAACGCATACGCAAAAAAAAGACAGTTCAACGATGCAATTGCAGAATACTCTTCAGCAATCAGGCTGGACTCCAAATTTGTCGACGCTTATAAGAACCTGGCAATCATATATTGCGAGCAGAAATTGTACGCCAAAGCAATAGCAAGGCTGCAGCAGGCGCTAATCATAGAACCAAAAAATTATGACCTGTATCTGCAGCTTGGGGAGGTTTACAGAAAGAAGGAAGACTTCAATCAGGCTGTAATTGAGTACAAAAAGGCCCTTGTATATAATAGTGACAGTGCCGATGCGTATCTTGGACTCGGGCTTTGCTGCAAGGAATTAGGATTGGCAGACGAAGAGATTGAAGCATATAAGAACGCCCTGGCCATCGAACCCGAAATGGCTGCTGCCCTCACGAATCTGGGTAATGTCTATTTCGGCAGGCAGGACTTTGATGAGGCTATCAGACTATATAAACACGCATTAGCCTTAAGCCCGAATGAAGCACTTCTTTATTACAATCTGGGTGCGGCATACTCGAATAAAGAGGATTATCAGCAGGCAAAAGATGCATACCTTAAAGCTGTCGGGATTATACCCGACCTCGCTGATGCGCATTACGGCCTGGCCTACTGCTTCTATAATATGAAAGACTACCAGGCTTCACGGATGCATCTCAAAATCGCAGAGCAGCTCGGCGTTGAAATCGACAAACAGCTAATGGAGGCGATTGAGAGAGAAACAAAATAAGAAAACTATTTTTAAAAAATCGACACACAAATCACAAGCCAGCCTGAAGACAAATCTGCTCATAAATGCGCAATTACCCTTCTCTCTTAAATAGGGGACGTTTACCTATTTTATAATTGACATATCATGGTTATAGATTAT